>Ga0100398_1005288_pt1 | contig 10379 bp, 6 predicted proteins | sample CryGeymeta201522_FD_81568 | JGI IMG/M metagenome (GOLD analysis project Ga0100398, IMG submission 81568) | Groundwater microbial communities from Crystal Geyser aquifers in Utah, USA - Crystal Geyser metaG 2015-22 | ecosystem: Environmental > Aquatic > Deep subsurface > Groundwater | place: USA... | reverse complement strand
CCATCGACCGGGACCTTTCAAGCTCTTTTTGCACTACCCGCTACACCGGCGGACAAAATTAAAACCGGCTGGGGGGCTAATCCAGCCGGCTTCAACGAGGATGAAAGAGTTATCAACTGTCTATCTCTTTAGCAATTCATATGCCAATGTTCGATGACATCCATGCAAATTCGCTAACCACTTGATATGGTTTAGCCTTGTTTATCGTCCGTGGGATCTTCGAGGCGCCGCCCATGGCTGAATTCCGACATTCCCAGGTCGAATCGAGACACAATCGCGCCAAATTCAAAATCACCCCCTCGCCCCAGGAGCCTGGCCCCGGTCCTGGTGGTCCCCGGAATCCGCTAGCCACTTCGGGTCGGCTCCCCAATGCGGTGAGTGTCACCGGCACAGCCGTGGAGCCCATGTGCGGCGGCCGGCGGCGGCCGCAAGATTTTGGCGGGAGCGTGAACAACACGCCATAATCACGCCAAAGAGCCCCCAGGTCCGCCGCGCCCCAGCGCGGCTCTTTGCACCTCCGACTTTCGGGACCGCCGCGCCCCAGCGCACGGCACTCAATCTCCAAACCATTTCTTTCCTCCAACCCGCACCCATCTGCTACTATACCGGGTACCAGGTGCCGCCGCCAACTGGGGCAAAAACCTCGCCATATCGCGCCATGCCGGCTCGATCCCCCGACGACCGGCGGCAGCGCTTGGTTTTGCCATGGCCAGGCGGGCGCTCAGCCAAGGCGGTTTTATACTTGGTTAGCGTGAGAAGTTGCCACTTGGATTCGCGCGGAGGCGTGGAGAGCGCAGAGAAGATCCCTAACATCAACCTCCGTGTTCTCCGCGTCTCCGCGTGAAAATGAAACTTTTGAGCCTTCACGAGTTTGCCGGAAGGTCGGCTGCTCACGCCCGGTCCGCCGCGGCATCGATTCGTTTAACACCAGCAAGGCGACTTTCCCGGCGTCATGGAAGCGACTCTCGGCGAACTCACCCAGCACTTTCTGAACACCGTGTCCGCGCACCCAACCGCCGCCTATGGCCTGGTCTTTCTGATTTCCTTCCTGGAATCCCTGGCGTTTTTCGGCATTGTCATGCCCGGGGCCTTCCTCATGTTCGGCCTCGGAGTGGTGATCGCCAACGGCGCTCTCGGGTTCCATCCGGCGGCCCTGGCGGCAACCTTCGGCGCCCTCTGCGGCGATGGCCTGAGCTACTGGTTGGGACGGCGCTTCAAGGATCGGTTGACCGCGCTCTGGCCCTTTTCCCGGCATCCCGGGATGCTTGCCGACGGCCGCTCGTTTTTCCACCGGCATGGCGGGAAAAGCATCCTGCTGGGCCGCTTCATCGGTCCGATTCGGCCGGTAGCGCCGCTGGTGGCGGGGATGTTGGGCCTCGCCCCGGTGCGTTTTGCAGCCGTTGATCTGCCGGCCGCCCTTGGCTGGTCCTACGCCTATCTGCTGCCGGGCGTGGTGTTCGGGACCTCGCTCACGGTGTCCAAGGCGGTGAGCACTCGCATCACCGTGCTGGCTCTGCTGCTGGTGCTGATCCTCTGGAGTTGCGCATGGCTGCTGCGGCGCCTGGCTTTCATCCTCGAGGGCCGAGAACGCAAGGGGGAGCGGTTGCTCTTTTCCTGCCTGATTGGAGTCGCCGTCGCCGCCACCATGAGCCTCGCCGCCGTGATCCATTCGATCCGCCTGCACGGCCTGCCGTCGGCCTTCGATCGCGGTCTGCACCACCTGTTGCAGGCGCTGGCGACCCCCTGGGGCGATCGCCTGTTCGGCGCCGTTTCCAGGCTGGGCGACGATTTCAGTTACACCGGGCTGGTCCTGGCCGTGCTCCTGGTGCTGCTCGGCAAACGCTGCTACCGGAGCGCCGGGTTCTGGCTCGCCCACGGTGTGATCGCCGCCGGATCGGTGCGAGTGCTCAAATTGATCGTGCACTCACCGCGTCCGCTGGATCTTTACCAGGGGCCGGCGAACTACGGATTTCCCAGTGGCCATGCGCTGATGAGTGCAGCCTTGTTGGGCTTTTTTGGAGTGCTCTGGGCCCGCGGTAAAGAAGATGCCTGGCGCTGGTTGTTTCTCGGCGGCGCCGTGTTGATCGCGCTGCTGATGGGTTTGTCCAGGCTTTATCTGGGCGTCCATTGGCCCAGCGATGTCCTCGGCGGGCTCGCCATCGGCTGGCTGCTGACCAGTCTCGGCGGCCTCGCCTTCTTGCTGACGGCGCCGGAAACCATTCCCAGGCGGCGCCTGGCGATGGCCATGGTGGCGGGCTGGCTGCTGACCGCAATGGTGCACGGTATCTTTGCTCCGTCCCCGGACCCGGCGGGTCCGGCACGCCACCAGCAGACTCAGACCATGACCGCCGACGCCTGGAGCGACGGCGGCTGGCAGACGCTTCCCGGCCGGCGCACCGATCTCGGCGGCGAACGGCGGCAGCCCATCCTGTTCCAGTGGGCGGGAAGCCTGACCGAGCTTGAGCGGCGATTCGCGGCCCGGGGCTGGACCCCGGCGCCTGGCCCGGATGCCAGGTCCCTGATGATGCTGCTCGCCCCCAGCGGACAGGCGGGACCGCTCCCGGTGCTGCCGCGTCTTCATGACGGCCGTCCGGAGCTGTTGCGGATGCAGCGCGACCAGGGCGAGATCCGCTGGGTGCTGCGGGTCTGGCCGACTCAAGTACGCCTTGAAGGGTTCGCGGAACCTCTTGCCGTCGGCACCGTGGAAGCCCAAAGCGAACGCCGGGTTGGACCCTGGTTGACCCTCCCCGCTCCGGCCCCAACCGATCACCGGGCCCTGCCGATGCTGATCGATGGTTTCGCCGGCTGGGCCTGGCAACAGCGGGTGGTGAGAGCCGAAGCCCTAGACCAAAACGCCGCCGACTCGGCCCAGTGGAACGGGGAATTGATCCTGGCGGCCGAATTCCCGCCGCCACCAAAGCCTCGGTGAACGGCCGGAGCGCGTGGTTCCCGCCTCCGCCGAGGCCAACCGCACCCCCACCGGAACCCTGGTCAATCCCGGTTCAGGACGCGTAGATGGAACACTTGCGCACGTTCAGGGCCGCTTCCTGGAGCGCTTCGGCAAAGGTGGGATGGCCATGCGCGGTGCGGGCGAGATCTTCCGATGAGGCCCCAAATTCCATGGCCAGCACGCATTCGCCGATCATATCCGACGCTCTTGGACCGATGATGTGCACCCCCAGCAGGCGATCGGTCCGGGCCTGGGCGATCACCTTCACAAAGCCGTCGGTTTCTCCCATGCAGCGGGCCCGACCGGTACCACTGAAGGGATAGGTGCCGATACAGTGGGCGATGCCCCGCTCTTTCACCTGGTCTTCGCTGAGCCCGACCGTGGCCACTTCCGGGGCCGTATAGATCACCGCCGGTATGGCATCGTAGTTGACCGAGCCGGCCAGACCGGCGATCCCTTCCACTGCCGCCACCGCTTCCGCCGAAGCCTTGTGAGCCAGCATCGGACCGGCCACCAGATCGCCGACCGCGTAAATGGACGGAACACTGGTTCGGTACCGGGCATCCACCCGCACCTGCCCGGTCTTCGGGTCCAGCTTCACTCCCAGATCTTCCAGACCGAGCCCGCGGGTGAGCGGCCGCCGCCCCACCGCCACCAGCACCCGATCGCAATCGAGTTGCCCGGCCTGGTCTTGGCGTCGGATTTGAACCCGGATCCGCCCGTCGACCGCAACCGCGCTTTCCACCCGGGTGTCGAGCAGGAATTCCAACCCCTGGCGGGTGAGCAGGCGCTGCAACGCGCGCCGCACCTGACCGTCGAGTGGCCCGGCGATTTGCGGCAGCATTTCCACCACCGTGACGCGGGCGCCCAGGCGGCGCCAGACCGATCCCAGCTCGAGGCCGATGTAGCCGCCTCCCACTACCACCAGATGCTCCGGGACCCGATCGAAATTCAAGGCTTCCGTGGAGCCCACGATGGCGACCCCGTCTTCGGGAACAGTCGGGATCGCTACCGGTTCGCTGCCGGTCGCCAGCAGGATGGCGCCGGCTTCCAGCCGCAAGGTTTGAGCCCCGGTCTGATCGACCATCGCCGCCACTTCCAGGGTCCGGGCGTCCACCAGTCGCGCCTTGCCGTGCACGATTTCCACCTGATGGCTTTCGAGAAGCTTCCGCACATTGTCGGTCAATTCGGCCACCACCTGGTTTTTACGCGCCATCATGCGGGCGAGATCCAGGCGGACGTCGCCGGCGATCACCCCATAGTCGGCCAGCCGCCGGTTCGCCAGATGGTAGAATTCACTGGCATCCAGCAGGGCCTTGCTGGGAATACAGCCGACGTTCAGGCACACCCCGCCGAGGCGCGGATGGCGCTCCACGCAGGCCACCTTCATCCCCAGTTGGGCCGCTCGGACGCAACCCACGTAACCGCCCGGACCCGCCCCGACCACCACCAGATCGTAGTTCTTGGCAGCGCCCATCTCAAACCTCCAGCATGATCCGCTCCGGATGTTCGATGCATTCCTTGATCCGTTTCAGGAAACTCACCGCTTCCCGGCCGTCGATAACGCGGTGATCGTAGCTCAGGGCCACATACATCATCGGCCTCACGACCACGGCGCCGTCCACCACCACCGGCCGGTCCTCGATCTTGTGCATGCCCAGAATCCCGCTTTGGGGACTGTTCAGGATCGGGGTACTGAGCAGGGAACCGTAGACGCCACCGTTGCTGATGGTGAAGGTGCCGCCTTCGAGATCGCTCAGTTGTAGACGGTTTTCCTTGATTTTGTTCACGAACTCGCCGATCGTTCGTTCGATTTCGGCGAATCCCAGGCGGTCGGCATAGCGGATCACCGGCACCACCAGACCCTTGTCGGCGCCGATGGCGATGCCCATGTGCACATGCCGGTGGTAAACCATATCGGTGCCGTCGATGAAGGCATTCACCGCCGGGAATTCGATCAGCGCGGTCACCGTCGCCTTGACGAAAAAGGACATGAAGCCGAGCGCCACCCCGTGGCGATCCCGATACGCATCCTTGTAACGACGGCGCAGTTCCGCCACCCGGCTCATATCAATTTCGTTGAAGGTGGTGAGCATGGCGGTGTTCCGGCGGGCGGCCAGGAGATGTTCGGCGATCTTCAGGCGAATGCGGCTCATGGGCTTGCGCATCTGCTCCGGTTCCGCCGCCGCCGACCCTGCCGGCGACGGCGCGGTTGCGGGCGTGGCCGCGGTCGTTTGTTCGGGCGCAGCTTCCGCCGCCGCGGTTTTGTCACCAGCCCTGGCGGCCACGGTGGGGACCGTACCCGGCTTCGCCGCAACGGGGGCCGCGCTTTCCAAATAGAGCACCACATCGCCCTTGGTGAGTCGGCCGCCGGGACCGGTGCCCACGATGTTCGCCGGATCGAGGCCGCGCTCGCGCACCAGTCGGCGAACCGCCGGAGACAACCAGGCCGGATCAAGGGTTTCCGGCGCCGGCGCCTTGTCAGGTGGCGCTGGAACGGCGGGTGGAACGACCTCCGCACCGCCGGCATCATCGGGCAGCGGTGGAACCGGAGCGCGGGCGGCGCCTGGAACAGCAACGACCGCCGATTGCAGCGGCGGTTCCGGCGCCGCAGTCGGTGTCTCCGGCGCCGGCGGTTGCGCCCCCGGCGCTACCCCGGCTTGGCCATCCAATCGCGCCACCACGGTCCCGATCGCCGCACTGGAACCTTCCGGAACCAGGATGTGCAGCACGCCACTGGCTTCCGCCGCCACCTCGAGGGTCACCTTGTCCGTTTCGATCACAAACAGGACCGCTCCCTGCGCCACCCAGTCGCCTTCTTTTCCATACCACTGGGCAATCAGGGCTTCCCGCACCGATTCGCCGACTTCCGGCACCTTGACTTCAACCATCATGGCTGCTCCTCACTTTCGCCGGCACCCGCCACCGCCTCGAAGCGCACCGGCAATCCCGGCAGTGGGGGCAATACCCGGAAAGGAATCCAATCGTACCGCCCCCGGATTGTAATTCGGTAACGTAATCACAACGTAATCAGTTCATCGGATTCGCCCGGTTCAATTGCTTTCCAGCTACCCATAACATAACCGCACCGGACAGGGAATGCCGTGCCGAGCCCTCTTCCCGTGCGCAATTGGGTAGTAGTCGCAACAGGCGTCCGGCTTGGGGCGGAACCAAAAACCCTCTTCTCGACCCTGACAAACTGCTTGACTGCTTGATCATACAACGCTTAATTTAACGCCGAATTTGCTCCCTCGCGAATGGGTCGGGAATTGGCTGGCATTGGTTTTGCTCTCTTTTGGGGACAAAGCTCGAAGGCAAGGTTCGAACTTGTCGAGACCGGATGAACCTCACGAGCTGTGAAACTGAGTTGGGAAACCGGCTTGTCCCAGAAACTGGCTGCGAGGGAGGGAACGCTATGTGGTTGAATAGATTCTGGTCGGGGATCGTGCCGATGACTTCGGGGGTGAAATTCCTTTTTCATGATGAAATCCAGGTCGCTCCAACATTCCTCAAGGCCATCGAGCGGGAACGGGCGCGCTGCGACCGCGGGGGATGCGGTTTTTCAATTCTTAGCTACGAAATGTTCGACGAATCCGGGCGGGAGCAAGCCGAACGCGAATTTTGTGAATTCTTGATCAGCCGGACGCGAGAGATGGACACGCTCGGCTGGTTCGACGAACGCCATCTAGCGGTACTCATGCCGGAAACCCCACCAACCAATGCCCGGGTACTGGCCCTTGCCGTTGCCAAGGCTTTTCCCTCCGGCTTATCCCCAAGGTACCGGATTCTCGGCTATCCGGCGGATGATTCGCGTTGGAGCAACGGCGCGCCAAAAACCGCTCCCGAGAATGGCAACCATGGCAGAACGCGGCGGCCCAGCCGAGAGGAGTCGGACCGGTATCCTGGTGCTGGAGCGGCCGCTCAAACCAACGATGGTTCCCGGCAACCGCTCGGTTTGGTTCATGAACTTCTGTTCGGGGTCAACCCGGCATGGTGGAAACGCGGCATGGACCTCGCCATTTCCCTGATGCTTATCGTTCCTACCGCTCCGCTGATGGCACTCATCGCCCTTTTCATCAAAGCGGTGTCGCCTGGTCCAATCCTGCTATGTCAGGAACGGGTCGGACATCGAGGCCGAATCTTTCGCCTTTACAAATTTCGAACCATGCATCTCGGCGTCGATAATTCCGAGCACCGAAAATATATGACCTGCCTGATCGAGGGCGACATGCCCATGATCAAAATCGATTCCGGCGCCGATCCGCGGCTCATTCCGGGAGCACGCCTGCTGCGCAAAACCTGTCTCGACGAACTGCCGCAATTGATCAATGTGATCAAGGGGGAAATGAGCCTGATCGGACCACGGCCCTGCCTGCCTTACGAAGCAGCCGCCTTTCTCCGCTGGCATCACCGGCGCTTCGACATCATGCCGGGCATCACCGGCCTCTGGCAAGTCAACGGCAAGAACAAAACAACCTTCAGACAGATGATCCTTTATGATATCGAATATGGTAAGAAAGCATCTTTTTGGCTGGATCTCACGATCCTTCTGAAAACCGTTCCGGCGTTGCTGACCATGGCGTTCGAACAACATTCCGAGCTCAAGCGAGCGCTGAGTGTCGCCGAATCCGTCGAGTCGCCCGAGCCTCAGGCGATCGAAAGCAATGGCTAACAGCACGGCCCAAGCGACCAAATTTTAAGGATTTACCAGTCGCGCGTCTTGATCAATTCATGGTCAAAATCCGCATCCCCAATGGGAGTCGCCGGTCCAACGGGGTCTGGGTTTATTCGCCGCCCCGCGGGCCCTTATCATCGTTGCGGCCAATTTGAATAAGGATTAACCACGGAGTTCACGGAGAACACTGAGAAAACCCTTTCTTTTCGAAGCCTTCTCCGTGACCTCCGTGCTCTCCGTGGTGAGTCATTCCCATAAAGTGGCCGAAGCGATGATCATCGCCCCGCCCCGCGATTCAGGGTCGTCACCCTGGATGCAATGTCCATCGAGTTCTGAAACGCGGTCGTGGCTTTCCGCTCCACCGTGCTTTCCGAGGGTTTATCGGAGGGAGTTTTACTCTTGATCTCGCCCTAGCCCTGAGTTTCCATGTTGCCATTGGGAACGCTTTCAGGCAGGCTTGTGGCCGAGTGGAAATGGGCTTGTGGTAGGCCCAAATCGGCGCATCGAGCCAGGAGCGAAACCGATGAACGCGACCGAATTCCCTTCCAGTTGTGGTTCCGAACTGCCGCCGATGGAGCCCTTCCGGCAGATCCTGGACAGTGCCCCGGTGGGGATCTTCCGCACTGCCCTTGAGGGTCGAATCCTGTACGCCAACCGTGCCCTGCTGAGAATCCTCGGCTATCCGTCCCTGGCCGAACTCAACCGGGCGGTGCCGGATGTGGCCGCCATCTACGAAGATCCTCTGGAACGGGCGCGGGTCAGGGCCAAGCTGTTGAGCGGTGGGGAGATCGACGGGTTTCGCCTGCGCTGCCGGCGGCGCGGCGGCCAGTCGCTGTTGCTCGATATGTGGGCGCATTCGATCAAGGGGCGCGACGGACTGCCCTGCTGCTTCCAGGGTTTTATCGAAGACGCCACCCAGAAAGTTCTGGCCACCGATGCCCTGGGCGTATGCGAGCAGCGCTACCGGGAACTGTTCGAATCCAGCCCGGTCGGGATCTTCCAAACCACCCGCGACGGCACTTTTCTCGGCGCCAATCCGGCTCTGGCCCGGATGCTCGGTTACCAGGGCGCCGCCGAACTGCTGCAAGAAGTCCCCAACACCAAACGGCTCTATCCCAACCCGGAAGTGCGGGAACGGCTCATTCTGCGGGACATCGAACGATCCAGCCATTACACGGTCGAAACATCGCTACTCAAAAAGGATGGCACCCCCATCCTGGTCCGGATTCGCGGCCGGTTCGTCCGCAACGGTGCGGGGCAAGTCGTCCGCCTGGAGGGGTTTCTTGAAGACATCAGCGCCACCGCCCGCGGCCGGAGGGACCTGGAAGCCAGCGAAAAACGCTTCCACAGCCTGGTGGAAAGCCTTCAGGAAGGGGTCTGGGAAGTGGATCAAGACACCCGCTACACCTATGTCAGCCCAAGCTTTTGCACCATGCTCGGCTACTCCCGCGATGAACTCCTGGGCTTGACCCCCTTTCAGCTCCTGCCAGAAGACGAAGCGGAAACGGTCCGGCTCCTGTTCGAACCGATCCGGGCCGGCCGCAAGCCGTTCGCTTTCCTGGAAAACCGTAACCGGCGCAAGGACGGCACCAGTATCCTGCTGGAAACCAGTGGTGTTCCCTTTTTCGATGACGAGGGGCAGTTCCGCGGCTATCGCGGGATCGATCGGGATATCACCGAGCGCAAGCAAGCCGAACTGAAGCGGCGCCAATCGGCAATCGAACTCAAGGAAAAGGTCGCCGGCCCGACCCGTGCCTTGGACCAGAATTCGGCCGAACTCGAAAGCGCCCACCGGCAGCTGGCGGTTCAGCAGGAAATCATCGCCAAAATGAACCGTGAACTGATGGAAGCCAATCGAGCCGTCACCCTCATGGCCAAACGGGTGGAACAGAGCCGCGACGAAACCCAGACCCAGCTTGGCCTCGAAATTCGCGCCAAGGTCCTACCGCTGGCGGAAACCCTGGGGCGCGATCCCAGCCTGACTCGGCACCATTCGGAATTGAAGATGCTCACTTCCTACCTGGATGACCTGTGCGCGCGGCCGGAAGTCTCGATGAAGCTGCTGGGTAACGTGACCCCCACCGAACTGCGGGTTGCCACCCTGATCCGGGACGGACTCAACAGCCAGGACATCGCCCGCCACCTCAAGGTATCGCTGGCCACGGTGAAGAGCCATCGCAAGAACCTGCGCCGGAAATTGAACCTGCGGAAAAGTTCCATGGACCTGCGGGAATTTCTCCAGGCGAAACTTCCCTGATCCGGTCAAGATTCCGTTATCTCAACACAAGGCCAACACAAGGGGGTATGTATTATACCCTCTACACCCTCCCTTAAAATCCGTCTTGCATTATCATTTGCCTCCCTCTAGCATCTCAGGAAACAAGGGATTTTGCTGGTTCTCAGCGGGTCCTTTGAACCCTCGCCAAGGGGGCAAACGGCGAGCGCTTGGGTGCCTTGCAAACGGGAGGAAATCAGCAGATGGGCGCAAGGGTCATTCCGTTTCCCGTTAGAGGTCGACGTACAGCTTCCGTCAGGATCGATTGGGAGGCGGTGGAGCGTGCACGCCAGGCGGTCCATGGTGGGGTGCCGCGAGTGGCGCTGCGCATCCTGCGCCTGATCATCGAAGCCAAGCCGGCGTCCCGGGTCCTGGCCACCGGCAGCTGGAGCATTCGGGCCGGTTTGCCGGGGGCGGCGGAACCGGTGACGGTATCCCCCGCCGACCTGATCAGCACCGACCAAGTCCTGAAACTGCTG
>Ga0100398_1005274_pt1 | contig 10397 bp, 14 predicted proteins | sample CryGeymeta201522_FD_81568 | JGI IMG/M metagenome (GOLD analysis project Ga0100398, IMG submission 81568) | Groundwater microbial communities from Crystal Geyser aquifers in Utah, USA - Crystal Geyser metaG 2015-22 | ecosystem: Environmental > Aquatic > Deep subsurface > Groundwater | place: USA... | reverse complement strand
ACGTAAAGACCTGCCCCGTCAGGTCGCCCAGGAAGGACGAGAACGCGACGAAGTTGATGTTCACCGACAGCAGCATCAATTCCAGCGACATCAGGATGATGATCACGTTCTTCCGGTTCAGGAAGATCCCGAAGATGCCGATGACAAAAAGTGCCGCCGCCACCGTGAGGTAATGTTCCAATCCAATAGTCATGTCGTCCCTCCGGGGCCTAAGGCCCCCATCGTCTGGCCGGGGTTGTCCCCGATTTGTCGTTTTGTGCCGCAGTCTGGGCGGCGGGCAGGAGGCTAGAGCCCCTGCCCCGGTTTCACGTCGCGCAACTCCATGGCCGTGGCCGGGTCGCGCATCATCTGGGCGACCGGGCTCTGGCGCTTCACATCGACCCTGTGGCGCAGCGTCAGCACGATCGCGCCGACCATGGCGACCAGCAAGATCAGCCCCGAAATCTGGAACAGCAGGAAATAGCGATCATACAGCAGCAGCCCCAGCGCCTGCGTGTTGTGATCGCCCGCGCCCTCGGGCGTGCCGATGGGCGTTGTGCTCAACACGACCCCTTCGGCAGTCTCCCACACGCCATAGGCCAGCGTCAGCTGCATCAGAAGTATCACCCCGATCAGGCCTGCCAGCGGAATGTACTTCGCCATTTCCGCCTTCAGTTCGGCGAAATCGACATCCAGCATCATCACCACGAACAGGAACAGCACAGCGACCGCACCGACATAGACGATGATCAGCAGCATCGCCACGAACTCCGCCCCCAGCAGGACGAACAGGCCCGCCGCCGACAGGAAGGTCAGGATCAACCACAGCACCGAGTGCACCGGGTTCTTGGACGTGACGGTGAACAGGCCACCCAGAATGACCGATATGGCGAACAGGTAGAAGGTGAAGGTCACCATCTCAGCTTTCCCCTTCGTCGATGACGGATTTGGCCAGTTCCATCGCCTTGTGCATCGCCGGAACCCCGCCGAACAGCGCGGCCAGACCGATCGTCTCGGCGATCTCCTGCGCCGTTGCACCCGCGCTGATGGCGTTGCGCACGGTCAGGCGGATCTGTGGCTCGGCCACTGCGCCCTGAATGGTCAGGCCCTGCAATGTCAGCAACAGCCGCGTCCTGGCGTCCAGACCGTCGGGGTTGAACTGCTTGCCCATGAAGGCTTCCAGCAGTTCGGCCGGGACGGTGGGCCACATCTTGTCGAAGCTTTCCGGCATGAACGAGGCCATCGCCGGGTTTACCGAGCGGACCCAGTCCTGGGACATTTCCTGCGCCTGCGCAAACAGGGATTCGAACGGATTTTTCGGAATGTCATTCATCGGTAGGGCGCGTCCAGTTCGAGGTTGCGCGCGATCGCCGCTTCCCAGCGGTCGCCGTTTTCCAGCAGCTTGGCCTTGTCGTAGAACAGCTCTTCACGCGTCTCTGTGGCGAACTCGAAATTCGGGCCTTCCACGATCGCGTCCACCGGGCAGGCCTCCTGGCAGAAACCGCAATAGATGCACTTGGTCATGTCGATGTCGTAGCGCGTGGTGCGGCGCGATCCGTCCTCGCGCGGCTCGGCGTCGATGGTGATGGCCTGCGCCGGACAGATCGCCTCGCACAGCTTGCAGGCGATGCAGCGCTCTTCCCCGTTGGGATAGCGGCGCAGCGCGTGTTCACCCCGGAACCGCGGCGACAGCGGGCCCTTTTCGTGCGGGTAGTTCACCGTGACCTTGGGGGCGAAGAAATACTTCATGCCCAGCCCGAAGGCCTTGAAGAAATCCACGAACAGGAAGTATTTCGCCGCGCGGGTATAATCGATCTGTGTCATCTCTCAGCCCCCTATCGCCCAGCGCGCCCAGAAGCCGCCAAGCACTTCGTATTTCGCCAGAAACGCCACGAACACCACCCAGAACAACGAGACGGGCAGGAACACCTTCCACCCAAGCCGCATCAACTGGTCGTAGCGGTAGCGCGGCACGATCGCCTTCACCATCGCGAACACGAAGAAGAACACGGCCATCTTGCCAACCATCCACAGCGCGCCGTCGGGCAGGCCGGGAATGGGCGACAGCCAGCCACCGAAGAACAACAGCGTCATCAGCGCGCACATCAGGAAAATGGCGATGTATTCGCCCGCCATGAACAGCAGGAACGGCGTGGCGGAATATTCCACCTGGTAGCCCGCGACCAGTTCCGATTCCGCCTCGGGCAAGTCGAAGGGCGGCCGGTTGGTTTCGGCCAGCGCACTGACGAAGAACAGCATCACCATCGGCAGGTGCGGCAGCCAATACCATCCGAACAGGCCCCAGCCGGTATCCTGCGCCGCGACGATATTGCCGAAGTTCATCGACCCCGTCGAGATGATCACGCCCACGATGATCAGGCCGATCGACACCTCGTAGGAGATCATCTGCGCGGCGGACCGCAAGCTGCCGAGGAACGGATATTTGGAATTCGACGCCCAGCCTCCCATGATCACGCCGTAAACCTCGAGTGAGGACATGGCGAAGACATAGAGAATGGCCACGTTCAGATCGGCCAGAACCCATGTCTCGTTGAACGGGATGACGGCCCAGGCGATGACGGCCAGAACGAAACTCGTCAGTGGCGCCAGCAGGAACACGGGCCGGTCCGCACCGGCGGGGATCACGACCTCCTTGACCACGTATTTCAGCGCGTCGGCGACGGTTTGCAGCAATCCGAAGACGCCAACCACGTTCGGCCCGCGCCGCATCATCACGGCGGCCCAGATCTTTCGGTCACCGTAGACAAGGAACAGCAGGCTGACCATGACGAAGCCCAGGACCAGAAGGCATTGGGCGGCAATGATCACGATGATCCCGGTTGTAGTCGAAAAGAAGCCGTCCATGGGTCGCTTTCTTGATCGTTCAGGCTGTCGCCTGTGGGCTCTTTCTCGTTCGGGCAAGCGCCCGAGGGCTTGTTCTGGCCTTGCAACGGGGCGGCTGTCAGACCGCCGGTATCCCTTGCTCCGCGCAATCCGCCGCAACCACTTCCGCCTCGAGGGTCTGCAACCCTCGCGGGAGTTCCGGCGAGATGGTGTAAACCGCATCTGCGGACCAAACGCCACCCTCTTCCGTAATACTTGTGCGCACATGTCGCGCAAACGGGTAACCCCGGATGAGGGCATATTGCGCGGCGGCGCAGCGGGCATAGGCGTCAAGATCGGCGCGGGTCGCCACACCGGTCATCCGGGCGCGAAGATTTACGATATCGTGGTCCAGGAGGCGCGTCTCGACCCCGTCATAGGTGGCGGGCGGCGCGTCGTTCAGGGTCGGGCCCTCCGTGGCGGGCTGGCAGGCGGCCATGGTCACGATGGCGCAGATACCCGCGAAGGCGGATCGTGGGCAGCGGTCCACCGCGCCTATTCCGCCGCAATCCTGGCTTGGCCACGCGCCCGCACCCCTGCCGACAACTCCGCCATCAGACCCGAGGCCCGCGTGATGGGATTGGTCAGGTAGTGATCCGCGATCGCGGTGCCGAAATCACCACTCCCCATCTTGCCCATGGGCAAGGCGTCCCCCTCGTTCGTCGCCACCGCGTCAAGCTTCTTGAGATGCGGTGCAGCCGCATACATCGCCTTGCGCAGCGCCGCGATCGTATCAAAGGGCAGCACCGCGCCCAGTTCCGCCGACAGCGCACGCAGGATCGCCCAGTTCTCGCGCGCCTGACCCGGCGGGAACGCGGCGCGTTGCGCCAGTTGCGGGCGGCCTTCGGTGTTCACGAAAATGCCCGTCTCCTCCGTGTAGGCGGCGGCAGGCAGGATCACATCGGCCCGGTGCGCGCCCCGGTCCCCGTGGGAGCCCTGGTAGATCACGAAGGCGCCGGCCGGCACCTCCATCTCGTCCGCGCCGAGATTGTAGACCACGTCCGCCCCGTCAAGCGCCGCCACGATCCCGCCCTCGGTCACGGCCCCCACGTCCATCGCGCCAACCCGGCCCGCAGCGGTGTGCAGCACCAGCAGACGGGACGAGGTTTCCGCGCAGAACGCCTGCACCGCCGCCAGAACCGCCGCGCCATCCTCGCCGGTCAGTGCACCCTGCCCCACGATGACAAGGCTCTCCTTGCCCTCGACGGACGGGTGATCGACGCCAAGCTGATCGGACAGAGCCGCCCGGTCGGTGCCCAGATGGGCGTAATCATAGGTCAGATCCACCGCCGCGCCGATCAGCCCGACCACCGCGCCGCGCGCCCATGCCTTGCGGATGCGCGCGTTCAGCACCGGTGCTTCCGCGCGCGGATTGGTGCCCACAAGCAGGATCGCCCGCGCCGTGTCGATATCCTCGATGCGCGCGGTGCCGACATAGGCGGCGCGGTTGCCCGCTGGCAGCTTCGCCCCGTCGGTGCGGCATTCCACGACACCGCCCTGCCCTTCCACCAGGGCATTCAGCGCAAAAGCGGCCTCGGTCGAGACCAGATCACCGACCAGCCCCGCGACCTTGCCCGCCCCCTTGATCTTCTGCGCAGCCACGCCAAGCGCCTCGCCCCAGCCCGCAGGCCGCAGCTTGCCATTCTCGCGGATATAGGGCGTGTCGAGGCGCTGGCGGCGCAGCCCGTCCCAGACATAGCGGGACTTGTCGCTCAGCCATTCCTCGTTCACGCCGTCATGGTTGCGCGGCAGGATGCGCATCACTTCGCGGCCCTTCGTGTCCACGCGGATGTTGGACCCGAGCGCGTCCATCACGTCGATGCTTTCGGTCTTGGTCAATTCCCACGGGCGGGCGGTGAAGCTGTAGGGCTTGTTGGTCAGCGCCCCCACCGGGCAGAGGTCCACGATGTTGCCCTGCAACTCGGATTCAAGCGTCGCGCCGAGATAAGAGGTGATTTCCGCATCCTCGCCCCGGCCGGTCTGGCCCATCTCGGGCATGCCCGCGACCTCGGTGATGAACCGCACGCACCGCGTGCAGGAAATGCAGCGCGTCATCGCAGTGCCGACCAGCGGACCAAGCTCCAGCTTCTCGGCCGCGCGCTTGGGCTCGCGATAGCGGCTGAAATCGACGCCATAGGCCATCGCCTGGTCCTGCAGGTCACATTCGCCGCCCTGGTCGCAGATCGGACAATCGAGCGGGTGGTTGATGAGCAGGAATTCCATCACCCCTTCCCGCGCCTTCTTCACCATCGGGCTGTTGGTCTTGACCACCGGCGGCTGACCTTCCGGTCCGGGTCGCAAATCCTTGACCTGCATCGCGCAGGAGGCCGTGGGCTTGGGCGGTCCGCCGACCACTTCCACCAGGCACATCCGGCAATTGCCCGCGATGGTCAGCCGCTCGTGGTAGCAAAAGCGCGGGATCTCGATCCCCGCGACCTCGCAGGCCTGGATCAGGGTCATGGCGGGATCGACCTCGATCTCATGTCCGTCGATGATGATCTTGCGCGTATCGGCCATGGGGTCGGTCCTTTTCTCCGCGCCGGGCGCGGGACTGCAAATCCGTGTCCGCGCCGACGCGCGAACCCTTCTTGCATCCGCTTCTAACTCCGCCGGAGCAATCTGCCAATCTGAGAGCCTGCGGTAATTTCGTCGCGCCCCACCCGGCAGACACTTTCGGCGTCGGATGCATCCGCGCCGTTCTGCGCAAACCACTGTCGCATGATCTCGCGGTAGCGCTGCTGTTCGGTGCGGTCATCGAGATAGGCATCGACCTCGCGGCGACTGACGCCGAGGTCCGATGCGCGGCCCACAAGGCTCTGGGCGAACCCGAAGGCCTGGATCAGGCGCGGGCTGATATCGTCGCAGACATTCTGGATATGGCGGCCTACGGCAATGACGACAAGGCCCGAATGGATCTCCGGGTCGTCCCGAAGAACCTGCCACTGGTCGGATTGCGCGTGCGCGATGGTTGTGAACAGGCCCGTGGCCAGAATCACGGCCGCCGCCGCGACGATGCGAAAGGGGGTAAGCATGTGTGGATCATCCATTGAAAGGTCAGCCCTGTTTCCCGCCGACCTGCATGGGGCCTCCGGGCGCGGTTATTCAATGTCACGAGTTGGTTATAGCGGGTTTCGGCGCCTTCTTGCCATGCGGATCAAGGCTGGATGCAATCCGCCGCAGACCAGAACGACTGCGCACCCACGGCGCGCCAGCCGAAGAAATACGGCACGCCGGGCACGGCCTGATCGATGCAATGGGCCTCCAACGCCTCAAGCGCCGCATCGCGGGCTTCGAACGGCACGGGTTGGCCGCCGAGGGTGCGCACGACAAGACCGCCAAGGATCGGCGTCGGCTCGATTTCGAAGCCATCGGGAAGCACGACCGGGTTGAAGATCACCAGATCGGGTTCGGGCCGCACCACAAGCGGCCCGAGGGAGGTCACGTAGACCTGCGGCGTGACGCAGCCCGCCAGACACAGCGCCACAAGACCCGGCGCAACGAGGGTCGGCGCAAGCCTCAAATCCGCACCCCCCAGAAGGTGATGATCAGCCAGACCAGAAGCGTCAGGAACAACAACGCCAGCACGATATAGATCGCGGCCTCCATCCGTTCCGGCGTGTTCAGCACGATCGCCACGCCCGAGGCGACCATGCCACCGGCAACCGCGCCAAGGATCGCACCGCCGATGCCCCAGAGGCCATAGCACATCGCAGCCCCCGCGATGGCGCAGGCGATGTAGATCGCCGTCAGAGAATACCAGTAGAGCCGAACCATGCCCTTGCCCTTTTGCCCATATGCCACCGGATTGTCGCCGGATCGTCGCAGGATTGGCGCCGGGTCCTCATCCGGGAACCCGGTCCGGTCAGTTTGCCGGAACGATAGGAAACGCGCGGAAATGGGGCAAGTCGCGGTGCGACGGTTGGACGTGGGGTGAGTCCGGCGCGCCACAGGCCCGCCCGGGGGTCGCCCGGTCCCGCCCGGGGGACGCCCGGGCTGGCGTTACTCCAGCGCGTCCAAACGGGGTCGTCGCGACACCAAGGCCGCAACGCGGGCAAAGGCGCCGCGCAGGCCGCCGATCAGTTCGGGCGGGACATGTCCTTCGGGGACGGAGGCGCGCGACAGATCCGCAGCCGACGCCCGGACGCGATCCTCGGCGTCGCGCATCTCAAGCCTCGGGTCGATGGCTCCGTGGCACATGGCGCATTACTCCGCCGCGACCTGAACGGTGCCGTCGCGCTTCACGCGGATGCGGTCCTCGATCTCGTCGCGGAAGTTGCGGATCAGGCCCTGGATCGGCCACGCGGCGGCGTCACCCAGCGCGCAGATCGTGTGACCTTCCACCTGCTTGGTGACGTCGAACAGCATGTCGATTTCCTCGACCTGCGCCTCGCCCTTCACCAAACGCTCCATCACCCGCATCATCCAGCCGGTGCCTTCGCGGCAGGGCGTGCATTGGCCGCAGCTCTCGTGCTTGTAGAACTTCGACAGCCGCCAGATCGCCTTGATCATGTCGGTGGAGTGATCCATCACGATCACCGCCGCCGTGCCCAGACCCGATTGCAGATCGTTGCGCAGATAGTCGAAATCCATGATCGCATCGCGCATCTTCTCGCCGCGCACGCAGGGCACGGACGAGCCGCCGGGGATCACCGCCTTGAGGTTGTCCCAGCCGCCGCGGATCCCGCCGCAATGGGTCTCGATCAGTTCCTCGAACGAAATGCTCATGGCTTCCTCGACGACGCAGGGCTGGTTCACGTGCCCCGAGATCGCGAACAGCTTTGTGCCCGCATTGTTGGGCCGCCCGAACCCCGCGAACCACTCCGCGCCCCGGCGCAGGATGGTGGGAACAACGGCAATGGATTCGACGTTGTTGACCGTGGTGGGGCACCCGTAAAGCCCCGCCCCCGCCGGAAACGGCGGCTTCATGCGCGGCATGCCCTTGCGGCCTTCAAGGCTTTCCAGCAGCGCGGTTTCCTCGCCGCAGATATAGGCCCCCGCGCCGTGGACCAGGTAGAGGTCGAAATCGAAGCCCGACTTGGCCGCGTTCTTGCCCAGCAGACCCGCGTCGTAGGCCTCGTCGATGGCGGCCTGAAGCGCCTCGCGCTCGCGGATGTATTCGCCACGGATGTAGATGTAGCAGGCATGGGCCCCCATCGCGAAACTGGCGATCAGGCAGCCCTCGATCAGCGTGTGGGGATCGTTGCGCATGATCTCCCGGTCCTTGCAGGTGCCGGGTTCCGATTCGTCGGCATTGACCACCAGATAGGACGGACGCCCATCGGATTCCTTGGGCATGAAGGACCATTTCAGGCCGGTCGGAAAGCCCGCCCCGCCCCGCCCGCGCAACCCGCTGGCCTTCATGATATCCACGATCTTGTCGCGCCCAAGGCCCAGCAGATCCTTGGTGCCGTCCCAATGGCCGCGAGCCTTCGCGCCGGCCAATGTCCGGTCATGCATGCCGTAGATATTGGTGAAGATCCGGTCTTTGTCCTGCAACATCGTCTCTTGATCCTTCGGTCTCGAACGTGGCTGTTCGGGCGCGGGCTACTGGTCGCGCCGGGCTTTCCAGACCCAATACGTCACCACAAGCGCCCAGACCAGTGCTGCAATCGCCGCAAGGTCGAACAGGAACGCCAGGCGCGCGGGCCAGCCCAGCCGCCCGCCCAGGAATTGCGCGCCCATCCAGAGCACCATCGCCGCCGCCATCACGATCGACGCCAGCCGGATCTGACGGATCAGGCGGCGGTCGGTGTCGGAGAGGGGCTTGCGGTCAGGCATGCGGGAACGGGCGGCAGCGCGCGCTACACCTCGGGATCGGAGGTGCCGCGCGACAGGGCGGTCCAGAACCTCAGCGGTGCGGTGGTGCCAAGCTGCATCGCCTGCAGGCTCGCCGTGCCGAGAAACGCTGCATTATACGCGGCCAGTTGCAGGATCGAGGTCTGCGCGGCCTGTCCGCGCAGCCACAGATCATCGAGGCGGTGCATTCTCATCCTCCGGATTTGCTGCGGTGTCAGTATACGTCGCCGTCATCGACTTTCTTCGAAAACTCGGTCTCGCCCCCTGCGGCCAGACGGCGCGCCTGGTCGACCCATGCGTCGCGGGTCACCCGGCCCTTGAACCCTTGCAGATTCTCGTCGACCCACGCAACCTCGTCCGCCGTCCAGGCCGCGATCTGGTCGAAATGGTAGAACCCAAGTTCGTTGCAGAGGATCTCCAGCTTGGGTCCGATCCCCTTGATCCGCTTGAGGTCATCCGCCGTGCCGCCGCGCGGGCCGTCCAGCGCGACGGGGCGCGTGCCCTCATCCGCCGCGGCGGTTTCGGTTTCCACGGCCGCGGCCGCAGGGGCTTCAGGGGCTTCAGGGGCCACCGGTGCGGGGGCAGTTTCAGGGGCCGCCGCGCGGGCCGCAGGGGCCGCCGCAGGTTCAGCCGCCGCGCGGGCCGGGCGGGCCGCCGCCGCGCTGTCCCTTGCGACCGTCCCGGCCGGTTTCAAGTCCCGACATGTCATGATCGTCAGCAATGCGCCAAGGATCAGCAACGCCAGAACGCCCATGAACGCGCCCTGCATGAACGTCCATCCGCCCAAGACCCACAAGGCCGACGCCGTGAAGATCGCGGCCAACGCGGCAATCCCCCACGTCCAGGCAACGCATTCAAGCCCACCGGATTTGTTCATTCTGTGACCCCCCAAGTCAGTTCACGGTCTCGTGTCCCGGAGAGTCTTAGCCAAGAATGGCCCGCTTGTCTTGCATGGAGTCGACACTTTGCCGCAGGGATGCGTTCAGAACACACCTCCCGCGTCAGGCGCGGCGCCTCTAGTCCGACGCAAGGGCCGCTGCCTGGGACATCCAGTCGTCGCGCTCGATCCGGCCCTTGAATTTCAACCGGGCATCGACCCAGGCAACCTCGGCCGGTCCCCAGGCCGCGATCTGGTCGAAATGGTAGAATCCCAGATCGTTCAAGACCCCTTCCAGTTTCGGACCGACGCCCGAAATGCGCTTGAGATCATCGGCTTGCCCACCCCGCGGTGCGGTCAGCAATTCGGGTTCCCGCTCGGGCGGGGATCCCTCGGGCGCGGCGGCTTCCGCATCCTCGGACGCGGCCTTGTCCGAGACCGGGTTGCGCTTCGAGGGTGGCTTGGCCTTGGAGGTCGCAGGGGCCTCGGGCTTGGCCACGCCGGTCGCGTCGGCCTTCTTGCCCTTGGCGCGGTTCGCCGGTGCGGGGCGGGCGGGTTCCGGCGCGATGCCGTCGCCCGATTGCCGTCCCCATGGCGCCAGCAACGGCACCTCGCTCCCGTCGATCCGCTTGATCGTGTCGCCGATATCGGCCGCCAGACGCGCGGAAACGTTGAGACTGTCGCGCCCGGCCTCGTGGTCCGTCAGGCTGGTCAATCCGCCAATGGGCTCGGACGCATAGCGGCCGTTCTGCGGGCCGGGCGTTGGCACCTCGCCGCGCGCCATGGCGTCGATCAGCGCGGCGAACCGCTCCGCCGTCAGATCCTCGTAATAATCCTTGCCGATCTGGGCCATGGGCGCGTT
>Ga0100398_1005273_pt1 | contig 10398 bp, 11 predicted proteins | sample CryGeymeta201522_FD_81568 | JGI IMG/M metagenome (GOLD analysis project Ga0100398, IMG submission 81568) | Groundwater microbial communities from Crystal Geyser aquifers in Utah, USA - Crystal Geyser metaG 2015-22 | ecosystem: Environmental > Aquatic > Deep subsurface > Groundwater | place: USA... | reverse complement strand
TTCCAGCCGCTGCGACGCGGCAAGATGCCGCGTCCACTATTTGAGACCGAACCGAGAAATTTAGCGGACATTGTTAGTCGCGGAGGGGCGCGTTCCCCCCTTTGCTGAGAAGTTTCGAATCTATCTTCGTAAGTGTTTAGCCTTCTGAAGCGAATGCCTCGAAACCTTGCTCCAACAGACACCTTGGAAAATTTTCATGATGGCAATCGATGACGGAGCAAAACATTGATCTGATCGACGTTTTAGGCAGTTTAACTTCAGACCGCTAAACTCATTCTATCTTCTTATGTCGTACAAAGACCCCCCGGCCAAATGGTCGGGGGGTCTGAGCGATTCAGTTTTCCGAGCTGGTCTATTATTGAGGAAAAGCCGGATCAGCTGGAGCCGCACCAGGATTCGCGGGGGCAGGGGCGGGAGCCGGAGCCGGGGCCGCGCCGCCGGAGTGTTTGTGCTTTTGGACACGCCGGAAATGGCCGTTGGTCATGCTCTTCTGATGGGTCTTGTAGTGGCCGCGGACATGGGTTTTGTGCTTTTTACCGGTAATAGCTTTCTTAACGGCCACGCCTGCATCCATGACTTTATCCTGGACGCCGGCGGCGGTGTTTCCGATTGCCCGTCTGGTTTTCTTTGCAACATGTCTCACCTTGCGCTTGATCTTCCGGGAAATTTTCGTGAAGAAGCCGACCTTCGCTTTGCCCTTGGCTTCAGCCTTGGGAACGAAGGTCAAACCGAACAGGCCGAACGCAACAAGAACTACCAAGGCCAGCTTGCTGATTGATTTCAACATAATTTTTTCTCCCTTCCAAAATCGACTAACCTCAACTGACAGTATTATTCTATCAAACCCCCTAAGGGGTGCGTAATCCCTTCGGCAAAAAAAAATGTACAAACGAACATGGGAAATCAGTATTCGGAAATCAAACCTCATGATGTTTCATGATCCAGTCAACCGCTTCCCGAAGGTTTCCACAGACTATCACATCATTCAATTTGGGAGAAGGAATCGAAGGCTCAGCCAGCAGGATAGGCTGTATCCCTGCATTTATACCCATTTGGGTATCGCTTGTTCGATCTCCTATGGCAAAAGAACGCGAAAGGTCGATCCCGAACTTTTCCCTGGCCTGAAAAACCATTCCCGGAGCTGGTTTCCGGCATAAGCATGGAGAATCGATTCCAGGCGCGGGAAAATCGGGGTGATGTGGGCAGACGAAAATGGCATCGAGGGCTGCGCCATCCAAGGCAAGATCGGAGTTCATCTTTTCATGAACCCTTTCAAGATCTTCCGGCTTGATGAGGCCTCTGGCGATGCCGGCCTGGTTGGTGACCAGGATAAGAAGGAAGCCTGCATCACGCAATCTTCGCAGTTCCTTACCTACTCCAGGGAAGAGATGATAATCTTCTGGCCGGGAAATATACCCCGGGTCATAGTTGAGAGTTCCATCCCGGTCAAGAAAAGCCGCTCTTCGCAAGGTTTTCAATACCATACTCTTTCACCGCCATGTTCAATGATTCCTGGCGCAAAAGATTTCTGCCTTCGGTCGAAATGACAACATCGTTTGTCATTCCGAACGAATGTGAGGAATCTCGCTTAATGTTGAGAATCAGCAATGCCCCTTCTTTTTGAGCAGATGCTTCTTTCACCACCATCCGTTCCGAGAAAAATGTTCCCGCATCCGTTCCCAAACAAGGTCTGGAGTCAGGTCACGCATGCACCGACCATCCGGGCAAACCTCTTTGTGACATTCAAGGCAATCAAGACTTTCCTTGAAAAGTACCAGGTGCTTTTCCCCGCGAGGAGCGACCGCACGACGGGTGGTCGGGCCGAAAAGGGCGATCGTCGGGACACCCAGAGCCCAGGCGATGTTCATTGGGCCGGTATCCCCGGTAAGGAAAAGATCGACCCGCGTGAGCGTGGCGGTGAACTCATCAATTGAAAGCGGCGGGTGTGTAATAGCCTTTGAAGGCCCCAGATCGCTGACGAGTTTTCGGGCTGTCGGCTCCTCACCGGGGCCCCAAAATATCAGCGCCGGGCGACCGGTAACGCCGTGCCAAAGCTCGATCAACTTTCTGAAATGCTCGATCGGCCAGGCTTTCGAGGGATAAGTGGCATGGGGATTAACTCCGAGAATGGGTGGAAGCAACCCGGCCGAACGGATGAAGGAATCGGCTTTCCGGGACGCAGCCGCCGACCAGAAGAGACGCGGTTGACAGAGCTTCCCCCCAAACCCAAAATTTTCGAAGAACTGGCCGTAAAGCTCCGAAAGATGGCAATTTGAATCGGAAGGAGCGAACGTTTCATGGTATGCATACCGCCGGATCCGATAGTCGAACCCGGCCCGGTGTGGAATTCCAGAAAGCAGGCTTATCAGCGCTGTTCTCGGGTTTCCGAACAGATCGAAAAGATGGTCGTAGCGTTCTCGCCGCAACCGCCTGATAAGTGACAGCATTTCCCAAAAACCAGCCTTTGGGCGCAACTGGAAGATCTTTACGCCGAGATTTCCGGGAATTATTTCCCCGAAAGGACGTTGGCACAGCAGTCCCAGTGTCTCCGCGGGGCGTGTTTCGCGGAGCATTTGCAATGAAGGAATTAGGTGGACTATGTCCCCCAAGCCTTTCAGACGTATCAACAAGATTCCTGCCACGGAAATTCCTTTCGGGGGTGCTCCTCAGCGTCTGGGTTCCCTTTTGGAAATTCAGGTTTCTTTGGGAGTCACGCTTCTCATTGAAACAGGTCGATTGCAAAGTCGCCGAACAGTTTCCGGTAGGCCTTCACCTAATCACTTTTCACTCTTATCTAATCACTTCCGTTTATCAAAGAGAAAGTTTGAAGTATGGCAGCGGTTCCTTTTGAAACCTTCGGTCGGCAGAGAAGGGGCCGGAAAATCTCCACAAACCCGGCTGCGCTTTCTCGGCAAACTCTTTTACGGGGCCGGTTACGAAAATCTCATCAAAGCAGGCGCTCTCCTGAAGGTGAATCGTATCGGTCATTCCTCCACCAAGAGCCGTTAGCGCCCGCGTCGGCCCAATCATCCCAACCAGCACCTTGCAGAAATTCAACCCGATGACCACCCCGAGCTTCTGAAAATTTTCCAAATTCTGAAGATCCCGGTTTTTATCGGAAACAAAAAACTCCCTGGAAGTGCTTCTAATTGAAAGTGCCGATCGAACCAGCTTGTTGACGGTTTCCGCCTGATCGAATTCGTAGAACGGCGGCCCGAAAAGGGCGATCAGGGAATCGCCTACCATTTTATCAAGAGCGCCGCCCTCACGAAATATAACCTCCAGCACTACCGCTGACCATCCGTCAATAAGCTGCGACAGGCGATCCGGCAACTGCATCAGATTCTCCGCGACGGAGGAAAAGCCGCAAATATCGACGGTGAGAATTCCGATCTTGGCCGTGCGCGAAGAAAGAAAACGGGTACGATAATCTCGCATTTCCAATAGGCGGGTGGTTACCGGCGGGGAAAAATTTCGGCGCAATACATTCTTCTCACGATCGAAATCGACAAGCCGCTGGCGCAAAGACTCGCTGAAAGTCTGGATCAACTCGCGGACAAATATTGAGAACCCCCCGCCTTCTGTCGGATTGAAAACCATTTCCCCGATACGGTAGGGCTCCACGGCTTCGTAGAGCAGGACGGTTTCCGCATCGGCTGCGACGGGGAAAAACGGCGCGAGCTGGTCATTGTCGGGAATGGCGCCAAGGATTCCGGGGCGAAGAAGTTCATCCAATCCGGGAATTGGGGCGCTGTCGGAATCGAAAAGCTTCTGCCCATCGCGAAAAACCATGTACATTGGCCGGGTTTTCCCTGCCGGATTCTCGTCGAAATACAAAAGGAAAAGATCCTGGATCGGAGCGACTCGCAACATCACGTCAACAGCCGATTCGATGGCCTGCGATAAGTTTCGGGAAGACAGGGCTTTCTGGACATCCATGATGAATTCGTGCTTCCGACGGTTCTCTTGAATGCCGTAGAGAAAACTGTCGAGTTCCTCGGCAGCGGCATCCATCAGTTGGAAAATCTCTTTGTCCCCTAAATCGTCAGATGCGCGGGGGAAAGCCATTCCCATGGAACCGACTGTTTCGCCTGCCATGTCGAGAGGAATGGCAAACCAGGTGAAACCAGGAGCGACCTTTTTTGTCGGGGAAGAAACCTGGAAAAGGTCGTTGAAATTCTTTGCCAACACCTCGTAGACCACTCCCCAGGGATAGGTTGTCATCACGAGTTCTTCGTTCAGGGTTCTGATGAACATCACTTCGGGAGCCAGATGACGCGAGAGGCATTCGAAAACCACACCAACGGCGGCGGCAAGATCTTTGCGTTCTTTGAAACACTGCTCCAACACTGCATCCATGTCTTCGATCAGGCGGAACTTCCGTTCGTAAAAAGCGATTTTTGCCGCCCGGAAATCTTTATAAGAATGCGTTGGCACGAGGCAAAGCCTTTCGATGAAAATAGCGGAAAAAATGAATATCGAGTCTAGTACTATACCAGACCCTCAAACCAAGGGCAACGCAGATTCAATTCTCGCTTGTAATAAGCTTTCTCCCTAATCCCTAATCCCTAATCCCTATTCTCCCTTAAAATGCGTGCTTGCCCGGGCCACACGCGAATTTATCTTCCAGGCGGGGAGGGTTTCTGCTATATTGCTGTTTTAAAATATCCGGCACAGGAAGTCTCCCCCAAAATGGATTTCTCTTCGGCCATCAACTGGCTCACCAGCCCCCAAATGTTCACCGGCCCATACGGCCATCATCGTATGGAGTTCCTCTTGAGCCATCTTGATGACCCCCAGGAAGAGTTTCCTGCGGTCCTGGTCGGCGGCACCAACGGGAAAGGTTCGGTCACTGTCCTTTTGGAGAGCATCTTTTCCGCAGGCGCCGAATATCAGGTAGGCGCAACGGTTTCCCCTCATCTGGTCGATCTGACCGAGCGTGTCCGATTTCAGTGCGGCCAGATTCCCACCCACCTCTGGGTCCAAGGGACCGAGGCTCTTAAAAAAGCTGTAAGGGTGATGGAGAAAGAACCATCCCTTGGGCCTCCCAGCTTTTTCGAACTGATCACCGCTTTGGCATTTTTTGCGTTTCGGGAAACCTATGTAGATCTGGCATTTGTTGAAGTGGGCCTCGGCGGAAGGCTTGACGCAACCAACGTCTGCCACCCGGAAATTTCAGTTATCACCAACATCGGGACCGACCACAAGGAAATCCTTGGCCCGGACAAGCCCTCGATCGCTCGCGAGAAACTCGGCATCATCAGGCCAAAGCGACCGCTCGTTACAGCCGAGCGCGATCCGGAGATTCGAAAAATTTTTCAGGAAACATGCGACAAGGTGAAAGCGCCGCTTTTCTTCGCCAATCCCGAAGATCGCTTCAATGTCATCAAGAGCACCCCCCGCGGCCATCTGCTTGCGATCGATGGTTTCGAGAACGAGATTGCGTTTCCCCTTCCCGGGCTTCACCAATTGGACAACCTTGCGGTCGTCCTGGAAGTCGTCAGACTTCTATCGAAAAACGGCTTTGAAATCAGCCCCGACGCCATCTGCAAAGGAATCTCCCAGGTTTCCTGGCCGGGAAGGCTCCAATGGCTTTCCGGGCCGCCGCCGATACTCACCGATGGCGCCCATAACGCCGAAGGGCTCTCATCACTTGTCGGGTTCCTCGAGCAGTTCCCCATGGAACGCCCTTGCCACCTCGTTCTGGGCGCTTTGAAAAAAAAGCCGGTCGTCGAAATGGCGATCGCCCTCGCACAACATGCCGACACCCTGTCCTTCGTCCCGCCGACGAGCCCTAGATCGGTCGAAAAGAGCGAGTTCGATTCGCTCATCTCCCCGCTCGATCCTCGCTGGAGTTGGCATGAGTCGCTCGAATCCGCCCTCGCTGCAGGCGCAAGTTCAGGCTCAATACTGGTTACCGGTTCCCTGTATCTGGTAGCCGATCTTCTCAGACTTCGCGGCTCTGCCTCATGAAATTCGATTTCGGCTTGGAGCAGTTTCTCTCGGCTCCGAACGCACGCGGACGCGTCGGTCTGATATCCAACGCCACCGGAATCGATCGGCACGGAACCCATGTCGCTTTCAGGATCGCATCGCATGGAAACCTTCGCTTGCAACGACTTTTTTCACCCGAACACGGCTTCTGGTCGGATGCGCCCGATGGAGAGGCCGTCGGCCACGGTCTGCATACGAAACTCAACCTGCCGATCGTCAGCTTGTACGGAGACCGCCGAATTCCACAGCCTGAAGACCTGGCTGGGTTAGACCTTCTCGTCTACGACATTCAGGATGTCGGAGTGCGCTTCTACACCTACATATCCACCCTCCGAAACATCATTGACGCCGCGGCGATGGCCGGCGCCCCGGTTCACATTCTCGATCGGCCAAACCTCATCGGCGGAACCGTTGTCGAAGGTCCCGCGCTTGCTCCGGGGTTCGAGTCATTCGTAGGTCATCTGCCGGTGCCGATCCGGTATGGACTGACCCCTGGAGAGCTCGCGCTTTGGTATAACTCCAAGCTGAAGAAGCCGGCCGATATCAAGGTCTGGGCATGCCGTAACTACCATAGGACAACCACTTTTTCGGACCTCGGAGTGCCGTGGGTTAAGCCTTCGCCAAGCATGACCTCAGCTTCGACCGCAACTTTTTACCCTGGAACATGCCTGTTCGAGGGAACCAATGTTTCCGAGGGCCGCGGAACGGAGGCTCCATTCCAGATTCTCGGAGCCCCCTGGGTCAACCCGGCCCTTTGGCTTGCAGAATTGCTTCCGAAGCTCCCCCCTGAAGTTTCAGCCAGGGAAGCGAGTTTCAGGCCGGCGTTCGGAAAATTCGAGGGAAAAACATGTCGCGGCATCAGACTGAATACGACCCAATCGATTCTTCTGAATGCCGTCGGCATCGGGATAAGAGCGATTCAAGCTCTGATAGCGACCCACGCCGGGGAGGTAGAGTTCCTTACAAAACCCCAACGCGCTGTGCCATTTTTCGATTTCCTGGCCGGAAACTCCTGGCTGCGGGAAGGACTGCTATCGGGAACTGCCAGCCAAACCCTTGAGGAAAGGGCCAACCTGGAAGCAAGCGGGTTTTCAAAAGAGCGGGAAAGTTTTTTCCTGTACCCTTGACCCCGAATCATCCTTCAGGCGCGGCGAATACCCAACGACGCAAGCAGACCTTTCCGTCAACACGCTCCAGGAGCAGAAGATCACCGCTCGGCGCCCAGCCCAGATCGCGACGGCAGATGGGCGCGGGTGCGGGAATCCTCCAGAGCATCCGCCCGTTCTGAGCGATCAACGTCAGAAAACGACTCTTGCCGGAAAAATTGGAAACCAGAAGCTCACCTTCGGGGCCTAATGGGCCGAAATACAGGCCTTCCGGCTGAAACTCGCGAGAGAACCTGTAAACCCGTTTCATTCGGTTTCCGAGGCAGTCAAGCAGCTCCACCTGCCAGGTTCGAAGGGTCTTCTGGCGGGTCAGCGTCCACAAAAAACCGTCCTTAACCGGAATTCCAAGATCGAGGCCGGAAATCCTGAACGGAGAAGTCGCCGTTGGAAGCAGAAAAAATGCGGCAGGGCCGCCATTGATAAAAAGCCCGCCATCTTCGGCGGTTTCCAAAATACAAGCGTTGAAAGGAGTTTCGGGCCAGGACGGCTGAACGGATCCGCTCAGGTTCCCGGTCGAGGTCAAAAAAACGGGTTTCCCATTTCGAATGGAAAAATCGATTATCTCATTCTTGGATGAAGGCCCCGGGCTCACCTCACCGCTCGTCAGCGAAACGGCGCGGACCGCGCCGCGTTCGTCGGCAACCAGTACCCGATCGCCTTCGGCACGCAGGCCGAGAAGTCGCTCTTCATCAACCCCTCTGATGACCGCTACGGTTTCCTTCTTTATGGAAAGGCCTTCCTGAGCGTGAGAACCTTCGGCCGACCACAGGAAAGCCACGACCAGAACGGCAATTACAACATTGATGCGGGAATTCACCTTCGTTCCTCCCCCGAAAAACGGATAATGGAAAACCTTCCGGCGGGAGCCCGGTCGAAATCGCCCCTGGCGAGCCAAAACGCGGTAGTTTTCCCGGGGGCGGACGGCTCTCCGAAATCGAGAAACCGGTTCATCGCCGTCGGCGGCGAGAAATGAATGGAATTCAAAAGCTGCCCGAACCTGGAAAACTCAACAAGTCTCAGCGAACCTCGGTATCCTCCCTGGGGAACGAAGCTCACCAGAATACCGCCGGATGCCGTGGAAACCCACAAACGCGGGTTCTGGAAATCACCGAAGCCAAGATGGACAGCCTTTCGAAGGGTCCCATTGGAATCGTAACCCCGCCAGATGTACCCGATATTTTCTGAATAATCAATCGTTGAAATTCCACCTTCGGAATCGATCGAAAACCCTGACCGGCTCCAGGGAATCTCCCTGAGAAAGCGGCCTTCACCATCAAAACAGGCGATCACTGCCCGGCCGAAATCGCCCACGAACAACGCTCCTCCCAAACCAGCCTCGATCTGCTGAATCTGTTGGAAAGCCGCGGGAGTATTCCCGCGAGCGCCGACGACACAAAGTATACGGCCATCCGAGACCCGCACCCGCCTTAATTTTCCGTCGGCTCCGTCACCGACCCAAACCGACTCTATCCGGCCGCTTGGGCCCGAAACCAGCGCCAGATCTTCGAGAAGCGAGTTCCGCGGCAGCCCGGCGATTTGGAGCATCGCAAGGAGCCGACCTGCTGAGTCGAGGCACAGGACCCGTCCACCAAGGGAATCGAGAACCCATGCCTGACCTTTATAAATGCGAAACGCCATTGGACCAAGGGGCGCAGCTTCCTCGAACGGCTTTTGAACCGTCCCGTTCAGGAACCCAACCTGCCCTTTGCCTTTGCCGAAAGAAAGCTCCCAATCAGCACTTACAGGACGGTTGCCCCCGGCCCACCAGAATGTCGTCGCCAATATCGAGCAAAGGATAGCCTGCCGAAGTGGTTTTCCGAGCATGAATCAGGCCTTTCGAAGAACCCGGGTCACCGGGCCGATTGAATACGGCGGGCTAAGGCGCGGTGTCCTCAACCGGGAAGAGTTGTTCATCGCCATGAATGAGTTGCCTTCTTTTACAATTACTCCGACGTGCGTGTCGGGATCTTTTACGCCGTCACCCGTGTAATCGTAGGTTTTCCAAGTGATAACATCGCCCTCGTGAAAGGGTGGAACTGAAGCTTCTTTCCAGCCCTTGGCATGAAGATCTGAAACAACCGATCGTACGTTGAGGGAAACCCTGTCGAGTGCCCCGGCATTTTTCAAGGCGGTAGAAACGACCTGCGCGCAGGCGAGATTCCCGTAATCGACTTCTCTTCCACGGAAACGTGTGCTCCCGATGAGGGAACGGGCGGCGCGGGCAACGCGCTCTTGAAGTGTCCCCGAACCGGCATTGGTGGGAGGTTCACCGGAAGGATTCGTTCCGCCGCCCAGCTCGCTTTTGTTCTTCACGATGTAGTTCGCGTGAACGTAACGAACCTTGCCGTTGTAGCTGATTCTATACCAGTCGCCGATCTTGCCGGTGACCTTGACAGCGGCCCCGTAAGGGAGGGTCAAATCGATCCCGCCCCAGGGCGAATTTCGGACGTTCAACCCAATTTCGGCGCTCACGTAACCGACGAAGTTCATCGGTGTCACGTCATCGGTTTGGGGTTTCGACGGCTGATCGGTGTCAATGTACTTTTTCGAAACGAAGGCTTCATTATCGCCCCACCTGATCTTGTAGTAATCGCCGGCTCGCCCGAGAATCTCCACTGCTTGCTGATCTTTCATCTTTCCAATGATGTCGCCTAGTGGAACCCTTCTGACATTCAGGCCCAGAGGGGCATTGACCCACCCGGCCGGTGGGAATGGCTTGGAGCCTTCCCCGGGGCGCTGGACATAGGCGGAATGCACGTAGGCGGTTTTTCCGTTGAACTCGATCTTGTACCAGTCGCCAACCTGGCCCACGATCGTAATTTTCGCTCCCGGACCGAAATTTCCGATGACATCGCCCCAAGGCCCAGTTCGAACGTTGAGGGAGCTTCCGACCACGACCGTTGCAATTACCCGCTGGCCTGGACTCACGGCAGGAAGAGATTGGACGGCCTGCCCCTTTGTGCTTCCGGGACCGTGGATGACCAGAGGGCGGTCCGCGAATGGGTTGTCAGTCGCCCAGACTGTTTGGAAGCTTGCCAAGAGAGCAAGAAATAAAAGAGCAAGAAAGTTCGTTCGAATTCCCATCGTGCAATCCCTCCCCTAGTCGTCCTTACTATTTTACATGAAATTCAAAAAAAAGTTTGGTAAGAGTTTAGCGGTTTGAAAAAATGGAGAACGAAGGAATTTAGGAGGAGTGGAGATAGAAAAAATGGTGAATGGTGAATGATGAATGATGAAT
>Ga0100398_1005269_pt1 | contig 10399 bp, 6 predicted proteins | sample CryGeymeta201522_FD_81568 | JGI IMG/M metagenome (GOLD analysis project Ga0100398, IMG submission 81568) | Groundwater microbial communities from Crystal Geyser aquifers in Utah, USA - Crystal Geyser metaG 2015-22 | ecosystem: Environmental > Aquatic > Deep subsurface > Groundwater | place: USA... | reverse complement strand
GTACTGTACATATTTGTTTCCTGGCCATTCGATCGTATGGTAGATTGTCTCCACTTGAAAGATGTCGAATTTGTAGTAAAGGCAGTGGAATCATCCTCATCCTCATCCTCATCCTCATCTTCTCCATCATCGGTGGTTTCTCCACCTGACTGATGATGCGGTTGACGATGCTGATGCTTATTTTGCTGCTGTTGCAATTGCTGATTCATATTTTGAATGCGTTGACTAAGATTGAGCGCCAGTGCATGTTGTGCAGGATTACTGGCAGTACTACTACTAATATTCTCCTCGAAGGTTCTTCGAGGAGGCCTTGGGGGTGCAATGGATGCAGCACGAGGTGATGCTTGAAGAAGTGCCGCATCCTCATCCTTATCCTCATCATTTTGATCGTCTTCATCACTGTTGTCGCTGTTAGTGTTGAGCATTTGTTGAATTCTTGTCAGCTGTGGATTTTGATTTTTGACTCCTGTGTTGCTAGTAGTGTTTGTATTGACATTATTTCTTGCTGCTGCTGCTGCTGCTGCTGCTGTAGCAGTGTATCTGTTGGGTTGATAATCTCCACTGGTATTTTTCATTGTACCTGTAGTGCCTGCATTTCCTGAATTTCCTGAATTTGCTGCAGTACTACCTGCAATGGCAGTGTTTACCAAAGGACTGGGCTTGTGATTGTTGCGCAAAGAAGACCTTGGAATGCGTGCTTGTGCTGGCTTGCTGTTGGGTGTTGTTCTCATGGGACTGTTCTGAGCCCTAACAGGAGTGTTGCTGCTGCTGTTGGGGGGTTGCTGGCGTTGGATTCTGTCGGATGTTGGTGAAGAAAATATGGATGTTTCTTTAACAGTAGTGGCAGTAGTTGTTGTTGTTGTTGTAGTAGCAAAAGATGAAGAAGCCACATTGTTCGTCTTTTGGGTACTAGTATCAGCAGTAGTAGTAGTATTAGTATTAGTGCGACTGGCACTTGGCTTTCTGTTCGTATTGTTCAATCTTCCACCATTAGTGCCGCCACCATTAGTGCCGCCATTTTCAACATGAACAAAAGCAGCAGTTTTATTCTTGTCATCAGTGTCAGAAGAATCATCAAAAAAAGAAATACTCGAATTATTGTTCCTGTTGTAGTTGTAGTCGTACTTGTTGCTGACACCTCCAGCCACCCTTCTTGTAGATGGTGGAGGCATTGTTTTTAATGATAGAATACACTTGTTGGGATGAGAGATACTTTCTATTCTGGTTTCTGTTTGCTTGCGTACTTGATTGATTGTTGTTAGTTGTTAGTGCTGGGTTGTGTAGTTGTGTGCTCTGAGTATGTGTTACCATACGTGGTAGTCTAGAAAAAATATTCTTATTCAGTAGAGTACTTGTTATAACTAGCTAGTAAGTAGTAGTAGTAGTAGTAGACTACTACTACTAGCTACAGTAGTAGGAGTAGTACCGAGTGGCACCACTTACCACTCTGGTACGCATTGACTGACTGACTTCAGTAGTTTGCGAAAAAAGACTTGTGACCCATTCATTTGACTTTCATAAGAATATGTTTATTAAGTTTGAGTACTGTAGACCTACAGTAGTCTACTAGCTAGTAGTTGTGTCGCTCAAATAAATGTGGGTCATTCCATAATTTTAAAGTGGTCATTTCTATCTACTACGTACCAGGTATACTATTGAATGCCGAATAAAGACTCTACCAGGTACCACTAGTAGACTATGGTACTATCAGGTACCAGGTAAAGTACTACTGAGTACCTATTTATTAGCTAGCTACAGTAGCTAGTAGCAGGGAGGACAGGAGTAGAACTCGGAGTACTGGTAGTAGTATTCTATAGTTGGCTGGTAGTGGGCTGCTAGTACTTTTAGAATGGGTACTAACTGTAGACGTTGTAATCGTCCGACGGAGGACCACAGGTACGACCCCGAACAGGCATTATTATCACAACAATGTCTATTGTCCATGCTGCAGTCCTGCATGAGTTCGAGTGTCCAGACTTTGAGGGTCGGAATTTCTAGTACCTGGTAGTAGTCTCTACTAGTAGATTACCAAGTAGTGTTACCTGGTACTCGAGTACCTGCCAAGTATAACACACCATGTTGTTGTACGTTACCACTACTCAGTACGTAGTCTACTCACAGTAGCAAAAGGTGAAGTTTTACAGTCGACTTCGTCTCTAGTAGTATTTCAATGTAAAATAATTTCAATCGCAATGCCAGAATGTCGTTTATCAGTGTTTTTAGAAAATGTCCCCGTCGATCATCGATTGCTACACTAATGGTACAATCCATCTAGCGTGCATGATTGTATTCAAAACATATGTGCAAGTCACTTCATTCGTTATGCATTTCCATTCTCTTTGTTGTTGTCGCTGTAGTTATCCAATTTGTCAAACATGGCTTGGATGCGGCCATTGACCCAACCGTACAGTTCCTGCTTGTTACGAATACATTCGGCATGGTCCGGACGCTTGCCTTCCTTCACGTCCGTGGCGACCTGCAACAACGATTTCCACTGACCACTCAAAGCTGTTCTCGTAAAAAAGTTGATCAGCCATTGAGGGACCCAGTCCACGTATGCATTCACGTACTGCGTCAGACTCAACAGAAGCAAGTGTTCCTTGGCAGGATACTTGTGCTTTGATTTGCGCAAGGCTGGATGATCATCAGGACAACGTCGAATTACCCATCCACATTCAAAATCCAAACGTTTAATCCCGGGCAAGGGTGGTGGAACATGCAATGACTCGTCTTTGTCGTCGTGGTGATAGTAGTGATCTCCTACCTCCAATGAAGTTCCCTTGAGAAAAATGAGACCCTGTGCATCAATATCATCCACAGCGTAGGACTCAAAAACTACCTCCCGATCACTGATAAAGGGACGGGGCATGTCAACGGTAACTTGAACGACTTGTGCACCCCTGGCAGGTTGGTCTTGCAACTTTTTGGATTCCCGAACTCCCACCTTGGCGGCGGGCCAGACATTGAATCGTGGCATCCAAGTTTCGTACAATTCCGACTCGTTAAAGACGGCCATGAGAGGTACCAGCAGGGATGCTTCAATGGGAGTCTCAATGCGGCACGTCAGCTTCGAGCAATCATCGTCGTCTACTTTGTAGTATATTATGGTGTCACGGTTTCCGTGTACTTCCGTCTGTTTCTTCCAACCAGCGTCCAGCACGGGTGGCTTCAAGTGAGTGCTAATGACATTCTCAGTAATGGTGGCCTTCTTCAACACTGTGTGGTGCTCTTTGGTGAGCAAAGACGATGACGAAGAAGATTGTGCATCGGATGACAACTGACGAAGCAAACGAGCAGCCACTAGCAGCTGCTCTTGGGAGATGGCATGGTCGGCTTGACGGATTAATTCCTTCTGATGCACCTCGCCTCCTCCTTCGAAGGATGGACTCATGGAAACACAACAAACAACTACAACTCCCAAGCTCGTTCTACTAACTAGTAGCACCAAACAATTGACTTTATAGAAAGTGTTTTCGCAACGAATGCTGGTGCTGCTATAGTGTTTGTTGGTTGTTGGTTGTGTGTTGGTTGTGTGTTACCACTCCGTACAGGATAAATCCTGAATCTTTGTAAATTCGTTGAAAATCCTGATGAGTGCGATTAAAATACAAGTTACCAGTAGACTAGACTAGCAATAATAAAGCATATCTTTTTTGTATTATTTTTCGTGGTGGTACTACCTACCAGTACTACTAGCTACTAGAACTTGCTAGTACTACTAGCTGCAGTAGCTAGGAGTAGGAGTAGGAGAACTGTTAAGTAAGTAAATATGTCCAGTAGTCTTTTTATTACAATGTATCTTGTCGCATAGCAGATGGATGTCATAGTAGAGTGTACTCGTACTCCAGGAGGAGGAGTATTAGTAGTCTTTGAAAGATATTACCAGCTTGGAGACACGCTCGCCAGGGAAAAGGTGAGCTCCCTGTTCCGTGATTTGCTGCATTCCAAAACAAATCAGGAAAAACAGATCCAATCGCTTCGACAGAAAGCCAACCGCGAAGGCGAGCTTCAAAGTTCGTATATTCCACGCCTGGTCTCTGCTGATAATGGCGAGACAAAGAAGGCACAACAGTCGTCGGATACATTCTTTGACTTGTTCAACACGGTATCGTCAGTTTCAGCGAGAAAAGATTCCATCGGAAGTCCATCCGCCAGCGTTATTTCGTTTTACAATGTCGTAACCAACAAACCCGTTTTCATCACAGAATTTTAAGACCTTTGCCTAAAAATAGAATCCATATTTCTTCATTTTATTCTTTTTTGTCATGCTATGTGTTGGTCGCTTTGGTAGTACGTTGGTCCTACTAGTGCCTACTGGAGATCTGTTGTGTTTGAAATGGCTTTGCACATGCTATCGCCACGAAAGCTCCCGATCCTTCTTCCATCAGGCAAGCGCATTAGATAGAATATTGGAGGTTTGTACATCCTCCCGGTAAGAATTTTCTAGTAATGCACTGTTTGCATCCCAGGCAATGCACCTGTTGGCATCCCAGACAATGTACCTGTTTGTATCCCAGGTAATGTACCTGTTTGTATCCCAGTTAGTGTGCGACTACCTCTTTCATTGTAGGCACCAATACTCTCTAGAGCTAGCTCTACTACGAGTGTGACTGGATGTAGGAATATGTGTCTCAACAAGACAAACTAAACATCCATGAAAACTCGGGTTTGGTTTTTCGTCACCTCATCAGGGGTGATGCATCCGAAACATCATTAGTTGTAACAATAGTTGTCCATAGGATTGCTGAGAAGTTTAGATGACAAACTTTGCATGAAGGATTCGATGACTCTAACCCTCGGTAAATGTGAATGGAGTCAAGCCACGACTAATCTGATGAGGTAACCTTGCTTCGGGCTAAACAAATAATTCAATATTTCTGTTCATTCCTCATCACAAAATCAAAAACATCGAACCGACAGCAACAACCTCTAAAGCTAGTAGAACTGGTTCAACATTTTCTTTGCAACAACAACCACGGCAACCACGTATAGAGTTATGAACCGTACTCTAAAAGATTTCGAACAAGGACCCGTTCTTCATGAGAATGATTTTACTGCAGTGCCCGAACAAATCAATTTTCAATGGACATCGGTAACGTCAACACATACGACTATTAATAGTTGCGCATGTAAGGGCGCTGCAGTGCACAACGGTATGTCCGCGCTTCCAACAGACTACACGCCATCTAATAACACCGTGATTTTGGGTCGAGGAAAAGGAGCCTATAACCACCCCGGCAACAAGCGCTTGCGTCAGATTGTAAAGAGTAAAATGTTGACGTACAGTAGTTTGGACAATCGTCTTGAAAAGGCAATGGTCGTAATGGAGTGCCTGGAAACAGTCCGAGCAGCCAGTGAAGACGAGCCTGCATTTGTCAAGCGCGTGAATGGTCGGTATTACAGCACAGACGAAAGAACCAACAGAGAAAAGATCTTTACAACGTTTCGAGATGTCTGCAACGCTCAATCGAAAAAGTCTACCAGAAAGCATGCTGGCAAGACCTCTGTCCAGCAGCTTCATGTGCAAAAACAAGAACAGCAGCAGCATCTGCCGTGTACGCTAAGACCCGAACCTCCAACAATGCAACGTCAAAGTACTCTAACGAATGAAGCCTCCCTGGGTCAATTTTTGCTTTTTCCCTATAACAATAATGATGAAGACGGTGGTAACGGAAACGACTTTGAGGAAAGTCAATCTTCCGGTTCTGCTTGTGGCAACTTCTACGATATTGAAACTTGCAGTCTCTGTAGCATTGACGACGGGACCAGTGGTACTATTGATACCGCTACTTCTAGCAGCCGCCGTGACGAACCGACAAGAAGACCAAGACGGGACAGTTATTTCCTGGACAGCTTTGCTCCTGTGTGATTCCATCTAAACGTACTGTACGTGTTCGTACTGGTAAAACTTTAGAAAGAGTATTAGTATACTGGTACTAGTATTATTATTTGCGTGGCATTACATCAAACAATAGTAGATGCTGATGAGTACTCTACTGTAGTACGTCTTGTTATTTCTACAGAAGCTAACGAATCTAGGTATGCAGGATGCACGGACGATACTACAGGTAGTAGTTACTGGTACCTTGGTACTCTACTCGATTATCTCATGGAGCAATTGCAAATAAATAATGGTTCGTTTCTAAAACACAGATGTTTTCACTGTCTACAGTAGCGGTATTATTAAAAAATAGTTAAAGTAGGGTCGCTCTAATTGTACTCTAGAATCCTGGTAGGTAGTATGCTCTACGAGTATTTTTTATTTTCCTGAGTTGTCTGCCGGTACTACTAGCTAGACTACTGCTCCGGAGTACTGTAGCTACTACTAGCTAGTAGAGTAGTAGTGATGACTACAGAGGAATAGTATTTATTTGTGCGCCGCACTCCAAACCTGTAGTAGTACTTAGGTTTTTTTATAATCTAAAAAATAACATGCAATACTCTAGCCAGGCTAACGACCTGCTAGCTACTGTAGCCACTACTAAAAGCAAAGCTGGTAAAAACCACTGCCGCAAGTATAATATTGCTACACAGCACTGTGCTAATAGCCACAAAAATACAGGCAGCAAAAACGGTGCCGCCTTTTCTAATCGAAAATGTTGGCAAGAATAATGTTGAGGCCAAAGCAATATTTTTCCGGGAAGTAATCTCTGCCACTTGCCTACTCACCTGTGTACTATAACACTGTCATGGCCAATACCTGACGCCAGATTTGTGCTTTGTTCAGGACTAAAAAAATATGCTTGCCATGATGATAGATTTAGCAGGGCGTGCTTCGTTCGATGGTGTGTCTTTGCTGCTTCAAAAATTAGCGCAGACAATATTATCATAAATGAGCTTCAAAATGCTGTTTCTAAAGCTCATTTTCAGGTGTTCAGCTTTACATTAGTTTTCGTCGGATTTTGTCGAAGACAAGATACTTTATTTATTGCGTAACACTGTCTTGTTTGGCCCTGCTGTGAGCACATCAAAGTTCACAAGTAGGGCCTAACAAGACAACAAAATTGGGGTAAAGACGTTCTCAGTGCTATAGCTAGGAAGCACCCACGGCACTGGAAATAAAGGTAAAGTTGCAAGTGACAATCTATCGAAGTTGAGTTGTGCAATTTGCAATTTGCACAGATTACATACAATCGTTCCTTTTCTAATCCTGTTCTGTGTGGAGGAGAGCTTCTTGCATCCATTCTTGGGTAGACTTGGAGAGTAGACTTTGGTTGTGTGGAAACCTATCCTTGAAGTGTCTGGGGGTTCGTCCTTTGATTCCTCCTTCACCTCGATCCTCCAATGCCTGCGGGTAAATTCGAATGAGTTTTGTCAATACGGCTGGTGATGCTCCATACATTGCAGCCACGTGCAAGGGCAACCAGTCGTTAGCTCCGTGGATTTTAGCTGCACCTGGATAGATTTCCATCATCTCGAGTAGTAGATCGTCGGGAGCTTGATAACCGATGGCAATATGAAGGGGAACATTGTTGTGAGCGTCTGCTTGGAGAAGAAGCTGTCTAGGCTGCTGTTGGTCTTGACCTTTGTCCAGCTCTGTTGTCGCAGTAGCAATGGCACAAGATCTTGTTGTGGCATTTGCATTTGCACTTGCGCTCATGGAAGACAGCAGCAGTTCTCGCACTTTCGCCCAATGTTTCGCCTTAATTAAACGAAAAAGGATGTTGGTATCTTCCTGGTCTTCCATTGGGTGTTTTCTTTTCAACAAAGAAAGAATGATAGTTGCAAGTTGCAAGCGTTCGATGAAAAACCACCAAGGATTTTTTTTTTAGCATGAAATTACACTTTGCTACTAGCGATGGCTACTAGTAGTCTAGCTAGTGCTCCGAGTAGCTAGCTAGTAGTAGCTACTACTACTAGTAGGCTACTAGTATTAGTAGTCTACAGTAACAGTATCTGTTATTTGCCCCTGCGTATTCGTGACTCAAGAGAGCGCACTGAAAAGCAACAAACTTGGCACAAGTAGCAATCTACTCAGTAGCTACTAGACTAGCAGAGTCCTACGAGTAAAATTAATGTTTGGGTGCAGGCAGAGTGAGTGCTCTATTATTGGGTGCTAGTGCACAGCTGAGTGTTGCATTTTATTAAAATTACTTTAGTGGTGGCTCTCTAGAAGTGCGCATGCTAGAGTATTGAATTCTGCAGGTACAGTACTCACAAATTGCGGAAAAGGCAATTCAAAGAATAGGAAATCGCAAGAAATTAATCTCAGCCAACAATCTCCTCCTCCTCGAACTCTTCACTGTCCTCGATTACTTCTTCATAGATGGTACTTCGCTCAGTGGGGGTTGAAGCGGGAGCGTTGTCTCCATCCTCAAACACCTCTTCTTCGTAACCCTCGTCCTCGATGAATTCCTCTTCGTATTCTTCGGAGCCCTCGTCGACAATCTCTTCAATGGTGTATTCTGACATAGCCCTCGATTTCTTACCAGACTTTCGTCGTGTTGCTAGAGTTTTTTCTACTGCAAATTCCTCGTTCCCGTCTTCGTCGATGACTAACTCCTCTTCTACCGCTTCCTCTTCCTCGTACACCGTGGGTGCGGTCGAAACAGCCGGCGTAGCATCAGAAATACCGGCTTCTTTCATCGTTCCTGCTCCCATTTCGTCGACCGCAAGCTCTCGGGATAATGAAGATCTACCTTCGAGTCGAGATATTTCCACCTTTCGCGCTGCTTCTCGCTCCTTTTCCACCTTCTTTTCTTCTTCGAGAAGCTCGTGCTCAGTTTCAACATTTTTTGACTTGCTCTTCTCGGCTGAAGGCACTTCTTGTATTTGAAATTTTGGCTTTTCTCTTGTGTTACTCTCGTCTTGAGCGTGTACGTTCAATTGCTCCGTTTTGATGTTCTGGTCTTCTGTCGAAACTTGCGATGATGGTGCTGCTTCCTTAGACTCGATGGACTTCTTCGAAAGAAACCTTTTCTGTAATTCGGAAATGCCACTCTTTCCGGTATCTGCTTTGGGTCCAGGAGATGCAGATGATGTCATTGCCTTGATTGAGGCTCGTTGCTTCAACTTCTTCTGCCAGTCCGGAATGGATTTGTCTGCGTCTGGCTGTGGTGCGGGAGATGCGGGTGGTGTCGCCGCTTTGACTGGAGCTCGTTGCTTTAGCTTCTGCTGCCATTCTGGAATGGCTTTGCCTGCGTCTGGCTGTGTTGCGGCGGGTGCGGCTGGTGTCGCTGGCATCGCTGCCTCGACTGGAGCTCGTTGCTTAAGCTTCTTCTTCCATTCTGGCGAATTTGAAGCTGCTGGGGTCTCACTAGTTGTAGTGATTTTCGGAATGGCAGCAGGTTTTGTCGCGGGAGCGGCTCTTGAGGAAAGTCCTTGAGCTGCCGGGGCGTGTTTAAAGGCGGATTCGGATGGGGTTGCGGTCGTTGCTGGTGTAGGGACGACAGAAGCAAACTTGGCTTGCTTCTTTTCGAGTAGCTTCTTTTTCCACTCAGGTATACTAAAAGCATCTGTTGTCGTTTCTGGTGCTGCACCTGTAGCTTTAGCTGGAGGCTTCACTTGTCGCTTTTTCGCAAATGCTGGAACTAAACCCTTCTCAAAGTTCTTCAATGTCTCGCTGTCTGAGCCACTGTGGTTGAAAGAAAGTGTCAGTATATCAGAAAACTCGAAGGCTGGATTCAAAAACAAAGCGAATTCTTGACTGGGGACAGTGTAGACTTACTAGTGATCTATGATAACTTGTCTGGCTGTGATTGCTACTTGCCTAGCCGAGGTAATCTCAGGTGCGCTGTTCGATTGCTTTATCTCTCGTACAGTACCGCAAAACAAGGCTATAGCCTTCAGCAGCTCCTGCAAATAAGTGATACAGAAAGGAGTGAGGAGACCGGAGTAAACCACGTATCGGTGTGGCATAGGGCTGATTTGTTACGTACATCGGGACTAACAAGCCTGTCTGCTTCTTCTAATGATATTGAGGATGGCGCAGTCAATGACTTCTTGAATAGGGCTTCTCTATCTGAATCTTTGGATGTGATTGCCTTCTTTAAGAGATTGATTGCCTTCTGAGGAACGCTAGGTATTTTGGCAGGTGCTGGAGTAAAAACTGGGTCAAAGGCAGCAGGAGCTGGTACCGAAACAGGTGCAGGTGCAAGTGCAGAAGGTGCTGGTACTTTAGCAAAAGTTGACACTGGTGCTGGAGCAAAATCAGGCCTATGTGCTGAAGTAAAAACGGGATCAAAAGAAACAGGTGCTTGAGCTGCAGCCAACGCAGATGCAGGTGCAGGTTCAGGTGCAAGTGACGTTACAGAAGGTGCAGGTGCAGGTGATGTTACAGAAGGAGCAGGTGCAGGTGCTGATACAGAATGTGCAGGTGCAGGCGATGTTACGGAAAGTGCAGGTGCAGGTGCAGGTGCAGGTGCAGGTGCAGGTGCAGGTGCAGGTGCAGGTGCAGGTG
>Ga0100398_1005268_pt1 | contig 10400 bp, 15 predicted proteins | sample CryGeymeta201522_FD_81568 | JGI IMG/M metagenome (GOLD analysis project Ga0100398, IMG submission 81568) | Groundwater microbial communities from Crystal Geyser aquifers in Utah, USA - Crystal Geyser metaG 2015-22 | ecosystem: Environmental > Aquatic > Deep subsurface > Groundwater | place: USA... | reverse complement strand
TTTCATAGCTTTCATTATAACAATGTATGCATCTTAAATTACACTTTTCTGCAATTTCTAACCATATAAAGCTAAGTTTATGGTTTCTCAGTTTAGGAAGTATTTTCTTTGCTGTTTTTTCTTTTTTAGTCACGAATCGGCCTAATTTCAATTTTTGAAGCTGTCTAAGATACTTTAGAATTTCATTGATAGATAGATCTTTTTTTTTGTTACCCCTTTTAAGCAGTTTCCATTCTCGCACTTTTGGAGCAATTCAACGGCATTTTCGTTTACAGAGTAGACGTTGCCATTTACTAAATCATATATGGCAGCACGCCTTGCTCCTTTTACTAAAAAGCAGTGTTTTTCTAGAGTGAACCAATTTTTCTCCATATCTTTCTCCTTTTCTGTATTTCTGTAAGTATTTAGTTAGAATATATTATCAAAGATCGCCAAAAATGCTTTGGTCATAGTTTACACTAGATTATCAAAAAAGTCAAGTACCCTCCCCTAATCAATTATATTGGCTCATTGCTTTTTCTAATCCTCTTGAAACAATCATCTCCAGAACGGAGGTGATTGTTTTGGAGGTTTTTTTGAAAACCGGAAGTTCTTTGGGGGTGAATTTGCCCATCAGAAATTTTATCAGGTCTTTGCCTGCGGGCTTTTTCTTCGGGCAAGTCCCCACTCTAATTCTGATGAACTTTTCCGTTTTTATTTTTTTAATCACGGATTCCACTCCTTTATGTCCGGCAGAACTTTTGGCAAAAGAAATCTTAAACCTGCCAAGGGCGAGGTCTAAATCATCGTGAACTACAACTAATTGTTCAATTTTCTTTTTAGAAGTAATAACTTTAACCACGGCATTGCCGGAATTATTCATCATTGTTTCCGGCAATAAAAGCATCACTTTCTCCTTTCCTACTTTTCCTTCACTTTTTAAAGCATTCGATTTTTTGTCGAAAACCCATTCAGGAAACTCCTGCTTTTTAGCAAAATCCATCACAATCATCCTGCCAGTATTATGCCGGGTCACTTCATATTCCTCCCCGGGATTTCCCAATCCAACGATGATATACATATATATTAGTCTATCTTTAAGAAAAATTTTGACAAGAATGAAATTTTGAGTATAATTGAAGACAATGAATGAAGGCGAAATAAAATCCGGTTCAAACGCCAAAAACGAAATTTGGGAATTCGTTAAATTTGCCGTTATTTCCATGCTTATCGTTATTCCCATCAGGCTTTGGATAGCCCAGCCTTTTATCGTGCACGGCGACTCAATGGTTCCAAATTTCGAAAACGGCGACTATCTTATAGTAGACGAGGTTTCGTATCAATTTCGCCGGCCAGAACGGGGAGATGTGATTGTTTTCCGCTATCCCAAAAATCCTTCCCAATTTTTTATCAAACGCATCGAAGGTCTTCCCGGAGAAACCGTGGGAAATATCACCCTTGCTTCCGACGAATATTATGTATTAGGAGACAATACCACTGCCAGTTCCGATTCAAGGTATTGGGGGCCGGTAAAAGAAAATCTTATTATCGGCCGGGCCTTTTTACGGCTCTGGCCTGTTGCCAGCTTGGGAGTTTTATAAAGGAATTTGCCCCCGCTCATTATTTTATGGAAAAAAAACAAAAAGATGTTTTACTCCAGACGCCGAAAGGAATGCGCGATATTCTTCCCGAAGAATATCCTTTTTATCAAAGTTTTTTCAAGAAAGCGGAAGAAATTGCAACTTATTATGGGTTCCAACCAATACAAGCTCCTCATCTCGAAAAAATCGATCTCTTTACCGCAGCTATAGGCGAAACAACCGATATCGTCGAAAAGCAAATGTATATATTCAAAACCCGCGGCGGCGACCATTTAGTATTACGTCCCGAAGGAACTGCTCAGGTTATGCGCGCTTACCTTAAACACGGCATGCACACCCGGCCTCAACCGGTCATGCTTTATTACAAAGGCTCGTTTTTCCGCCACGAATCTCCCCAATTCGGCCGCTCGCGGGAATTCCAATCATTCGGCCTGGAAATATTGGGAGAAGCAAACAGCATTGCTGATGCTACCGTTATCAGAGTGGCTACGGCAATTCTGGAAGATATGGGGCTAAAAAATTTTATTGTTCACATCAACTCTATCGGCGACAAAGAATGTAAAAATACCTACCGAAAAGAACTCTCAAATTATTACCGAAGAAAAGTGAATCATTTGTGCAAAGACTGCAAGCGCCGTCTCAAAGAAAATCCTTTCAGGCTTTTGGATTGCAAAGAAGATTCCTGCAAAAAATTGAAAGAAGAAGCGCCGCAAATGATTAATTACCTATGTTCCGAATGTAAAACTCATCTGAAAGAAGTTTTAGAAATTCTCGACGCGCTCAATATTCCCTATATATTAGACCATTATCTCGTGCGCGGTTTGGATTATTATACCCGCACTGTATTCGAAATTTTTCTTGATGAAAAAGACGAATCTCCGGAAAAACCCTCGCAATTGAAAAATCTTGCTTTATGCGGCGGCGGGCGCTACGATGATTTAAGCAAGATTCTATCTAATAAAGATGTGCCGGCTGTGGGAATGAGTATGGGCGCCGAAAGAGTAATAATGGCTTTACACGAAAAGAAATTGCTCCGCCAGCGCTACAAAAACCCAAAAATATTCTTTATTCAAATAGGCGCCGCGGCAAAAAGAAAAAGCCTTATCCTTACCGAAATGTTCCGTAAGGCAAATATGCCGATCGCCCAAAGCGTTACCAAAGACAGTTTAAAAAGCCAATTGAAAATCGCCGCAAGGCTCGGCGCGCCGATTATTCTGATGCTGGGGCAAAAAGAAGCCATAGAAGATACGATAATCGTCCGCGACGCGAATCTGGGCGGCCAGGACATTGTGCCTTTTTCAAAAGCGATAGAATTTGTAAAGAAAAAAATAGCGAAAAAATAAATTCATTATGGTGGAAGTTCAACGAAAAGACAATGAATCAACAAGCAGCCTTATCCGGCGTTTCAGCCACAAACTACAGCAATCCGGCAATTTAATGCGCGTGCGTTTTCTGCAATTCAAAAAAAGACCAAAAACAGAGCTTTCGAAAAAAAAGGGGGCTATTTGGCGCATAGAACGAAAAAAGAAAATGGAACATTTGCGCAAACTCGGTAAAATAGAGTAATTATGGCAGAACTAAAAATAAAAATTCAAGAGGATTTAAAAAACTCCATGAAAAAAGGAGAAACAATACGAATTTCTACGATTCGGATGCTTTTATCGGCAATCCATAATAAAGAAATAGAGCTGCGCAAAAAAGAAAAAGGGTTGAATGAAGAAGAGACAATGGATGTAATCCGTTCAGAAACGAAAAAACGCAAAGACGCGATTGAAGGATTTGAGAAAGGAGGACGGCCCGAACTTGTCGAGCAGGAAAAAAACGAACTGGCAATTCTCGAGACGTATCTTCCGCCTGAAGTTTCCGATGAAGAAATTTTGGTTGTCGTAAAAAAGGGAATTTCCGAAGCTCAAGCAACCGGCCCTCTAGACTTCGGCAAAGCTATGAAAATTATCGCTCCGCTTTTAAGAGGAAAAGCATCCGGCAACCGCATTGCTGATATCTTGCGGAAAGAACTTAGCCAATAGATCGATGATCTGCATAACAAATCTCACAAAAAAACGCCATCCATCTGACGGTTCTAAAATTATTTTGCAAAAAATCAAGGAGGAAGTTTTGGGTAAAAAATACGATTTAAGCCTGGTTTTTGCAGCGAATGCCTTAATGAAAAAACTCAATATAAGATACAGCGGCAAGGCTAAAACGGCCGCAGTTCTCTCGTTTCCCCTATCCAGAAAAGAAGGTGAAATTTTTATTAATCTGGCTCAAAAAAAATATTCTCCCCTTTTCTTATTTATCCACGGCATCTGCCACTTAAAAAACTTCAAACATGGTGCTAAAATGGAAGAGCAGGAAAGAAAACTGCTTAAAAAACATGGCTCGAGGTATCGTCATAGGAATTGATGCGGGGACATCAGCAATTAAAATAGTAATAGCCGAAAAACGGCTACCGAACGAACTCCATATTTTGGGTACGATTCAAAAAGCATCCAGCGGTTTAAGGCACGGCTATGTGATAAATTCCGACGCGGTTACCGACGCAATCTCAAAAACAATCAAAGAAGCCGAGCATATTTCCGCGCTTGCCGTTAAACACGCTTATCTTTCCATCGGCGGAGTAAAATTGGAAGCCGCAAAATCAAAAGGAACCATAGTGGTTTCAAGAGCAGATAATGAAGTTACTGAAGCCGATATCAAACGCGCCATTACCCAAGCGGAAAGCAATCTCGCGCCCATCATCAATCGAAGTATTATTCATACTATTCCTCTTTTTTACAAAGTCGACGGAGAAATGGTCTTAGGACAACCCGCCGGCATGAAGGGAGAAAAACTTGAAGCGGAAGTTTTATTCGTAACATCTTTAAATCAGCATTTATCCGCGCTGGTTAAAAGCGCGGAGATGGCGGATATTAATGTGGACGATATATATGCCGCGCCCGTCGCCGCAGGCTATGCGGTTTTGGATAAACATCAAAAAGAAGTCGGCGTGGTTTTAATTGATATCGGAGCGGAAACAACATCAATGGCGGTTTTTGAAGAAGGCAGTCTTCTTTCGCTCGCGGTTTTTCCTTTCGGCTCTGCAAATATCACCAACGATATCGCGCTAGGACTAAAAATATCGCTTGAAGAAGCGGAGCAATTAAAATTCAATTATGTTTCTGATAATCAAAAAAGGAAACTTACTGAAATCATCGAAGCGAGGTTAGACGATATCTTCGAACTGGTCGGAAATCATCTTAAGAAAATCGGCAGGAACGAGTTGCTTCCGGCCGGCGTTGTTTTAATAGGCGGAGGAGCCAACCTCATCGAAATAGAAAATTTTGCGAAGAATTCCCTCAAACTGCCGGTAAAAATCGGTTCGCCTGTCATTTCTTTAAAAACGCATGATAAACAAATTCAAAATCCGCGCTGGGCAACCGCTCTCGGGCTCTGCGTTTCCGGAGAAAAAGGTCCGGGCTTAAAACCACCTTCTCCCAGTTCTATTCTCCGCTGGTTCAAATCATTCTTGCCGTAAACATGGTTGACATTAATCTTTTATTTTCCTATCCTTAGAACGTATGCCGCGAATACAACCAGAAGTAGAAGCGTTTGCGAGAATAAAAGTTATTGGTATTGGAGGAAGTGGTTGTAATGCAATTGACCACATGATTCGCTCCAAAGTGAAAGGAGTTGAATTTATCACCATTAACACCGACGCCCAGGATCTTCATCATACATTGGCTCCCAAAAAAATACGTATCGGAAAAAATGTAACAAAAGGTTTGGGGGCGGGAATGAATCCGGAAATCGGCAAACAGGCGGCAGAAGAAACAAAAGACGAAATTCAGGAAGCGGTAAAAGGCGCGGATATGGTTTTTGTTTCTTGCGGATTGGGCGGCGGAACCGGCACGGGCGGCGCGCCGATTGTAGCGAAAATTGCGAGAGAACAAGGCATATTAACGGTCGGGGTTGTTACGCTGCCTTTTTCATTTGAAGGAAAATACCGGGCGCAGCTCGCCGAAAACGGATTAGTGGTATTGCGGGATGCGGTTGACACTTTAATCATAATTCCCAATGACCGGCTTATGGGCATGGTACAAAAAGAAACGACATTTATGTCCGCTTTCGCTATTTGCGACCAAGTGTTGCGGCAAGCAGTCGAAGGAATATCCGATTTGATAACCATGCCGGGCATCATTAATGTCGATTTTGCCGATGTAAAAGCGGTTATGGAAGGAGCGGGCTCGGCACTCATGGGAATCGGCACTGCTCAAGGAGAAAAACGCGCTGAAGAAGCCGCAAAAATGGCGATCAATTCACCGCTGCTCGACATATCTATCGACGGCGCGAAAGGAGTGCTTTTTGCCATTTCCGGCGGAGAAGACATGACAATGCTCGAAATACAGGAAGCGGCAAACGTCATTACCAAATCCGTCGATGAATACGCAAAAATCATTTTTGGAGCAATCCGCGATGAACGCCTTAGGAAAAACGAAATAAAAGTAACTGTTATCGCGTCGGGTTTTTCCGAGGGAGACTCAAACGGCAAAAACCAGTCTCTTTTCCAAGGCAATAATCAATTCGAAAACGAAAAAGGAAAAATGAATCCTTCCGGAAAAGAAAAAACGGGCAACTGGGATTCAGTGCCCGCCTATCTTCGCCGCAAGAAAGACAATAATTAGTTTTTAAGTTAAAATTGAACTATGAAAGACAAAGAACCCACGCATTACGAAATCCTTAAGACGATGAACCGTTTTGCGACTAATACCGATCGCAAATTCCAAAATATCGAATCAGATATCGGAGGAATGAAATCCGACATCGGAAAAATAAAGGCAAACATGGTTACAAAAGATCATCTGGATGACAAACTCGCCGATCTAAAAGGAGATTTGATAATCATTATGCGGAAAGAAGATATTAAAATAAGAGCTTTAGTCGAAATCTTGCGGCAGAAAAATATTCTGACTAAAGAAGAGGAAAAGAAAGTTTTAACAATGCAACCTTTTCCCCAGCTTTACACTTAGTATTCAGCTTATCTGCGCCGTAAAAAAGAAAAATAAATTTAAAAATTTATTTTTCTTTGGAATTTGAGCGGCTTATCGACGAGCCGTTTTTTGTTTTAAGAATTTCGTCGATAACGCCGTACTTCTTCGCTTCCTCGGCATCCATAAAAAAGTTCCTGTCGGTATCTTTTTCGATTTGAGCGAGCGACTGGCCGGTATGTTTCGCCAGAATTTTATTTATTTTATCTTTAACTCTCAAAATGTGGCGGGCCTCTATTTCGATTTCCGTCGCCTGGCCTTCGGCGGCGCCAAGGACCTGATGAATCATGATTTCCGAATTAGGCAAAGCGAATCTTTTTCCTTTTTGTCCGGCAGCCAAAAGAACCGCGCCGCCGGAAGCGGCTAAACCGACGCAAATCGTCGCAACGTCGGACCTGATATGATTCATTGCATCGTAAATCGCGAGAGCCGCAGTCACCGAACCGCCGGGAGAATTAATGTAAAGACTAACGTCCTTTTTCGGGTCTTGAAATTCGAGAAATAAAAGCTGGGCGATAACGGTATTCGCTACGTCATCGGTAATCGAACCGCCGAGAAAAACAATCCTTTCTTTTAAAAGGCGCGAATAAATATCATAGGCGCGCTCCCCGAATTGAGTTTTTTCTATAACCGTTGGTATCAAATAGTTTTTTAACATATTTCTAAAAATTGAAAGACTTTTTCGTTACGAAGCATGCCGTAAGTATAACTCTTAAGATAGTCTGTGTCAATATCAGATGCGTTACTCCCGGCCGCAGAAAGCTGTTTCAGGATTTTTTCAACATCCGCATCCACCTCTTCTTCGCTCGCTTGAATGTTTTCCTTATTTGCCAATTCCCGCAAAATCAACCCGTATCTGATGCGGCGTTCGGCATCTTTCTGCCATTCTTTCTTCAATTCTTCTTCCGCTTTCTCGATTTGCGCCAAATAATCTTCTCATTTCATCCCCATATTTTCAATGCTGGCTTTCAGTTCGCCTAGCATTTTTTCTTTTTCCGCTTTTATCATAATGTCCGGAATATCAATTTCCGTAGCGTCGCTGATAGCTTCAAGAATTTTCATTCTTTTCTTTTGTTGCATTTTTCCTTTTTCTTCTTCGCTTGCGTCTTCTTTGACGGTAAATTCTTCTTTCTCTCTGGTGTCTAAAACTATTTTTTTGTAATCCGGTAAAGTGATTTCCGGCAAAACAGCGGTTTTGACTTTAAAACAAAAAGAGTTCCCTTTAGCGATTTTCGTAATAAAAATTTCCGGTCTGCCGATAGCTTCTATTTTTTTCTCGCGGAGAACCGGAAAATAAGTTTTTTGAATCGTATGTTCCGCCGTTTTTTTCAAAACTGCCTCGCTCGAGATATTTTCTTTTAAAATCTCGGGCGGAACTTTTCCCGGCCTGAACCCGGGCATTGAAAAATTCTTTGATGCTTCTTCAAAAGATTGTTTATAATATTTCTCAAATTCTTCCGCGGAAACTTCAATGGAAACTTCCACTTCGGAGCCCGATAATTTTTTAATATCCGATGTCATATTCCTAAAAAATACCATATTCCTGAAATTTCGCAATTTTTCCAATAAAAATCCACTCTTCGTTTTCCAGAGTGGATTTATTCTCCTAAGTATTTTCTTTTTTCGAACACAAGCCATATCTCCTTTATTGATATTGAGGCGAATGAACGTAATAATATGGAAATGCCGGAGGCTGATATTCGTCAAGAATTTTCTGGTCGGCGACCAGAACGCATTCCAGTAAAAGATAATTAAATCCCAATGGCCTTAATTCTTTTATCGCCCAAACTGCTTCTTTTTTATCCGCATCTTCCGGATGGTTTTCTCCCAGGCAAACTACCGCCTGCTCGCGATTTTCCAGCCAACTCCCGACAATTTGCCGATAATTTGTATTGAACTCGGCTTTTGAGAGTAATTTTTGGGCCGTATCATTATTAATGCAATATTCAAGCCCCAAGGCATGAATTTTGCTTCGTTCCAAGTCTACGGCGCGATACCATGCTTCCAAATCAATCTGGCGAATTTTTCGTTTTTCTTTTTCCAGGCCATCTAAAAAAGCGGGGTTAAGAAATTTTTCTTGAGGCAGCCGGGAAATCGCTTATTGAAATCTTACTCTAAAAATGATATTTTGCAAACAAAGAGAAGAGGGCCTATAGGTAAGTGGCATACCGGTGCATTCGCATTGCACAGTCGCCAGTTCGATTCTGGCTAGGTCCACATAACAGGAAAAGTCAACAAGTCAGGGTTCGCCTCGCTTCGCTCGGCGGCGAAATTGAACGGAGAATTGAGCGAAAAAATCAATTGGCGGTTCTGCTTTTGGGAAAAGAAAATTTTTTTTCATATCGACAACATCAAAAATATTTTGTTGGAAATTTAATTTAAAATATCTAAAAAACAAAACATCGGATAACTTTACATTCAATAATTTAAATAGTAAAATGACAATGGAGTCTGAAAAATTCAATCAACCGGAAAGGAGAGATTCGATGAAAACCGAAGAAATTTTTGAATTAACACCAGAACAAGAGCCAATTTCTTTTACTCCTGTCGGAGGAGATTTGGAGAAAATAGGCATTGACAGCAAAGAAAAACTAGTTCTTTTTCCGCCAGAGGAGCAGCAAGAAATCTCAAAGACTATAACTGTCTCGTTTTTTATTCCAGAAAAAGGGAAGCCGATCAACCGTGAAGCAATAGAACGGTGGTGCAAAGAAAACGGTTGGCGATTGGCAACGGGGTTTGAATTAGCGAGTCTTTATGAAAAATTATGGAAGGATTATAATGAAAAGAAAATTGACGAAAGAGAGCTTAACGAAAAACTTTACTCATTAAGATCCGCTGTCGCCATTGGAGACAGTTGTAAAGGAAATTATGTTGCCACCTCTAAACCAAACTGGGATTATTCTTTAACATTATTTTCACCGCAGGAACTAAATGATAACTTTAGGTTTGCCATAGTCAAACTATGAACATTCTTGCATAAAATTTCTGGTGCGGACACAAAAATTCCCGCACCTTTTTATTTTCTATATTTAAAAGAGCAAAAGGATTTGCCGCCAAAGAAAAACTTGTCATCCCTTCGGGAGATCACCCGTAGGGTGAAAATTGTCATCGGTGCGGCTCCGCCGCATTTTCAGAATTTTGCGGGTGGCTTCCTCGTCGCCGCAGGCGGCGAAATGCGTCCGAACTATTTTAAGAATAGACCACCAAAGTTTATTTACAGCGTGATTTGCCTCGCTCGGGGCTTCGCCCCTCGCTTCGGCAAGCGGGCAAAAATTCCTTCCCCTCCCAACCCCCTTCCTTTTTGCCCGTCTGCTGAATTGCCCGCTTCGCGGGCGCGGCGGCTTTAGGAAATAGAAAAGAGATAAAAACGCTTGCCCCACCCTCCCATTCGCGCGCATTTGAAATTTTACTCCCTTTATTTTTGACTTTTATTGATTTTCGTAATATCATTGAAATAGTTAGAGCGGGATAAAGTTCCCCGCAGATATGGACAATCAAAATTTTAATCAAACAATTCCGGAGAGCCCTCAGCCGGTTATGCCGGAACCGAAGCCAAAGAAAACTAAACTTTTACTCATTTCAGGTATGTTGGGTTTGCTTATTCTTGTTGTGGCCGCTTATTTTGTTATTCCAAAATTTGGGCAAGAAGCAATAAAGAAAACTGCGGAAGATATTTACAAACCAGCTGTTGCGTTCGCTTCTAAATTCGCAATATACGAAGAAGTGCCGGTTAACGTGAGTCCAAAAATTCCGGTTTACACTGTTAATAACGACTTGAGTAATGTCTTAAACGCGA
>Ga0100398_1005262_pt1 | contig 10412 bp, 10 predicted proteins | sample CryGeymeta201522_FD_81568 | JGI IMG/M metagenome (GOLD analysis project Ga0100398, IMG submission 81568) | Groundwater microbial communities from Crystal Geyser aquifers in Utah, USA - Crystal Geyser metaG 2015-22 | ecosystem: Environmental > Aquatic > Deep subsurface > Groundwater | place: USA... | reverse complement strand
TGTAAAATGCCATTGGCTAGCATTTTTATGATACAATTTTAAGAGAAATTAGGTGTTGACACAGAATTTATTACACTCCCTATATCATTACAAAACTCTTTTTTGCTCTCTTGTAGTAGTGAATTTATCTCTTCTAGCTCTAAATACCTTTCTCTCGCATTATCAAGAGTTAAACCTTTTATTGTTGGTACTAATCCAGTATATTTTTTTGTTTCTATCCCATTTTTTAAAATTGAAGTTATTAAAAATAGTAGATGGTTTGTAGTTCTTGGTGCGAGTTTCTTTTTAAAGTTATTCTGTAAATCAAGAAGTAGCTCTTTTGTAATATTTTCAGGTAGGTAATTTTCAATTAAATTTTTTATATGATTTGTATATCTAGCTTTTTCTTTTTTTGGGTCTTTGTGAGTTCCTTTTTCTTTTAACTCAAAATAAAATTCTGCAAGTTCATCAAAAGTTATATTACTTTTTTTTCTTGCTATTCTTGGTAGTTCTTCTCCATGAATTATTTTGTGCTTTATCTCATTGAGTTTAGCTTTACAATAAGCTTCTCGAATTCCATCTGAAAACTTACCTATAGTTGTTAGTTTATCTCTCCCATTTATATCTTTGTATCTAATAATAAACACTTTATCCACAACTGAGTTAGTATGCGATACAATATCTTTATAAAATACTCCTGCTGTTTTAGTGGCAACTCTTCTTGATAAAGTTTTCATAATATTTCCTCTTATTTTAGTCCGCTCAGAGTCCGTGATAAAATGTAAAAACAGACTAAAACGGACTAGATTTGATGAAATATATTATAACTTAAATACGCTGTAGTATCGTAAATAACGAGGTTTTAAGAGGTTTGATGAAATTTGATTATGGCATTAATTGGAAAAAGAGTTTCCGACTCTGTTTACGAGTCTGAATGCTTCTTTTAAAAATATTTCTGAAGATACTTTTTTTGATGTGGAAAAATTCTCTATTTAACTGTTTCTTTTAAGATTTTTTTCATCTGCATCTATTTGAAACTTTTGAGTGTGGAGTGTTTCCTCTTTTAAACTCTTTAAAAAGTCTACAATCCTCTCTTGATAGCAAATTATATCTTTATCATGCGTCAAATGGAGCAATGGTTGTAGAGAATCTATATCTATTTTTTTTGCATATCTAGGAACTATTTTTAGCTCTTTTTGTATATTTGTAACTAAGGTATCAATATCTAGACCATTACGATCTTTTACCTTTTGAACAAGCTCTTTTGTCGTTAGCATTAAAAGATTTGCTCTCTCTTCATCATTATTGTATATTTTGAGTCCATAAGCTTTAACAAGTATATAATTATCTACTTTAGATTTCTCATCAGATGCAATAATCAGTGCAAAAATTTTAGCACGAAACTCTAAAGAACCATGGTGATGAACAAAAAGTTCACGAAATGCATTGAAGAAATGGTGTTTAATTCTAAAGCTAAGTCTCATCTAAAATCCTTGTGTAATATTATACACATTTAGAATTGAAAATAGTGTCTCAATTTTTAAAATTTGATTTTTTTTCAAGCAGATTATCACTTGAAAGTACCTTACTAAGCATCACTCAAATTAGTTAATGATATAATTCGCAATAAAATTTTAAAAGGAATATTTTTATGGGTAGAGCGTTTGAATATAGAAAAGCATCAAAGTTAAAAAGATGGGGAGCAATGTCTAAACTTTTTCCTAAGTTGGGTAAGGTTATTACTATGGCAGCCAAAGAAGGAAGCAGTGACCCTGACATGAACTCTAAACTTCGTACAGCTATTTTAAATGCTAAAGCTGAGAATATGCCAAAAGATAATATTGAAGCTGCTATCAAACGTGCTTCTTCAAAAGATATAGCAAGTATGCTTGAAGTAAATTTTGAAGGAAAAGCTCCTCACGGTGTATTGCTTTTCATCGAATGTGCTACTGATAACAATACAAGAACAGTTGCAAATGTAAAAAATATTCTCACTAAAAATGGTGGAGAGATGCTGACGAATGGCTCTTTAGAATTCATGTTTAGCAGAAAAGCATTGATAGAATTTGCACTTAAAGATGATATGGACTTAGAAGAGTTAGAGTTAGAGTTGATAGATGCAGGGCTAGAAGAGATAGAAGCGGAAGATGGCGTTGTTCTTGTGACTGCTGATTATACAAGTTTTGGTAAACTCAACGAAGCCTTGGAAAAAATGGGCATTGAAATCACAAAAGCAAATCTAGAAAGAATGGCAAACACGCCTATAACTATCTCAGATGAGCAGCAAGAAGAGATAGATAAAATCATAGATAGATTAGAAGATGATGAGGACGTACAAAAGGTTTTTACAAATCTAGCATAATTTCCACATGCCAATAATCATTTTAGGAATAAGAAAATAGATTTACTAGTTTGATTTTAGTGGCTTATTATAGTTTTTTTTAGAATGATAGTGATTAAGTTATATTTTGATAGAATCCATTTTTATTATCATCAAATTTGAATAGTATAGGCGGTTTTATTCATGAAAATAGTGGTATATCTATCAGTCTTTCTTATTGTCTCTATGTTAAAAGCAGATTGGACAGAAAGTGTTAACTCTTCTACTCAAGAAATGAGTGATTATACTCTTATAACTAAAGACCCTATAACTGGTTTAGTTATTGATCACCTGGCTGTAGATGCTATGATTGCCGCTTGGGGATTTAAATATTGGAAGTGGGGAAAAGAGTCTTCTCACATTACAGAAGAACCTTGGTTTGAGAAAAATTCCGAGACCGGAGGCTCTGATAAAACAGGACATTTTTATATGACATATCTTCTTTCTCGTGTGATGGCCTCACGTATGGAAGATAGAGGTTGGAGTTTAGAAGAAGCATCTCTGGCTGGTTCACTCTCTGGCATACTGGCTATGACTCTTTTGGAAGTGGGAGATGGTACGAGTAGTTATGGCTTTTCGAAAGAGGATTTATTAGCAGATGCGCTTGGAGCTAGTTTAGCTTATTTACTTCGAGCAAATCCTAGAGCAGATGATTTTATAGATATAAGGTTAGAGTACCTTCCCTCTCCAGGTTATTTAAGTAATGGTGATAATACTACAGATTATTCAGGCATGAAGCACCTTGTAGCATTTAAAGTAGCTGGTTTTGAATCTCTAAAGAATACGTACTGGAGTTTAATTGAATTTCAGGTAGGGTATTATGCTCGAGGTTATCGTAGTTATGATATTACCAATAGTAGTCAACATGTTTATGCAGGCATTGGAATAAGTTTATCAAATTTAGCACAAAGAAGTGAAATAAATGTGCTGAAAAATCTTTTTAAGTTTTATCAACCTGGCCATACTTATGCTGAGACTGATATGTGGTCACGATAAGTTGAAAATGAACTACTTTTTTGGTTTTTCCCATTGGAAGCATGAATTCATGAAACCTTTTTTATATACTCTTGAAAATCAAAGCATTGTGTTTATAAATCCTTTTATAAAAAAAAATTACTTTACGCTAGCAATAAAGCAAGGGCTCAATGAAAAATCAAATATCTATATATGGGGTAAAAAAAGTTTTCCACTATTAGAAGAGTTTGCAGCTAAAAATAATTTACAGCTCTATAGAATAGAAGATGGCTTTATTCGTTCGATTGGGTTAGGTTCTGATTTGACACAACCATATTCACTTGTAATCGACTCAAGAGGTATTTACTTTGACCCTACAAGGGAGAGCGATTTAGAATATATTTTAAAAACAACGATATTTGATGAGGCTCTATTAGAAAGAGCTAAAAAGCTAAGAAAATATCTTATTGAAAAAAAGCTATCAAAATATAACCTTTATGAAAATAAAAAATTAAATATTCCAAGTGATAAAAAGGTAGTTTTAGTTCCTGGTCAAGTTGAAGATGATGCTTCTATCCGCTATGGAGCCTCAGGCATGACTAACTTAGAACTTCTAAAACAAGCTCGCCAAAATGCGAAAGACGCATATATTATTTACAAGCCACATCCTGATGTCTTAGTCGGAAATAGAGTTGGAAATATAGATGAAAAGATAGCACTAAAATATGCCGATAAAGTAGTAACTAAAGTTGGACTCGATAGCGTCTTAGAAATTTCTGATGAAGTACATACCATGACATCTTTAGTCGGCTTTGAAGCGCTTATACGGGAGAAAGTAGTTTTTACTTATGGTATGCCTTTTTATGCTGGCTGGGGGTTAACAAATGATAAAATGAAACAAGAGAGAAGAGAGAGAATACTCTCCATAGATGAGTTAGTTGCAGCTACACTTATTTTATATCCAATCTATATAAATCCACTTTCACTTGAAGTTTGTGAAATAGAAGAGTTTTTAACAGGATTAGAGAAAGAACAGAGATTATATAGCGCCTCTTTTCTATATAGAACTAAAATTAAAATGCACAACTTTGTTAGTAGAAAATTACAGCTATTATTACGTATAATTACAATAAAAAGATAAAGATAAATCTATGAATGCACTAGGAACGATTAAAAATAAAAATATATTATTTCTTCAAGGACCAATGGGGAGTTTTTTCAAGAAACTTGATATATTATTTAAAAAAAATGGTGCAAAAACCTATAAAATAGGCTTTAACGCTGGAGATAGTTTTTTCTCAAATCACTATAATTATTTCCCATATAGAGATATGAGAGAGAACTATAGCACTTTTATTAGAAACTTTTTACATGAAAAAAAAATAGATAAAATTTTTCTTTTTGGTGATTGTAGATTTTACCAAAGTATTTCTATAAAAGTAGCAAAAGAGTTAGGTATAGAAGTCTTTGTTTTTGAAGAGGGCTACATACGTCCTTACTATATCACTATGGAAAAATATGGAGTAAATGACTTTAGCAATATCAGTCGTGAGGCAGATTTTTATAAAAAAGTAAAAGTATCAAATTCACAAGAACCTGTAGATACTCAATACAGCCCTTTAAATATGGTAGCTAGTTCTACTATTTATTATCTTGTGTCCAATCTTTTACATTTTAGATACCCAAACTATATACACCATAGAGAATTTTCAGCCATAAAAGAATTTGTTAATGGCGTTAGAAGTCTCTTCAGAAAGCTAATTTATCCTTTTTATGAAAAAAAATATTTAGAAATTATCAAGAATGAATTATCAAATAATTATTTTTTTGTAGCACTTCAAACATACAATGATTTCCAAGTTTTAGAACATTCAGAATATAAATCGATTGAAAAATTTATTATCAAAGTTCTAGAGTCTTTTTCTAACAGTGGTTTAAATTGTTGGCTAGTGTTTAAACATCATCCAGTGGATAGAGGTAGAAAAAACTATAAACATTTTATTACAGACCAAGCTAGGCTTTTTGGCATAGAAGATAGGGTCTTAGTCCTTTACGATACCCATTTACCAACATGTTTACAAAATGCCAAGGGAACTGTTACTATCAACAGTACTGTTGGATTGTCTTCACTTTATCATAAAATCCCTACAATCACACTCGGCAATGCTATTTATGATATAGAAGGCATAACTTGTAAAGATATGAAACTTGATGATTTTTGGCATGATTACAAAGCCCCAGATATGGAGTTATTGGAAAAATACCGTTTTTTTATCATAGAGAACACACAGTTGAACGGTAGTTTTTATGGGAATCTTCCTACGTTTAAATTTGATTCTTAATATCTTAAGACGATAGCTGCCCCCATGGCTAGCTGATAAACTATCTGCGTTATATCTTTTACAACTTGTAGGTATTTTGTATCTACTTTACCAAGTACTAAAATAGAATCACCTGGCTGGATTTTATAATCACCCCTAAACATTGAATCAGCGTCGTAGCTACTCACTTTTCCATTCTTTTGTATGATTAAGATATTTTCACTATTTGCTCTAAAACTATACCCACCACATGAGTTTATGTAATCATCAAAGTGCATACTTTCGACATATGTTTGTGCGCTAGGAAGCATAACCTCGCCTTGCACAATAACCATATGACTCTTCTTTGGTATATAAATATTATCACCATCTTCTAAATAGACCTGAGATAAATTGCTATCTTCATTTATGACAACTTGCCCTTTAGGCTCTACTTCCTTAGCTCTTTTTATAAAGTTCATAACTAATTCTGCCTCTTGTTTGCGTATAGTGGCTTCTTCGGTAGTTAAAGAACCAGCCGTCAATGTTTTTGCTTCTAAATCATTGAGCTGTGCTTCAAGTAAACTTTTTTGTTGTGCAGCTATACTCTTTCTAAAGAGTTGAAAGGACATAGTGTCTGACATGTCTGTCGTAACAATAGTGTCAAAAACTTCTTTAAGTGATGTTCCTTTTTTAACTACAACATTATGAATATTTCCATGCTCTCCACTTATCTGAATTTCAATATTTTTAGAGTTGTGGTCAGGAATAAAATTTATGCTCTCTCCACTATAAATCTTCATATCTAAGTTCTCTTTAATCGCATAAATAGCGATGCTTTGTTCATTGTCTTGGTTGTATTTTGTAACTGTAAAATTTGTTAAAGTTGGGTTCGGTAGTACAACATTTAAAACCTCTCCAAGAGTAACTGAGCTTTTAAGCATCTCAAACCTATACGGTCTCTTCACATCTCCTGTAATCTCAATATAGTTTTCAACACTCTCTACTACAACTACATCCCCCATATGAAATTGAAAGAGTTCAAGAGAACCACTGAGTAAAAAAGTGTATAAGTCAACATTGTATATCTCTTTGTTTTGACGAAGTACTTTAATCTTTCTATAACTTCCACTTTTAGCGTCAATGCCTTTCGCCTTATCGATAAACTGTATAACAGAGTCAGATGATAAACCCTCATACAATCCAGGTTTATTTACAGCACCCGTGACAAAAATACTTACATGCTGATAAGACTCTAAATCTGCATAAATATATACGCTTTTTTTAAAGACTTTCTTGATGGTATTTTCTATGCTTACACTGAGTTGATCATTCCTCATTCCCAACACATTTACAGTTCCAACTTTAGGAATAAATATATTTCCTTGAGAATCAACAGTCGTTTTTGTTTCAAAATCAAAAGAACCCCACATTTTTAGGTTTATAGTATCCCCTATGCTGATAAGATATTCAGGGTTGTAACGATGTTGCGTGTTTTTGGAAAAACTACCATTAAAAAGGTTGTAGCCAAAGACTTGAGTAGACTCTTGCATAATAGAGCTATTGGAATCACCTAAAGTTGTATCTGTTATATTTGAGAGCTCAACAGCATTAAGTGCTACACTTAGTAGGAGAGTTATTAGTATGTTTTTTATCATTTTTATTCCTTATGATCTCTGATTATAGCGCTGAGCATTGAATATATTCCGTACATTAATGTCATTACTATGAGTAAAGTTACAAGCACTTTTGGTTTGTTAGGGTAGGTATAGCCATCGGGTAAGTTTGGTTTACTTACTACACTAAGCGTTTTAGCTTCTTTTAAAACATCTATCTTCGTCGTTTCGAGCTGAAGCAGGGTGTTTTTATATACTTCTATGTCAAATTCTACCTGCAGTTTTAGCTTCTCATATTCAAAAAGAATTTTATTTAATCTTCCTTCGCTATTTCCAGTGAGACCTTTTTTTGCATCAGCGAGTGAGTTGGCTATCTCGCTTATTTCTGTTTTTAGTTGCGCTATTTCATAGTTGTCACTATTTAAGTAGCTGTTTTTTGTTTTATACTCTATGCGTTTTTGAGTGAGTGTCGCTTCTAGATTCGCAATAATCGCACTCGAAGAACTTGCTTTATTTGTAGGGTCAAGAAGTAGGTGTTTGTTTTGATACTCTTCTAGAATATCAGAAGATTTAACCATATTTTTTTTATTTTTATCATACTCTATCTCTATAAATGCTAACTGTTTTTTTGCTTTACGACGATTAAACTCATTTAACTCATGCTCAACACTACTTACCATAAACTCTAAAATCTTTTGAGCAATTTTTGGGTCTGTATGAGCGTATGCTAGGTGGAGTAAACCAGATGTTTCATCATAGTTTACGTGAAGCCGTTTTAGGTAAAACTCTAAGATTTTTTCCATAGTAGCATCGGAGGCTAAACGTTCAATAAAGTCTAGCTTATCACTTTTGTAATGCTCTGCGAGGTTAAATTCTTTATCTAAAAGTAAAAACATATCCAAAGATATGAGAGATTCCTGAACAACCATGGAGTCTTGGAGTTGCGAAGAAGAACCAACTCCTAAAAGACTGAGTCCTAAACTTGACGCAGTAGATGACGAACTAAGGTCACGAACCATAAGCGTAGTTTTTGACTCATAAAGTTCTGCTTTTATGACTAAAAAATAGAGACTCAATACTACAAAAATAGCTATAAATATAACCCTACTATCTAACTTTTTTTTCATTTATACTCACTTAAATAATAAAATTGAACATTTAGTTTTTTAGAAATTCCATCTTCTTCGTTCATAACTTTTTCAACATGCATTTTATCAATATTTGCTTTAGGGACTCTATCCATATAAAAAAATGAAGCTTCCAAAGCATTCTCAAAGATAACTCCATCAGATGAGATTATTGTCTCTTTCTCTATGCTGTTTTGCCAAGTTTGGAATGGCAACTTATTTTGACCATCTCTCCAAAAAACTTTTTTTAAGAATATATTTGAACCATTGTTTTCATCTAACGCTTGAACAATACTCATTGGTCGAACTTTATAAAAGTTAGCAGCACTGTTGATATTGTCAAAATGTTTGCCATCACTACAAAGAATAGCACTCGAAGCTGGTGCATTATTCTGACCTATAGGCAGTGTGGCATTTATAGCATGATATGCTTTAATAGCATCTTCAATATCTTCATAATAAAATATTTTTCCATCATCGATTAAGATTCCAGCATCACAAATATTTCTTAAATCACTCATAGAATGGCTTACTAAGAGTACATTTGAATTTTCTATCTTTTTCATTAATGCATCTTTAGCTTTTTTCTTAAAATTTTCATCTCCAACAGAGAGTGTTTCATCAATTATGAGATAATCAAAATCAAAAGCCAAGCTTAAACCAAAACTCAATCTTGACTTCATACCACTTGAGTAGATTTTGATTGGCATATCAAAATAATCACCTATCTCTGCAAACTCTTGAACAAACTTTATTGTTTCATTGATTTGTTTTGCTCTTTGTCCATAAATGCGGCAAACAAACTTTATATTTTGTCTTCCAGTCATTGAGCCTTGAAAGCCACCTGCTAAACCCATAGGCCAAGAAAAAGTATTTGGGGAGGAGATAGTGCCAATTGTTGGATAGTCAATCCCTCCTAGCATTCTAAGTAGTGTTGATTTACCAGCACCATTTCTTCCCAATATTCCTAAGTTAACATGAGAGGGTATAGTTAAAGTTACATTTTTTAGGATGTACTTTTTTTCACCTTCAGTTTTAAAGTACTTGGTTACATTTTTTAGTTCAATCATGAAGCTATTATCTTCTTCTCTGCTTTAAGATAAAAGAACAAACCAATGAAAAGTGGAACTTTCGTCCAAAATATCATATATTCATAGTCAACATAGTCTGTATTTAAAACAGAAAAATAGTTACCATGTATCATCTCAATAAAGTGTACTATAGGATTGTAGAGAATTATCTCTCTCGCAATTGGAGGAAGTGAATCTACCGTGTACAATAGTCCTGATAAAAAGAACAAAGGTAAGGATATGAAGGAGATTATTTTTCCAAATGTTTCATAAAAATTGGTAATAACAGCAAACAAAATCCCAATTCCAATCCCAAAAATACCAAGCCATGCTACGGCTAAAATTACCATGTTAAAGTCTTTGACACTAATGTTTAATCAAAAAAAAAGTCCAAAAGAGATAAATACAGTGATAGATGCAAATAAAACAAGAAACTCTACAAAAAAACGAGAAACAATAGCATCAATAGGTTTTACCTGCCTGTAGCTAAAAAGAGCTCTATTTGCATCAAAAGCTGACATGGAACCGTTCATTAGAGCCTTGAAAAAATTGTATGTCAAGAAACCAGTTGCTAAAAATACAGGGTAATCAATACCTGACATACCTCTGTCATGCAACGCGGATTTAACTAATGAAAACATAATTATTTGGGTCATTGGGTCTATGATACACCACAAATAACCAAGTTTTTTTGTTACAAAACGAGTTTGAATCTCTCTTAAAAAAAGAGCAATTACAACAGATTTAAAGATACTAAAAGATGTTCGTTTTTTCATAGGCTAGTAGTTAACCTTAGGTTTATATACTCAATGATATCGCTAAATATTTTTTCCATATAATTAAATGCTTCTATAACTATTATCTCAAAATCCACTCTACTCTTCCTTTTAAAAGCTATGATTTTATCCAATAAAAACTGAAAATATCATTCTGCAGTACTTGGCACATTTTGTTAACTATATTTGAATTTAACTTAAATAAAATAT
>Ga0100398_1005261_pt1 | contig 10413 bp, 7 predicted proteins | sample CryGeymeta201522_FD_81568 | JGI IMG/M metagenome (GOLD analysis project Ga0100398, IMG submission 81568) | Groundwater microbial communities from Crystal Geyser aquifers in Utah, USA - Crystal Geyser metaG 2015-22 | ecosystem: Environmental > Aquatic > Deep subsurface > Groundwater | place: USA... | reverse complement strand
TCCGTAATGAGCGAATTTGTACAATTTTCCCGAAAAATTGACCGGGGATCCGTGAGTCAGATGGCCGCCGGCCGACAAATCAATTCCCAGTATTTTATCCCTGTAATTCAGCAATGCCAAATAAACCGCGGCATTTGCCTGGGAGCCCGAATGCGGCTGAACGTTGGCATGTTCTGCGCGAAACAGTTTTTTAGCTCTTTCTATGGCCAAAGTTTCAATTTCATCGATAAATTCATTGCCGCCGTAATATCTTTTATAGGGATACCCTTCGGAATACTTATTGCTTAAAGGCGTCCCCATGGCGGAGATTACGGCGGGGCTGGCGTAGTTTTCCGAAGGAATTAAAACCAAACCCTCTTTCTGGCGTTCTATTTCTTTCTTAATCAAATTGTAGATTTTGGGGTCGGTTTTTGATAATTTCATATAGCAAGCTTTCGCTCTGCGAAAGCGCAGATGGAAAAGAGGATTTATCCTCTTTGACTTATTAAACCTGTTTTTCTTTTTTATTTGTTGTTACCCTGCCGCCTTGCCATTGCCCTCGATATAAATTAGATTCTCCTTCAACCTGAAAGAACATTATATGGACAACTCTGGCGCCCATTTCCAGTTTAAATTTCTCCTCTCGGAAATTATAAATTCCCATTGTCAGGCCTCCCTTGTAGCCCGGCGGTGTCTGGCCGCCGAAAATATAGACGCCAGATCTGAATAAAGTGGAGCGCGGCGTCATTATGGCCAAAAGATCTTCCGGCATATTCACCTGCTCAATCGTTTTCATCGCGTAATAAGTGCGAGGCTGGAGTTCTATTTTGACGGTTTTTCCATTTTCATATTTGGCAACTAATTCCATTTCCGGCGTCTCTCTTTCCTCCACTCCCAGAAAACCCCTGCCTTTTATTCCGTACAGCTCCCCTATTCTTAAATCGAATCCGGCGCCTTCCGGATTTTTTAATTCCCTTTCCGAAAGATTTTCAACCAATTTATTTTCCTCAACCAATTTTAACAACTCTTTAACTCCAATTATCATTTTACTATCTTCCTAAATGATTTAAATTTTTTTCAAATACCGAGTCCCGCGCAGCGGGACGAAGGTGAAGAAGAGATTTATCTCTTCGACCCCAAATTTTTCAGATTTTTTTCAAATTGTTTTTTTAATTCTTCTTTCATTTCCTGATGGAACTTCTCATTGTAATTTCTGACGGCCGGCAAAATCAGACCGCAACTTTTTTCTTCGGGGCAAAACCCGATGATATGACATTTCGGCCCGACCAATTCACCCAGGAAACCTGCACCTTTTTTCCTTAAAATCTCTTTAATCTGGATTATTTCTCTCCAGCTATTCCTGTGTATTTCTTCTTCAGCAGTCTTGCAAAGCCTTAAAGGATAATAACCCGTCAAGAAATTATACAAATCATACTCCTGTAGAATATCAATTTTTACGGCTCGGGGAATCAAAAAAACGGCTTCTCTGGGCTTGATGCCTAAACCAAGAAGAGTTCTGTAAGCCTTAAACGCATTCGAAGCGACCGAAAGATATTTTGCAAGATACTCTCTGTTTCCTTTGATCGAAGGGGGTATGGAAAAAACTTCTTCTATCTCTCGAGCGATGGCGAAGAGGGAAGAAGACTTGTCTTCTTCGCCCCTTTTTATCTGTTTTTCAAATTTTTTGAATATTTTTGCCGCCCGATCCGTACAATAATATAATGATTCTATTATTTGGCGGCAGGTTCTGTGCCTTTTTTTCTCCGTCCAAATGCAAATGGGAACGGAGGAAAGAGTTTTAAAAGATAAGCTGGAATTGTAATCGCGAAAAATCTCCTGATATAAACCTAAAAGATTAAGCCATTCTTTTTTAATTTGCTTCGGGGAGTTAAAAACCGCTTCCCTTTTTTGTTTAAATTCTTTCAGTTTTTTTCTTAACCCTTCCGCTGCCAGAATTTCGGCGGATATTATTTTCGCCCCCTTTGCCAGTTTTTCTTTCTTCACCAATTCCCTGACGAGGTTTGATTTCGCGGGGTCTTTAAAAATATTGGGATAAGGATAAATGTTCCGGGGCGCCGCTTCCCTCGTGGCAAAAAGCAAGTCTATGCCCAAATCTTTAGACTTCTTTTCAATTTCCTTAAGCAGAAGGCCTATTTCTTCCGGCATCCATTCTTTTTCCGCTTCGTATTCCCTTTTCACCCCGACAATCGATTCGACGGGCAGCTGGATTATGCCTGTTCCATATATGCCTTGCTGTAAAATTTTGCGCGCCTCGTCTTTGCTGATGCCCTTTGCCAGGAAATAATTATGCAGTCTGATATTTTCTTCCGAAGCCCGCCGATAAATATCTCTCGCTTTTTTATTGCCGTAAATTCCTTTGGTATATACTATGTCTTTTTCCGTGGTATTCGTCCGGCGCCCGGAAGAAACCAGAGAAGAAGAAAAATAAAGCCCGGTCAGGGCCCAATCTATAAATTTGCTCCCTTCGTAAGTGATGGAAATAACCGGAGTGGTGGCGATCGAAGCGTGGCCTCTTAAAGAAGAACGCAGCAGAATAGTCTTAACTTTATCTTCAACTTTTTGCCCCTTTTTGAGAGTTTCTTTGACTAAATCGTTAACCGATTTTCCTTTAAAAGTCAAAAGGGCGGAAAATGCGGCAATTTGCTGGGGATTTAAAACTCCTGTCTTGTCCTTCAAAACAGGAGTAATTCCTAAAAATTTTACCTTGAGATTCTTGGTTAATAACATTTACTTCAGCTCTTTGTTTAATTTACTGGCGCGGGGAGATTCCGGCTTGGCATACGCGTGGTCTTTCTGTTTCAGGTAGGGAATTTCAACGGAGCTGGAAAGAGTTTCAAAAGTTAAGGCGCAAATCCTGGTCACTCCGGCATACAAGACGACGGGCATAGGGCCCAGGTTCCCCAATTCCATCACCGCCTTCCCCCGCCAACCCGGATCAAACCTGGCGGCGGTCAAGTGGACTACGACTCCGATCCTGGCCAAAGACGATCTGCCGTCAAGCCTGGCTACTATATCGTTGTTTAAAGAGAATTCTTCTTTTGTCGTAGTCAAGACAAAAGCTTTTGGCTGCAGAATAAAAGGCGCGTCGTCTTTTATTCGTATCTCTTCCATAAACTTTTCAAAATTAATCTTTCTTTTAAGATCCAGATAAGGATAATCCGATTGTTTAAAGATCTTAAAAATGTTTCCTAAATGCAAATCAAGAGAACAGGGACCCAATTGATCCTTAAAATTCGGTTTGGGACTGACCTTGATTTTCCCTTCCTTGATATATTTTTTAATGTCTTTGTCGGAAAGAATCATTTTATTATTCTATTGTTATTCCCATATTACGGGCTGTTCCTTCGATTATTTTCATTGCCGCTTCAATATTGTCGGTATTCAAATCCGGCATTTTTTGTTCGGCGATTTTCTTCAGCTGCTCCCTTGTGATTTTGGCGACTTTGGTCTTGTTGGGTTCTCCGGAACCCTTCTCAATCCCCGCCGCTTTTTTCAACAGCTCGGAAGCGGGCGGCTGTTTTACCTTAAAAGTATACGTTCTGTCTCCGTAAACATAAATTTCAATCGGAAGAATAAAACCGATTTTTTGTTTTGTCACCTCGTTAAATTTCTGGCAAAATTCGGGGATATTGACTCCGTGCTGAGCCAAAGCGGGTCCCACGGGCGGAGCCGGAGTGGCCTTTCCCGCCGGGATTTGAAGTTTGATGATTGCTTTTGGTTTTCTTGCCATAGTTTTATTGAAATTTCGAAATTCGAATATCGAAATTCGAAACAAATTCTAAATTTTAAATTGTAATTTTCTAAACTGTTTTGTGCTTTGAATTTTAATCATTTGATATTGTTTAGGATTTCGTGCTTCGGATTTAGGGTTTTAAGAACTAGACTTTCTTTATCTGAAGAGAGTCTAGTTCCACCGGCGTGTCTCTGCCGAACATATTGACCAGGATTTTTACCTTTCCCCTTTCTTCGTCGGTCTCCGACACTTTGCCGTCAAAATCTTTGAAAGGGCCGTCGGTAATCTTAACCAGGTCTCCGACTTTAACTTCAATTTTATATTGGGGCTCTTCCCCTCCTATTCTCTGCTTTAAACTTTCTATTTCTTTCAAAGAAACGGGAACGGGAGTGGTGCCGGCCCCTACAAAACCGGTTACATTCGGAGTATTTCTGACCACATACCAGCTGTCATCCGTCACAATCATTTCCACCAAAACATATCCAGGGTAGATCTTTTCTTCCACTGTTTTCCTTTTGCCATTCTTTATTTTAATCTTTTTTTCTTTCGGCACCAAGACGTTGAAAATTTTATCTTCCATGCTCAAACTGTCAATCCTTTGCTTAAGGCTTTTGGCTACGGCATCTTCGTATCCGGAATAAGTATGCAAAACATACCAATTTCTTTCTTGAGCAGTTTGTTGTTTCGGCATTATTTTACTTGAATATGAGTTTATTAAGCAGGGCGGTAAAGCCAAAATCGATGCCGCCCAAAAAGATTGCCGTGGCAACCGAAACTCCGATAACAAGCAAAGTGTATTTTATGGTTTCGTCTCTGGTCGGCCAGTTGACTTTCTTCATTTCGAGTTTTACTTCCTTCAGAAAAGTAACGATTTTATTTGGAATGGTTGTTATGTTCATGACTGTGGGACTCGGTAGGCGAAGAGGGCTTCGCCCTCTTCTTCACCTCGCTTCCTACGGAAGCTCGGTTTTTAAAAAAGCCCGTCCGGGCTCTTCTTTCATATTACTCGGAGAGCCCTAAATGTCAAGGTTTTTTACGTTTTTAGCGTGAGCTTGGATAAATTTCTTTCGGGGCAAAACTTCATCTCCCATCAGGATATCAAAAATTTTATCCGCTTCCCTGGCATTTTCGATGTCTACTCTCAATAAAATCCTGTTTGCGGGATTCATGGTAGTTTCCCATAACTGTTCGGGATTCATTTCTCCCAAACCCTTATATCTTTGAATCGAAACGCCCGCTATCTTCGCATCGGCAGAAACGGATTTTCCCATTTTACTTAAAATTTTGTTTTTTTCATCTTCGGCATAAGCGTAATTTATTTGTTTTCCCGCTTGGATCCGATAAAGAGGAGGTTGAGCTATGTAAAGGTACCCGGCTTCGATAATCGGTTTAAAATAACGGTAAAAAAGAGTCAAAAGCAGAGTCCTGATATGCGAACCGTCGACATCGGCATCGGTCATTATAATGATGCGATGGTATCTCAGTTTTTCCAGATTAAAATCTTCGGCAATGGCGGTACCTAAGGCAATGATCAGAGATCTGATTTCTTTTGAAACCAGAATTTTATCAAGGCGGGTTCTTTCAACATTCAGAATCTTGCCCCGCAAGGGCAAGATCGCCTGGAATTGCCTGTTCCTGGCCTGCTTTCCACTATTGTGAACAAAAACCCCCGAAGCTAATGCGAAATTATGAGTATCTTCAACTTCTAAATCGTAAACATCTATTTTCTTTTTCAGCTCGATAATTTTTTTAATCTTATGGTTGTAATTTAAAATAGCTTCTTTTAGTCTTTCTTCATTATTATTAAAAAATCGCTGGCGAATTGTCTCATATCTTAAAAGGCTTCTATCCCTTAAATCCATCCTTTCTTGGTTGTATTTTTCTTTGTCGATTTTCCCATATTCCTCAAAAATTTCTCTCAATAATTTTAGAGCTTTCTCTCGATAAGTATTATTGTAAGTCTTTTTTCTTTCTATTCTAAATTCCGGTGTCCATTGTTCTTTAGTTTTTTGACTCCGCCACTTTAAAAGTTCTTCATCTTGCCACTGTTTTTTAGCCAAGACAGAAAGTTCCTTCCTCTTTTCGGGATGTCTCTCAAAATACTCTTTTATTTGTCCGCTCCATTTTTCTCTATTTTTCAAATTGCTCCAATATTTTTTCTGATTCTCGTATAAAAGTTTTCTATTTCTCTCGCGATATTGTTTATTTCTCTGATAAAATTCAAGGGATTTTCTAAGCATATATTTTTTATATTCTTCATCTTCCCATTGTTTTTTTGCCCTCTCGCTTAACATTTTCTTCATTTCTGGAGTAGTCATTATCTTTTTAATTTTTTCTCGATAGGTTTTTGATTGGTGTATCTTTCTAACTTTCTCTTTAACATCGGCTCGGTGAATTGTTTTTTCAAGGAATTTTGTATGATAGAAAAAATGATCCATTTTTGGCATTCTAATTATATTTTCTGGATTATTATTGAGTTTATTAAAATCAACGTGATGAAGGGTATTCCCCTCTTCCTCTGAATAACTGTCATGCATTAGATTATATTTATCGGCCAAAAGATGAGTGAAAATCCATCTTTGCTCTTTTGGATCATAAATTAATTCATATCCTTTAATGGTTATTCTTTTTCCCATTCTTGAAAGCTGACGTTTTAACGGCATTAACGAGTCTTCTGTGGTAAGATTATGCGCTTTTTTATAAGAACCATCTCTGACCATAAATTTATGATCGGGAGTGCAAATTATCTCTTCCTTATTGTCTAAAATCACTTTAATAACGTCTGCTTTGCTTTTTGTTTTTCGGGGATTTTTAATCAATTCAATCCCAATTGAACCATTGCTTTTGATGGTATAACAATAGTTTCTTTTTCCTTCTTCGGTTTCTTTGATTAACTCTTTAAAGCTTAAATTTCTTCCATCGGCTAAAGCAACTTTCGTATCTCCCGCAAAGCAACCTCCGGCCGATTCTCCTTCAACAATATAAATCTCGGATTCTTCGGGTTTTTTCGTGGTGCAATCGGCGAGTTTGCCCGGCAGGGCCAATCCTTCCAAAATTCCTCTTCTCAAAACGGTTTCCCTGGCAACTTTTGCCGCTTTTCTGGCCTTGGAAGATAGAATGCATTTTTCAATAATTGCTCTGGCATCCTGAGGGTTTCTTTCAAGAAAATCAGCCAGGATTTCGGAAACCACCGCTTCCACCGCCGGTTTTACTTCGGGATTGCCCAACTTCGCTTTGGTTTGGCCTTCAAACTGGGGTTCTGCTAATTTTACCGAAACTACTCCGGTAAAACCCTCTCTCATGTCTTCACCGCCCAGATTTTCCTCATCTTCTTTTAAGAGGCCGTTCTTTTTAGCGTAATCGTTGAAAGTCCTGGTAATGGCGGTTCGAAAGCCGGTCAAATGGGTGCCCCCCTCTCCGGTATGAATATTGTTGGCAAATCCCTCTTCATAGCATTCGTATTCGTCGGTATACTGGAAAGCGGCTTCCACCAATATTCCTTCTTTTTCTCCCGAACCGTAAAAAATATTGGGATGCCTTTTTACTACCCCCTGAGTTAAGTATTTTACGTAAGAGGCCAACCCTCCTTCAAAATAAAAAGCGTGAGATTGCGCCGGTTTTTCTCTCTCGTCGACAAAATTGATTTTTATTCCCTTGGTCAGATACGCTTGCTGGCGCAAATGAGTCAAAATTTTCTTTACGTCGAATTTAATTTCACCGAAAATTTCGGGATCCGGTTCAAAAATAATCGTAGTCCCCGTCTGTTTGCAGGCGCCGAATTTTGTCACCTTTGTTTTCACTTTTCCTTTGGAATATTCCTGAAAGAATTTTTGGCCTTGCCTACACACTTCCGCCCTTGTCCATATCGAAAGAGCGCAAACCACCGCAACTCCCACGCCGTGAAGACCGCCTGATATTTTATAAGCTTTGCTTCCGAATTTGGCTCCCTTGTGCAAAGTCGTCATTACCGTTTCCAGCGCCGATTTTTTCGTTTGGGGATGTTTTTCAACCGGAATGCCTCTCCCGTCATCCACGGTTTTCACTTTATTCCCGGACATAAGAACAACGTCTATGTTTTTAGCGTAGCCGGCCATCGCCTCGTCTATGCTGTTGTCAACGCATTCCCAAACCAAATGATGCAGGCCTTCGGGACCCGTGGAACCGATGTACATTCCCGGGCGTTTCCTGACGGGTTCCAATCCTTCCAAAACAAGAATGTCTTTAGCCGTATAATCCGATTCGGGTTTTTCGCTTTTTATTTTAGTTTTTTTAACCATTTTATTTTCTTACCTGCCATTCCGGCATTAATTCCAAAATTTTTATTATTTTGTTCTGGATTCCGTCTATTTCTTCCGAAGAGAGAGTTCCGGTTTTTGACTGAAAAATTATATGGAAAGCCAGATTCTTTTTACCCTGCGGCAGTTCTTCTCCTTCGTAAATATCGAACAGGTCGACGTCTCTGATCAAATCGCCGCCTGAATCGTAAATTTTATTTAAAACTTCTTCAACCTTGATAAATCTGGGCACCAGAACGGCGATGTCTCTTACGGCTGAAGGAAACCTGGAAATCGGCCTGTATTCGTGTTCTTCGGAGGCCAATTCGGATAATTTTTCAAAATCGATATCGAATAAAACAACTTTCCCTTGAATATCAAAATTATTGATGATTCGCGGAGAAACTTCTCCTAAAAACCCGATCTCTTTGCCGTCGGTTTTTATTTCGGCGCATTTCTGAGGATGCCAAATTGACAACTTGCTGTCTTCCGGCGTGGGCTTGTATTCATCGTACCAAACATCGCTTATTCCCAATTTATTCAGCAGGGAATCAATGACGCCCTTTGCCCGGAAGAACATGTCCCCCAGAAGAACTCCCGATAACATATTTTTCTCTCCTTCCGTTTTCTGGTTTTTGAAGATTTTCCCCAGTTCAAAAATACTGATCTCTTTCGTGCGTTTAAAATTTTTCTCGACATTTTTCAGCAAATTCGGAATCAAGCTTGTCCTTAAATTTTTTTGCTCTTGGCTCAGGGGATTATTCACTTCGATCAACTCCCCTTCTTTGTATCCGAATGATTTTGCCTCCCTTTCGCCGAAAAAAGAATAATTGTAAACTTCGGTGAAACCGGCTTCTTTCAAAATATCTTTCGCAACGTCCTTCCAGAAAACATCCAAATTTCTTTTGGAAGGAACCAGGGAAGATGTCGGAAAAACAGCTTCAATTTTATCATACCCATAGATTCTACCAACTTCCTCGATCAAATCTTCCGGCAAAGAAACGTCGAGCCTGCGGGTAGGGACTCCAACGTCTAAAATTTTTGACTTTTTGTGGGCGAAGAGGACTTCGGCCTCTTCTTCCCCCTCGTCCCGCTGTGGCGGGACTCGGTTTTTAATTTTGAAATCCAAACTTTCCAAAATATCCCTGATTTCTTTTTCCGGTATTTTAATTCCCAGCAAACTTTCAACGTAATCCAAATTCAGTCTGATTATTTTGGGAAAAACTTTCTTGGGATAGACATCAACCAGCCCCCGGGCAATTTTCCCGCCGGCAACTTTTTGAATCAAACTTGCGGCCCTGTCCAGAGCTGGCTCTGTTAAATTAGGGTCAATTCCGTGTTCAAATCTTAAAGAAGCGTCTGTTTTCAAATTTAATTTCTTTGAACCCTGGCGGATAATCTGAGAATTGAAATTGGCGGACTCGATTATCACCGTCTTTGTTTTTTTATCTATTTCGGGAAGTTTGCCCCCTTTTATGCCGGCTATGGCTACGGGTTTTTCGGCATCGGCGATCACCAAGATATCGGAATCCAGGTCGAATCTTTGCTCGTCCAAAGTGACAATTTTCTCTCTGTATTTTGCATATCTGACAATGATTTTTCCCCCTTCCATTTTTCCCCCGTCAAAAGCATGCAGAGGCTGGCCGGTTTCCAGCATGACGTAATTGGCTATGTCAACAATATTATTTATCGGCCTCAGCCCGCAAACGCTTAATCTGTCTCTCAACCATTTGGGAGAAGGGCCGACTTTGATGAAATTAACAACTCTTGCGCTGTAGCGCGGACAGGCATTTTTATCTTTTACCTCCACCTGAATAAAATCTTTCGCGGGCGAAGAGGACTTCGTCCTTTTCTTCGCCCTCGTCCCGCCGTTGCGGGACTCGGTTTTCAATTTAAAACCTGTTATAGCTGCTATTTCTCGAGCAATGCCCAAATGAGAAAAACAATCTCCGGCTCTGTTCGGCCTGACGTCGATATCCAAAGCAAAATCACCCTGTGCCCTTTTTACTTCTTCCACCTCGGCAAAATGCATCGTTAAGAGCTCTCCCAATTTTTGGGGGACGGGTAATTTTTTCTTAAAAAAAGATTGTAACCAATTGTATGAAAAAACCATTTTTAAAACTGTTGTAAAAATCTTAAATCTCCCGAACGGAACAATCTTATATCGTCAATTTTATATTTCAGCATCGTTAACCTTTCCAAGCCGAATCCGAAAGCCCATCCCTGCCAATCTTTGGGATTTAAGCCTGAATTCTTAAAGACGTTCGGGTGGACCATTCCGGCGCCGGCCACTTCCATCCAGCCGGTTTCCTTGCAGGCGGAGCATCCTTTTCCTCCGCAAACTACGCAGCTTATGCTGATATCGAATGAGGGTTCCGTAAAGGGAAAAAAATCGGGCCTTAACCG
>Ga0100398_1005249_pt1 | contig 10426 bp, 9 predicted proteins | sample CryGeymeta201522_FD_81568 | JGI IMG/M metagenome (GOLD analysis project Ga0100398, IMG submission 81568) | Groundwater microbial communities from Crystal Geyser aquifers in Utah, USA - Crystal Geyser metaG 2015-22 | ecosystem: Environmental > Aquatic > Deep subsurface > Groundwater | place: USA... | reverse complement strand
GGGATAGAGCTTGATTCCCTGTCAGACCTTGTTGCATTCGGAGTTGCGCCTGCCGTAATACTTTACAAATGGTCGCTTATGTGGTTCGGAAGAATAGGATGGGCGGCAGCCTTCCTCTTTGTGGCGTGCGGGGCGTTAAGGCTTGCAAGGTATAACGTCCAGATGGGTTCCACTGAAAAAAAATCATTCACAGGGATGCCTATACCTGCGGCGGCGTCTGTTGTTGCAGCGGCAGTTATCTTCTACAATGAAATGAACTGGCCCTGTTCAAAAAGCGCTTTTATACTGCTCCTTGCCTTCGTGCTTTCAATACTAATGGTCAGCACGCTGAGGTTTCACGGCGCAAAGGAGCTTGACTTCAAAAAGAGAAAACCTTTCTGGATACTCGTTGCCGTCGCTGTGGGCTTTACCATTATGATTATGCATATAGAGATAGCATTGTTTGTCTTTGCAATGATATATCTTAGTGTTGGTATAATAGAAAATATATACATTTATTACAGGAAGCGCAGCAGCTCAGTAGCGCAGTAGCGCAGAAACATGACTTCTGCCCTGCTGATCATCTGCTCTACTGCTCCTGATTTTGGAGATTGAAAATGAGAATAATCAGAATATTTGACACAACCCTTCGCGACGGGGAGCAGTCGCCCGGCGCCTCAATGACTGTTGACGAGAAGATTCAGATTGCAAAACAGCTTGCGCGCCTCGGAGTTGACGTCATAGAGGCTGGCTTTGCGATAAGCTCGCAGGGAGACTTTGATGCGATAAAGAGAATCGGCGATGAGGTTGAAGGGCCTGTAATATGCAGCCTTGCACGGGCAAAAGAGGAAGACATAAAGAGGGCCTGGGAGGCATTAAAGGATGCCCGCAAAAAGAGAATTCATACATTTCATTCCACCTCGGACATACACCTTAAATACCAGTTCAGGGTAAGCCGTGAGGAGGCCTTAAAGAGGTCTGTTGCAATGGTAAGGCTTGCCCGGAGTTTTGTTGATGATGTTGAATTTTCGCCTATGGACGCCACAAGGACTGATGCGAGTTATCTCCTTGACGTGGTTGATGCTGTTGTAGAAGCGGGCGCAGGAACAGTGAACATCCCTGATACCGTAGGATATGCGATGCCTGATGAATTCGGGAAAATGATAAAGGCGATAAAAGAGAGAATAGGCGGCAGGGCTGTAATATCTGTTCACTGCCACAACGACCTCGGACTTGCTGTTGCAAATTCCCTTTCCGCAATAATCAACGGCGCAGGACAGGTTGAATGCACAATTAATGGAATCGGAGAGCGCGCCGGAAACTGTTCCATGGAAGAAGTTGTAATGTCGCTGAGGACGCGCAGAGACTTTTTTAATGCAGACACAAATATAAACACCGAAGAGATAATCCGCTCCAGCAGGCTTGTAACAAAGATAACAGGCATACCTGTTCAGCCGAATAAGGCAATAGTGGGCGCAAATGCCTTTGCCCATGAATCGGGAATACATCAGGACGGGCTTCTCAAGGAAAAAACAACATACGAGATAATGAGACCTGAGAGCATCGGTCTTCAGAGCACAAAACTCGTGCTCGGCAAACATTCTGGAAGACATGCGTTTAAAGCAAGATTAAAAGAACTTGGTTATGACCTGACGCCTGAAGATATAGAAAGCGCATTTGTAAAATTAAAGCGTCTTGCCGACCAAAAAAAATATATCTTTGATGAAGACATAGAAACGCTTATTTCAGAAGAGGTATCAAAGACGCCGGAGATATATCGGCTCGTTGGCCTTTCCGTTTCAAGCGGGATGAAAAAAGAACCGAAGGCGGCAATAAGGATGAAGGTCAAAGGCCGGGTTGTAAGGAAAACAGCAACCGGCGACGGCCCTGTTGACGCAGCATATAAGGCAATCGCCTCAATAACAAAGACAAAGAGCATACTCCAGAAATTTGAGGTGAAAGGCATTACCGGCGGCACTGACGCGCTTGGAGAGGTTATGGTATCGCTTGAAGAAAATGGGAAGACCGTCAGAGGCAACGGCGCTGACACAGACATCATAGTAGCGGCGGCAAAGGCGTATATCAATGCTTTAAATAAGCTGACTGTAAGAAAAAGGCAATCATGAAAATCCTTCTCGTCTATCCAAAATATCCTGATACCTTCTGGGGCTTTAAATACGCTCTGAAATTCATTTCCAAAAAGGCCAGCTTTCCGCCTCTGGGACTGCTGACCATGGCTGCGATGCTTCCTGCGGAATGGGAGAAAAGACTTGTTGATATAAATGTTAACCCTCTGAAGGACCAAGACCTCTTATGGGCTGATTATGTCTTTATCAGCGCCATGTCAATTCAGAAAGAGTCAGTAAAAACAGTAATCAGCAGGTGCAAAGCTCTGGGAGTCAAGATTGTTGCAGGCGGGCCGTTGTTCACATCCATCCCTGAAGAGTTTGAAGGGGATGTGGACCATCTTGTGCTCAATGAGGCTGAGATTACCCTTCCGCCTTTCCTAGATGATTTGAAAAATGGACGACTCAAGCATCTTTACACTTCCGGGCAGCGTGCAGACATGAGAGATACTCCATTGCCGCTATGGGAGCTTGCAAATTTTAAAAAATATGCATCAATGAACATCCAGTATTCCAGGGGATGCCCGTTTGATTGCGAATTCTGCAATATCACTGCGCTGTATGGCCGCGTGCCGCGGACCAAAGAAAAAGAACAGGTAGCGGCAGAGATGGAAAACCTCTATCTGCACGGATGGAAGGGCAGTTTATTTTTTGTTGATGACAACTTTATCGGCAATAAGGCGAAGTTAAAAAAGGAAATCCTTCCTGCAATTATAGAATGGATGGAAAAAAGAAATCACCCGTTCACACTTTTTACTGAAGTATCCATCAACCTTTCTGATGATGAAGAGCTTATACATATGATGGTTCAGGCCGGGTTTGACACGGTCTTTATCGGGATTGAGACCCCAAACGAAGAAAGCCTTGCTGAGTGCGGCAAGCTTCAGAACAAAAACCGCGACCTCATAGCCTGCGTCAAAAAAATCCAACGTTCAGGTTTAGAGGTGCAGGCAGGGTTCATCGTTGGGTTTGATAAAGATCCGGCCTCTATCTTTGAACAGCTTATTGTATTTATCCAGAAAAGCGGAATTGCTACTGCAATGGTGGGGCTGCTGAATGCCCCTCGCGGCACTAAACTCTACCACCGTCTAAAAAAAGAAGGCAGACTGTTAAGTGCGATATCAGGAGACAATACTGATTTTTCTATAAACTTCAAATCAAAGATGAACCATGAAGCGCTTATCAGCGGATACAGAAAAGTTGTGCACACTATTTATTCTCCCAAACATTACTATGCACGGGTCAAAAAATTCCTGAAAGAATATAAACCGACGCAGGCAAAAACGTTTCATTTCAAGTTCAGCCGTCTTGAAGCTGGTTTCAAATCCATTTTCCGCCTGGGGATAATAGGAAGGGAAAGAATCTATTACTGGAAGCTTTTTTTCTGGTCTTTATTCCACAGGCCCCGGCTTTTTCCACTTGCAATTACCCTTGCGATTTATGGATTCCACTTCCGAAAGATTTTCAAACACCGCCTGCCGGGTCTTCAATAAAAAATCTTTTAAAAAAAGATATAATAATTAGCGTTATTGCGTTGGGCGTTATAGCGCGACAAACGCGATAAACACAATAAACGCTATAAACACATTACACGGAGGATAAATGACTATCACAGAGAAAATACTCGCCGCACATGCAGGCAAAAAAAAGGTTGAGCCCGGAGAACTCATCAATGCAAAGGTTGATATTATCCTTGCAAACGACATTACTGCGCCAATAGCAATACAGGAATTCAAGAAGATAGGCGCAAAGGATGTCTTTGACAGAAACCGCATTGCATTTATCCCCGACCATTTTGCGCCGCAGAAGGATATAAAGGCTGCCGAGCAGTGCAAGATGCTCAAAGATTTTTCAAGAGAATACCACTTAGGCCTTTACTTTGAGGTTGGAAGAATGGGGATTGAACATGCGCTGCTTCCTGAGCAGGGGCTTGTCGTGTCAGGTGATTTAGTTGTCGGAGCTGACAGCCATACGTGCACTTACGGAGCATTGGGCGCATTCTCAACAGGCGTAGGCTCAACAGACGTTGCATCAGCAATGGCAACAGGCGAGTGCTGGTTCAAGGTTCCTGAGTCAATGAAATTTATATATCACGGCAAGCTCAATAAATGGGTCGGCGGAAAAGATTTAATTCTTCATACAATCGGCGATATCGGAGTTGACGGAGCTTTATACAGGGCCATGGAATTTGAAGGGGAAGTGATAAGCAGTCTTCCTATGTATGGAAGGCTGACAATGTGCAACATGGCAATTGAGGCGGGAGGCAAAAACGGTATCATTGTGCCTGACAAAATAACAAGGAAATACGTTAGGGGAAGGGCAAAAAGAGAATTCAAATTTTACAAATCCGATAAAAACTCAAAATATGTTGAAATTAGGGAATACGATTGTTCAAAGATACCGCTGACAGTGTCCTGCCCTCATCTTCCGTCAAACACAAAGCCGGCAGCAGAAGTTGCTCATATCACCATAGACCAGGTAGTAATAGGCTCATGCACAAATGGAAGGATTGAAGATTTAAGAGAGGCTGCGGAAGTAATTAAAGGCAGAAAGGTAAATCCCAATGTAAGGCTGATAGTGATTCCTGCAACACAGCAGATTTATAAGCAGGCGATGAAGGAAAAGTTACTTGATATATTCATAGACGCCGAGGCTGTTGTGTCAACGCCCACATGCGGCCCGTGTCTCGGCGGACACATGGGAATACTTGCAAAAGGCGAAAGAGCGCTTGCAACAACCAATAGAAACTTTGTAGGGAGGATGGGACATCCAGAAAGCGAGGTGTATCTTTCAAACCCGGCAGTTGCCGCGGCATCGGCAGTTCTGGGAAGAATCGGAACGCCGGAGGAATTAGGATTATAAGATTTAAGAACTACAACAACGCCTAATACGCTTTAACCTCTCCGTAATTACTCAAGCCGAGAAAAATATAACTTGACTTTTAAAATTCTCGTGCTAAAATATAGGCGTGCTTAAAAGAACGCTTCTTAAAGAGATAGAGAGCCATCTCTCCAAAAAAGAAATAACAATAATTGTCGGCCCGCGGCAGGCGGGAAAAACCACACTTATGCTGTTTCTTGAGGACAAACTAAAAAGAAAGGCACAAAGGACGCTATTTTTGAATCTGGACATAGAGGAAGACAGGCAGTTTTTTATTTCGCAATCGAAATTAATATCAAAGATAAATCTGGAAATCGGCACAAAGAATGGATATGTATTTATTGACGAAATCCAGAGAAAAGAGGATGCCGGACTATTTCTTAAAGGACTTTATGACCGCAATCTGCCGTATAAATTCATCGTATCTGGCTCGGGCAGCATGGAACTCAAAGAAAAAATTCACGAATCCCTTGCGGGAAGAAAACAGGTTTTTGAACTGACAACCCTCAGCTTTGATGAATTCGTAAACTATAAAACCGGTTACAAATATGAAAACACCCTCAATAAATTTTTTGAGCTGGATACGGACAGGACATCCAATCTTCTTGAAGAATATCTTAATTTCGGCGGCTATCCGAGAGTGGCGCTTGAAGAAGAGATAAAAGAAAAAAGAAAGGTAATAGACGAAATCTTCCGCAGCTATATTGACAGAGACATCGCCTCTTTTTTGAGAGTGGAAAAACTTGAAGGCTACTCACAGTTAATCCGCATACTCTCAGCCCAGACAGGCAATATGGTCAACTACAATGAGCTATCCAATACGCTCGGCATCTCCATGCCCACAATCAAAAACTACCTCTGGTATGCGGAAAAGACCTTTATAATTCAAAAAATCACTCCTTACTTCAGGAACATACGGAAAGAAATTACAAAGTCTCCGGTTTACTACTTTCATGATATCGGGCTGAGAAATTATGCAATAGGTATGTTCGGCATGCTCAGCCAGTCGTCTGACTTCGGATTTCCTTTTGAAAATTTTATCCTGAATCTCCTCAAGGAAAAAATCAGATTCACAGGCGCAAACATCCACTTCTGGCGCACAAAAGACGGCGCAGAGGTAGACTTTATCATTGATTATCGGGCAAAACAGATTCCGGTAGAAGTAAAGTATAAAAAACTCAGCAAACCTGAAACATCCCGCTCATTTTTAAGCTTTATAAAAAAGTATGCTCCAAAAAATGCTGTCGTAGTTAATCTCTCGTTGAATGCTGTTGAGCATATAGGAAAAACAACCATCCACTTTCTGCCATTTTATCGGTTGCAGAAAATGCTTTAAAAAGTTTCTAAGAAATGGTTTTTTGTCTTCTAAATCGTCTTATTTATATGTAAAATAACTATATGTTTAAGAAAGGGAAACTATGACACCTGAAGAACGGCTGAAACAACTTGGCATTGAACTGCCAGCGGCTCCAAAGCCCCTCGGCTCGTATGTGCCGTTTGTGAGAACAGGCAATCTTGTTTTTCTGAGCGGCGTATTGCCTTTAGTGGAAGGAAAGCTTGCAAGAGAAGGCCGGGTCGGAGAGAAGGTGACTGTTGATGAAGCAAGGGAAGATGCGCGCACAGCAGCCATCAACGCCCTGGCGATTTTGAAATCACATCTTGGAACCCTAAATAAAATCAGGCGGTGTGTAAAGATAACGGGTTATATTTCATCAGCGCCCGGTTTTACGGAACAGCCGAAGGTCATGGACGCTGCTTCTGATTTCATATTTGAGATATTCGGCGAAGTAGGAAGACATGCGAGAGCGGCAGTGGGGGCAAATGTCCTTCCTCTTAATTCACCTGTTGAACTTGAATTTATCTTTGAGGTTTCATAGCTGAAAATCTAACCGTGCTGTATTTGTTGTAAAATTTAATAATTGGTAAATTCTATGGCAAGACCTTTTGTTGTAATAATTGGAAGGACCAATGTCGGCAAATCTACCCTCTTTAACAGGATGATCGGTTCTTCTGCGGCTATTGTTGAAGATGTGCCTAACGTCACCAGAGACAGGAACTATATGGAGGCTGTATGGGAAGACAAGGCCTTTATTGCAGTTGACACAGGAGGCTTTTACACCGAGCCTTTAGGGGACATCTCAAAGCAGATGAAGGAGCAGGCAGCGTTTGCAATTGAAGAGGCAGACGTCATAATACATCTCCTTGACGGCAAGGCAGGCCTTACTCCTGATGACATTGAACTCTCAAAAACATTACGGGCTTCAGGCAAAAAGATATTATGGGTTGTGAATAAGATAGACACTCCTAAGAGAGAAGACAGGCTCTATGATTTCTATGCCTTAGGCGCTGATGAACTCCTTCCTGTATCAGCTGCCACAGGTTATGAATTCGGAGAACTCATGGACCGGATTGCCTCGCTTCTGCCTCAATTAAGCAAAGAGGAATCAGCCTATCCCCGGATTGCTGTTGTCGGAAGGCCTAATGTAGGCAAGTCAACGCTTGTAAACGCGCTCCTTGGCAAAAAGAGGATGATAGTGAGTCCTGTGCCGGGAACTACGCGGGATGCAGTTGACTCTGTCTGTTTATACTATAAAAATAAATATCTGATAATTGATACGGCCGGCATAAGGAAAAAAGGCAAACTCGGATTTTCTATTGAAAGGTTTTCAGCGGTAAGAGCAATAAGAAGCATAGAGAGATGCGACATCGCCCTCATCGTTCTTGACGCCTCCGACGGAATAACAGAACAGGACCAGAAAATTGCGGGCATTGTTGAAAGCTGCGCAAAGGGCGCCATATTCCTTCTTAACAAATGGGACCTTGTGCACGAGCCGGAAACTGCCTATAAAAAAATTGCTGCGGAGCTGCTGAGGGAAATGTGGTTCCTGAATTATGCGCCAATGATTTCAGTGTCAGGCATGGAAAAGAAAAGGATAACGAAAATATTTCCTGTGATTGATGAAATAATTGCTGAAAGAAAAAAGAGGATACCGACACCGGAGATAAACAGATTCATAAAGGACGTTACTTCAGGCGTCCCTCTGTCTCTGTATAAAGGCAGGAGGGTAAAGATTCATTATATGACGCAGATAGGAACAGAGCCGCCGGCATTCGTAATTTTCAGCAACTATCCTGCGGGAATAAAAGGCTCATACATAAGATATATTGAAAAACGTCTCAGGGAAAGATTTTCATTCAGAGGCACGCCGGTGAGGATATATAAGAAAGCAAAGAAATGAAAAAGGAGACAGGATGCAGGACCTTATTGGGAAAGAGGTAGAAGTTTTAGCCTTGGAAACTACCTACAAAGGCAAGCTGATTGAAATCGGAGAAACAGAAGTTTACCTCCAGGCTGAGTCAGGCTGGATAATGATACCTGTGGAAAAAATAATCTCCATAACTGAGAAAGAGGATTAATTATGCCATTCACCGATTCACCCACTCTACCTATTCACCTTTATCCACCCATATCTCCTAATGAAAATTGAACAAGCGCCACTGCTGAAATTGCCGCTGTCTCTGCACGAAGAATGCGTTTTCCTAATGATACAGTAATCAAACCTTTAGAGACTGCGAGATTAACTTCCTCCTTTGAAAATCCGCCTTCGGGGCCGACTGCAATAAAACAGGGATTAGGGTTTTGGGATTGGGGATTAGTAAAAACAGGGATTGGTTGATGGGGATTAGGGGTTGGTTTATCACTAATCCCTAACCCCCAGTCCCCAACCCCCTTTTGAATTGCTTCCTTTAAAGGCAATCCGCCCTCTTCCCAGAAGATAAAACCCCTTAACCCCACCTTCACCTCCCCTTAAGTTAAGGGGAGGTGAAGGTGGGGTTATGTTATTAATAAAATTTGAAAATTCCATCGGCTCATGCACAACAGGGATTATTGTCCTTCCGCTCTGCTTTGACGCCTCTTCTGCAATCTTTCTCCACCTGTCAACTTTTCTCGTATGCCTTATCTGGCTTCTCTCTGTAATGGCAGGGATGATTTCTTTAACGCCGAGTTCTGTCGCCTTCTGGATAACCATATCCATCTTTTCTCCTTTGAGAATCCCCTGAACAAGTATTAGATTAAGAGGCGATTCGGCATTGAGAGAAATCTGCTTTAACAAATCTATGACTACTTTTTTATTTTCAATCCCTGTGATTTTAGATTTATAGAGGCTCCCCTCGCCGTCAAAGACCTGAAGCTCATCGCCCGCGCTGCACCTCAGCACGGATATAAGATACCGCGCCTTCTCGCCGGATAAGGTTATCCTGTTTTTTTGTATTTCTTTTTTCGGAATGATAATGCGCACTCTACGTCTTCGTCCCTGCAAACAAGTCCTTCAGCTTTTCTTTGAACCCCTTTGAAACCTCATCACCGTTTATCTTTGCAAATTCCTCAAGGAGTTCTTTCTGCCTCTGGGTAAGGTGCCTGGGAACCTCTATATTCACAATCACAATCTGATCTCCGCGCTGATGACTTCCGATTCTTGGCATCCCCTGGCCTTTAAGATGAAAGGCCTTGCCTGAGGGCGTGCCCTGAGGAATCTTTAAATTTGTAACGCCGTCAATGGTCGGAACTTCAATCTCAGCGCCGAGCGCGGCCTGAGGAAAAGAGACAGGCACTTTACAGTATAAAGTCATGCCCTCTCGCTTAAAGAACTGATGTTCTTCAACGCTCAGGAAAATATACAGGTCGCCGGGAGGCCCGCCGTAAAGCCCAAGCTCTCCTTCTCCCGACATCCTTAGTTTTGAATCTGTATCAACACCCGCAGGAATCCTGACGTTGAGTTCCCTGTATCTTTTAACCCTGCCCTGCCCTTTGCATGTTTTGCACGGGTCTGTGATAATCCTGCCTTCACCGTTACATTTGCCGCATGTCTTGGAAACACTGAAGAACCCCTGCTGGAATCTGACCTGTCCTGAGCCTTTGCAGTTAGGGCATGTCATCGGAGCTTTCCCCTGCGCTGCGCCTGTTCCCTTGCAGTCAGCGCAGTTTTCCCATCTTGGAATCTCAATATTTTTTTCGGCGCCAAATGCCGCTTCCATGAGTGTTATATCAATATCATATCTGAGGTCATTGCCCTTTGCAGGCCGTTTTCTTCGCGGTCCCGTGAATGTGCCGAAGAAATCTCCAAAGATGTCTTCAAATACCTCGCCAAAACCTCCCCCAAAAGGACTGTACCCGGCGCCGGCTCCCTCTGCAGTTCCAAACCTGTCGTAGTTAGCCTTTTTCTCAGGGTCTGAGAGACATGTGTATGCCTCATTTATCTCTTTAAATTTTTCCTCGGACTCTTTATTGCCCTGGTTTCTGTCCGGATGGTGTTTCATAGCAAGCTGTCTGAAGGCTTTCTTTAGGTCAGCCGCAGAAGCATCTCTTGATATCCCAAGGATTTCATAGTAATCTTTCATATTCAGTAGACAGTAGACAGTAGACAGTAGTCAGTAGTCAG
>Ga0100398_1005239_pt1 | contig 10448 bp, 6 predicted proteins | sample CryGeymeta201522_FD_81568 | JGI IMG/M metagenome (GOLD analysis project Ga0100398, IMG submission 81568) | Groundwater microbial communities from Crystal Geyser aquifers in Utah, USA - Crystal Geyser metaG 2015-22 | ecosystem: Environmental > Aquatic > Deep subsurface > Groundwater | place: USA... | reverse complement strand
TAGCTGATTCTCCGTGAGATCCAAAGTATAAGGGAATAAGGCAATAATAGATTCAATCTGCCCCTTGATTTGCAAGTATCGTTGCGCCATAGTGAAGATGGACGTCCAATGTGTCTCGTTCATCTGTTGTGCACGTAACTCTTTACCATGATTCTGGAGTGTGAGATCGCGAAGGGAATGAGCTGCTTTTAGATTACACGCTTTGCCCATGAGAACCGACAACTTCTTGACAACATCAAGAAGCCCAGGTTGATTTTCCATCCAGTACTTGACAGCCAAGTTAAACCTGTGAGAAGCGCATCCAACAAGAGGCACCCCCCATTGACAAGCAAGACATTTGTTGGTATTGCAGTTGTCACCAACAAGACAAAGGACGTTTGCCTGCTTGGATAGTCCGTAAAGCTCAATGGTAGAATCCAACAACTCCGCATGAGCATCTGCATCCATTGCACCATCTTCATCCAGTGTAGGCTGCATTGCGAGCAAGACTTCTGTGTATTCGCAAGTCTCCGGATGCTTGTACCCAGCAAAGATAGCAATGTAGTGAAAACTCGCTCCATCAGCAGTCCAACCATCAAGAATCAAAGAGACAAGGCCGGCTTCTTGTAACTCTTTCGCAATGCTTTGAGCAACCAAGTTAGAAGTCGCCAGGATGTACTTACGGATCGTTTTAGCACTGAATGGACGCCATGCTTTGGCAAGATCCTTTGTGAGATCATTCTCAATTTCCGACAAAGGCATGTTCCGACAAGACAGCCAACGTATCCATGTAAATGCCCTGAGCTCATTGACGTTGCTGGTGACAAAGCTGTTAATAGCTTGCTGAATAGTACCTTTGGGCCTGGACACCTGGGAAAGTATATTACCCTTCTTGTCCACATAGCATCCAATCTTCTTCAAATGGTCTTGCAGCTGCGACTCATAATTCTTACCAACGCAAGCCACTGTGTGGGAACGCAAGTTTGTGTATCCCTTTTGGCTTTGCTTTTCGGTGCCACACTTCTTGCATTTCCAACTAGAACCGCCATTGTCTCCTGCAATTGCTTCAAAGAAAAAGGAAGCAACAGCTCTTCCGGGGAAGAGGTATTTAGGCTCAGCTACACTCATTCCAGCAACAAAAATGGTATCAAAACAACACGCGACAACAAGCACACAATGCAGGCAGTTCTCTCTTACAAGCAGACATCAGGAATCGGTCAAAAAGCGCGGTATGAAGTCGTCATTGTTGGCTAGTTTTGGTGTTTCCATGTTTTAGAAATACAGAAAATGAGGATTTCCACGATTCAAAAGACCGTTTACATCCGAATGAGCGCAAGGCTACCATGCGTTTTAGCATACAAAAGCAAAAGTTCAACAAATACTTAGCGAGACTATATTATAATATATGAAATTACATCATAGGCAATATATGTACGGGCTTACTTGGAAATTATAATGTATGTATTTAAGTAGTGCAGGAAAGCCGTATATATATTCCTCAAGTATGAACAAGTTAATACATATACATATATATTTTCCTAGGTCTGATTAAAGCCAACCGCCAAGAAACACCAAGTACCAAGTACCAAGTACCAATGCTGATTACAGTAGTTTTGTATATTATTTAAGCTCTCTCTCTCTCAAATACAATGGCATCACGAACGGCTTTATCGCCCTTACTGGCGAGAGCTACAACGAGAGTATTATTTGGATCATTCAATGGCATTTCCGCTGCCACAAAGATTTCCACAAATAATAATTGCAAGGCAGCCTCTGCCGCTGTGCCTGTCTCTGTCTCTGTCTCATCGCCAGCAGCAAGATCATTCATGGGATGGACAAATGTTCCAAACAACCGGTTACTAGGAATTTTTACGAATTCTGCGCAACTAGTCAGGGTCAGGGAGAATTTTCCCGTGAAAATGTCAATGTCCGCTGCTTTCATGACCACTGCTCACAGCAACGTGCTATGTAGTAGGAGTATTAGTAGCAGTAGTAGGAGTACACTTAGTACTGCTACCAGTACAACAACAACAACAACAACAACTACTACTACTACTACTACTACTACAAAAACTACTGGGCGTGATAGTGCGAGTACGAAGAGTACGAACACTGGAATGACAGCATCACAACGTTTGCATTACCACAAGACTCCTGGTATTGCATCGACAGCCACTTGCCTCTGGATGTCCCCCGTAGCGACCACCACTTCCACGCAGGTAGCCCAGTATTCTTCTAGCAGCACTGGAGGAAGCGGTGGAAAAGGTCCCAACCTTCCTGGTGGAGGTGGACGACTTGGAAAATTTGGTGGAGTAGGAGGACTAGTTGCTGCTGGTGCTGTACTCCTCGGAAAGGGCAAGTACATTCTGGGTGCTCTCAAGCTTACCAAATTTGCATCGTTGGCCAGCATGTTTGTCACTATAGGTGCCTACACCATGATATTTGGGTTGCCCTATGCAGTTGGCATGGTTGGACTTATTCTTGTTCATGAATGTACGTAAAGAACAATGGCACTCTTCAGCATTTTCAGATGTTCTATCTACTAGTAGTCAACTTGACCAGAATGAATGCCCTCACTCCCTCACTCACATGCTTTATTACCAGGCGGACACGCTCTGGTTATGAAACACTACAATGTGCCCTTTTCACCTATGGTATTTTTGCCTTTCAGTACGTTACACCCAAAAAAAACACTCGCACTAGACTAGTCTAGTTAATTCATTTGCTTTTGTCTCCTCTTATTGGATACCATCTCACCCCGTTTATTACGCTCGTCAATTCTATTTCTTGTAGTGGGAGCTGTCATTGCCATGAAGGATCAACCCAAAGACGCCTGGCAAGATGCTATGATTGCGTTTGGTGGACCTGTACTGGGTACTGTAGGTGCAGCCGGAGTAGCTGCATCCGCAAACTTAACCGACAGTCAGCTGTTGTTTGCTCTGGCAGATTTTGGGTACATGGTCAATCTTTTCAACATGATGCCGCTCGGTAGCATGGACGGAGGCCGCATTGCCGGTGCTCTCAGTCCCTACGCTGGAGTTGTGGGACTAGGAATGGGTGGCGGATTGCTTTATACCGGCGTCATTACCAATCCCATCATGTACTTGATCATGCTATCGGGCGCTTGGTCTACCTTTCAGCGATTTTATGATCCACAGCATCATCCACCCAACTATTACAAAATCACTCCTCAACAGCGTGGTATTTTGGGTGGGTGCTACTTTGGATTGATTGGTGTTATTGTGGCTGGCATGTCTCTAAATGCCGTTCACAAGAAGCCTCCGGAAGAAATTCGTCGACAGTACGAAGAATTATCCTTTGACGAACGTCACTTTTAAAAAAAGTCCAGGCCACAGTTGAACGTTGAAGCATCCTGGTGGTGTAAAACTTTCTCGATCACCACCGACGTTTTTTTTTATCTTTCAAGTTTCGGTTCGTGTGTAGTAGCTGTGTGAAGTATAGTGTCCCAATAGTCGTGATGCAATTGCATGAAGTATGTGATCCAGGACAAATTCAAACAAGCGTGCATTACCTGACAGCTGACAGGCCAAGACATTGTGAGGTTTGGTGGGCACAACTTTACTTTCTGGCATCTCATGGGAAAGAGTAGTGGTTGCTTTGCATTTTGTATACTCCTAACATTTGATATTTGATATTGGTCCATCAATTATTTTTCATCGTGTCTAGTATTTCTGAGGGCATATATCATATATTTAGCGACTATAAAACCAGTATTGAAAACCAAATACGTTGGCGGAGGTTCCAATTGAGCAATATGATCCTGCAAGAGTTGGGTCCAGTTGTAACTTGTAACTCCAAACAGGCTGTGATACGTTGCCGTACTGTTGTTGTACTGTTGTTGTATTGTGAAGGAACGCTGGTTCTTGTTCTGATAGATATCGTGAGGTACCGACCAGTGTCCTTGAGACCGGATGGTCTCCCACATCTTTTGAATGTAGGTCACATTGATTTTACGCGAAGGATTGGCGTAGTAGCGATTTAAAAAAAATGGCATTAATATCCAAAGACTGTCCAGGGTAGTTGCACTCTTCATAGCCTTCAAAGAGGGTGTTTGTGTTTTGTTAGAAGTGCGTCCAATTGTCAAACAAAATTTCGGATCCAATTCCGACTAGTAGTGTCCATCGTGGGGTTTGGTCGACTGGGTCATCGTCGGTGGTAATTGGTGGTGATATGCATCATTGCATCATAGTATCATACTATCCACGGATTTGGCACTATTTTCATCAAGGATGCCCCCTTCTGGCTAGGGGGAAATTGAACCTTGGACCCATTTTGGCATCTGTCTCCAGTCTCCATGGTTTGTACAGTATTGTTTTGCTGCTGGGTTCAAAGTTCAAATTTCAAATGCTGTGTCCTTTCCTTCCATAGTGGACTGTATCCGTATGCAGTTCTTGTGAGTGCGTCTTCCTCCTGGATATGAATGATCTTTCCTGAATCAACAATAATAGTGTGATACTCAACAAGCAAGTAATGGAGTACTACTAACTAGTACTAGTCTAGCTAGTAGTAGTAACAGTAGTAATGTAGTAATAAAAAAAAATTGAATGTCTAATTACGGGGATCACAACTATGGCGCCCCAGGGCGCCAAGGTTACCCAAAGGCAACCATTGGCACCCCAAAGGGTGACAGAGTTTATCACAACCGGACTGCACCCTCCATTAGTAATGTACTAGTAATAAGTCGTACTGGAGTAATGAATAATGAAATAAATATACTGAATTACTATCTGTAAATTACTTTACGCTTTGCGTACCATACTACAGTAGTCTACTACTAGCTAGTAGTACTCGGAGTAGCTCTAGCTAGCTACTAGTAGCTAGCTAGCTAGCTACTAGCTAGCTAGCTACTAGCTAGCTAGTACGTAGCTATTAGCTACTACTAGTAATAGGGAAGTAGTACTCTAGTATGGTACTACTCCGAGTAGCTAGAGTAGTAGTACTAGCTAGTAGAGAGGAGTAGCTGAGTTGTACTGTAGCTAGTAGTGCAGATACATCCACCCGGGCCCCCTTTGAAATGCTATTCTTTATCCTGTTCCGACGACTAGTAGGCCCTAGCTAGTCTACTAGACTCTAGTAGAAACTACTTTCGCCGAACTCGTCTGCTCTGCTGAGGTTGCAGCTGCCGAAGGTGACGAAGCTGACACCTTCAGAAGATAGATTTGGAAGGCACTGCAAGGGACCAATATTTTTGTGGGTCTTCTATAGAGTGCGCGAGTCTTCAATGATTCCGTGCAGCTTTTGTGGTTCGCACGACTTCGATGTTTTGCACGACAACGGTTGTGCTCAGGCATGTCATCCTCTTCTTGTTTGTTGATTTTACAACTACGCAGTGAAAGTAGCACCGTATTAGAAAGGTATTAGCCGGCTCTGTTCCTGCGTTTCTCTATTTAGAAGTATCAAGCATTAGTGCCCGCGGTAGGAAGAAAGGGGATTCTGGAGTAAAGACGTAGCTGTGCGCTGTGCACTACAGTAAATTGAAGTTTTTTGCGTTTTGCAAGGCACTAGACACCATCATTATGAGCATTTTGCGTTTTGCAAGGCACTAGACACCATCATTATGAGTATTAGAGCTGCAAATCAAACCAGTATAAAACAATTAATTAGCTACGCGTAGTTTTTATTATTTTATTAGTTACCTTTGGCGGCCTCTTGCAAATAGGCAAGATCCTTGAAGCCTCCTGCATTCAACACATTGGTGTATCCTTGTCCTTCTAGAATCTCCTTGGCCTTGGAAGCTCTCCTTCCAGATGCACAGTGAATGACGATGGGAGCTGCGAACGGAAACAAAAAAAGGATCAGACAGAGCCACAATCATTACCAATGAATCAACTGCGAATTGTACTAAATATTGGTGTTGATCCCGCATTATCAATCGCCAATCGCCATCATAAGTCAAAGTACGTACTGGTCTTGTCAGGTATCATGTTCTGGGCGGCCACATTCAGCAACGGGCAGTCTTCAGGCGTGCAAGCCACTTGCAGCCAAGGAATCTGATCGGAGGTTTGAAGAAAGCCATCATTTATAATTTCTTCATCAGAACGGACATCTAAAATGATAGCATTGGGTTTCTGCAGCAAATCCAACACATCCTTGGGATCTGCAATATCCATGGACGAAAACAGTCGAGAAGTGCCTGCTAGGTTACTGCGACAAAAAGTGGGGTAAATGGAGGGAGCGAAGGCCTTGACATTGACGGAAGCAGATGCTGTCAGGAACACAGCTAGGGTAGATTTGCATCGGAGAAACATGGTGTTGGATGTTGGATGTTGGATGCGACTGCCTGACTGCTAGTAGTCTAGGTGTGCTTTGGATTTGGAGGCACAGGATGAGATTGTTTAAAGTTTAAAGTGCAAATCGAGATTTAGTTGCAGAGTTGTTCGATTGATGGGGGAAGGCAGCCAGACCATCAGGGTGCTGTCATAACTACCACCCGTGATACCGTGATTCAATGCTTTAGTCTACTACCAGTACTACACTAGCTACTAGTAGTAGGTATTACCCGAGTACTGTAGGTAGTGTTACTACTCCTAGTAGTAGTAGTAGTCTTCTAGCTAGGTAGAGTATTATTTATTTTATTATTATGATTATTAGATGTTTGTCCGAGCAATGAATACAGAATGCCGAAGTAGCGGAGAGTAGTCTAGCTACTAATAGTAGTAGAGTAAGGCTGGCCTGGGCATTGGGTCTGCCTGGAGTGGAGGCATTGTTGATGTGGTCTCCTAAGAAGGAAATTTTCGATTAGAGCTCCTTACTACTTCCAGTCCTGCACAAGTCTATCTATCTGCATTTTTCCTCCGTAACGAATCAATTATGAATGTCTTGCTCTATTCGTTTGCAAACGTCCAAGAACTTTTTGATTTGCAAAGCGGAGGGTGAAGGCTTGAAGGACAAAACTTCACGACCACTGGATTGCTCCATGACGTGAATCAAGGTAGACGAGGAGTTCAGGAGTTTGTGCGGAGTCTGTGATGTCGTAAAATTAATATCACTGAGACGAAACCAAGTCGGTGGATCGGTTCGAATCAGAGGATTGTATGTCGCATGAGTAAGGAGAAATTGATGAGCCGTCACAATACCAGTTCCAGAGGTACCAACCACACCCAAATTCCACTTTAAAAGAGGCACTTCCGCCCATGGTTTTCTGTCTCCTGGTGTGGGCACACCACTTTTGGCGTTTTCTGCCTTTGTCATAAAATCTTGGGAGGCGGATATAGCAGCTGGAGTGGACGCCAAAGTGAGGGTTTGCACCAAGGCAATGTTGTAATCTTCCACTTTCGTCAAGCGATCAATAACTTGAAGATTCTTCCTGGCCAATCGTGCGCTTTGCTCTTCGTCATCCTGTTCTTGAAAGGATCGAAAGACCAATTCTACTGCTGTTTCTGCCACAGCAATAGAATCCATAGTGTGCTCAGTTTCCGCTGCTTGTTGGCCATGCGATTGGCTCACAGCGGTCACTTGATTTAGCGCCTCCATAACGTTCCTTCCCCATGGAGGGCAAGTTGCCTGGGGAGGCGTATAATCTAGTGGATAGGATTCCAATGGAATTGGCTTTGGTAGCGGCGGTGTTCCAACTCCATACAGAGAATAGATGGGCTGCAATAAATTAATGACATTGGCACATTCTAATTCTGCTTGTCGTGCATAGTCTTCCAGAGAAGCCGCGGCCTTAAGGAGCTGTCCAATCATCAATTCGCGAGACAGTCGACGCAGTTGGGAACAGTATTGTACATCGAGTGTCGGCAGAGCTGGGAATGCGCCAAATCGCGGCTGGGGCATTGAAGACGACAAATCCAGTGCTGACGTGTCCTTGCCTGGTGAATTATTGGGGACTTCTGTCACCTTCAGGTCCAGAAATGATAGGTATGTCAACTCGCGCACTTCCAACTCGTCCCAGACTGATTCAACCCAAGGCCAAGAAGCCTGTATTATGGGCCAATCTTGAGGTGACAAAGCCGGTAATGTCAGAGCTGTCGCAGGTTGCAGTACCGAAGGACAAGCTCGATAATTGTGGAGCAAATAGTCGGAGACGTCCTGAACGTGTTTGGGTTGGACCTCGTGCTGCCTTGTGCGTGATGTCGATGAAAAGTCATGGTTGTTATTGTTAGTGTTGCCATTGTTTGTAGTATCTGATTTATTCTTGACAACGGGACAGGCTTTTTTGGCCAAATTGGGAGATTCAATCTTCTGAATGAGAGCACAGGCTTCTCGCAAATGCAGATTAACTCGTTGTGCAATCCTGTTGCTTGACGAGATAGACATATTATTATTATTATCCAACGATGGTTGGAAGGAATTTGCATCATCAAAGTCACTATTATTCTTGGTGGTGATATTGATGTCTTTGGTGGACGAGGGCGACCATAAATCATCCGCATCCGTGTTGGTGACGCTTTCGGTGTCGTTAGGTTCTAGTTGTTTCCAATGGTAGATTCTCAAGAGCAATAGGCGTTCACAGTCATCACTTTTTTTGGTGCACAATTGAGCATCGACCATAAATGATGTACAGGTCTCTTTCAGCGGTGTACTTGTATTTGATGAATCTCTTGTGACGGTGGCGGTGTTTGTCGTCATCGTCACTATTGCTTGCAAATGTCCACCCTGTCGTTTGATAATGGATGCTCGTTTTGCATTCATAATGGTTTGTGTGACAGCATCCATGACAGCTCCACACAGGACATCAGGTCGAATGCGAATCGAAGTACATCGTACCGGTGGTACTGATGGTACGTGGTTGTTATTATCGTCTTTGTCGTCTGATTGTTTGTATTTTTGAGGTGTCAATGCTTTGGACTTTTTGTATGCTGTAGTAGTTTCCTTGGTTGACCTTGACGTTGACGTTGACGTTGACCTCGACAATGCCGTTGACGTTGACGTTTGTTGATTCTCCAGTCGAAGTCCAACAAATAATCGTTTCCATTGGGTAATGCTCAAACAATAATCCTTGATTCCGAGTCCCACAATTTCGTTTGCGTTTCGCTTCCTGTCGTTGTTTCCCACGAAATAATGGTCTCCTATCAAGTAGTGTGTCAGGTCGACGGAATACCAAGCCCCTTGTGGTTCTTTTCGTAGTCGCAATCTCATAAAATGGTCAGTAGACGTATAGGACACGGAAGGTGATTTGTACAGCACGACAATTGAATTCGGTGTTTCCGCTGCCGCTATTGACTTGGAACGCCGTCTGGTTGTTTTTGGCGTCCTAAAGGGCCATGACGATGGCGATGGCGATGGCGATAGCGACTTTTTGTAGTCACCCAGTAATTCTGTCATTTTTGTTGGAGGAGTAAATTGGACTGGAGAAGCAGCAGTGGGCACAGTAGATGCAGCAGCAACATCATTGCTCGTCTTCTTTGGAGTACTGGGAGCTGTAGCCTTTGTGATTGCCGCCGAGTCCATGACATTTCGAGTACGAGACAGAACTGTAGGCATGGTTTTCATCTGAGTTGTTGCTAACAATTGTGCATCTTCCTCGGCTCCCTTCTTATCTGGAGTGCTATCAGTTACAGTTACAGTTACAGTACCAGTACCAGTACCAGCATTAGCATCAGTATGAGCATCAGTATTAGCATCAGTATTAGCATCGGTACCAGTACCAGCATCAGCAAATAATGCCGCTGGTTGAAAGGAAGCCAAATCAAAAGTGAGATTGAAATTCAATTGTTGCTCTGGTTGCTGCTGCTGTTGTTGCTGCTGCTGTGGTTCTAAAAGAGGAGAAGATCCAAAAAAAGAAGCAAAATCTTCTGCCAAACATAATTCTTGTCGCAGCATGTCTTCACTGTATATCAATTGATCAATTTCATGGTCCATGTCATCATCATCATCATCATCATCACCCTCTGAAATATTGTCATCATCATCATCATCATCATCATCATAATCTGTGACTGAATTGGTGTTAGCTGTCATTGGACCATTATGGTGATGGTGGTGGTGGTGGTGCAATGGGTTCCTAGCAGTGTTGCTGCTGCTGTCTTGCTCAACTGTCTCACAACTGCCATCACCTCCATTAGCAATGATACAAACAGAATTTGTGCTTCCGTGAATAGATTTCAACAGAGGATCATCCATCAATTGTTCCAATTGGGCAGCAGCAGCTTGGAACAGCTGTGTGTGCGTGCCAGTCACAACTTCTTCCTCCTCCTCTTCCACCTTCTCTGCGTCAGCTTCGTTAGCTTCTGGTATGGCTGTAATAACTTCAGCTTCAGATGATGAATCCATGTTGATAGAGTAAGTCTTATAAAATGAATAATATAGTTTTATAATATGCTTACGATGATTCTCTGTTGATCGTGTCGTGATAAGTGATGAACACACAAGATGTAGGCGGGATGTTGATGTTTGATGTTACCAGTAATTTAGCTCTAGTAGCTACTACTAGTAGTAGTAGATAGCTAGTACTAGCTACTACTAGCTAGAGTAGAAGCTACTACTTGAATTACTGCTAGCTAGCT
>Ga0100398_1005224_pt1 | contig 10460 bp, 9 predicted proteins | sample CryGeymeta201522_FD_81568 | JGI IMG/M metagenome (GOLD analysis project Ga0100398, IMG submission 81568) | Groundwater microbial communities from Crystal Geyser aquifers in Utah, USA - Crystal Geyser metaG 2015-22 | ecosystem: Environmental > Aquatic > Deep subsurface > Groundwater | place: USA... | reverse complement strand
ACCCATTCTGAATAATGTGCAAACCTATCGTTGCGAAAAGGAACAGGATATGAAATACGTGCTCGAAAACATTGACAGGCTGGTGGTTAAACCAGTTGATGAATCGGGGGGTTATGGAATTACAATCGGGGCTACCCTCGCGAAAGAACAGATTGAAGAGGTGAAAGTGAGGGTAAAATCAAATCCGCGCAAATACATTGCGCAGCCCATTATGAGCCTATCCGTTCATCCCACGTTTATTGAAGATACCAAGGAATTTGAACCGCGCCACATCGACCTGCGCACTTTCTGTTTGATGGGAAAAAACACAGAGTACATTCTGAAAGGCGGACTGACAAGGGTTGCGCTCAGGAGGGGGAACCTGATTGTAAACTCCTCGCAGGGTGGCGGTTCAAAAGATACCTGGGTGGTTGATTGATTGATTGATTTTTGATTGAATTGAATCGTAAAAAGGAAATTTATGTTATCGAGAGTAGCAAATAATTTATACTGGATGGGGCGTTATATCGAACGTGCCGACCATTTGGCACGTTACAGCAAAGCAAACTATTTTTCATCGTTGGATGCACCGATTTTAAAAATCCACGACCGCGCTTTTGTGCTGGAATCAATGCTGTACATGGCCGGTATTTTCGATATGGAAGAAATCAATGAGAGAGATGTGTTGTTCAAAATTGGCCTTGATGCCCAAAATTCAAATTCAATTATCAGCAACATCACTTTTGCCCGCGAAAATGCCCGTGGCGCGCGAAATGTAATATCAACCGACCTCTGGGAAGCCATCAATAAATATTATCACCTGGTAACCAATTATCCACAGGAAACCTATTTAACAACCGGATTGTACGATTTTACGCAGATGATTGCTGACCAAACTTCAATTGTTAGCAGCAAAATATATGGAACTTTGCTGCACGACGGGGAATGGGCAATCATGTTGTTTGGAATGCACATTGAACGGGCAATTCAAATCATTCGTATTATCAACGCCAAGTTGCACGATATTTACAAAATTGAACTGGCCGGACATCCAGGCACTGAAATGAGTTTTGAATGGACAAACCTGTTGCGATGTACCGAATCGTTCGACATGAACCGGAAGTTTTATCGCACCATTCCCAACCGGGAGCAGGTGTTAGAGTTCTTAATGCTGAATCCGAACTGCCCGCGTTCAATCATTTACGCGTTAAACGGAATCAGAAAGTACGAGGAGAAAATCAGCCGGAATGAAAGTCAGGACGCCAATACAACCAGTTTTAAAATCAGAAAATTATACGAACAATATCGATATCTTTCATTTGACGAATATAAAGATGATATTTACGGATTATTAAACAGTACTCAGGCCAAAATTCTTGAAATTGGCTCCGAGTTCGAAAAGAAATACCTTTCGTTCTGATGCAAGAGTTTGATATTGAATATTTTATTGAGAACAAGTATGAGCAGCCGGTCAGAAAAGCAAATTTTCAGTTGCTTGTAATTCCCGATTCCAATCCACAACAGACAGTGTTGGATTTAAAATTTTTCTGCTCCGAAAATCAGGACAAACATCTTTCAAGAAATATTTTTGGCTTCGAAACCATCACGTATTACATGGGGAAACCTTTTTCAGAATTTTGGTTTAAACTGACGGCAAAAATTCATAAACTGGAAATTAATCCGTTCTATGTAAGCCCGTTATTGCCAAAAGACGAGTTCGATTTTATCCATTCGCCCGATTTTCAGATTGATAACCACCTGTTCCTTTGGCCAACCTCACTTACGCAAATGCCTTCAGAAGTTTGCTGTTCTTTTCCGGTTTATTCGGGTGAAATTCAGGTATTCAACTATTTGCTTGAACTGAACAGTTATTTGCATCATTTACTTGAATATTCGCCTGAAAGTACCGATGTAAATACACCTATTGCAGAGGTTCTGAAAATCAGGAAGGGTGTTTGTCAGGACTTTGCCCACGTTTTTATTTCGGTGTGCCGGCAAAACCAAATACCTGCCCGGTATGTTAGCGGATATTTAAACCAGGGAGTAGGTTTTACCGGGGCAAGTCAGCTTCATGCATGGGTTGAAGTTTTGATACCGGAACTCGGTTGGATTGGGTTCGATTCGACCAATAACCTGCTCGCCGACCATCATTACATTAAAATAGCGCATGGCGCCGATTATCGTGACTGCAGTCCGATTATCGGTATGCTCGAATCAACAGGCAATCAAAGAAGTATTCATTCAGTAACAGTAACCAATCAATAACTATGACATTTTGTGTTGCAATAAAAAGTAAAACAGGGGTTGTGGCTCTTTCAGATACCCGGATTAGCAGCGGGTTGGGAGTTTCTACTTCGAAAAAGATAAAGACTTACCAGGAAAACGGAAACTCATTTTTCATCATGTCATCGGGGTTGCGTTCCATTCGCGACAAAGTAATTCATTTGTTTGAAGACGAAATGGAAGGTGTTCCTTGCAATAAATTATACAAAGTGGCCAATTTAATTGGAAATGCAGTAAAACAGTCCCGGGCGGAGGACCTGCAACAACTTCAGCAAAGCAAATTCTTTTTCGATGGACATTTTATTGTCGGTGGCCAATGCTCAAATGATAAACGCTCGGCCATATTTTTGGTTTTTCCGGAAGGGAACTGGGTGGAAGCATCTGATGAATCGCCTTACACCATTATCGGCAACACAGGTTTTGGTAAATCGATTTTACGCCGGCTACTGCACGAGAACATCTCTTTCGATTTGGCCATTAAAGCGGCATTTCTTTCATTCGACGCCACTTTTAAAAATGCCAGCGATGTAGATTTTCCGATTGATTTTGCCTTGTACCGGAATGGAACCTTTAATATTCAGGAATTGAGAAAAACGGAAGACGAATTAAAATCTACTTCGGTACATTGGAATCAGATGCTTATCAACGCTGCCAACAATTTGCCGGATTTTCTGCATTTCGAGGATTGAGGTTTTGGGGTTTGGGATGCCGGAATATATAATTGTTGTGCTGCCTGCTGAAAAAACATTATTGTAAATAGGATATGGATATATTTAGCGAATTGAAAAGCAGTATTGACCCCATCGTTTCATTGACTGATGAGGAATTATCGCTGTTCTGTGATTCCTTTGAAATACGAAAGCTCGCTAAAAATGATTTTTTTCTGAAGGAAGGCCAAATTTGCAATTACATCGGTTTCGTTCGTCGGGGCGTTTTGATTTTTTACAAAAACAAGGACAACGGAGATGAAATAACAACCGACTTCGCGTTTAAAGGCGATTGGGTTACTGTTAATGTGAGCCGTTTGAATAATTCGCCATCCTTAATCAATATTAAGGCCATCGAAAATGCTGAATTATTCGTTATCATGCAGGAGGTTTTAGCCGATTTGTATATCAAAATCCCGAAAATTGAACGCCTTGGACGAATATTAATGGAGCAGGCCTATCTGAAAATCGTCCAACAGAGTGTCGATTTTCAGGTACTTACAGCAACCGGGCGATACGAAAACCTGCTTCGCAACTATCCCGAAATCTTCCAAAAAGTACAACTTTACCATATTGCCAACTACCTCGGCATTGCGCCAAAATCGTTAAGCCGAATCCGCAAAGAACTGTTCGGGTAAAATTATTTGGTAACAAATGTGGAGCAATTGAACGGATTCTCCGACCGACCTTTGTATCATAAATTTTAAAACACTTTATGATATGAAAAAGCAATTCTTTCTTTTGGTTGTCCTTCTCTCTTTGGCGACAACAATCTCAGCACAATCCGACTCATCTGAAACAAGCTCCCCAAAACGAACTCAAAAATCAGAAACCGACAGTCTGAAAATCAAACAAACGGTGGGTGTGGCAATAGATTTACTTCCCCCGATTATGAGCGCTTCAACCGGTAATTTTGGTTACTCGGCCCAGTTGTGGTATGGGTATAAAAAATACCGGGTTCGCGGTGTAATTGCCGGATTTACCATGCCCGACCAATTGATGGGAAATGATGACTTTACAAATTTGCAAACCACTGCCACCGCTTTCATTTTTGATTATTTCCTGAAAAACAATTTCAAAGGATGGTGGTTTGGTACCGGCGTTGAACGATGGAACAACACGATCACCTCAAAAACCGATAATCAGGATTACGACTTCAAAGATTATGTAGCCACAGCAGGGAGTGGTTATATTTTCAAGGTTTATAAAAACTTTTACGTTGAACCCTGGTTTGCAATGCATTACGTTTTAAACGATGAAAAGGTAACTGTGGGCGAAACCGAATACAAAACCAAAAAGTTTCAGGGAGAAGTTTCACTCAAAGTAGGATGGCATTTTTAAACAATTAATATAATTATCATGAAAATTTTTAATCAATATCTTATTACAATGCTCGCAGGATTAGTTGGATTCAGTTCATGCAGCAAGGAAGAGTTGGCGTTTACCAACGGCGATGTTAAAATTGAAATTGAAACAGGAGAACACTGGTTGCATGATTTTCCCTTATTCCTTGGAATTTCGAAGAAAAACCCGCCTCAGTTTGCGATATGGCTCGAAGATACAGCGGGAAATTATATTTCAACCGTATTTGCAACCTACAAAATAGCTACCGAAGGCTGGCAAGCCAATAACGGCAACCGGCGAAAGGAAGCGCTGCCTTACTGGTGCCATCAGAGAGGCGTGGTTTACGAAGATGGGTTGATGCTTCCAACGAAGGCAAATCCTTTAACCGATGGAATTTCAGGAGCTACGCCAAAAGAAAACAAAACCTTGCAGTTGAGCATCAGGAATTTCACCGAACCCGTTGTCATTAAAGCAGAATTTAACCATTCAATTGATTTCAATGAGTTCTATCCTGAAGATGCAAAGGAAGGAGATGCAAACTACTCCGGAGGGGATATGGGTAGCGGACAACCTGCTGTTATTTATGCCGGAACGCTTAACCCGGGCGCCAAAGAACTGGAGCTTCAGATGATTGGATACAGCAGTGCCGACGGCACAAACGGCAATATCTATACCGATATGGAGAAACTTTCAACAGCAAAAACAATAGTCGGAAAAATAAGGGTGACCATTGAATAAACAGGACAGATGAAAAAAACAGCATTTTTAACAGTATTCGTTGCGATAATCTCTTTTGGGATAAAAGCGCAAAATTCGAATCAGGTTTCAGCACGGCTTTCGTTCAATCAACTCGAACTTGGCTATCAGCGGACATTTTTTCAGCAAAAAATCCGGGGAGAAACCTACGTTGGTCTGGGCAATCAGGATATCAACAAGAAATTTGATGATTTTGTAACCGGCTTGCGAATCGGCACACCCATTTTTAGGAACGAAAAAAACGCGATTCATATCGCTGCAGGTATTGGATTCTACTTTTCAAACAACGACATTTATTCGGTGGTTACGCCTGTATATAGCGGATTTATTGCCTACAACCGGTTTTTAGGCCAGTCGGAAAAACACAGTCTGCTCATAAACCTGGGTTACCAATATGGTGAAAATGATTACAAACAGGAATACAACAGTGCCGATATTTACACGGCAACAACCGGCAGTTTCACCGTATCGCCGGTTTACTTCTCTGTAGGATATGGATTTCATTTTTAAGGATTTATTTCGCTTACTTCATTAACAAAATACAATATCCTTTAGGTTATGGAAGCGGAAAGTTATATGTGTCAATGGGGTCATCATTAAAATTTGGTAAGCATTAATCAATTAGATGAGCGCTTTACAAGCTTCAAATTAATGAAAAGCCCCGAAAATATTGATTCTGAAAATCAAACACACCCGGGAAAAAATTTAGCAGCCGCCTGTGGCTTGTTTTGCGGAGCCTGTGGTATTTACCTGGCTACTCAGGAAAACGATACCGGAAAATTACTTCAGTATGCCATTGTTTTAAACCAGTCGCTCAACGAAACCTTTTGCGACGGCTGCCGGGCAGACCGGAAATCAGCGCACTGCTCTAAAATGTGTTTATTTATAAAATGCACCTTTGAAAAAGGTATCGAATTTTGCGGAACATGTCCGGAGTTTCCCTGCAAAGAACTATTAACTTTTCAGTCGAAAATGCCCCACCGGGTTGAAATCCTGGAATCGCAAAAGCGACTGAAAGAAATCGGTTGGGAACAATGGCTTATTGAAATGAAAGAGAATTATTCGTGCCCGCAATGCAATACAATGAACAGTGCTTATGATACAGCCTGCAGGAAATGCGGAAATTTACCAGGAAGCAAGTTTATTGACCGGCACAAAAGCATGATAGATAAACACCTGTTAAATGAATAATTGAACTCTTTCAGGGTTCTTGTATCATTGTTTTTTCTTTTGCCATTGACTTTAGTCAACGGTTTGGAAAAGCAGGAATGTCGGGCTTTAGCCCAATTTCTTATGTGGCTAAAGCCAAAGGATTCATTCACTTCAGATTTCCGTCAGCTAAAGCAGACGGCAAAAAAAAGAATTTATTTTTTCAACTTGTACTTCCTTAAATCGAATGTGTGCGGATATTCCGGGTTGGGTTCAATGATTTTGGGAGTAATCACCATCCTCTCGTTGGTATCCATTTCTTTTTCAAGAATGTATCGGCGGATTTCGGTACTGATTTCCTCTTTCGGAGTTAGAACGCCCTGGGTGTGATTTTCGTTGTAAAAGCGCGAAACCCGCCGTCCTTCGGCTTCAAAACTGTTTACCGGAAAGGTGTCGTACGCCCGTCCGCCCGGATGGAACACATGATACGTGCAGCCTGCCACCGATTTGCCTGTCCACAAATCGAAAATATCGAAAACCAGCGGTGTGTCAACACCCAGATTGGGATGCAGCGCCGAAGGTGGCTGCCATGCACGGTATCTCACCGAAGCGACAAACTCGCCTTTTGTTCCGGTGTTGGCCATCGGAATCCGCATTCCATTGCATAAAACAGCGTAGCGTTCTCCGGTCAAACCAATGGCTTTTACCTCAATTCGTTCTACAGAAGAATCCACAAAACGGGCCGTTCCAGAACTCGACATTTCTTCGCCCAACACATTCCAGGGTTCGATGGCGGTGCGCAAACTCAGTTCCACATCTTTAAATTTCACCCTGCCGATGTGTGGAAAACGGAACTCGAAAAACGGTTCCAGCCAGTTGATGTCGAACGCATAACCGGCTTCATTCAGTTGACTGACAACATCTTTTAAATCTGCACGCACAAAATGATGGGTCAGAAATTTGTCGTGCAACTCGGTTCCCCAGCGAACTAATTTGCCTTTGTAGGGTTTTTCCCAGAACCACGAAACCAACGTTCGAATTAAAAGTAATTGTACCAGGCACATTTGTTTGTTGGGCGGCATATCGAAACCACGCAATTCAAGAATTCCAAGCCGTCCGCTGGATGAATCGGGAGAATACAGTTTATCGATGCAAAATTCGGCGCGGTGGGTGTTTCCGGTGAGGTCGATGAGCAGGTTTCTGAACAACCGATCCACCAGCCAGAACGGAACTTCGCCTTCGCCCGGATCGGGAATTTGGTCAAAGGCAATTTCCAGTTCATAAAGCATTTCGGGGCGGCCTTCGTCAACGCGCGGCGCCTGACTGGTCGGCCCAATAAAAGCAGTGGAAAACAAATACGACAAACCCGGATGTTGCTGCCAAAACGCCAGCATACTCCGCAGCAAAGCGGGGCGACGCAGCAAAGGTGAATCTGCCGGAGAAACCCCGCCCAGTGTGATGTGGTTTCCGCCACCGGTTCCGGTATGTTTTCCGTCAAGCATAAATTTCTCGGAACCCAACCTGCTTTCCAGCGCCGATTCAAATAAAATATTGTAATTGCTAACCACTTCCTTCCACGATTTGGCCGGATGAATATTCACCTCAATCACCCCCGGATCGGGCGTCACCATCATTTTTTCGATGCGGTTATCTTTAGGCGGCGCGTAACCTTCAACCACTACCGGAATTTGCAACTCTTCGACAGTCAACTCAATGGCTGCCAGTAAATCAAGGTAATGTTCAATCATTTCTGCAGGCGGCAAAAACAGGTGGATTTTACCATCGCGTATTTCTGAAACCAACGCAGTTTTTATGGTAAAAGCATCGTACAATGGTTTAAACTCTTCCTTTTTCTCCTTTTTTTCCTGAAATGGTAAATGCTTTGTTTTGTTTTTTTTGTCATCTTCCACTTCCTTCAAATCGTATTCTTTTGGAAATAACATTTCTTCGGGAATAGAATAGTCGGGAATAGCTTTTGACCGCTCCAGCACCTGCTGATGAAAATCGCCAAGATTCTGTGCTTCGTCAAAAAGACTTCGTTCTGCCGGTCGTGGCCTTTTTGATTCAGGAATGTGGGGCAGTGAATCGAGCGGCAAACGGTAACCCATTTGCGAATTGCCCGGAATCAGCATCATTTTTCCACCCCTGAATTCCCAGTTGCAGCTAATCCACCCATTTTTCTGGTAAGCCCATTGAAGAGGAAGCACAAAGCCAGCCGGGTTTCCCAAACCACGATCCAATTGCTGCATCAGTGTTTTGCGTTCGAGCGAATCTTTTAAATCGATGTTATGGGGATCGATATTTACGGGCAATTTGCGTTCAGTCCACAAATAATAAAAAGCATCTTCGTAGCCGGGAATAATATTGGTTTCGGCAACGCCGAGTTTTTTTACGAGATGCTCCAGAAACTTTCCGGCATCTTTATACGTGTATCCGTAATTTTTGCTGAAATCGGCAAACCAGTTTTTATTTTTCCAGATGGGATTCCCATCTTTCCGCCAGTACAGCGCCATTTGCCATCGTGGAGTGGGCTCGCCCGGATACCATTTTCCCTGGCCGTAATGAAACAGTCCCCCTTTTCCAAAACTCTCGCTGAGTTTGTGAATCAGCACATTCGACAGTTTCTGTTTGTCAGCGCCATCGGCTGCTGTGTTCCATTGCTCCGATTCCATATCGTCGATCGAAACAAAAGTGGGTTCACCGCCCATTGTCAGCCGAACATCACCAGCCTCAAATTTTTTGTCAACCTGGTCACCCAATCCCATAATTTCGGCCCACTGCTGATCGCTGTATGGTTTGGTTACCCGCGGATCTTCGTGGATACGAATCACCTCGTTGCTATGGAAAAACTCTACTTCACACGGATCAATTGCCCCTGAAATAGGAGCGGCGCTTGCCGGGGCAGGTGTGCAACACAGCGGAATATGACCTTCGCCGGCCAGCAATCCTGAAGTGGGGTCGAGGCCAATCCAGCCAGCGCCCGGAACATAAACTTCGCACCACGCATGTAAATCGGTAAAATCTTTTTCGGTACCAGAAGGTCCGTCAATGGCTTTCTGGTCGGCTTTCAACTGAACCAGATATCCCGAAACAAAACGGGCTGCCAATCCCAGATGACGCATGGTTTGCACCAGCAGCCATCCTGAATCGCGACACGAACCCAGCTTTTTCTGCAACGATTCTTCGCAGGTAAACACGCCGGGCTCCATTCGCACTGTATATTCAATTTCATTGTTAACCTCCCGGTTGATAGCCACCATAAAATCGACGATATTCATGTTTTTAAAACGTTCCAGCTTTTTAATCCAACCGGTTAAAAGCGGGCCATTTTCAGCAATTTCAAAATAGGGGGCCAATTCTTTTTTATCCTGAACTTCATACTGAAAAGGGAATTTTTCGGCATATTCTTCAACAAAAAAATCGAACGGATTTATTACTGTCATTTCGGCAACAACCTCCACTTCAACCTTAAATTCCTTCACTTTATCGTGCATCACCACGCGTGCCAGGTAGTTTCCAAACGAATCCTGCTGCCAGTTGATAAAATGTTCTTTTGGTTCGATATTTAAAGAATAGGAGTGAATTTTTGTGCGGCTGTGCGGCGCTGGTTTTAACCTGATAACATGAGCGCCCATGTTAATCAGCCGATCGTATTTGTAATGTGTATTGTGCCTGATTGCTACTATTATTGCCATATTTTGAATTATCAACTGGTTAATTCCATGTAAGTTTCATGCAATATAACTGATATTTCAGATGATTTGAAAAATTGTACTCCCCGTTTGAAATTGCTTTTAATTTATTAACACTGCGAACCGAAAAAGGTTATTTTCCAACCACTAAAGTAATCCGCAGCCAAATCATATTTAGCATATTTTAGTAGGTTTGCAGAAATTCACAAAATTCAAATAACCAATGTTAAAAAAAATGTAAAGCTGCGGTGTTTACAATTGTTGTAAATTTTATCCCTTGTTTTTTAAAGGGAAAGTTCAGCATTGTCCCGGCGAAGTTTGTGAAGTAAAAGATCGTCATGAAGTTCAAAAAACATCTGTTACGCAGTTGTTGATTGTTTTGGTATTTATTGGCTGGATTGTACTTTCTGTTTTTCTTTTTAAAGATTTTTATGCCGAAAAACCAACCGTCCTTTTTGGATTGGAGACTCCGGCACAAACCAACTGAAAACAATATTTCTTGTCATCAAGGTAATATTTTTTTGCTTTTTTGAACGCAGCAAAAGCCATT
>Ga0100398_1005223_pt1 | contig 10462 bp, 10 predicted proteins | sample CryGeymeta201522_FD_81568 | JGI IMG/M metagenome (GOLD analysis project Ga0100398, IMG submission 81568) | Groundwater microbial communities from Crystal Geyser aquifers in Utah, USA - Crystal Geyser metaG 2015-22 | ecosystem: Environmental > Aquatic > Deep subsurface > Groundwater | place: USA... | reverse complement strand
GTATGATGGCCCTAGAGGTCCTTACGATGGCGCAGAGCAAACTGGCCGCCTGAACAGCCGCCACCCAATCTATCAATCATAGTTGCTGTGCTCTTTGTTGCCACCGCGCAATGACCCCACTGCAGCTTGGTTCCAGCAGGCAGCTCATGGCATGTACTAGCAGCACGCAAACTTGCAAGCTGCGAGCAAAAACAAATATCAATCACGTTGTAATATCTTCTGTTCACTTGCGATCGCGACCGTTACGGAGGGGTCGAAGTGATTGACTTCCGCCTGTAATAAGGTGAAGGATAAAATGCAAACTTTGAGTATAACTCTAGTAGTACTAGACTAGTCTAGTAGTAGACTACCAGTAGTAAGTACCCCCCGGAGTAGGCTACTACGTCAAGCTCATGAACACAGAAAGCAAAAATTTGCAGCAGGAAACAGCAACAGCTAGAAGAGAGAGGAGAAAGCAGGGAATTGATCGTCGGAGAACAAGTTTACTAGCGCCCGTCCTTGTCATCGATTACGTAGTTCAGAAGCTAAAAATGAAGAGACGACTCTAGGAGTGGTGGTGGCGTTGTTGAAATGGAGAGCTTGTACTACCAGTAGCATTTTATTACACTGCTAGATGAATAAAAAATGTTCGCTCAAATGGTAGCCAACGACGAGCATCAGTACCATACAGAGTAGACTACTACTGGAGTACCTGGTAGTACCAGGTACCAGGTAGAGGTACCACTGATACCATGCACGCAGAATCGTAAACTGGGGAACCGACAAGAACACGAATTTGCGCGAAGCATAAAAAGAATCAGGCTTATAGCACGTCACTCGTCCAATCTTTACTGCTACCAGTACTACCTGGTACCTGGTACCGTACTGGTAGTACCTGGTAGTCATCAGCCGCTTGAAGCTGTACTCGTACTGCAGTACTACCAGGTAGTAGTAGGTAGTACCAGGTACCTAGTAGACCTACTGAAGACTCCTCTGCGCGGGAAGTGCGCCTCGGACAAAAAACGGCCTGATCAAGAAGGGAAGTTGGAAAACATTTCCGGTAATTGCGGTAAAACTTGTTGCATGCTTTTTAACAATAGAAACTTTTAGTAAATCATCAAGGAATGAAAGAAGTGATATCCTCCATGTCTCTCTACCTTGTGATTATTTGAAAAGAATCCAGATCACCTAGAAAAGAATGTTTACCGGTGGATTATTGATAAATCTTATAGGCTTCTTGATTCTACTCTGAAAGAAAGGGAACAGTGAATCTTAATGATTCAGAGTAATTGTTGCTGTTAAAGATGCCTTTATTAGCCTAGCCTATTTTAGTTCATCGCAAAGCGCACTCGCATAAAAACCACGAACGAATCCTCAATTTTTCCAACAAACGAAAAAGTCAAGGAGAAATGACAATTTCACCAAGTTTCGTCATGAAAGCAAATCAAATGTGCCGACACTCCACTCTGCAAGCCTCAGAGCTTGAAGGATCTCAACAGCGTGTACCCTACCAAGGATTTACCCTGCAATCAAGTCTGGTAAAGCTACTGTCAAATGCCCCGAGTAACACTGTAGGTACAGGTCGAGTCATTGGTCATCAACGTCCTCGGATTTCGGAGGAGGTATTCCTGCATGCCCTTCGAGATGTGTTGGAATTGGTGGATGCTGTTGAAGAGTAGTTCTAGAGCTTCTCGACAGAAAGAAGATGGTTGCAAGGTGTTCATCATCAATTCCGACAGGCATATTATACTCTACTTGTGCTTTGCCAATTGCCAATGAATGACACTCGCATTCATTTCCTTTGCACTGGGACAAGAAGTGCGCCAATCAAGCGGGTTCGATTGATATTGCTTGCATATTATTTTTAAAGGTTCGCAATGAGTGTTTGGGTGCCCTGCAGTAGAGTTTATTTTCCTGTTACGACGATGACAACACTTCGGTCAATGGTCAATGGGTCCACTGAAGGGTAAAGAGGTTTTACTATACTACTACATATTGGAACTGTAATAATAGATATTTTGAGTCTGGAATACAATCACTTTCGCGTAACTGCTATGCCAGTAGAGATGCCATGCCGTTAGCTATTGCTGTAGATGAGGAAAGCTGATGGGAAAAGATATAACTTCAGAAAGAGCCTCAGCCCTCATTCTAGAGGATGAAGGAAAGGAAATTTTCTAAAGTAAACCTGAAAGAAAAACGCACGATGTTTGGGGTGGTAAAAACTAGTACGCCGGGAAGATCAATGACGAGTTGGCCGTCGTCAACGGTGTAATCATATGCAAAACATATTCTAGAAAATTCACGAGAGTATTGCCTTCCGGCAGATATGTGCTACCAAAGCACAGCATGCATTTCCAATAGTCTAGAACCGAAGGCATGCACTAATAAGCTGAGCAGTAATAGTTTTAGATATGTATGGGGTGACGAATAGATACGGTATAAAAGTAAGTGTATGGCCAGGTTATGAAAAGTTATACTCTCCTGGTTCGGAGACGAATGCCACAAAAAATGGCCTTCCTGTATGCGCTTCGAAGGGTAGACTACGACGAGTATCTTTTTACTCGAGTCGGAACTGTCGTCCAGGCGAAAAAAACAAAACTGCTTCAAGTCCAACATCCAGTAGCACTGTGATGCTGATGGTGGATCCACTCGTAGTTGGCAACAGCTTCGGTATCGACGCCCGCACCTACCGCTTTCTTGGGACGTGTCGCAAAGGCTCGTAATTCGGATACCACTGCCGGCGTACGACGTTGGTGATGGTCTGTATCACTGGTGGAAACCGTCGATGCTGTCCACAAACTTCCCAACAAGCTGGTATCGTGACTCTGTATACGCTTGTGTTTGGATTTCGCAGAGGAATGTTTCGTACTGTTGGCAGCCGCTGCACCTTCCGGAATTACCCAAGATGCGGGCAGTACCACCTTTTGGCTCGACTGTTGGCTTGACTGGGGCGAGAGCGAGAAACATCGAGCTGTAAGAGGCTTGAGCAGAGATTTCCTTTTGCTGGTATTAGGCGAAAGGGGCGCGGCTGCCATGACAGCAGATGGTGAACACGGAAATGCAGCAGCAGCAGCAGTTGATGGTTGAGGTGTGGGGATCACATTGTTGACAGTCTCGTTAGGAAGCATAGCAACATTGATTTTAGATGAGGATAAGCTCTGGTATCGGCCCAAGGTTGGTCGGATTTCATTGTTCTTGGTAGTCGCGAGATCGGTTCGGACAGGTGGCGGCAGTGGCGTTGTTGTTGAGGCAGGTACTCGTTGTTGACTAACCTGCTGTTGTAGAACTTGTGATGGTGACAAGGGTGCTCGCGGCGCTTGCAATGTTGCTTTAGCAGTTGATTCAGGAACAGGAGCGGCCGTAGGACAACTCTTGGCTCGAAAGGCCGACAAGGAAATACGCGGTCGAAAGGCAATCAGGGGATTCGATGGGTGATTCTCGGTCGTGTCATCGTCAATATCTTTGACAACAGGAGATTTTTCTTCGTTTATTGGTTCCTTGGATCCTAGAGTACTTGCAGTTGCATCATCTGGCATCTGTAACCAATCGGGTACATCTTCTTGCTGCTCTTCCTTTGGGACTGGCTGGCAACAGTAAATCACCTTGGGGACCACAGGTGGTTGCGTAGCTGCAGTGGCTTGTGGTTGCTGCGCTGCACTTTCATCTATCATATTATTATGGTATTGTTCTTGGGGATCAGGAATCTGGAAGGACCCCGATCGTAAAGACGATACAGTGGAACTGCATCCGATCAGAGCTTCCGGCATGCGTCGTCGGACTCGGCCCTCTAGAAAGGGATTGTCCATCTCATCTGCGTCCATGCTGCTGGCGTTGGGCAACAACAAAGAAGGAATATTTAGATGGTCATCGTTTCGATTACTCATACGGAGTGTATCAGCTGTATCTAAACGACTGCGTGGAGCAGAAAAGGAAGACGAACTGGGTATATCAGTGTTGGTATTTTGGCTGTTACAATTGTTCGATGATTGTTCTCCTTCCTCTCCAGATTCTGTATGTTCTTCCTTTTCTTTTTCAACTGCGGTGGCGTCACCAGCATCACTTTGATAAATTTTGGCGTGTCGCAAAAACGACAGTTTCTTGGAAGACGATCGATGGCGGGCAAACTTCATCTTCTCAGAAGGGCTACTATATGGATGCGAGATGTGGTAGTTGGAAGTTGTGTCTACTTGTGGTAAGATGTAAGATTATCCGAAAAGTTGTGGAAACTAGTCTTGAACTAAGGTAGGATCAACCACTCTTACTTGTCGCGAACTCTGTTAGGAACACTGCTTATCATTAAATTGCGTGCGTGAATGTTTGTTGATGAAGGTGGATACCAGGTGCTCTGCCGTAGTTAGTTAGTTTATCTCGTCGAAGGAGACTTCGGTTGTAGACGGCAGGAATGAAGCAAAAGCAGAATATCTCTCTGCTACGGTACTAGACTACTAGACTACTAGTCTAGTACAGGTACTAGACTACTAGACTAGTCTAGTAGACTACTAGTCGTGGTGGTTCTTGACGGTGGGACCTCACAATTTTTTGCGATCAGTCCTTGTTTTAGGCCTCTACCGAATACAGTAGAGCAATCAGTACTACTAGTAGAGTAGTAGTAGTAGTCAAGTCGAAGGAGAATTAGAGAAATCCAGAGTAATAAGTTCTCATCGGCGAGACAAAAATTAAATGGCTCATTTTTAAAAGGGATTGATATTTGAAACGTAACCCTTAAATGGATATTCTGCTAAATAAAGATTGTCTCTCTGGCGATAAACCAACAAGATTGAAAGCCACTTACGTAGGATTTTTGTCACTCTCAAAAGTCATTTTCAACGCCAAATCCTATGTGTTAGAGGGCATTTCGAAATCTTCAAAAGACTATAAAAAAGGTGGTACCACTACACTACTACTAGGTGATGAAGAAGATGAGGTTCGGTCGAAGTCGTTGAGAAAAGAAATTTCCGCAACTGCAGAAACAAATGTGGCTGTTACTATGATTATATGGTGTGTACTATTTTAGAGCACAAGCCTCGCCCTCAAGAGCCAGAAGCTCCACTGATGATTTCTCTTTGTCCAACGAGCGTCTGGAAAGATCCTCTTTCTCTTGTTGTTTACATAATGTATCTTCTGTTTTCAAGGAGCAGGGAAACCGAGACTGATGAGGGTATGGGCTCTTCGTTGCTGCTGCTGAGCGCGCTCCTTTCTGGTAATAATAATCAGCTCCAAGAACAGGGCAGAGCCTGCGAAAGTTAGTCAAATTTGATAAAACGTTTTTTTATCTATCCAATTTTGGAAGCCCTTTTTCAATCTGCTTCGGTCGGCTACGCAATGACTTATATAAAAGTTCCAACAATCATTATTAGAGAGTTCTTTTGATCATTACTCTAGCTAGACAAGCTCTAGTAAGACAAGCTCTAGTAGTAGTCTAGTAGCTGCGTAACAAGAAAAAACTCGTGCTCTCTACTTAGCAGGTGTTTTCACTCTAAAATACCTTGATGACAACCTAATGAGTGTGCGTCTCCATTTGGTTTAATATTCTACCCCGGGCGACTTCTATCGGTTCTCCCCCCAGCAGTACCCCTTTTTTCGTTTCCAAGCAATCATAGCAACATCCCTGCTACCATACTACTCTACTAGTCTCTAGCTAGTAGACTAGTAAATCACGAGGATCAATGATTGATGCCTTTTATCCACACGCAACAAGTGAACTAGTAGTACTCGTATTCACTAGTACTGAGTAGGACATAATACATAATATCACGCTTACACGCCGGTGTGTAGCATTCCTCATTAAAAACCTACGACTGTACCGAACAACTCTTTCGACCATGGACTTTGTAGATTTGGCAGATGGATTGCAACAAGTAACAGTTACTGTGCTACGGCATTTAGCTACTACTACTGCTGCTACTACTAACATTGCGAAGGACGAGGATTCGGGAGATGATGACTTTGCTCGCATTGATGGTGATGGATACCAATCTGCTGCTGCTGCTCATCATCATCAGGAAGCGACATCATCCTATTATTCCACGGCGGTACCGTTTCATCAACAGCAAGATTCATACAGTAGTAGTAGTAGTAGTAGTAGTAGTACCGAAGGTTATTCGTACTATTCTCCGGATGATATCAATATCGAAGCACAACATCCCTTCTTATCCAAATCAGCCGAAGCAGAACTATATCTTTTGGCAACCAATTTTTTACTTTGTAAGTTTGATGCGTATGGGTTTGCTTGATATTGGTGTTGGAATGTGCGACGTCGATAGTGTTGGTGATGAACGTGTTCATTGCGTTTGTTTTAGCTGTTTTTTTTTAATGAAACGAAAAAAAAAAGGTTGTTCATGCTGTGATCGAGTATTTTTTAATTTTTATTTTTAAACATCTCATAATAATGGTTTTGTACGTATCGCAAATTACACTGCTATTTATACACTCTTTTTCATAATTCAGATGTGGCCATGGTCATCATTACTACCATAGTGGCCAAGATATACTTTCCCGAATCACTGGATCGAGGCATTCATGGTACGCCTCAAGCTCGGACCTTTAGTTATCGTGTGGCCGAAGATGTCGACGATTAGTACGGATCCGATGATGAGAATGATAATGCTGAAAAAGCCGTAAATGATTTTATTGGGACCGATAACAGCGCCAACAGGTCGGACGACGATGCCGACGATGAAAATGAAGTACTGGACAGTGATGAAGGAGAAGGTGATAGCAGTGGCGACGATGAAAATAATAATAATGACGGCAATGATGGTGCACCGAACGACAAAGCCGAAGAAGAAACCAATGACCTGTTGTCGGAAATGAGACCAAAAAATAGTAGCAAGCGTCCTGGTGTATCCTTTGCCAACAAACAGTTTATGGAATTCGAACAAATGACGCTTTCCAAAGCGGAAGTTATGAAGAGACTTTCGATCTGTATCGTCATGCTCAATTTGACCTTTGTTACTTGGGGTGTTTTACAGGTAACGCAGCACACAATCGTTTGAGAAATTATAGTTTTCCCGTGTTTTCACTGTTTTTTCTCATATCTTCTGCTACCAAAATGCTTTTTCTCTTTTTTTTTTTTCGTGGCAGGAACGAATGTTGACAAGACGTTACCCACGCTACACTGGAGAATACTTTACCTACTCGTACGCTCTGGTCTTTACCAGCCGCTTTTGGACGTTGATCATGTCGGGACTTTTGCTGTTGTATTTGAAACCTCGTCGAAGTCAAACGACGGTCATTTACGAATATTCGTTCCCGGCCATATCCAACATGTTGAGCAGTTGGTGTCAATACGAAGCCTTGCAGTATGTATCGTTTCCTGCCACAACCTTGTTCAAGTCCTTTAAATTGGCACCGGTCATGGCCATGGGAAAGATCCTTGGCAACAAGTCCTGTAAGTAAATATATGTCGTTTGTTGCGCGTTGCGACGTTCTTGATATTTTGCTCCATCTTTTCCTGCATTTACAAAAAAAATCGAACGTATCCACAATTCACATTCTACCGCTCCTCAGATCCCCAGTACGACTACATCGTGGCATTATGGATTGGCATTGGTATTACAATGTTTATGGCGTCGACAGACGATTTGAGTTTCGGCTACGATTACTTGGGTGAAAAGGCCAGGGCAAAATGGACAGGTGTGATGCTGCTTTTCCTGTTTCTTTTCTTTGACAGTTTTACATCCCAATTTCAAAGCCGAATGTTCCAACATCATCGAGACTTGTCCATTGTAGAATTGATGTTTGCCACGAGTGCCTTCTCAACAGTACTGTCGGCCATTACGCTGGTGCACACCAAGGAGCTGTATCCCGCCATTGCCTTTGTTTATGAGCACTCCGAAATTCATTTGCATTTTTTCATGTTTTCCTGCTGCTCGACGATTGGTCAGCTCTTTATATACTACACCATCAAGAACTTTGGAGCGGTTGTGTTTACGCTGATCATGACTACTCGAATCTTGTTGAGCATTGCATTATCGTGCGTCCTTTACGGCCATCAAGTCACCGCCACAGGATTCTTTGGTCTAGTCGTCGTCATGGGAGCTGTGCTGTACAGAATAAAAAAGAAGGCGCAGGGACAACAGCTCGTAAAATGGCAAGGTATGGAAGACGACAAAGCCATCGAACTTGTACAAGAATGGCACGAGCATATTGACTTCTAATCAATGACATACGATGTTATGCGGCCTCCTAGATTGTGCCAACAGAGTAAGTGCAGGCAATCGCTACCAGTAGATACTGTTGTGCGCTACTGTACTTAGTTGTTCAAGATAGAGAATACCAGGCTGTTGGTTTCTTTCGAAGGAATTTTTTGCAATATTCTCAAGCTGACTATTTTTTAAGTTCCGAAGGGTGACGTTTATTGGATATACTTTCAAGGAATATAACTTCGAAAGCCTGTTAGAATTTATAAATTTGGTGTCGGAAAAGTTGTTCCAGCCTATGACCCCTGACTGTCATGGCGCTGCCAAAGGTGCATTTCAGTTAGCATTAGACTACAGTAGTAGTCGTAGCTAGATATTCTACTGTATGAGGTGCTCTATCATTGCTTAGATGACGGAAGTCTGATCCAGTCGGAGGCGATCTGAGACTTCCAAGACCCAACTGGGACGTCACCTACGATGACCTCAATGTCCCATTCTGTCTCCCACCAAGGAAACAGGAACAAATTGGGAAATTTCAGTTACCGTGATTCCCACTTTGGGGAAGATCCACACGCCAGCAGGCTGCCGAAGCCAAGGCTGCTGAAGCCAAGGCCTGACTCGTAGCCCAGCGTCGAATCCCTACCTAAACAAGGAAGGACCTAGACCTGAATCCAGCAATTGAAAGGATCGAAAAGTAGCAGAAAGTGTTGTCATAAGTTTGGGGTTTGGTCAAATACGAAAGCCACTACTCCGAAGTTTTACCTAAAATAGATTTCTACTGCAAGTCGGTGACACCCTAACCTTACTGACCTAAAAGAAAGAAAATACCAGTAGAGTCGAGCAGTCAAACAAACTCAAGAATTTTTCATTCTTCTATTGATGAATGCATGCATACTAAAATATAAGTTATTACCGGATGTACGCACTGGCCAAGTGATCATACAGTATTGTTGTTTACTAAGACCACTATAGCAAAGCCGTGGATTATGAGCTCCAGTGGTGAAATAAGTGCACCTAGAACAGACAAGAGTCGCCAAAACGAAGGTTGTGACGAGTCACGTGGACAACGTCGTGATACGAAGCCGAGCAGGAAGCGTCATCGTAGTCGGAATCGTGACAAAGACCAGCGAGAAAAGCGGAGTAGTAGGGTAAAGGCTCCCAGGAAAAGTCGAGGAAGGGAGAAGCGCAAAAGACGATCAAAACATTCAGCTGACAGCAGTAACAGTATCTCCTCGTCATCATCTTCATCGTTATCGACCAGTACTGACGATGAAAGCACTCATGAACGACGGCACCGAAAACGCAAACGAGATCGAAAGCGAAAGAAAAAGAGCCGTAGAAGATCCAAGGATAGTACGAAGCCACCATCTGTGATTCAGTTAAAAGAACCTGATGGTACAGAATATACAAGCCCATCCCATCGTGGTCCCACAGCCGACGATATCGCCCTAGCAGCCCAGGCCGAGCAAGAAAAGAAACTTCGACAAGAGAAAGCCAAAGTCATGGTACCAATGTCCCGGGAACAATACGAGGCTGAACAGAACACGATTCGCGAGGTATTCGATGAAGAATCGGGTCGTTGGCGTCTCATCAGGGGGACGGGGGAAGTGATCGAACGCATTGTCAGTCAATCGGATCATGCCAGGATCAATCAAACAGCCACGCGAGGCGATGGTGCCAGCTTTGCACGAAATATATTTAACGCAACGAATCGATGCAAGCGATAAACAAAGGTCCACTCATAAAGATAACGTTGTAGATTGCGACAACTCACACTGTTGGTAGTTATTGTGCTAGGAACCAACGCACAGACTTGTCCTCTGCCAGGATCTCCACTTTGTTAAAGCCATTGCTTTTCAGCATTTCTTGTGCTACTGGGATCGAAAACCCAAGCGTTCCCAAACCAGCACCGTCCGATGTGGATAAAGAACAGCTCATGCACAAGCAAGCTGAAAATCCATAGTACGTGGCAGGGGCATCTAATTGCAACAAATTCTCGCGCACCGAGGGTCTGGCTGGTATATCTGCCAAAAGAAAGACGCCATTCTCTTTCAAAGATGTACGAACTTGCTTCACCAGATCCGCTGGGTGAGTTGAATCGTGAAGGACATCGTAAATGAGTACCAGATCAAACTGTTCTCTGCGATCGCCCAACTGTTCACCAGGAGTGTTCGCATCGTGCAAAAACAAATTCGACAGGCGTGCCGACGCCACATTGTAAGCGGCTTTCTCCAAAGCCACTGTGGATATCTCAAAACCATGAAAGGTAGAATTGGGAAAGGCAGCAGCAAGGGACACCAGTAAAATTCCAGCTCCACAACCTAGATCGGCAACCTCACAGC
>Ga0100398_1005219_pt1 | contig 10469 bp, 12 predicted proteins | sample CryGeymeta201522_FD_81568 | JGI IMG/M metagenome (GOLD analysis project Ga0100398, IMG submission 81568) | Groundwater microbial communities from Crystal Geyser aquifers in Utah, USA - Crystal Geyser metaG 2015-22 | ecosystem: Environmental > Aquatic > Deep subsurface > Groundwater | place: USA... | reverse complement strand
TGTTCGTCGCTTCGAATGGCTGGTAACATGGCCTGCCTCCTTTTTTAAAGGTTTGTTTCGTAGTATGGCAGACCTTATTGTAAATTGCAAGAAAATAATTTACTAACTAACGTTGTAGGGTTAGGTGGTATGCAAAATAAACTGGATCAAATGTCCAAATGTCAACAGTAAAGATTTGACCCCTTTATATGCTTTATATGTTATATATGTTATATGGAGTGAGTCCGCAGCTTGTGAACAACGCCTTCAGGCAGGTAAGTTCGGATAAAAATCTGAGGGATTTGGCTGTAACTATTTTTAGCCAAATGTAATAAGTGTAAGTTTAACCTGACCCTGAACCCTCTGGGCACCCTTCATCCTGCACGGAGAAAGGGAATAAGCCCTCAGGGCATCAGGAAAACAGGGGGTAAGTCATTTGCGGGGCCCTGATACCTTTAATGTTGAAAGACCTTCTGTGAATCTTGCAGCAGCCGTATTTCCTGATTGCTTCCCGGTGTTCCTCCGTACCATACCCTTTGTTGCGTAAAAAATTATACTGGGGGAATTGACGATGATATATCTCCATGATCCTATCTCTCGACACCTTGGCAACGATGGATGCAGAGGCCACAGAGATACTCCGGCAGTCACCCCTGACAATGGTTTCCTGTTGTATATTAACAGCGACGCGATGTTTACCATCAATAAGGAGATAATCTATGGGAATGGTAAGCTCCAGGACAGCCTCCTTCATTGCCATCAGTGTGGCCTTAAGGATATTCACCGCATCAATGACAGATGATTCAACAACACCAATACCGATAGAGAGGGCATCATGTTTGATAATTTCGTACAATCTTTCCCTCTTTTGAGGTGAAAGCTGTTTCGAATCGTTGATCGCCGGATTTTCATAATCCGGTGAGAGTACCACGGCTGCCGCAACCACCGGACCTGCCAGAGGTCCCCTGCCTGCCTCATCAATACCAGCGATAAACCTATTACCTTTCTGATAGGCACGTTGCTCAAAACTATTCATCATCACATACTGATGATTTTCCCCTCAATCCTTTTTTACGACGACAACTCCTTGATGCGCGCTTTCTTACCTCTTAGATTTCTCAGGTAGTATAACCGGGAACGTCTTACCCTGCCTCTTGTCACCACCTCAATCCTGTCTATTACCGGCGAATGGAGGGGAAATGTTCTTTCCACACCAACACCATAGGATATCTTTCTCACCGTAAAACTGGCCCGGCTCTCACCTCGCCTCTTGCGGATGATAACACCTTCAAAAATCTGGATCCTTTCCTTCTGTCCCTCGATAATCCTCACATAAACCCTTACGGTATCACCCGCTTTAAAATCAGGGATATCCCCCCTCATCTGTTCTCTTTCAAGCATCTCGATAGGATTCATCCTACAACCCCCCTTAAGTCCCTCCAACTTTGATATCTTTTAATACCTCTATATCTTCCTCTGAAAACTTTGCCTTCGAAAGCAGGTCAGGCCGCCGCCAAAGAGTCCTCCTGAGCGATTCCCTGCGCCGCCATGTCTGGATCCCCCGGTGATTTCCAGACAGCAGTATCTCGGGAACCTTCCAGCCCCGATACTCAGAAGGACGTGTATAATGGGGATGTTCTAAAAGTCCCGTGGAAAAAGAATCAAACGAAGCCGATTCACCATTCCCCAGGACACCCGGAATCAGGCGGGAAACGGCATCAATAACAACCATAGCCGATAATTCACCTCCCGTCAGGACATAATCGCCAATAGAAATCTCCCTGTCAACCAGATGGGCTACGACCCTCTCGTCTACACCCTCGTAATGACCGCAGATGAGCACGATTTGGGAATAATCTGACAGTTCCTCCGCCGTTCTCTGGTTGAAGGTTTCGCCCTGTGGTGTCAGGAGGATGGTTAGGGCCTGCTCTTGGGGACAGATTTCAAACCTGTCCCTCTTTACACATGCCAGCGCCCTGTCAATGGGCTCCACCTTCATCACCATCCCGCCACCGCCACCATAAGGGGCATCATCGGTCATCCTGTGCTTATCCACGGCATAGCTGCGGAGATTATGAAAACGAATGTCTATCAATCCCTTCTCCCTGGCCCTCTTCAAGAGGCTGCAACCAAAGGGGGATGTAAACATCTCAGGGAAAATTGTAAGGATATCAAAGTGTATCATCGTCTTCTACAACTTTACTCAATGATCTCTAAAACAGCTCTTTTACGTATCTTCGTTGAAGCTGCACTCAAAATGGTCCTCATGGCTTTTGCGGTCCTTCCCTGTTTACCGATAACCTTACCCAGGTCTTCCTTCGCTACTCTCAGTTCAATTACTGAAGTCTGCTCGCCCACCACCTCGGAAACATCAACCATATCAGGATTATCCACCAACGCTTGAGCAATGTACTTGATCAACTCTTTCATCTTCACAACCTCCACTCCTTAAATAAGTTAAACCGTAACTACTCAGGTTGTCAGGTTCACGGTTCACAGCTGGTTAACCTGCGCTCTTCACATTTCTTGAGATAGCCAGTAATGGGAATCCACGTCTAACCTTGAACCGTGAACCCCGGAACTTTGCTGAGTAGTTACAAACCTTTAACACTCACGACCAGTGCTCCGAATCTGGATTCCTTTCTTTTTCAGCAATTGCGACACTGTCAAAGTCGGCTGGGCTCCCTTAAGAAGCCAGTCGGTGATACGATCCTCTTTCAGCACAATTTCTGCCGGGGCTTTTTTAGGATCATAATTCCCCAGGATCTCTAAAAATCTACCGTCTCTCGGGAACCTGGAGTCGGCCGCTACAATTCTGTAAAATGGCCTTCCTTTCCCCCCTCTCCGCGTCAATCTTATTTTAACTGCCATCCCCTCTCCTGATCACCTCCTCTAAAGAAATTGCTGACTGCTGAACTCTTAACATACTTTTTCTCTTTTCAAAAGGGGAAATTACCTCTTATCAATGACCTCATCCCCCCCTTTTTTGTCATCTTCTTCATGATTTTTTTCATTTCCACAAAATTTTTTAATAGCCGGTTGACATCCTGAACCGTTGTCCCACTTCCCATGGCGATCCGCCGCCGCCTCTTGCCGTCTATAATCTGATAATTCAGGCGCTCCTTTCTCGTCATCGAATCAATGATCGCCGTGATCTTGACCAGTTCACCCTCTTGTGGGGTCGCATTCTTGAGCGCCTTAATTTTGCCCAATCCTGGAATCATACCGATAATATCCTGAAGAGGACCCATTTTCCTGAGCTGGGCCAACTGATTCTGGAAATCCTCTAAGGTAAAATCATTTTTCCGGATTTTCTTTTCCAGTTCCCGTGCTGCCCTTTCATCGCCGGTAGCCTGCGCCTTCTCGACGAGGGTCAGGACATCACCCATGCCGAGGATTCTTGAGGCCATACGTTCCGGGTGAAAAACATCGAGGGCTTCGATTTTCTCACCTACACCTATAAACTTGATAGGTTTCCCGATTACCGCCTTCAGCGACAGGGCTGCGCCACCACGGGCATCACCATCCATCTTGGTCATGATCACACCATCTATACCAAGAAGCTCATTGAATCTCCCCGCCATATTCACCGCGTCCTGACCGGTCATGGCATCCAACACAAGCAGAATCTCCGATGGATTAATCGCAACTTTGATCTTTTCCAATTCTTCCATCATCTCCGTGTTGATGTGCAGCCTTCCTGCCGTATCAATGATGACTATATCATAACCATTTCTTCTCCCCTCTTCGATGGCCTGGACACAAATCCTCACCGGATCTCTTAAATCCTTTGCGTCAAAGATCCCCGCGCCGATCTTTTCACCAAGGATCCACAGTTGCCTGATGGCCGCCGGCCTGTATACATCAGCAGGAACAAGATAAACCCTCTTCCCCTGCTTCATCAGATAATTGGCAAGCTTGACGGTTGTCGTTGTCTTACCGCACCCCTGGAGACCAACCAGCATGATTGGCGCCGGGAAACGGCCACCGAACATTACCTGGCCGCTTGTTCCCCCTAACAGCTCAACAAGCCTGTCATGGACAATCTTGACCACCTGTTGACCGGGGGTAATGCTGTCAAGGACTTCCCTCCCTAATGCCCTTGTCCTGACATCCTCGATAAACTCCTTGACTACTTTAAAATTGACATCCGCCTCCAGAAGGGCCATCCGGACCTCCTTCATGGCGGAGGCGATATTCTCCTCATCAAGGGAACCTCTCCCTTTGAGCTTCTTAAAAATGCCTTCTAATCTTTCTGTGAGACTCTCAAACATACCTCTTTCACCTTGCAAATGGACGTTACTAATTCGTAGAACGAACGATACAATTCATTCCACCGATCTTCTTAGACACAATATCCACTACTTCCCGGGCCTCCTCCCGGGTTTCAAATCCCCCTAAGGTGACGCGAAACCACTTCCCCGATCCTGCCAAGTCTGTCGCTGCGACCATCGGGTTGTATCCGAGGACCTTTAATCTTTTACACAACCTGTCGGCCTTCTTTCTTTCTCTATAAGATGCCGCCTGGATAATATATTTCCCCTTCACAGGGGACGCCTTCTTTCCGGCATGTCCTTTTTTACCTTGAGCTTCCCCGCCAGGAACAGGTTGCTCTTCGGCTGCCTCTTCGGATAACTTTTTCTCCTCCTCAAAGACGGGCCCTTTTTGTCCGTCCCCTTTCCTGGTCAGGGTATCGTAGAAGGTAAGATCGAAATTACTATCCTCCTCCTTTTCCCTCGCTGCCATCACTGTCTTTGCTTTACCTGGAGAGGGCTCCACCTTTTTTCTCACTATATCAGGAATACCCCGGGAGAGCTTCTCCGGATAGGTATCAATATTTCCTCCCACCTTCACGCCCAATAAATATGCAGAAAACAGTAGAAGAGACATCCCCAGAATAAACAGAATTAACCCCCTTTTACCCAGTTTAAATTCAAAGGTTCGTAAATTCCTGGACGTCATAAGCGCCACCCTTCGCCTATCTATGTGCTCTACATCTCCTCCGGAGCGGAAACACCTAACAATTTTAATGTATTTCTCAATACGGTGCGGACGGACTCCACCAGAAACAGTCTTGCCTTACTGAGGCCCTCATCCTCAGAAAGCACCCTGTTTTTGTTGTAGTAACTGTGAAAAGTCGCGGCCAGCTCATTCAGGTAAAACGTCAGACGATGGGGCTCGATAGCCGCCGCAGCGCCCTCCACCACTTCGGGAAAACGGGTAACAGTTTTGATCAACTCCACCTCCTCGGGAAGTTTCAGGAGATGCAAATCCGCCTCCTCATAAGCGGGAATTTTATAACCCTGTTCCCCGGCCCGCTTCAAGATGCTGCAAATCCGTGCATGGGCGTACTGCACATAGTATACGGGATTTTCATTGGATTGCTTCTTCGCCAGCTCCAGATCGAAATCAAGGTGGCTGTCCGACCGCCTCATAAGAAAGTTGTACCTTGCTGCATCCCTTCCCACCTCATCCACCACTTCCTTTATGGTCACGAATTGGCCGGCCCGCGTGGACATGGCCACAGGCTTGCCGTCCCGCATCAGATTTACCAATTGCACCAGAACAATCCTCAGAGAATCTTTCTCCCGCCCCAGGGCGGCAATGCCTGCATACATCCGTGGGATATAGCCATGATGATCCGCTCCCCAGATATCAATAACCGTATCGAAACCCCGGCTGTATTTGTTTTGATGGTAGGCAATGTCGGCGGCAAAATAAGTCGGTTCACCATTTTTCCTGATGACAACCCGGTCTTTCTCATCCCCGAAAGCGGTTGTCTTAAACCAGAGGGTTTCTCCCTGGCGGTAGATAAATCCTTTTTCCTCAAGTTCGGCAAGCAATCTTGCAACCCTGTTATCTTTATAAAGTTCTCTCTCGCTTACGTAAATGTCGAAAACCACGCCAAAGGCATGCAAGTCTTTCTTGATCTCTTTCATAATTACATCGGCGGCATAATCGGTAAAAAGACGGATAACCCCTTCCTCATCCATGGCAAGATACGCATCTCCGTCCCTTTTCAAAATCTCGGCGGCAATTTGCCCAATGTAGTCCCCCTGGTAGCAGCCTTCGGGAAATTCAACCTTCTCCCCCAACAGCTCCAGATAACGGAGTTTGACGGACTTTCCCAGGTTATTCATCTGGCTGCCCGCATCATTGATATAGTATTCACGACAGACAGAAAAGCCTGACACCGCAAGGAGATTGGCAATGACATCCCCCACCGCCGCCCCCCTCGCATGACCGATATGGAGAGGTCCCGTCGGGTTGGCGCTGACAAATTCCACCAGGACTCCTCTGCCATCCCCCAAATTAGGGGCGCCGTAGGAATCTCTCAACTTATCTACATCTTCAAGCATCGCCGCCCATGCCTCTTCCCTGATGAAAAAATTCAAAAAACCGGGGCCGGCAATCTCTATCTTTTCAAGGATGTTGTCATGATCACATACATGACGGGAAATGATTTCGGCAACCTTGCGAGGATTCTCCCTGATACGGGATGCCAGAACCATCGCCACATTGGAGGCATAGTCTCCGTGGAGAAGATTCTTAGCGGCATCAACTTCTACAAAGGGAAGCTCCCCGAGAGGGAGTAAACCCTTAGCGGCACAGTCCTTCACAGCATTTTCCAGTAATGCTGTCAATCTCTTCTTCATGGAAGCTACCAATCAAATTACCCCTTCATACGAAAAAAAGTTGGCCCTAAGGCCAACCATTGAGAGCACACATTACCAACAGTTAATGTTTAATGACAGTCACAATATCTCTTCTCCACCTTGTCAATATCGCTATCCTTAATGGAAATATCCCTCGTGTAATCCGGGCAATGTACAAAACCCTGCGTATCTGTTGAAACACTGAATCTTTTTTGGCAGTTTTCCCGCCATGCACATATCGAACAGTATCTCTTCTCCGTTCCCATGATGATCTGGCCCCTTCCCCAAGGTATCGCCAAATTGATGGCAATACAGTATATTTATTGCGAACTTGAAGTCAAAACTTATATTCAACACCCTTTTTTCAAATGGTACAAGTATTTTTTGAGTGGAAGTCTTAGTGCGTTATAAATCCGAATATGGAAGGGCTCCGGCCGGGATGATTTTCGGATGTGGATCATTTTGCCATCGTCTCTTTTTACGCGGGAAAATAGAGAATAACTTCTGCACCTTTATCGGGATGGTGCTTTATCTCAAGACAGCCGCCGTGTACCTTGACAATGCCCTCTACTATGGCCAGTCCCAGGCCGCGCATCCCCTCATCGCTATGAGTACTGAAAAAGGGCTCGCGGACTTTTTCTATCAATTCGAAAGGGATACCGGGACCATTATCCTGAACAGAGATGGCAATGAACCTGCCGCCTGGCAGGGCGGAGGCGGAAACAGTTATTTCTCCTTCCTGTGGTAGCGCTTCCACTGCATTCTCAATAAGATTTAACATGGCTATCTGGAAACGATACCGGTCCACGTAGAGAAGGGGAATGTCTGCCTCCACATCTACTCTGAGACAGATACCTGACTTCTGTATCAGAGGTTCAACGAGAGGCAGGGTCTCATTTAAGAGTTCGGAAATAGAGATGGTTTCGAAATGCGGTTCCGGCAGACGCGTGGCACGGCGTACATTCTGGATCACCGTGTCCAACCGCTGTGTCTGCCGAACAATAAGTTCCAATTTACGACCTACATCAGGCGGCCATTCATCGCTCTCTAACAGGAGCCTCGCCATTCCGGCAATGGAATGAAGGGGTGTGCCAAGATCGTGCGCCAGGGTAGCCGTTAAATATCCAAGGGCTGTAAGCTGCTGGAGCTGGTTGACCTCCTTTTGTAACTGAACGACATTATGGGTGGCTTCCTGTACCCTTTCTTCCAGGGAAAGGTTAAGTTCCTGATCCCGGGCAAGCACCTGTTCAATTTTATCGGCCATCGAATTGAAATGGTCCGCCAGATGTCCCCATTCGTCCCTCCGGGCCAGGCGAATCCGCCTGTCATACTTTCCTGTCTGGAATTCGTCAATTGCGCCAATGATGCCTCTCAGGGGACGTCCGATAATCCAGCCGTAACTTATGAACAAAACAAGCAAAATGACGAATAAAAGTCCTCCACTACTTACCATGAGCAGGCGCTGAGCGCGGGTTAAAATCTCTGCATGAGACTGAGAAAAGGCAATCACGCCAATGACCACTCGATTTTTCTTATCTTTTCCTGATAGGATCGCAGGATATAACAGTCCCAGCGCCGGACCGCCCTCAGTATTTAATTTAATATACCGGGTTCTTAGTTTCTCAGCAACCGAACCCACTAAAGTCTCGGACCAGTTATATGGAACACGATTGGCGCCGGCGATATACTCGATATCACCGTTGACAACGGAAAAAATATCTATTCTGGCTAAACGGATATCCGTCTGTACCTGTTCTTTTAAAGCGATATCCAGGGCTGACAAACCACGACGGGTAGGAAAGTGTTGATAGTACGTGCCGACTGTTTCGGCAACATCATCGAGCCTCTTGACCTGCTGTTCAGTCAATATATCGTCCAACGCCCTTAGCTGGATCCAACCCCAAACGGCCATAGTAACAGCCAGTCCGAAAATGGTAACGATCATCAGGCGAGTACGAACGGTCATATGTTATACCCCCCTGCCCCCTATATTGATAATAATGATTGGGCATTCTTGCCCAGGATCATCTCTATCTCTTCCTTGTTTAATCCCGCCTGTAAGAATTCGTTTTTGTATCTTGAAAAGTGGATGAGAGGAAAGTCTGAACCGAACAACAGCTTCTCCGGCCCTATGGCATCCGCAAAAATTTTTAATACCTCAGGGCGATACAGATAAGGGAGAGCCGCCGTGTCAAACCAGCAACTGGATAGTACATCCCGTACCTCCTTCTTCATGTAGCAATAGAAGGGCAGGCCACCACCTAGGTGAGCCAAAATCCAGGTGGTTTTATCGTATATTTTCAGGAGCCGGTAAAGCTGGGCAAGGGTCATGGGGCTTTTGCCCGGATAGTGGCGGCCGACAGGCTCATTGGTGTGCAACAGTATCGGACATTGCGCTTCATGAGAAATATCGGTTACAGGCTTTAATGCCTTTACCGCTGCCTCATCCAACCCGTTCGTGTAAAAGGCCAGCTCGCCTATCCCCCTGGCCCCTGCCCCGAGGCATCGTTCAATTTCCGAGGATGCTCCGGGGTGATCCGCTTTTACGCAAACGAAGGGGATAAGACGTCCCGGAAAACGGGCGGCGGCCTGTAATACATAGTCGTTGTTAAATTTTAGAAATTCCTCGTGGTTCCAGGGAAAACCGAAGACAACGGCCTTATCAACACCTTCCCTGTCCATCATGGCGACGACCTCTCCCGCGCCTGCAAGCCTGGCCTGCCGCTCTTTATATAGAGCGGTAAACTCCGCCTCGCCATCGAGAAATTTCTCCCTCCCTTCCCTCACCTCGGGAGGGCAGATGTGCACATGGACATCAATAACCATATTTAATCTTTTTCCGTAACCATTCGGACTGATTTGTATACAATCTCACATAGCCTGTCAATTTCATCTGTGGTAATCCCGAGCGGAGGCATAAGGACAATCACATCGCCCAAGGGTCTGATGATGAGGCCGCGCCTTCTTGCCTCTAATATCACATGGTGACCGGTCTTGACCTTAAGGGGGAAGGGTTCCCTTGACTCCTTATCGGCCACCAGTTCTATGCCGACCATGAATCCACACTGTCGTACCTCCCCGACATGGGCAAGGAAGGCAAAGGGTTGCAACCTTTCTCTGAAATATTCAATCTTACCCTGAAGCTTGACGATGACACGTTCCTTTTCGAAAACCTCGATATTGGCAATGGCTACTGCGCAGGCCAGAGGGTTTCCCGTGTAGGTGTGTCCATGAAAGAAAGTTTTAAACTCTTCGTATTCACCAAGGAATCCCTCATAGATTTTCTCGCTCGTAAGCGTGGCCGCCAGAGGGAGGTACCCTCCTGAAAGACCTTTGGCAAGCGCCATGATGTCAGGAACCACATCCTCATGCTCACAGGCAAACATCCTACCCGTTTTGCCGAACCCTACCGCAACCTCATCGGCAATCATAATAATATTGTATCTTGTGCAAAGTTCCCTGATCTTTTTCAAGTAGTTAGGGGGCTGAACCAACATCCCCGCTGCCCCCTGAACCAGAGGCTCAATTATTAGAGCCGCCACCTCATGTGCATGGGATTTCATAAGTTCTTCCATCTGCTTTAAGCATTCTAAATCACAGGAAGGATAAGTTTTTCCAAAGGTGCAGCGGTAACAGTACGGCGACTCAGCCTTTAATGATTCAAAGAGTAGAGTTCTATAAGTAGCGTGAAAGAGATCAATACCCCCGACACTTACCGCACCGATAGTATCTCCGTGATACGCATTCTTCAGGGAAATAAATTTTATCTTACGGGGATCTCCATCCGGTGCCTGTTGTTGATACTGGAAGGCCATCTTAAGGGCTATTTCCACA
>Ga0100398_1005199_pt1 | contig 10490 bp, 10 predicted proteins | sample CryGeymeta201522_FD_81568 | JGI IMG/M metagenome (GOLD analysis project Ga0100398, IMG submission 81568) | Groundwater microbial communities from Crystal Geyser aquifers in Utah, USA - Crystal Geyser metaG 2015-22 | ecosystem: Environmental > Aquatic > Deep subsurface > Groundwater | place: USA... | reverse complement strand
GGGGTCAGGACTCGCTTCGCGCATCTTAGTTTGTCACCCTTAATCTTGCCGGGAATTCGGGCCATTCACGTCACAGTTGCTGATCGACATCCATATTGCAGTGCAAGATACGGGCAACTTCCATTACGCCATCATAAGCACGATAGTAGATCATATGTCTGCCTTCAGGAAAACTGAATAACCCCTCTGCTATTTCGCCGCGCATTCGACCCCGTTGCGGTTGCTCCGCTAGCCAGTACAGACGCGACTCAAGCTGCTTGAGATACCTGTTCGTCTGCTCAATTCCCCAGGTTATTGTGGTGTATTCTTCAATATTCGCCAGGTCGACCAGAGAGGCGTTTGAAAACCGGATCTCAGTCACCGGCCACTCTTCTTGCATCACCACTGGCCCTAAGGTCAGCAAACAGCGACTGAAGGTGCCCCCGCTCAATGGCTATATATTCACCATTATCGAGTTCATTCAGCCCCTGATTTACCTCTTTGCGCAAGCGCTCCAGCTTGATTTTCCTGTATTCCTCAACCGACATCATCACAGCAACAGCCCGACCATGCTTTTCAATAGCCACCGGCTCCCGTTGGGCCGCGTCAATCAATACGCCAAAACGATTCTTGGCCTCTCTTGCTGCAATGGCTTTCATGATCAGCACCTCTCTGGATTCATAATTAACTGCAGCCATTATAGGCATAATAGCTACTATCAACAAGAGAGTCTCTTTTCCAGGTAAACCACATACAGCCCCTCCGCTTCGGAGATTGCAGCACGGAAGCAGTCAGAACCTGCTCCCGAACTCCCTGACCACGTATATATAAGAGAACCAGACAGCAAGTGAGATTATGATATAGCGCAGCGGCCTGGCCAGCTCACCGGCTATCCTTTTCATCGCATAGCCTTTAACCAACCCTCTGATCAGGATGACCACCAGCAGGAGTGCGGCAAGCGCATAGATTATATACATGGTATTATTCATAGTCACACTATAGGCGGGGCTTCAAATCCGTCCATGCAAAAGTGACGGGTAAACCACTAACACCGCCTTTGCCCCGGCGATTGCAGAGCAGACCGGATTGCATCATGCTGTCGTGGGTGATATAAAAGCTACAATAACGCGAGATACCCGCTGCTCAGGCAGCCTGAAGGTGCTATGTACAATCAGATATTGAAATGGAAAACCGACCTGCTGCAGATGCTCTGGCCGGAAGATATCGAATCATTTCCAAGCTGGAAGGTGCTGCTTACGCGCATGCTGCAGGTAAGCTTTGCCGTGGTGCGCGATTTCCTCGAAGGCCAGCTCACCCTGCGTTCGATGAGCCTGGTCTACACAACGCTGCTGTCGCTGGTGCCACTGCTGGCACTCACCTTCTCGGTACTCAAAGGCTTTGGCGTCCAGAACCAGCTTGAACCGATGCTGGTGAGTACCCTGTCGGCGCTCGGCGACAAGGGCGAAGAGATAGCCCGGCAGATTGTCGGCTTTGTCGATAACATCAAGGTCGGCGTATTGGGCTCATTGGGACTAGGCATGTTGATCTACACGGTCATCTCGCTGCTGCACAAGATCGAGAAGTCCTTCAATTATATCTGGCACATCGAACAGGCCAGACCACTGGGCCAACGCTTCAGCGAGTACCTGAGCGTGATTCTCGTCGGACCATTGCTGATTTTCTCCGCACTCGGCATGACAGCATCACTGATGAACTCGACCGTGGTTGACACCCTGGCCGGCATGCCTGTTCTCGGCCTGCTTGTGCACTCCATCGGCCAGATCATCCCCTATGTGCTGGTGATCATCGCCTTTACCTTTGTTTATATATTCATGCCGAACACCCGTGTGAAGATCGGTCCGGCACTGATCGGTGGCACTGTCGCCGGCATTGCCTGGGAGACCGCCGGCTGGGCATTCGGCACCTTTGTTGCCAATTCAGGCAACTACACGGCCATCTATTCCGGCTTTGCCATCCTGATCATGTTCATGATCTGGCTGTTTGTCAGCTGGCTGATTTTACTGCTGGGCACCAGCATCGCTTTCTACTGCCAGCATCCCGAACATCTGGCTGTCCGGCACGGCACACAGCAACTGAGCGCCCGCATGACAGAAAAGCTGGCCCTGCTGGCCATGTTCTATATCGGTCGCCACTACTACCGGCAGCAGAGCGACTGGCAACTCGACGAAATGGCGCGCTGGCTCGGCGTGCCGTTAAATGTGTCGGAGACCATACTGGATAAACTGCACAGCGCTGAGCTCATTCTTCTTACCAGCGAGGGGAAGCCGCCTTATGTGCCGGCCCGGGATATGGATACCCTGCAAACCCGACATATCCTCGAAGCCATCCGCTCCGGCAACGAAGGCGATGGCATGATGCTGTGGCGACTGCCGGCAGAGCCTGCGGTTGACCGGCTGTTGCAGGCGCGGGATGAAGCAATGGATCAGGCCATGCAGCACCAGACACTCAAGGAGATGGTACTTGCAGGACTGGAGAAAAACAGCGCCAGAACCGGCGGAGAGAAGAACCGCTAGCCCGGCCAGCGTCAGCCGGCTTCAGTCTCGGGTAGTGGCGGTGTATAAAAGTGAAAACTGGCATCGCGATCCTGCTTGGCAACATACATGGCCGCATCAGCATTGCGGATCAGCGCTTCAAAGTTCTCCGAATCGTCAGGATAAATAGTGATGCCGATACTGCACCCTACAGCAAGCTCAACACTATTGAGCCTGATCGGCTGCTGCAGGGCCTGAATAATCTTATTGGCAACGTGCATGATCCCGGCTCTATCGGTCACATCCATCAGCGTAACGGTAAACTCATCCCCGCCGTAGCGGGCAATCAGGTCAATCTCACGCAGGCAGGATGTCATGCGCGTGGCAACATTGCGCAACACCTCATCACCGGCCGCATGGCCATATGTATCATTGATAAACTTGAACCGATCCAGATCAACAAACATCACGGCCAGCTTTGCCCTGCGCCGCTGCGCATGCGCTACCGCCACTTCCAGCCGATCAATAAACATATAGCGGTTGGAAATCCCCGTCAGCGTGTCCTTGAGAGCAAGGCTTTCCAGCTCTTTCTCTGCCAGCTTGCGCCGACGAATCTCCTCCTTCAGCACAATGGTCTGCTGCTCAAGAAGCTCGACATGGTGTTTGATTTCGGAATGGGCACGGGCATTCTCCAGTGCAAAACCGATCTCATGAATCATGATCGTTGCCAGTTCGACATCTTCCTGTTGAAAGAGCTCATCATTATCCTTGTGAGCCAGGTTAATAACCGCAACCAGATCCTCGCCACAACGCACCGGCAGTGACAGAAACGATGGCGAACCATATTTCGGATCATTCTTTTTTCCGAAGCGCAGATCTGTTTCGATATCATCCACCAGCAATGACTTGCTGCCCTGCTCAACCAGCGAGTGGGCTATGGAGTCTTTGATCGCAACGGTGCTGCCAATGATGTTGTCACCCTCAATGCCCCGGCAACCAATAATACGGAAATGTTCACCATCCTCCTCAACGAGAAAAACAGAACCTATATTGACCTTGTTCACCTGCATGATTTTGTCGAGCAGGATATTGAGCAGTGTCAGCATATCCAGATTAGCACTGGCTTCGTTGGACAGCTCCTTGATCAACAGCAGTTCAAGCGCCCTGCGCTGGAGGTCGGTGGTGGCGCGTTGGTACTGCTCGAGCAGTGTACCGAAACTGCCGACAATACCACGCAGCTCATATGCACCCTGCACATCCTCGAGCGCGCCCGGCTGATGTTCCACCCGGCTCATCATCGCCGACGAAATGGAGGAGAGTTGCGAAAACATGCTCTGTAGCAGGGCCAGCACACCCAGCGTGATGATAAACGAGAAGAGGTAAGGGACAATATACCGGGCCTGCAGCAGTTCGGACAAAGAGGCCAGGTCACTGGCGATATAGAGAAATACAGCCGTAGGGGTAAGCAGCAGCAGGATAGCGAAAATACGAAACTGATCGCTGAGCCTTTTATCTTCTATGCTGAATCTGTCGGTCCACTTATCAACCACGCTGGCTGCCCTCCTGCCGTGCTGAAGCAAACAAATGATTATTACAATTATTTAAAATATATCAACCCATCGAAGCGATGTGCGTACCACCCGTCTGCTCCCCGCTCGGCCGAGGGCTCACTTACCCGGCCCATATTTCCGCGGAATAGAGTAGACGCATCCCGGTCGGGCACTGCCTCAGCGGATGAAAACCCACTGATCGCCTGCGCTCAGCTCAGCTGAATAGCGATAGTCGGCCAAATCAAAATCCTTGAGCTGCTCTGGCTCACTCAGCGCATGCTGAATGATATACCGGCACATCAGGCCGCGTGCTCGCTTGGCGTTGAAGCTGATAATTTTATACTGCCCGTTCCTGCACTCCTTGAACACCGGCGTTATGATACGTCCGCGAATACCCTGCTGCTGCACAGCCTTGAAATATTCGCCGGAAGCCAGATTAATCAGGATATCATCACCCTGCCCCGCCAGTGCCCGATTCACTGCATCGGTAATGATGGATCCCCAGAAGGCATAGAGATCAGGCCCGCGGGCATTGGCCAGTTTCGTGCCCATCTCCAGCCGGTAGTGCTGCATCAGATCCAGCGGGCGCAGCAAACCATAGAGGCCGGAGAGGATACGCAGGTGAGACTGGGCAAAGCTCAACTCATCGCTGCTGAACGAATCGGCATCCATGCCCTGATAGACATCGCCGCGAAAGCTGAAGATCGCCTCTCTGGCATTGGCGGCGGTAAACGGGCGTTGCCAGCGTTGAAAGCGCTGCACATTCAGGTCGGCCAGATTCATCGACAGCTTCATCAGGCCGGCCACCTGAAAACTGTCCATATCGCGCATCAATGTGGCCAGCTCGGCAGCGTGCTCCAGCAACTCCGCTTCGCTGAAACGGGTCGTTTCGGCACAGGTAGCACTATCGAGCTTCTTGGCGGGAGAGATCATCATCAGCATGAGCCGCATGCTATGGCTTGATTTGCGGAAAAGAAAACGCCAGCTTAATGGGATGGTGCCAGAAGAGATGTCAAACCCACATGAAGTATTGATGCAGCAGGCCATTGAGCTGGCCAAGAAAGGCGGCGGTACAACGCATCCGAACCCGCGTGTTGGCGCTATTGTTGTCAACAACGGGGAGGTTGTCGGGCTGGGCTGGCACAAGCGCGCGGGCGGCCCGCATGCCGAAGCCGTGGCACTACAGGTGGCCGGCAAAAGAGCGCGTGGCGGCACACTCTACGTCACGCTTGAGCCCTGTGCCTCGCACGGACGCACACCCGCCTGCACCGAAGCCATCCGGCGCGCCGGCATTCGCCATGTGGTCTATGCTTCATCCGACCCTAACCCGAAAATGGCCGGCGGCCATAAAATACTGGAAGCCGCAGGCATCAGTGTGACTGCCGGTGTACTACGCGCGCAGGCCGAGGGGCTGAATCTGCCGTTCTTCCACTATCTACGCACAGGCAGACCCTATGTCACCGCCAAAGCGGCCATCTCTCTGGATGGCAAAATGGCCACGCGCACCCACCAGTCACAATGGATCAGCGGTGAAGCATCACGCCTGCATGCGCAGAGACTGCGAGCCGCCAGCGATGCCATTATCGTTGGCGCCGGCACCTTGAAGCATGATAATCCATCGTTGACCGTGCGCGGGGTTCCTATCATCGGCGATGTGCCGCTTCGCGTCGTCATGTGCTTTGAAACGCCTAAATTCTTTGCCGACTGCAAGCTGCTGTCAGCAGAGGCGCCGGCTCGATTTTATGTGCGCAGCATCAATGCACATACGGAGCAATGGCGGCAGGCGGGTGTCGCAATCGAACAGGTCGGCAGTCTGGGCGATGCGCTCAAACATCTGGCCCGCGATGGTCGACTGCAGCTACTGCTTGAGGGCGGCGGCGAGCTGCACGCCTCTTTTCTTGAAGCACACTGCACCGATGAGCTTGTCCTCTATCAGGCACCTATACTGATCGGCGGGCGCGATGCCGTTTCCCTCTGGTCCGGCCGGGGGGTGGATACCATGGCGGAGGCACCGCACCTCGAGCAGGTAGAGCGCCTGATGCTGGATTCGGACCAGATGATTCGTGGCCGGATAGTCTACCCGGACTGATCCCGTGCAACCGGCTGAACCATGACACAAACCGGCCGGTTTGCTGCGTATATACAACCCGACAGCCTGCCGATGCTATGGCCGGTATGCGCATGGGCAGCCGGAGTAGCTCTGGCACGCAGCGATATTGTTTCGCTGCTTTCCTCTGCTCTACTGCTGCCTCTGTTGGCACTGTCTCTGTTGATCCTGCGCCGCCGCACCCCTGCCCTGCTATTATTGCTGGCCTTCCTCTGGGGCACGGGCGATCTGCTGCTGGATGCCGGCAGCGTAAACGTGGATCAGAGCTGGCTGGCAACCCCCGCAAGCAGCTCGGCCCGTATTCAGCAGATAGTACAGACCCCCGCTTTTACCCGCCTGCAACTGCATGAGATGCTTCGCGATGATGGTGCGGCTCTCGCCGGCAAGGCGCTGCTCTATATCTACCACAATCCATCCGGCCACACAGAGCTGCATGCCGGTGACCGCATTCATTTCTCTGCCCGCTGGCACCGACCCGAAAACAGGTACAATCCGGGTGCTTTTGATTATCGCGCATGGTGTTTTGATCACCATATTGCCCTGATCGGCAGCATACGCGGAGCGTTGCAGCTGCTCTCGCCCGGCAACTCCGCACTGCAACAGGGGCGAGAGCGCATCAGCAAGGCTTTGACAGGAGTGATCCAAGCGCCGGCTGGCGTGCTGCGGGCGCTACTGCTCGGCGAGCGCTCACTTGTAGCTGATAGCGTCAACACGGCCTTCGCGGCAACAGGAACCGCGCATCTGCTGGCTATCTCCGGCATGCATGTCGGCATGGTGGCGGCATCAGGCATGGCCCTGCTCTGGTGGCTGTTAACGCGCAGGGAGGCCTGGATCGTCACGCTGCCTGTGCGTACGCTGGCCATGCTGGGCGGGATCGTGGCGGCCATGGCCTATGCGCTGATCGCCGGCTGGCCGCTGCCTGCCGTGCGTGCCGCCATCATGCTGGCAGCAGGCGTGCTGGCATTAAGCCTGTCGGCACGTCATGCACCGCTGAACATCCTGCTGGCGGCCCTCGGGCTGATCCTGCTGTTTGATCCTGCCTCGGTTGCCTCGCTCTCCCTCTGGCTCTCATTTACCGCAACCGCCGCACTACTGCTCTGGGCGACAGATATGAAAACAGAGAGCCGCGCCACACTCTCCGTGCGGCAGTTGATCCCGGCGGCCAGAACACTGCTCTGGGTATCGCTGGTTGCCACGCTGGCGACACTGCCCATCACACTGGCGATTTTCGGTCGGCTGCCCGTCTATACGCTGCTGGCCAACCTGATGCTGGTGCCGATCTACGGGCTGCTGGTCATGCCGATGGGCGTGCTGGCGGAGCTGGCCGCCCTGTTCAATCTGCCGACGCTGGCGGCACTGCTGATGCAGGCGGCAGGCTTCGCTGTAGAGATCGGCCTGGTCGTGCTGCACTGGCTGATGACCCTGCCTGCCGGCGTGGTATGGGCCGTGCATCCGCCGTTATGGCTGGGCGGCCTCTATTTCGCCGGCATGCTGTTCGCCGGCTGGCTGCTGTTGCACAGATCGTATGCGCGCGCAGCACTGCTGGCCTCTCTGGTTGTCGGCCTCTATACGGCAGCAGTACTGCACGAGCGCGATGTGGATGCACCGCTCTGGGTGGCATGGGATGTCGGTCAGGCAGCAGCCTCCACCCTGCTGCTGCCCGGTGGCAGGGTTATCGTTGTGGATGTGCCGGGTCGGGCCGGCAGCCGCTATAACGGCGGCACCACGGTAGCTGCCGGCCTGCGCACCCTGGGCTTTACCCATGTGGATCTGCTGATTCTCAGTCATGCGCAAGCCGATCATCTCGGCGGTGCGCTCTCCCTGCTGCAAGCGGTCAATCACATTGATGAGATCTGGCTACCGGATGCGCCGGCAGCGCGCAGAGACCAACAGGTGCACAGTATCATCGCGCAGGCAGCAGCACAGGGCACGCGCGTGCGCTGGCTGGCCAGAGGCGACAGTCACCGGCTAGAAGACCCCGGTAGCAAAACCGCCGCAGCGCTTACCATCCTGTGGCCGCCGCGCGGTTTTGCCCCGAACAATGAAAACAACACCTCTCTGGTGGTATCCGTGGCATTGAGCGACGCGATACATCTGTTGTGGCCGGGCGATATTGAAACGGCAAGTGAGCGGGCACTGCTTGCCAGCGACATAGAGGCTGTAGGTGCCATGCTGATGCCGCATCATGGCAGCCGCACATCCAGCACGGCCAGCTTTATCAGACGGCTGGCGCCTGCATTGGCCGTGGCACAGACGGGTGCGCATAATCATTACCGGTTTCCGGCCGCAAAGGTTGTCGCCCGTTATCGCAGCATCGGTGCAGAGATCCGCAATACGGCCGAGGGTGCTGTAATGGTAACATGGCGCGACAGCCAGCCGCAGGCCCGTTACTGGTCAGCGCCGAGCCCCTCCCGGCGCGAACAGGCGCAGCACTACTGGCAATGGCTGAAAAAAGTAGCCGGGTGACATTTGCCCGCTCATCATGATAATTGCCGCAACAGTTTATTATTTTCATCGGAAACAGGACGGAGGCAGAAGTGATAGAATTTATTCAACAGGGCGGTACGGTGATGTACTTCCTGCTGGCAGCATCTGTCCTGTCGTTAACGATCATTTTCGAACGAGCCTGGAGCCTGCGTCGCTCCGTAGTCATTCCACTGAAAGTCGTCCAGCAAGTGGAGACATCCGTACGCGACGGCGATGTTAAATCCGCCATGACATTCTGTCAGAATCACAATACCGCCATGAGCCGCATCCTGTGGATCGCACTGGCCAACCGCGGCGTAAACCGCTCCGTGATGAAAGAGATCCTGGAAGAGTCCGGCCGTCAGGAGGTCGCTCATCTGGAGCGTTTTGTTGCCATACTCGGCGTCATCGCCGCCGTTGCACCGCTGCTTGGCCTGCTGGGTACAGTCATCGGTATGATTGAGGTATTTCAGCAAATTTCACTGGTTGGTGTCGGCAAGGCCGATGTACTGGCCGGCGGCATCTCCAAGGCCCTGAACACCACGGCCTTCGGTCTCTCAGTGGCCATCCCTTCCATTGTGGCCTACCGTTATTATGAATCACGTGTGGATAGTTTCGTGCTCGAGATCGAGCATCATGCGCTGCGCTTTGTTGAGCTGCTCAAAGGAGAGCGTACGTGAAACTGCGTCAGAAAAAGCGTGCGGATTTTCTGGTGGATATTACCCCACTGGTCGATGTCGTTTTTCTGATGCTGATTTTCTTCATGGTCTCCACCACCTTCAATGTCACATCCAGCCTCAAACTGGAACTGCCATCCAGCCATGCCACCGCTCAGCAGAAGGAGATCAAGCAGGTCACGATCGCCATCAGTGCTGATGGCAAACTGTTTGTACAGGATGAGGCGGTGACCGATGAAGAGCTGCGTCCGCGCATCCTCAATGCCACCCATGGCGACCCGAACATACGCGTGGTGTTGCGTGCCGATTCAGAGTCGCACCACAAGCGCGTGGTTTATGTACTCGATACCCTGCAAGGACTGAACATGAGTAAAATTGGTATTGCCACTATCTCTTCCGACGCACAGGAGAATCAGTGATGCGCATTGTACAGAAGTTCGGCGGCACATCGGTCGGCTCAATCGAGCGCATTCGCGCCACAGCTGATCTGGTACAGGCAGAGCTGGCGCGCGGCAATCAGATTGCCGTCGTGGTCTCCGCCATGAGCGGAGAGACCAACCGCCTGATTGCCATGGCCATGGACATGGATGAATCCCCGTGCGAACGGGAGATGGATGCACTGGTGGCAACCGGTGAGCAGGTCAGCGCGGCCCTGTTGGCCATTGAGTTGCAGCACCGCGGCATCAAGGCCTACTCCTACACCGGCGCTCAGGCCGGGGTCATGACCAGCAGCGAGCACAAGCGCGCCCGCATCAGGGATATCCGCAGCGAGCATCTGCAGCGCCATCTGCAGGCCGGTGAAGTGCCGGTAGTGACCGGCTTTCAGGGTGTGGATGACAATGGTAATATCACCACGCTGGGGCGTGGCGGCTCGGATACTTCGGCTGTAGCACTGGCCATAGCAGTCAAGGCCGATGTCTGCGATATCTATACCGATGTCGATGGCATCTACACCACCGACCCGCGTATTGTGAAGTCCGCGCGCAAGATTGACCGCATCGCCTATGAGGAGATGCTCGAGTTCGCTTCATTGGGCGCCAAGGTCTTGCAGACACGCTCGGTGGAGATGGCAATGCGTTATAATATGCCGATACACCTGCGTTCCAGTTTCAGGGACGTTGTCGGCACAATGGTAGTAAAAGAGGATGATACAATGGAAAGAGCCGCTATTTCCGGTGTGGCCTACAACCGTGACGAGGCCAAAATAACGATCCTGGGC
>Ga0100398_1005196_pt1 | contig 10494 bp, 10 predicted proteins | sample CryGeymeta201522_FD_81568 | JGI IMG/M metagenome (GOLD analysis project Ga0100398, IMG submission 81568) | Groundwater microbial communities from Crystal Geyser aquifers in Utah, USA - Crystal Geyser metaG 2015-22 | ecosystem: Environmental > Aquatic > Deep subsurface > Groundwater | place: USA... | reverse complement strand
GTCTTTCATGAAACTCTCGCTTATGTGACAGCACCTAAGGCTCTGAGCGGAAGTGGTGGAATTCCATCCATCATCCATCATCAACGGGACCAGCAGCAGCCTAAAAAGGGTAAATAAATTTTTGTGAAACAATAAAAATAGATTTCGTTTACATTACTTAATTTTGTAGACTTCATCCATCAGATTGCTTTGTGCGTTTTCCTACTGTCAGTAAAGAAATAAATGTTCCAATGTGAGGCTCATTTGGAACAGTCGTGTAAATAGTACCGTAGGCGGAAGACGGAACTCATTGATCTGTTTTTTCATCCACTGGATATATGTCTTCGCCTGCGACGAGTGAGGGGTTTGGAGCTACTCTACATGGGGTTTCTGTCTCAGAATCTGAAAAAGGAACTGCATTTTCTCTCATCTTGACATTGATGGGAGGCCAGTAGATGCTCCAAGGAACCACGCAGACGACAGAAATCGAGTCGTTTTTTAAAGATTTTCATAGACTGTGTAGCGCACTTAAAATCGTTTGGTTGCTCTAACATACTTTTGTTCGAAAAGAACTCTATTTTGGAGTTCATCTTGAGCAGGAAGATAATTGCACTTAACTAGGGCCGGAAAGTATTGAAATCTCTGACCTCGTTGACAATTTCCATGGCTTTTTTCAGCAAGTCCGACATCTCCTCGCAAGTCTGTCGACGCTGGGCAATGTCGTCTGCTTCTTTCATCAAGTTTCCAACTTCAGCTTCTCTGTAGAGTTCACCTACGAGTTCGTTCTGCATACCATCCGTCACATGGTTTACCAAGTAGTACATGATTGTTTTGGGCACCAGATCAATAAAGTTCTTGCGCACAATCTTGAAATACGATTCAATCAGGCTCTTGATCACTTCCATTTCCACTTGGTCGCGCTCGGTTGGTGGCTGGTCGGCCTGCTTCATGGTATCCGGTACTGTGGGCAAGTGTACGATAGAGGGTGGTCCTCCAGTGCCACTGCTTCTTCGCGATTTAACAGCGGGCTTACCGCGGAAGATAAAGTCCATGACTGTACCAGTAGCAGTTTCTGATACGTTGTCGCCGTCAAACTCTTCTGTACCGTTTCCGTAGTTACTGCTAGCCGAAAGCGGTGTCTGAGCAACACTTCCAGTGGCGTCTCTGCTTCCCCGAGGAATAGAACTTTGTTGTCGTTCGTCGTTTTCTTTACCAACCTTCTCCATTAGCTGCGCTACCGCTCGCGAACCACCAATAAAATCCGGATGGCTCGTATTGATGTACTTTTGGTGCGTACGAAATTTAATAGATGCAAGGAAAGAACAATTAAACGCAATACACAAGCGAAACCAGCAGAGGCTGCGCGCATCCCAAAATCACTTACGGCAAGTTCAATCTTCACCAGGTTTGATACCATCAACTGGGTAGGCTCCATGCAGCGTTTGAGCAAACTGTTCACAACTTCCATCATGCGGTCACGAAGATTTGGGAATCGTGTCAGCTCTGGTGGTTCGGACTGAGAGGCAATCCTCTGCAATTCCTCGTACACCAGGTCGACACACTGCACTCCAGGTTGCTCCAACCTTGAAATTTGCCGACGGATGAGAATATCAAAGGACACTTCGGGAACAAACAACGCGGGCCGTGTTCCGTGAGCATTGCAAATGGTAGTTCGAATTTCCTCGTCCGAAAGGCCATCAAAAGGACCAACTCCCATGATGCTGGCAGCAAAAACTTCTGTGAAAATATACGAGACCCGTGCTCCTCCAAACAATTCACGGAAAGGGTTGCATTTTGTTTTATGCCCACGTAAGTCATTCTGTCCTCCGCGTCCTTCAATAATGGCTGAATAATTGGATGAAAATTTGGAGAGCAATCGAAGCAGCTCACCACCGGCTGAAGGACCAGACGACCCCGGGCTCCCGAGGGCCTCCAACTCCTGATTCACATCGGTGGCCATGCTGGTAATGCGATTTTTCAACTCGGGCAAGCAGTCCCGAATATGATGCATTAAAATAACATTTAAGAATTGAGCCAAACAACTAGTTCCGCATTTCGCGAGAAGAGCACGGTCACGGCCGTAGACTGGATGTTGGCGAAAAAAAGCGGCTTCTTTCTTCAAACCTTTCGGGTGGATGCAGGTTGTATGTATGGTGTGATGCAAAACCAATAAGTCAGAACACAACATGAAAAATAAAAACGCAAATAGAATCAAGCCGCAGAGAGAATCTCAAGCGTTCGTACCCTCCCGAATGGACAAATCGGCATTAACGTCCAGCTGTCCTCGATTAACAACGCCAACATATCCTCTTCGGAGGGGAATGACCCGATTCATCAAAATTTCACTTGCATCCGTTCCTTCATCCATGAGATCCAATTTTGTGAGCACCCCTACAGTTCGGTTTCCGTACGGATCCACAGTCTGCGCTAATTTGATGGCATCGCTATTGGCCAAATCCTGATTGGCTGCTGTTACTGCCAAAATGATTGCGTTGGGATTTTGGATAAACTCCAGAGACATGTTAAGAATTTGCTCTTCAATATTGTCCGGTTGATCTCCCACGGGAACCTTGGCAATGCCGGGCAAATCCACCAGTGTCAAGGACAAGACGCGGGGAGAATAGATTTTCAAGTGAATGGGAGTATGATCAATGCCCCTGTTGGAACCCGTCAAGCGTTCAGTTTCTCGTATAATTTCCGATCGAATGGATACAAAATCGTGATAGCGTCTGCCGGGTTGGTGTAAAAATTCTCCCCATTCTTCGTCTTCTCCGACGCCACTTCCACTATTTGTTTCGTAATCATTGTTGTTGGCCGTATTGTAGAGTTGGAGCACCAAAGGACGTCTTGTGACAATGCCAGATCCTCTGATAAGGGACGGACAAGTGAGTTACTAGAACGTCCGTAAAACAACAAAAGAAACTTTTCAACATACGGCACTAGTAGTAGCTAGTAGTAAGTACTGTAGTAACGTACCGGGGCAAAAAGGATCTTCCAACAATGGCTTCTAATACACTCGACTTTCCCGAGCTTTGTCCTCCGACCACCACAATTTGCGGCAGATCCAAGGCAGTGGTTTGTCCCAAAGCCCCCAATACGTCCTGCAGCTTCGATGCAATGGGAATTAGGTCTTCCATGGTGTCGATTTTTCTTCCTTTAAGCGTGAAAGTTGCAAATTCTGTTGATTTTTTTTTTTGTAAAAGTGATGTGAGAGTAGAGAGTAGGAGTATTTTTGCTGCTGGCTGGCGGTGTTGTACTGGTACAAAATACTGCATTATTATTTTCAAATCGGCAGAGAGGCAGATCAACGAATCCGTTGATGTTGAAATGTTTCATTAGGGTTAGAGAATCCAGCTTTTTTGTTATTAGTGTGTGTTGCCAATTTTGGACCGAATAGACAGTTGTGTTGTTGCGAGTCCCGCGGGGTTCGAAAATGACTCTCATTAGCGAGACATGGTCTGTGACCGCTATTGTGCCCTTGTTGGCCATTCGCAGCCATCACAGCGACACTGCTCATCGCATCCGCCACAACAAGAAGCCAAAAAATTATTAACAATAAATCAGCTGATTGTTCAGGCAGTGTATTACACAAGCTAGCTAGACACACGGACTCAAAGAGAGCGCCCTGTAATTTTAGTTTAAACCTTCTCGTGAACAGTTCAATTGACAATTAACAGTATAATTTTAACTCTTTTGCTCTGACAGCAAACAAAATCTTTTTAAAATGGTGCAAATGACGGGTATGTCTGTCTTCTCTGTTGCCCTGTAGTATCTCTTAGGCGGTTTCGTTGTCACGGTTAGGTGCCCCTTTTTCTTGCTGCTGTATTGCCGCTCTCACGCTACCTTATGTCTCTTTTGATTATTGCTATTATGAACAGCCGCTGACCAAGCGGTCATCAAAAGTATGCCAGGAAATAGATTGTAAGTCGACTGCGTTATCATTCGTTTGTGTCTGGATTTTCCATTTTCCATGCCTTGTTCTTGTGTTTGCTTTCTTGGCGGCGGATACGTTGGGATTGCACTAACAACACCATTACCTTGTTTTCTGGTTTGTTTCTTCTCCAACAGGTGCTGCGACTGTGGAATGAAGAATCCTGATTGGGCCTCCGTTTCCTTTGGTACCATTTTTTGTTTGGATTGCTCAGGAGTTCATCGGTAGGTGCTTGAATTTTTTTGAAGAGTCGGTGAATTGAAGTGGGAACTCTGTGTTAGATGGTTGGCTCCTTTTGGCAGTCAACTTTATTATTTATTTGTGTTTCATTTCTACTAAAGAATGATGTTTATTCTAGTCATTTTCTCATCTCCGCCTTATTATTTTCATTTAAAAAAAAAGGTCTCTGGGAGTCCACATTTCTTTTGTTCGCTCCATCGCCATGGACTCTTGGACGGACAAACAGCTCGCCGTAATGAAAGCCGGCGGAAATGATAAATGCAATGCGTATCTAAAAGCCCGCGGCATCGAGGCCAGAACACCCGTCAAACAAAAATATGAAAGCGATGTTGCCCAACTCTACAAAGAAGTCTTGAAAGCTCGTGTGGAAGGACGTCCCGAACCTACGCAGTTGCCCAAACCTACACCCAGGAAACCATATGTTTCTCAATATTCTCAGAATTCGGCTCCCAGCAGTAACGGTAGCCACATGTCGGGAGCTGGAGGAGGAGGAGGAGGCAGTACTGATGCCCAAGGTATGGAACGTTTGGTGGGCGAAACAGATCAGCAGTACATTGCTCGACAAACGCGTCTGAGAGACGAGGCTAGAGCCAGAATGGCTGCCAAATTTAGTGGGTCCAGTATGGGTGGAGTCGGAAGCACTGCTCGCACTGGAGGCATGGCGGGTATTGGTTCCGATCCCAATTACGATCGAAATTCAGGATATCGTGGAAGCGGTGTAGATTCTGTGGTGAGCGGACTCGGAAATGCCTTCAATTTTGCTGCCTCAATCGTGTCGGATGAAAGTACCAAACAAGCTGTTTCGGGCTTTGCTGGAAGTGCTGTAAATGCTGGTGCAGGTTTTTGGGGCGGACTCACATCGACCGTCTCGCAGGTTGCGAAGTCGGTGACGGAACCCGACGCGAGTGATGGATTGATGGAGCTTCAGCGACAATTTGAGGCCAAAAAGTCCACCACTGGCAGCAAATATGGTGGATTTGGATCTGATTCGATGACACAACCATCAGCTTCGTCCACGAATTTCGGCTCGTTTAGCACGTCGAATATTGGAGGGGGAGATACAGGCGGAGGTTCAGCAGGCGGTATGCCATGTGAAGATCCCAACGGTGTGAGACGATTGACTGGAGAGACAGATCAGCAATATATTGCCAGACAGACCCGGATTAGAGATGAAGCTAAGGCACGAATGGCTGCCAAGTTTGGAGGCGGAGGCAAAATGGGAGGTGTCGGCAGTAACAGCATGGGAGGAATGGGCAGTGGTGGAGGTGGAATGAGCCAACCGAGTTCCGCTAGATCGATCGCTCCCGCTCTAGTTATGCCAGGAGAAGATCCCAATGGAATTGAGCGATTGACGGGAGAGTCCGAGGAGCAATACATTTCACGACAAACGCGTCTTCGGGATGAGGCAAAGGCTCGTATGGCTGCCAAATTTGGAGGTGGAGGCATGGGAGGCGTTGGTAGCTCATCTTCTCCGAAGCCAGTGCACAACATGCCTGCGGAACAAAATTATGGCGCTAGACCACTTAACTTTGGAACTCCCCAACGTGCGTTTACACCTCCTTCTGTTGGAACCAAAACACCACCTCGAAAAATGAGCAACGACGATTTCTTTTCTTCCTTTGGCACTTAATAGTGCGTTTCGTCACTGGCGGTGGACCGCTCCAAAGTTACTAGTAGCCTCGTAGATTGTGAGGATATAAGAACAAAGTGCAGTCCACGATGATAAGTCGTTCACTGTCGATACGATGGATTTTTGGAATCTGTGACTCTTTTACCTTATAGCTCTATTGCTTTGGAATCCTAAAAACTCTTCTTGTAGAAACATTATGATTATTACTTGATAGCTGCAGCATTTAAACAAGCCACAAAAGGTTGCCGGAAAGAACATAACACGATGCCAACCAACAATGGAAAACGAATGCTAGGTGCTCTCTCATCTTCCACCATAGTGACCAGGCATGGGACCTCCAGGGCCACTACCCCGAGGAGGAGGAGGACCACGACCACCAGGAAAGCCAACACCTCTTCCGAACCCGCCGCCAGTACTTCCTGGTGGCCCACTGTGAACACAGGAAATATAAATGTTGGCTCGTGAGATTCCTTGACTCTACAAACAATTGTTTTCATCCTTTCTCGTCAATGTAATAACAATACGCACCCTCCGCCTCCTCCGAATCCACCTCTGCCTCCGCCAAATCCTCCTCGTCTACGTTCATTGGCTTTTCTGAGAATCGCGGCAGCTTGGCCCACTGCTTGTCCTGATACACCCTCCGGAGGAGCTCCGCCATACTTTCGCCAGTGCTTAATCCTATTGAGAAACAAAGTTTTAGAAGAAGAGTGGTTAGGAAAAGGACCGAAAATAGTCTGTTGTTCCATCAATGCCCACTCACCTGAAGAAGAAGAAAATCCGGTCGATACGAGATACGATACGAGTCATACACGAAGAAAACACCCGCTCTAACTGCAACGATAGAACACCTTTGTTTATCAAAGCTACAAGTTTCCTGCATACTTTACCATCAGCAATGAAGCACTCTCACGTTTCTAGTTGGTTCATACTATACCAAAAGACGAAACGAAACACCGACAGACGCCACGCCGTATCGACTTGCAAAGATACAAGATACAATACTTACCGATTGAACATGGGTGCCAACGCGAGTTGGGGAGGCAGTAAAATGAAGACAATTTCTTTGCCACGCAGATATACTTGATTCACCTTTCGCTTTTGGCCCGACGTCTGATCCTTGACAACGGCATTCTTAATGTACAGGTTCATCATATCCTCGGCCTCGAACAAGAGCCCTCGGATGAGCTCTCCCTTTTTGGTCTCGACTTCGATGACAGCGCCTTCGGCATCGTGCAGAAGGACAACAGGAATACCTACTCGATTATTTCCAACAACAGACATGGGATAATAGGAATCTTAGTTTGCTTTGTCGCAGGATACTAATTTACTGGAGAAGGTAGCGTGAGTAGACTATGATCCGAGCTTCTAGCTATCTACTACTCTACTTTGCTTCTTGTAGTAGACTAGTACTAGTACTAGCTAGTCTAGTTTGTTTCTTGGTTTAAAGTTTGTTGGGTTGGCTGTAGACAATGGGTTATGAGCAAGCCTAGCAAGCTGTATTAATTCTAATCCTACAAAGTACACAGTCATAAAGCAAGTGTGCGTTTGAAGGTATCTTTTATTCTGTGGCTCACCAAATGAGATTGACGTAGGCGATGATGGTATCTTCCAGCAAGCCAACAGACATATTAACAACCACAATTTTCTCACGTCATTTATTGCTTCAGGCTTCAGCAGAAGAGCTACTCTACTACAGGTAGTAGTCTAGTTTACTTTATTATTATTTTGCAATCGACACTCCTCACAATTTGGATAACTATTTGAACTTTTACTCGTTTCAAGCGCGTAATACATTGAAATTAAAAGAATATCATGGTTCGCAATCTAGCAATGGGAACTTGGTTTTTGGCCGCACGTTTGTCGGTTTCGGCATTTACACCTGCCGCAAGAAAATTTACCTCCAGAATCGCACCCCTTGCGGTTTCCGACAGTGATTTTGATGATTTTTCCGCCAAGACCGCTTTCATGTTCCCTGGACAAGGAGCCCAGTTTGTCGGCATGTGTGAGGATTTGTGCAAGGAAGTACCTGCTGCAAAGGCTCTTTTTGATGAAGCCAGCGAAGTTTTGGGGTATGATCTCCTTCAAGTCTGCACCGAAGGACCAAAAGAAAAATTAGATTCTACGGAAGTTTCGCAACCAGCTATATTTGTGGCCAGTATGGCTGCTGTAGAAAAATTGAAGCAAGAAGAGGGTCAAGAGGCTCTTGATAAAGCTACCGTTGCCATGGGACTAAGTCTGGGAGAATATTCGGCTCTTTGCTTTGCTGGCGCCATTTCTTTCGCTGATGGTGTCAAGGTCACCAAGGCTCGAGGAGAAGCTATGCAAGCTGCTTCTGATGCTGTTGACACTGGTATGGTTTCTGTCATTGGCCTCGATTCGGATAAGGTAAAAGAGCTTTGTGAGGTGGCTTCGGAGAAGAGTGGAGAAGAGATCCAAATTGCCAACTATTTGTGCGATGGAAACTACGCTGTTTCCGGAGCCATGAAAGCCTGCGATACCGTTGCCGAAATTGCCAAGCCTGACTTCGGAGCCCGCATGACTGTCAAGCTTGCTGTTGCTGGAGCTTTTCACACTCATTTTATGGCCCCTGCTGTCGGAGCTCTTGAGGAAGCTTTGAAGGGTGTCGAAATTAAAAAGCCTCGCATTCCCGTCATCAGTAATGTGGATGCCAAGCCTCACAGCGACCCTGATACTATCAAGAAGCTGCTGGCCAAGCAGGTGACTTCTCCTGTCTTGTGGGAAAATACCATGAACTCTGTTCTTGGAAAAGACTTTGATGAAGCCTTCGAGCTTGGACCCGGAAAGGTCACTGCTGGAATTTTGAAGAGATTCGACAAAAAGGCCAAATGCACCAACGTTGAGGTTTAAGGAATGCTAAGCTACTCGCTACAATAATTTATGTTTGGCACCTTGCTATTGTTTTTAAATTTTTGAAGATGTTCCTCTCTCTGTGTGTCGTTATATTTTACAATAATAATAATATGAAGAAGCTTAATCAATAGTAGTAGTAGTCTACTTCTGCTGCTACTTCAAAAGTACTGTAGCACTTTCCGGTAGCCGGTAGATGTCCTGCCTGCTCAACGCCAGTTCCAACTTGATACTATATGGCAGACGACCTAGCTAGTAGTAGTAGCTTGGCTTATCAATTTCCAGAATATGCCAAAGGTGCTATATCTCGCTCCTTTCTTGTACACTTGTTGTTCACGAATATTGATTGGTATGACTCTTGTGTTATGCTGCAGCTGCTGCAGCCTCTCAAATCTCTTCCCTCCTCGGTGTATCTGACGTGCAAACAATTATTGTTGCAAGTAAGCGTCCCTTCTGACGACTAGCTATCAGCCAGTTGCTGATAAACTTTCACTCGAGTTGTTTTTTTATGGAATAGTTCATCCCTGCCGCCGTAACCAGCGCTACTCTAGCTAGCTACTGTAGCTAGTTTGGTACCACGTGTATACCACCCCGACTTTCTGCGCCCTTTTTCGTTCTCAAAGTTCTGTTGCTGTGTTCGTTGCTGCCATCTACTCCGTTCCGTTCCATAGTTTGTCATACATTTTATTATGTGAGTATGAGTACCTTCGATACAATTGTTAGCGCTGCACAGTCAGCAGACTAGCTAGAGTATGGTAGTGAAAGGAGGGACCGAGCCTGCTTTTTTAACGGATGAATTGAGTCACGAATTCGTCATTGCATTCGTATTACTCGTGTGTGTGTGTGTGTGTGTGTGTGGATGTGCCTGAAGTTGACGATGGACACAAGAATAATATCATAGATAGACAGGGTACCAGGTAGGCTCTTTCAACTTTCAACTTTCAACCATAGCTTAACTTTTTTGTCTAGCTAGCTAGGAGGTCATCTACCACCTACCACAGTAGTTTAAGAATAACAAGCAACAGATTGGATAAGGAAATAACTAGCCTGATTAGGGCATTAAGCAAAGCTAAGATATATCTATCCTGCTACGAGAACATCACTGCAAAATCCAACGTAAAAAGACTTGATTAAAGTTTAAATAATTGTTGAGCCACAATGTCGGCATCTAACAGTTCTGTTTCGAGTAATGCTCCGAGCTATCCCATGCGAGCCTATTTGAACTTTTGCCCAGGTGGAATGACCTATAAAGGAGCATCCAACGCGGACGATTGCTTTTATCAATTGGCTGATATCTCGGTGCCTTCCGCTACGATATCCACCCCAACCGCAGCTGAGCGGTCCGCATCCACAGGCTCTGCTGGGTCCATCAGTCGCACGTCTACAGGAAGTCTCGGCGGTTCATCGACCCGTTCGAATTCTCCAAATTTCAGACCATCGCAATCGCAAGCCATTTCAGTGGACATGATTGTCAACAAAGCCAAGATTGCCGATGACAAACTCCGGCAGTACGCGCTCCTCTTTGGCGGCAAGGACCCCTTTCGCCTTCCTCACTATCTCCCTTCTTTGAGCGTTCTAGCAGAAGCTTCGTTTGGTCGACTGACTGGAGTACCTCATACCAACGTGAAAGCTTGGGCCGATGCCATGGTGCTGCAGTACTTAGAGACGACACCCGAATTTGTTCCCCAGTCAGAAGAAGACATTTACAATACGAAACCAACGGCCATGAAAAAGGTGACAGAAACTACCGCTTCAGTTCTTCGCAAAATGCTGGAGGATCAGGAACGGGTCCAAGGCGCCAACGACCTCGCTTCTCCTTCGTCTCGGCCTCGTCCCTGCGGTTATG
>Ga0100398_1005193_pt1 | contig 10497 bp, 8 predicted proteins | sample CryGeymeta201522_FD_81568 | JGI IMG/M metagenome (GOLD analysis project Ga0100398, IMG submission 81568) | Groundwater microbial communities from Crystal Geyser aquifers in Utah, USA - Crystal Geyser metaG 2015-22 | ecosystem: Environmental > Aquatic > Deep subsurface > Groundwater | place: USA... | reverse complement strand
AATCGTGCAAGTGGTTTAAATCGTACTATGTAGTATGGAAACTTACCTTGGGATTTTTCGCAACAAATCGTGCAAGTGGTTTAAATCGTACTATGTAGTATGGAAACTGAAATGCATATCTATGTTGTCAAAATTCCGTAGTTTAAATCGTACTATGTAGTATGGAAACCCATAACGAAGCCCAGCACTTCCCTTTTGTTGATATTGTTTAAATCGTACTATGTAGTATGGAAACTTTGCGTTTACATCAAACTCGAAGAAACAAATTTGTTTAAATCGTACTATGTAGTATGGAAACTTTAGTGAGAATGTTATCCCCCTTCTTGCTGTCGGCGTTTAAATCGTACTATGTAGTATGGAAACCTTTGTAATCACAACCTCTAATGCATCCTTCAATGAGTTTAAATCGTACTATGTAGTATGGAAACTTTTATTTCCTCGGAAACTTGATAGAGGAAATGTTTGTTTAAATCGTACTATGTAGTATGGAAACTAGCTTTAACTATGACAGAGTATGTGCATAGTTCTCGGTTTAAATCGTACTATGTAGTATGGAAACCATAACAACTTCCTGAAATAGGTGTTTCATAATAGGTTTAAATCGTACTATGTAGTATGGAAACCCGATGCAATCTGGTGTGCGAACAATAGAAAAAATAGTTTAAATCGTACTATGTAGTATGGAAACACAAATTAAATTTCCAGGTCATATCAGCAAAAGTTTGTTTAAATCGTACTATGTAGTATGGAAACTAATATCACTGCAGATTTCAAGCACAGCTTTTGATTGTTTAAATCGTACTATGTAGTATGGAAACATATTACCGCTTCTTGTTCCTCTGGCGAGAGTGTGGGTTTAAATCGTACTATGTAGTATGGAAACGCACTTGCACGATTTGTTGCGAAAAATCCCAAGGTAAGTTTAAATCGTACTATGTAGTATGGAAACCAAAACTGAAGTAATGGCCGACGCTCGTGCAAGAAAAAGTTTAAATCGTACTATGTAGTATGGAAACTTTTTTGAATTTCAAAATCACATAGTTTTTTTTCTTCGTTTAAATCGTACTATGTAGTATGGAAACTCGCACCTGCTACCATTCATGACGTGCCTGAAATACGGTTTAAATCGTACTATGTAGTATGGAAACTTTGTGCTTTTTTTCGTGCCGCTGCGCGGGTTATCCGTTTAAATCGTACTATGTAGTATGGAAACTCGGAAGTGATGCCGGTGCTTGCTTTACCGCTCGCGCGTTTAAATCGTACTATGTAGTATGGAAACTATCTTTTCCTTCGTCTTAAAAACGGCCAGTTTTTGAGTTTAAATCGTACTATGTAGTATGGAAACATTAATTTTCTATATTGCTCTGTTAGAATTGCCATGGTTTAAATCGTACTATGTAGTATGGAAACTGTCATTATCGTTGCACAAAAAATTACATTCTTCAAGTTTAAATCGTACTATGTAGTATGGAAACTAAATCGTGGGTCTTTTGAAATTTCTGTAAGTTTTAAGTTTAAATCGTACTATGTAGTATGGAAACCATACGAATTCGGAAAAGGTGATGACAAAATAAAAGAGTTTAAATCGTACTATGTAGTATGGAAACTTGTGATGATATGGGTATTAAATTTTATTGTTTTTAGTTTAAATCGTACTATGTAGTATGGAAACCCCATATGGAAAATGAGAAGGAGCGGAAGAGCCATTTTGTTTAAATCGTACTATGTAGTATGGAAACCGAGAGACGCACCTACATGTGCGGCTACTGATGTGTTGTTTAAATCGTACTATGTAGTATGGAAACAACTCTTCGCCTCGGCTTCCTTTATGTAGGTCATAAGTTTAAATCGTACTATGTAGTATGGAAACCAAAATAAGGTAAAAAACTTTAATAGCAAGAAAGAAGTTTAAATCGTACTATGTAGTATGGAAACATATGTTTCCTTGAAATATACTTTTGCCGTTACTTTCGTTTAAATCGTACTATGTAGTATGGAAACTTTGTAATAGCTACGGAATAGTCATTAACTCTCTTAGTTTAAATCGTACTATGTAGTATGGAAACTTGTCGTAGCGATTGGGATTATCCTACCCATATTTGCAAGTTTAAATCGTACTATGTAGTATGGAAACCCTCGTATCTCTTAGCGTCGAGTTCTTTCCATCGTTGGTTTAAATCGTACTATGTAGTATGGAAACCTCACTTTCTGAAAACACACTTCCCCAGACGAATCTAAGTTTAAATCGTACTATGTAGTATGGAAACAAAAATAAGGTAAAAAACTTTGCCAATAAGAAAGAATGTTTAAATCGTACTATGTAGTATGGAAACTGAGCAGGACAACGAAGAGTGGAGGAGAGCGAAAGCGTTTAAATCGTACTATGTAGTATGGAAACGATAATAAGGTGTATATGCTGATGAAAACACCCGTCAGTTTAAATCGTACTATGTAGTATGGAAACTTTTTTGTGCTGCCGCTTTTCGTATTGCTGCTTTTTTGTTTAAATCGTACTATGTAGTATGGAAACTTGCTATTGCGCCCGCTATTATTACGTTTTTATTCATGTTTAAATCGTACTATGTAGTATGGAAACTAAGTAAATCAGATATTTTAGTACTTTGTGAGTGATGTTTAAATCGTACTATGTAGTATGGAAACCATGATCATACCCACAACATCCATTTTTTGTTATTCGGTTTAAATCGTACTATGTAGTATGGAAACTTGCACCAAATTTCCAAAAAATATAGTGTGGTGTTTGTTTAAATCGTACTATGTAGTATGGAAACATAGATTTATCCTCCACGATATTCTTCGGTATAATAGTTTAAATCGTACTATGTAGTATGGAAACTTTTCTTTTTTACACATCTTCGGAAAAATTGAACAAGTTTAAATCGTACTATGTAGTATGGAAACTCTACCGGGAAAACTTCTATCCCATCGTCCTTAAAAGTTTAAATCGTACTATGTAGTATGGAAACATGATAGAGAAGTCAGACGATATAGACCGGATGAATTGTTTAAATCGTACTATGTAGTATGGAAACCCTATTTCCCATGCCCCATATTCTCTTTTTTCGTAGTGTTTAAATCGTACTATGTAGTATGGAAACCACACTTGCAGGATATGCTGTATTTAGGTACTACGAGTTTAAATCGTACTATGTAGTATGGAAACGGCGTTGTCCCTCAAAAAAAAAATCAAAAATGAACAGTTTAAATCGTACTATGTAGTATGGAAACACGCTCGCTCCTATGTTTTTCATTGTGTTTTTTATTGTTTAAATCGTACTATGTAGTATGGAAACAAGTTTTGAGATTGGTACTGCCGCCTTCGCTTGCGAGTTTAAATCGTACTATGTAGTATGGAAACCTAGTAGTGAAAAAACTCCCAAGATTTCCATTTTCCGTGTTTAAATCGTACTATGTAGTATGGAAACTACAGCGCAAGCGATGTGGCAGGCGAAGACCTGAAAGTTTAAATCGTACTATGTAGTATGGAAACTACAAACAAAGACGAATGTTGCTAATAGATTGAAAAAAGTTTAAATCGTACTATGTAGTATGGAAACTTTATATTTATAAAATATATATAATAACTGATAAAGAGTTTAAATCGTACTATGTAGTATGGAAACCATTTACTGGGTAAGAGGTTCCACCATCCCAAGCCCGTTTAAATCGTACTATGTAGTATGGAAACTAATTGACATTGATGCTGTTGGGGAAAGATATGAAAGGTTTAAATCGTACTATGTAGTATGGAAACGTATTGAACCGTTATTTTTTTCCCGAGCCTCAACTTAGTTTAAATCGTACTATGTAGTATGGAAACTCGGATTTTGTAGAGAAGGCAATAAAATACTTGGCAGTTTAAATCGTACTATGTAGTATGGAAACTCACGCATTGCTTCATATTCTTTGTTTTTTTCCTCATGTTTAAATCGTACTATGTAGTATGGAAACTATCTCTTTCATCTGCTTTTCGTCTCTCTTCCTGTCGTTTAAATCGTACTATGTAGTATGGAAACCATAGAGGTCATATTTTTGGTACGCACCAAGGTTGGGTTTAAATCGTACTATGTAGTATGGAAACTTCTGAATAAGGATAACTGCTCACTTCCCGAAAACAGTTTAAATCGTACTATGTAGTATGGAAACTCGTTGAAAAAGATGATTGCACAAGGGGAAAAAATAATGTTTAAATCGTACTATGTAGTATGGAAACGTATTCTTTTTTTGGCGGTCATATGCGGTTTCAGCTTGTTTAAATCGTACTATGTAGTATGGAAACCTGGGCGGCTCACTCCTTTGTATTTTCCATCTATGGGTTTAAATCGTACTATGTAGTATGGAAACTTCGTGTTAAGGATAACTACGCACCGTTTGAAAATACGTTTAAATCGTACTATGTAGTATGGAAACATATACCTGCTTGCAGGTTATTTCCTCAAAAACAAGTTTAAATCGTACTATGTAGTATGGAAACATAACCTCATAGTAACATCGTAGTAACATCGTAGTAACGTTTAAATCGTACTATGTAGTATGGAAACCAAAGAGTTTCCCACTTTTCCTGACCTTCACCAGGTTGTTTAAATCGTACTATGTAGTATGGAAACTTCGTGAACATTCCCAAAGCACAAAGGTATCTGATTTGTTTAAATCGTACTATGTAGTATGGAAACCTCTTTCTTTTTCTTTCTTTTTCGCAATCCGATTTACGTTTAAATCGTACTATGTAGTATGGAAACTATTCTCGGATATTTTGGCTGCCACGGCGTGTCATTTTGTTTAAATCGTACTATGTAGTATGGAAACGCTGTAGGAATAGGCACAGCACTTGCACGATTTGTTGGTTTAAATCGTACTATGTAGTATGGAAACATAAAATGGTATACAGAAAAGCAAAACAAAAGGTTCGGTTTAAATCGTACTATGTAGTATGGAAACTATATTGTTGTGGTTTAGGTGGGTCTTGAATTACACGTTTAAATCGTACTATGTAGTATGGAAACTGCTTTTCATTATATCTTATTTATTTAATTTTTATCGTTTAAATCGTACTATGTAGTATGGAAACCATCATCTCCTTCTTCTCCTTCCTCTTCTCCTTCTTGTTTAAATCGTACTATGTAGTATGGAAACATAAGAGTATCTCCAACTTTTTTGGTTCTAAGCTCGTTTAAATCGTACTATGTAGTATGGAAACCTTATGAGGTTACAACGGCGAACGACGGGCGATACCGTTTAAATCGTACTATGTAGTATGGAAACGCTATGCACATTGAAGATATTGCAAACCTTGAAAAAGTTTAAATCGTACTATGTAGTATGGAAACTGAAAAACGCAGAAGCAATTGTGGATGCCTCTCTCGGTTTAAATCGTACTATGTAGTATGGAAACACACAAATATTGTGTCAAACATTATTCCTTATTTAGTGTTTAAATCGTACTATGTAGTATGGAAACCGACCCTGCTTCTCTCACTTTTTTCTTTTCATTTATGTTTAAATCGTACTATGTAGTATGGAAACTTAGTTACTGCTATCGCCATATTCACTTGTAATTTTGTTTAAATCGTACTATGTAGTATGGAAACAATTTTATTATAACTATGTAGTATAGAAACTGCAAAGTTTAAATCGTACTATGTAGTATGGAAACCGTCATATATGTCATACACAACACACATACCCGCGGGTTTAAATCGTACTATGTAGTATGGAAACCTTCGTATTTCTCAGCGTCAATTTCTTTCCATCGTTTGTTTAAATCGTACTATGTAGTATGGAAACTAATATACTAATAACTTAATATATATTATAATAATAGTTTAAATCGTACTATGTAGTATGGAAACTACAGTCTGGATCGAAATTCACAGTCAAAAACACACGTTTAAATCGTACTATGTAGTATGGAAACGCCGTTGTAGTCCTTTGAGTTTCTGCTTTGCTGAAAAAGTTTAAATCGTACTATGTAGTATGGAAACTTTCATCCACATCCTGACGGGTCAAAGGTGTGAGAGTGTTTAAATCGTACTATGTAGTATGGAAACTTTTTTGAAGTCCTTTGAGTTTCTTTTTCGCCAATAAGTTTAAATCGTACTATGTAGTATGGAAACGTACCAGCCAATATTTTTACAGACCGCAGTGTTTGAAGTTTAAATCGTACTATGTAGTATGGAAACTTGTGTATGAGCAGGTGGAAGTTTCGGCACGCCGTTGGTTTAAATCGTACTATGTAGTATGGAAACTGGCAAATGACGGGCGTTTTCATCAACACATCCACCTGTTTAAATCGTACTATGTAGTATGGAAACCTGTTTTTTGTTCTGGCGTAGGAACTGCACCCACGCTGTTTAAATCGTACTATGTAGTATGGAAACTGCTCTCCTTCTCGTATTATTTTTTCTATGTTATTATGTTTAAATCGTACTATGTAGTATGGAAACGGATTAGGGATAGCAACGAGAAATCCACTAATTACAGGTTTAAATCGTACTATGTAGTATGGAAACCACACCACCTCGGCTTTTTGACCTTCGTCCGAGCACGTTTAAATCGTACTATGTAGTATGGAAACTATTTTTTTTTATTATTCGCTTAAAGAAACAAATAAAGTTTAAATCGTACTATGTAGTATGGAAACTTACACATCGCTTCATATTCTTTGTTTTTTTCTTCATGTTTAAATCGTACTATGTAGTATGGAAACGAAAAAACATCATAACTGATGACGAAAAAAAAGAAAGTTTAAATCGTACTATGTAGTATGGAAACCCTACAGCACCTTATCCAAAATCACATTGGACACCAAGTTTAAATCGTACTATGTAGTATGGAAACTCCGTCGCAGAAAAAATACAGGCGATAGTGGCTTATAGTTTAAATCGTACTATGTAGTATGGAAACACTGTCGACCCGCCAGTATTGGAAGACATAAACGATGTTTAAATCGTACTATGTAGTATGGAAACCATATAAGACCCCAGACATTGCGCCAATCAAAAAAGTTTAAATCGTACTATGTAGTATGGAAACTATCTGTGTGCGGATAAAATATATTTCGATACAAGTCAGTTTAAATCGTACTATGTAGTATGGAAACTATTTTTTTTCATCACCCGCTTAAAAAAACAGATGAAAGTTTAAATCGTACTATGTAGTATGGAAACGGAACAGAAATGTGAATATTTTTTCTTATGTGATGAAGTTTAAATCGTACTATGTAGTATGGAAACTACAGGCGGGAATGGAACGATATTATGCCCGAAAGAGTTTAAATCGTACTATGTAGTATGGAAACAACAAAGAGAATACATAGAATTATGTCCTATTCGTGGTTTAAATCGTACTATGTAGTATGGAAACTATCTTGCCGTGGTTCAGGCAGGTATTGGATTCCTCGTTTAAATCGTACTATGTAGTATGGAAACCTGGACGACTCACTCCCTTGGGTTTTCCATCTATAGAGTTTAAATCGTACTATGTAGTATGGAAACAAAAATTTTCTTTTGGACACTTGAATATATTGCTCAGGTTTAAATCGTACTATGTAGTATGGAAACTGTTTTCCATCATATTTGTTTTTATTTTATTTTTATGTTTAAATCGTACTATGTAGTATGGAAACCAATGAAATATGCTACGCTAAAAACAATCATAAGCGTTTAAATCGTACTATGTAGTATGGAAACTAAAAAAAATTGACAAGGGAAATCTTATTAGAATAGTTTAAATCGTACTATGTAGTATGGAAACCAATACGTCCGATGACATCACAAGAGTTATCAATACGGTTTAAATCGTACTATGTAGTATGGAAACTTATTTTTTGAAAAGATGAAAATAATTGTTAACAAGGTTTAAATCGTACTATGTAGTATGGAAACTCGAAGCTATATCCTCCGCTATCCAATCTCTCGGAGGTTTAAATCGTACTATGTAGTATGGAAACCAAATATCCGAAAGTGAAATATAATAAAACCATCTTGTTTAAATCGTACTATGTAGTATGGAAACGTTTCTTGTTCTGATGTTCCTTCGGCCGCTGCTTTTGTTTAAATCGTACTATGTAGTATGGAAACCGAAAACCATAGGACTGGGCACCCCGTATGTAATTGTGTTTAAATCGTACTATGTAGTATGGAAACTTGGCAGGAAAATGAGATGGTGTTCTACCGCAAAATAGTTTAAATCGTACTATGTAGTATGGAAACTCATAAATATTTTTAGTTTTTTTTGGTTATCTTTTTTGTTTAAATCGTACTATGTAGTATGGAAACTTACTTCACCCCTTAGGTTTTCACGCCATATTCCCTGTTTAAATCGTACTATGTAGTATGGAAACCTTGAACGAGGCACCCGAGTATCAAATATCGGCGGTAGCGTTTAAATCGTACTATGTAGTATGGAAACCTCACTCCTCGAAAGCACGGTTTCTCCGACAAATATGTTTAAATCGTACTATGTAGTATGGAAACCTCACATCTCGAAAACACGCTTTCACCGACCAGTATAATGTTTAAATCGTACTATGTAGTATGGAAACTGTTTGCGGAGGGTCGTAAAGCAGAGCTGTGGACTGGTTTAAATCGTACTATGTAGTATGGAAACTCGGTTTTTGGACACAAATACAAAAAAAATCATAATCGTTTAAATCGTACTATGTAGTATGGAAACTTTTGACTGAAGTCAAAACCGCGTGTGATGAATTACTGTTTAAATCGTACTATGTAGTATGGAAACTGTATGCGTATCGAAGAACACGAAAATGTTGAACAGGTTTAAATCGTACTATGTAGTATGGAAACCATCATATAAATGTCGCACCATACAATCTACAGCATGTTTAAATCGTACTATGTAGTATGGAAACCGTGATGCGTCTCGTGGTATTTTTTGTTCTTTTGAAGTTTAAATCGTACTATGTAGTATGGAAACTGGGGAAAAATCGACACATAACCCCGTGTCCTTTTGTGTTTAAATCGTACTATGTAGTATGGAAACCTTTTTCAGCGTGGCTTCCGCCTGCGGGATAGCTTCGGTTTAAATCGTACTATGTAGTATGGAAACAAAAAGTAACAAGTAATACTAACCTTTACATAAAAAGTTTAAATCGTACTATGTAGTATGGAAACACATATGTTTCCGCCACATCATAACGGGTCGACGGTGCGTTTAAATCGTACTATGTAGTATGGAAACTTCACTGTGGTGCCTGTATTCACTCCGAGAACCACAACGTTTAAATCGTACTATGTAGTATGGAAACTGGCTACAACATTTCTGACTACGACCCAGCTTCTCTGTTTAAATCGTACTATGTAGTATGGAAACTATTATATTATATTATATAATATATACCCTTGGGAGTTTAAATCGTACTATGTAGTATGGAAACTCCGTTGAAGTCCTCTGAGTTTCTGCTTTGCGGAAGAGTTTAAATCGTACTATGTAGTATGGAAACGGGCAAGGGGCATATTGCGTGGCTCTAATATTCTTCGTTTAAATCGTACTATGTAGTATGGAAACTCAGGAAAAAAAAATAATTGATATTGAAAATATAAAAAAGTTTAAATCGTACTATGTAGTATGGAAACTACTATCCTTGAAATTCTTTTCCCATATTCCTTTTTGTTTAAATCGTACTATGTAGTATGGAAACCTCTAGCTGTTGAACCGGTAATTTTCAGTTTCTTGAGGTTTAAATCGTACTATGTAGTATGGAAACCTACATGTACATCCCTTATCATGAACGATTCACCTGTTTAAATCGTACTATGTAGTATGGAAACGTAATCTAATTTATATATATCTTTATATTAGATATAATGAGTTTAAATCGTACTATGTAGTATGGAAACTCGTTACCATCGCCAGTTTTTTCTCCCATTTTCCTATGTTTAAATCGTACTATGTAGTATGGAAACTTACAGAAAATGAAAATATCGGGCGAAGTATCGAGTGTTTAAATCGTACTATGTAGTATGGAAACTTGATTGCATTTGTATATACTTTTTCTCCCCGTGCGTGTTTAAATCGTACTATGTAGTATGGAAACTGGCTCTGCAGGATTTGACCGAAGATGGGCAGACGGTGTTTAAATCGTACTATGTAGTATGGAAACTGTTCTCCCTCCTTTTTTTATAAATTGAATAACAAACAGTTTAAATCGTACTATGTAGTATGGAAACTAAATGGACAACCCTTGGTAAATATTCAAAATATTCAGTTTAAATCGTACTATGTAGTATGGAAACTCGGAAGAGATTGAGGCGGACGAAGATAAAGAAAAAGTTTAAATCGTACTATGTAGTATGGAAACTATAACAAAATAGTTGTTTTATTTTCCATTTTATTGTTTAAATCGTACTATGTAGTATGGAAACATGCTTTTTGTCGGCGCGCTTCTTCTAACACTCTGGTTTAAATCGTACTATGTAGTATGGAAACTAAAAAGGACCGCGAACATCATTTACTATT
>Ga0100398_1005187_pt1 | contig 10502 bp, 4 predicted proteins | sample CryGeymeta201522_FD_81568 | JGI IMG/M metagenome (GOLD analysis project Ga0100398, IMG submission 81568) | Groundwater microbial communities from Crystal Geyser aquifers in Utah, USA - Crystal Geyser metaG 2015-22 | ecosystem: Environmental > Aquatic > Deep subsurface > Groundwater | place: USA... | reverse complement strand
GTGGACGCGGCATCTTGCCGCGTCGCAGCGGCTGGAAGCCGCTGCCACTTTTTCGCTGGATTCCGACGGAACATTTCAAAGCAGGCATTGAAACATGAATTTAGTGAAGTTTGGCGGTCACGGACAGCATCGATTGTCATTCGAGCGAAGCGAAGCAATTTTCTTGATCCGGATTGCTTTGTAGCTGACGCTCCTCGCAATGGCAAATCGCCATCAGCTAATTGCACTACCACTACCAGTTTGTCAATCCCGTGTAGGGGGCGACCCGCCGGTTCCCCTGGTGTTTGCCCTAACTGCTTGACAAGATTCTTGCGAGGTTCGAGACATGAGGGTAGAATGATGCGTCAGGGGGACCTGAAAGACAGTGAGCAAGACACCCGAATGCAATGTGAAAGCTGATCCGCCTTGGCTGATGATCAGCATTAGCGGCTATTTCAGCGATATTCTTGGAAAAAAGCTGACCGAAGCTGCTCGTGAGGCGCCGCTCGATGGGGTAAGGTTCGTGATTTTTGATTTTTCGGATTGCCCGGTCGTCAACAGTACCGGCCTGGCAGCCCTGATTTGCGCTTGCGAGGTATTCCAGGATGAACACCACCTTGAGGTCGGCTTTTGCCGGATGTCGAACCTTCTGTTGGAAGCATTTCAGATTTCCGGAATGAACCAAGTCGGCGCCCTATTCGCCACGGTCGAAGAAGCCAAGGTATTTTTCGGGTCGTGACGGAAACACCCCAGGAACAGAATCTTTTCGCCCAACTGGGCTCTGAGAAACGTTCCGTCCTCGTTTCCGCGATCGTTCAGCTTGCCAAGGTTTCGTCCAGCCCCCAAGCACTGTTCCGCCTTCGGAAGCTTGCTGAGAGCGGAGATCGGGAAGTCACGTTTTTCGCCGCCCAGGCCATTGTAAAAATCCAAGCCAGGCTCGGGCAGCTCCCCGAAGCGACATCCGCGCCCACCAGTCTCGATCGGACCGCCCTTCTTGCCCCACTGAAGGAGGAAGTTCCGCGGATTCTTGCGGTGATCAGGCAGACCCCGGAACAAATCCCCGAGGATTTGGAGCCCGTAGTGGCGGTTTTCCTCGGAAAACACGGGAATGAAACGGATGCTCCCTGGCTGGCATCCCACATCGAGAAACTTGATTCCAACCTCGCCCTTCCATTCATGGAAGCCTTGGAAACTGTCTCCCCAAAGGCACTTCTGCCGCTTCTAGCGGCGCTGCTGGGGTCCGTGCAGCCGTTGGTAAGGTGCCGGGCGATCTCATCCCTTCGTCGCATAGATCCAGATGAGGCCGAAGCCCATCTTTCGGAGCTTCTTGCCTCCAGACGTCCGGAAGACCGTCTGGCAGGTTTGTCGATCGCCTTCCTTTTTCCTTTTCCGAAAGTGCGTGAGTTAATTTTCGCGATTTTGCAGGAAGACCGCGACCCTGAAGTAATAAAAGGCTGCGGGACAATTCTTGTTTCCAACCCTGAGAAAGAGAATGCACTGAGACTGCTCGGGCTCATCGACACGGCTGATAAGGCGCAGGCGGGAAGGCTCAGCGAAATTTTTAGAGACCTTTGCCGGATTCTCGGCGCGGCAGGCATCGTTCCCGAGGCAGAAGCCAGGCCGGAAGCCATGATTCCACTTTGGCGCAAAGATCGGCTCAAGAGGTTCCTGACAGACCTCGAGGTTCAGATCGCGGTCACCACCGGCCCTCGCCGCGAATCGATGGAAGCCTGGCTTGGGAAGAACATCCAACTACCGGAAGTCAGAGCACTTCTGGAGCGCCTTTCGCTAAACCCCGCAACCGATGAGATGGCCCGGAATCTCCTGCAGAAGTGGGCCAAAGATCAGCAATTGGCCGCCCTGGCCAGCGGACCCGGCCAGTATTCAGATGAGGACAAATGCCAGTTTCTGCGGAAGCTCGATCCGCAGCAGTATAAAACCTGGATCGAGTGGGCCAGGCAACAGGCGCGCGAAGCCTCCCCTACTGTCCGGGCAGCCGCGCTGAACGTATTACATCGGCTGGACTCCAGCGCCGACGACTGTACGACCATTGCCGAAGCCGGCATCGGAAGCGGCGAACCGGCCGTTCAGGTCGCCGCGGCGAGATTGATCGAAAAATTCGATCCGAAGCGTCTGATCCCGCTATTGCCCACCCTTCTGGGAAGCCAGGACGGGCGTTTGCGAGCCCGCGGAATCCGGATCGCGCTTCAGCACGACGAGAAAGCTGCGCTTCAGGCGCTGGAGTCAATGCTCGGGGCTCCGGAGCCTGCGATCAGAGCGAACGCGGTAAGCTGCCTTTTCCTTTTTCCGGTGGAAAAGGTCACGGCGCTTTTGTTGAAAACTCTACAAAAGGAGGATCACTCCGCAATCGCTCGGCAGATTCTGGTGGTGCTTTTGTCAAACCCATCAATGGAGCTTCTCGATAAACTCGATCACCTGCATTCCCGCTCGAATCCCTCGGTCGCAATGACAGTGGCCCAGGCAAGAATGGACCTGTTCGACATCATTCTCAAACTAGGCCTTGACGGGGAAGCCAAGTTACCGGTGAAACCCCCTCCCGGTCCGAAGGCATTCATTTTGAGGGGGCTCGGGCAAAGTTCGACGACGCCTTCCCCTTCAGGCGCTGGTTCAGAACCGGAGACCCATGAGGGAAAACCTTTTCCAGCACAGAAGTCTGACGACAAGCCATATTCGGTTCCCCAGGTTCGATCCGCGATGCGAAGCAGGCTTTCCGCGGAACAGCAAAAGGCTTCTTCTGAAACCAAGTCCAGTGGGGCGACCTTTGGAAACCTAAACGCCTGGGTGCTTGTGGCCGTCGTGACTGCCTCACTGGCTTTCATGCCTACACTTTTTCTGCAGTTGGTGGGAACTGGCGGTTCGGTTGATTCCAGGCCGAAAGCCGAGGCATTCGATCCACGCAAGGAAGACCAGGAGACGATTCACCACACGGAGGTTCCCGCTGGTCTGCGGATGAACAGAATGAGCCGTGTGACCGGCAAGGTCAAGGAGGTACGCCCGGACGGCACACTTCTTTTCGTTTTTCAAGAGAAGACCTTCATGCTTGAAAGAGTTGCCACGGTTCCATTATTGGTGGGAAACGAAGATGTGGATGTTGAAATGCTTCCCTACCAGATTTTGAAAGATGGTACAATCGTGGCGGAGTGCGGCGATTTACACGTGAAGAAAATGATGAATGACGAGTGATGAGGGATGAGTGATGAAGAAAGAAGCGATGAAAGAAGAAGTGATGAGTGATGAGGGATGAGTGATGAGGGATGAGTGATGAAGAAAGAATCGATGAGCGATGAGGGAAGAAATGATGGGCGATAAGAGAGGAACGAGGAAACGAGGATGAGAGTGGGCTTGGGCGTAGACCAGGGCATTAGCGGGGGGTGGGGATGAGCTCGCTCGATAGACTTGAAAGACGATTTGGATTATGGGCTATTCCAGGGCTTGCAAGGGTTGTAGCCTCAGGCATGTTCCTTGTTTTCGGACTCGAGTATTTCAACGTCGTCGGGCGCGAGTTTTTTCTTCTACAGGCGGACGCAGTTCTTGCAGGCCAGATATGGCGGATTTTGAGTTTTCTCATGGTTCCGGCAAGCGTCAGCCCGCTTTTTTTCCTTTTCGAAACGATGATACTTGTCCTGGTGGGCGACGCGCTCGAAGAAGAATGGGGAATATTCCGCTTCAACGTGTATTACATGACTGGGGCCTTGTTCACGATCGTTCTTGCCTTCCTCATGCCTGAGTTTCCACAGGGAAGTTATTTCCTGAATCTGTCGCTGTTTCTTGCATTCGCAACATTGTTTCCGGATTTTGAGTTCCTGGTCTTTTTCGTGCTTCCTGTCAAGGTTAAATACCTTGCCATCTTGAGCGGCCTGGGAATCGCCTGGACAGTTGTTTTTCTTCCGCTACCGATGAAACTTGCCGCTCTCACAGCAGTCGGAAATTATCTGATTTTCTTCGGCGTGCAATTTCTTAGAGGGGCGCAAAGCCGCGCTCGTCTGGCTTCCAGGCGTATGCAGACCGCCGCCTTGGAACGGCACCAGAATGAGCCTCGCCATCAATGCACTATCTGCGGGAAGAACGATCGGACCGACCCCGATCTCGAGTTCCGATACTGTACATGCCCCGTCTGTGGGCCTCAAGGGAAGGCATTCTGTATTTCCGATCTCGACATTCACAACAAGGAAAAGCCCGCATGAAGCCCCGCGAGGGAAATTCGAAACCAAAGAACGCTGGATTCGCTGCGAGTTTCAGCTCAATAATTCGCGGGAGACATGAAAGCTGACCGGAGTGCGCAAAGCGCCCGATCGCGGGGATGAGACACATTTGGGCGCATGCACCCTCTTTTTGAGAAGATACCGCGGCGAAGTGTTTCTTTACAGTTTTCAGAGAATGGCCTACTATAGAGGCAGGCTGCGGCCATGCTGGGCGCAGGTTATCGGAGGGCGGACTTATGTTGGAGAAAAATTGGAGTCTCAGGTGGGCTGCTGGGTGCCTTCTTGCCCTGCTTTTCACAATCGGATGCACTCTGGTTAATCCGTTTCGTTCACTTCCCGATCAGCCGTCGGTATCAACGCAGGTTGAACGACCAATTTCCGCGGCCTCCGGTTTGGACTTCAGAAGCGATCTTCTTAGAGTTTACATCCCGCCCGACGCAATCCAGGCGGACGCGGTTTTAGTAGCAGACCATTATCCGTTTCCCCAAATGGTCGCTTCTCTCCCAAGAGGGTTTTTGGCCCGTTCTGAGTTTTTCACTTTCCGGTTCGTTCCGGAGCAAGAGCGTCTTTTGTCGCCGGTGAGGCTTGAACTTCCTGTTTTCAGTCCCAGGGGCAATGAGGCAACCGGTGGAACCGGCCCCCTTTTCGTCGCATGCCAGAAAAGCCGTGGAAACTGGCTTCTGATAACCCCTGCCCTTGATTCCGGAAATACGAAGGCCATTGTCGAGACCCTCCATCTTTCAGACTGGATCGTGATCCAGCAAAGAATTGCATCAGGGACTGGAACAGGAGCGGGGACGGGCCGGGGAATGGTCCCGGAAACGGGATCCGGAACGGCGTCTGGAACATGGCTCGAAACCATCTCCGCCCTCGTTGCAAGCCCGACGATCTTAAAGATCAGCGATCGTGGGTTCGTCGAGGGAGACTTACTGGTCGAGTCCGGAATTACCCTGGCATCAGGAACCAGAACAACCGGAGGAGCCGGCGAGGATTTCCTGAGGTGGCGTCAGGAGCTGAAGCTATTCCCGATCCCCGCTTTTCCGATGAAAGTTTCGTCATTGGACGGGAGTTCCGGAAAAATGTCGCGGCAACTCTCAGAAGATCATTCGGTTCTTTTCGACCCCACGACCGATCCGCTGATGGGTAGAGCTTTCTCAAATTGGTCGGCCAGTTATACCCTTCGAATCAACCTTTCGGGACTCTCGGTTTCGCAGGCTCCGAAGCGGCTGGGTTGGCGTTTTTCCGCCTGGACTGACGGGGGATTCCGTTTCGAAAGGGAAGGCCAGATCGACCTTGCCATGAGTTCGAAGTCCGCCGATCCGGCGAATCTGCCGCGTGTAGTATCTACGGTTCCACGCGACCAGGAAGTCGGTGTTTCCGTTCGGCAAGAGCTGGAAATCCGCTTCGACCGTGACATGGAACCGATTTCCGTGTACAAGTCATTTTCAATGGATCCGAGCCCCGGGTCCATCACCTGGCAATGGATAGACAGCCAGACCGTTTTGGCCGGGTTCCCCTCGTTTCTGGAACCCGGAAGGGTTTACACTGCCTCCTTGGCAACTTCAGCGACCGATATCCGGGGATTCCCACTAGATCAGCCCTACAGGTGGGTCTTTACCACCATGCTTGGATCCGACCTCGTTCCACCCGTCCTGGTAAGGGTTACGCCTCCAAACGGGGCCAAAAAGTTTCCCCGAAATGGCAGAATCGATCTTCTGTTTTCCGAAGCGATGAACAAATCGTCGGTAGAGGAAAGCGTCAAATTTACCAGCCCTGACGTTGGAACCCTTTCGTGGTATTGGGCTCCAGGCGCGGATTCCGTTTCCTTCCTCCCGGCCCGTCTCTGGGACGAGATGGTTCAGTATCGGGTTTCGATCGGCACGGAATGCCGGGATCTGGAGGGAAACCCGCTTGGGAACCGGGTCAACACCTCTTTCACGACGGGACCGTCAGGGCCGGAAATTGTCGAAACGGTTCCCGCAATGGGAAGCCGGGTTAAGCTTCCGCTCAACAAGTTTGAGTTTCTGTTCGATCGTGCCATGGACAGGCCGAGCGTTGAAGGGGCTTTCTCGATGTTTCCCGCGGTCATCCCAGTTTTTTCCTGGAATACCGAGGAAACGAAATTTATCGTTTCATGGACTGACGCTCTCTTGCCCACGGCTGCCGAAATCGTAGCCAGTTTTTCCGCTCTTGCCCGAGACAAGAAAACGAACGCTCTCGGCGGAACAACCGTATTCAGATTTCCTGTTTCGGACACTACGCCGCCGGTCGTTCTCGAGTTCACCCCCGCCTCCGAAACTCTCGGCACTCCGATCAATTCAGGAATTTTCCTGAAGTTCAGCGAAGCAATGAACAGGCTTTCAGTCGAAAGTGCCATTCAGACGAGCCCCAGTCCTTCCGGTGCAGTCTTTCAATGGAACGCGGCCGGAGACTCGGTTTGGCTTTTCCCTGGCTCTGACTGGCCAAAAGAAACATTGGTTACAGTCAGCCTGAGTACAACCGCTCGCGATCTTGGCGGAAACAGCATCGCCTTGCCGTTGGTATTCTCGTTCACGACGAAATCGACCCCGGCCCCTTCAATCGCCGGATCTATCCCGACGGCAGGTCAGACGGGCGTCAGCCGGACAGCCACATTAACACTTCAGTTCTCTGAACCCATGGACAAGGCCGGCGTAGAATCCGTCCTTTCATTTTCACCCTCACTTTCAAAAGGAGCCGTGTTTTCCTGGCTGAACGACGATCGGACCCTGGAAATCCGACCTATTGCCTCCCTTCCAAATCAAAAAATATGATCCTTTCGATCGACGCTACTGCCAAAGGGCGATCGGGAGCGAGTCTGGCCAAGCCGGTCAGCATTCCATTTTCGACGGCCGATACCGAGCCGCCGGTCTTGATCGGCACAACTCCGCGTGATGGCCAAACGGGTGTAGACCCATCGGCAGCGCTGGTTTTCAAATTTGACGAGCCCATCGAGCGGCTCGCAGCGGAAAAGGCGGTTTCCTTATCACCGGCTCCCGGAGCATCGGGGAAATTCACCTGGTCAGCCGATTCACGCTCCTTCACTCTCGCATGGGATGCCCCGCTCGCAGGAAATACGTCTTACACATGCGCCCTGGCAACTTCACTAGCCGACATCTCCGGGAACCACGCAGCCCTGACATGGGAGATCGGGTTCAAAACGCGCGACACAACGCCGCCGGCAGTTTCCGGAACTATCCCGGCCGACCAGGCAACCGGCCAACCGCTTTTCACGGCTGTATTGGTGAATTTTTCCAAACCCATGGCCACCCGGTCGGTGAATCTTACTTTCCAACCGGCGGTGTCGGGAACAGCCGTTCGTAAATGGAACACAACGGCGACTGCTCTGACGGAATATTTTTCCCAGCAGTTCACGTCTTCGACTCATTATCAGGTTACAATCGACCCTGGCGCTACTGACAGCTTCGGAAACCCCCTTGCCGGTTCTTTGACGCTTGGTTTCACCACCGGAACAGCAGTAAATCCAAGGGTTGTGGGAAGCACCCCCGCCAATGGAACCCTGATCGCCACTCTGACGCCCAAGTTCGAGGTGACTTTCGACCGTGCAATGGACGCGCAATCGGTCGCACTCGCATTTTCGATAACCCCCGCAATTCCACAAGGGCAAAATTTCGCCTGGGATGCCGACCAGAAGATCGTGAAAGTTACATTCAGCACGCAACTCCAGTCCGGAACCGCTTACTCGGTCAAACTTTCCACCGCCGCTGCTGATCTCGCGGGCGTACATATCCCCGTTGAATTCAGTGCTGACTTCGTCACGGAGGCCGCCCCGACTATCGTTACGGCGCAAGTAGTTCCCCCAAACGGGGCCGTTTCCGTGACCACGGGAACCGCTATTCGGATACCGTTCAGCAAGGCCATGGAAAGCGGTTCCACTGAAAGGGCATTTTCTTTGCTGCTCGAAGGAATGCCGATTGCCGGAACCTTCTCCTGGAGCGGAAATACAATGGTCTTCCAACCGGCGAAACCTCTTTCGCTGAAACGGAGCTACTATTTCATCCTTGTAACTACCGGCGCAAGGGACATCCATGACCTACCGTTGAAAACGGCGTTCACAGGGCAATTCATGACCGTCCCCGGCGCCGCCCCTGAAATCATCTCGGCAGCTCCGGCCGACGGCTCGAACAACGTCACTTTCGATTCCGCAATCGTTCTGAATTTCAATCAGTCCATGGATTCAGCCACGGTCAATCCGATTGTCTTCCCCGCCCCCCCCGGAAATACGCTCCAGACCTGGACGAACAGCAATCAAACCCTGACCCTTGGTTTTGACCAGGGACTTTACGAGGGAATCAGCTATCGCGTAACCGTTGGAACCGAGTCGTTGAGCGCGATCGGAAGCCCATTGAACGCCCCATGGACAGAAACGTTCACGACGGTCACCCCTTCACCCCCGACCTTGTTGGAGACCGTTCCCGCCGGCGGAACGACGAATCAACCCCTTTTCACGGCCGTCATTCTTCGTTTTTCGAAACCCATGGCTACCGCCACCGTCCTGGTTTCCTTCCAGCCTGCCGGCCCCGGAACTCCGGCCCAGGAATGGAACACGATGGCAACCACCCTGACCGTTTGGTTTTCGGCTGCTTTCTCGGTCGCCACTCAATCTCAAGTGACCGTTGGGCCCAACGCAGCCGACAGATCGGGGCTGATCGTGACCGGAAACAGGGCGATTGGCTTTCAGACCGGTGAGACCGCAAACCCGCGAATACTCTCGGTCAATCCTTCCGATGGAGCGCTCGTTGCCACGACTACCCCGCGTCTGGATGTCACCTTCGACCATTCCATGGACGCGCAGTCTGTGGTCAAGGCTTTCTCGTTGTCCCCGAGCCCTTCTCAGCCGCCAATTATGGCCTGGGATGCGGGAAAACAGGTTCTGACCATCACGTTCCCGGGGCCGCTCAAAGCGGGAACCTCTTATTCGGCGAACATCTCGACGTCCGCGGTCGATCTTTCGGGGCTGCCAATTCCAACGAAGTTCAAGACGACATTTTCCACCGATGCGGCGCCGATGGTGGTTGCGGGCCAGGTTTCGCCGCTCCCCGGGAAAATCAACGTCGCGACGGGAACGACCGTCACGGTTCCTTTCACGAAAACAATGCATCAGGCCTCGGTTCAAACGGCATTTTCCCTCACGCTTTTCGATCCGCTTTTCGATCCGCTTTCCAACCCGCTTTCCGACCCGTTTCCAGGCTCACTTTCCGGAAGTCCGATCGCCGGAAGCTTCAGTTGGGTCGGCTCCGCGCTTGTCATGACCCCCGCTTTACCCTTAGTTCCGGCAAAAACTTACGCCGTCCTGGTTGCCACGACCGCGTTGGATGCTTCCGGCATTCCCATGGATGCTCCGTTCACGAGCCACTTCAGCACTGCATCCAGCCCGTCACCGACGATCGAGTCGACCTCGCCGGCCAGCGGAGCAACAGCGGTTGCGTTCGACGCAACCATAGTCCTGAATTTCAGCCAAGCCATGGACACCACCACAGTCAAGCCGGTGGTCGTCCCGACACCTCAGGGTGCGATTTTCCAGACATGGTCGAACAACAATCAGAGTTTGAGTCTACGGTACGGACTTGGTTTTTCCGGTGCAACAACCTATCGTGTGACGGTCGGAACAAGCGCCCTCGATGCATTTGGAAGCCCGATGACCGCAGCCGGGGCTTTCACGTTTACGACCGAAACGGTGGTCAATCCAAGTATCGTATCGGCGACGCCAATAAACGGCGAGACCGGAGTGTGGCCCGATACGGCGCTTGTTTTCTCGTTCGATCGGGCGATGAACGAGAACAAGGTTCAGACCGCGTTTTCCGTTATCCCCACGCCATCCGGGTCTCCTCAGTTCATCTGGACGAACAACGAGAAGACACTTTCCGCAAGCTATTCACAGCCATTTGAATTCAACCAGGTTTATGTCGTTCGAATTGCGTCAGCAGCAATGAGCCAATCAGGAATTCCGTTGCCACAAGATTTCGCGGCGACCTTTACCACCCTTTCCCGACCGGCGGTTCAGGCCGGCAGTGAGACCCCGGCTTCCGCGGGTCTGAACATCGACACCGGAATGGCAATTTCGTTCACGTTCACCCGCGACATGGATCGCACCTCGGTACAGAATGCCTTCCAAACTACGGCTGGTGGAGCCCCTGTTGCCGGAAGTTTTGGCTGGAACGGGACCACCGCCGCGTTTCAGCCTCAAACCGCCCTTCCTCACGGTCGGCTCGTTTTTGTGACTATCGCATCAACAGCTCTTGACACGCACGGTTTCAGCAT
>Ga0100398_1005179_pt1 | contig 10511 bp, 10 predicted proteins | sample CryGeymeta201522_FD_81568 | JGI IMG/M metagenome (GOLD analysis project Ga0100398, IMG submission 81568) | Groundwater microbial communities from Crystal Geyser aquifers in Utah, USA - Crystal Geyser metaG 2015-22 | ecosystem: Environmental > Aquatic > Deep subsurface > Groundwater | place: USA... | reverse complement strand
TTTTTTTAAATTTCTTTTAAAAGAAAACATGATCAAAGAGGACGCCGCGAATATTATAGAATCCCCTAAGTTATGGAAGAAACTTCCGTTTACTCTGAATGTTAAAGAGGTTGAGACTCTGCTGAATGCCCCGAACATCAGAGATCCTATGGAGGCCAGAGATAAAGCGTGTATGGAGCTCATGTACGCTACAGGCATGCGGGTCTCAGAGCTGGTGAACTTAAAAATGGATGATATCAATATAGGGGTTGGTTTCGCGAAATGCTTCGGAAAAGGCTCAAAAGAGAGAATAGTGCCTTTCGGCAAAAAAGCAAAAGAGAGCCTCCTGAGGTATCTGGAAAAATCCAGGCCCCGGTTTTTAAAAAAGAATATTTCAAATTTTTTATTCCTTACGAGGATCGGGAAACCAATGTCGCGCCAGACATTCTGGAAAATCATAAAGAGATACGCGAAACTCGCGAAGATTAATAAAAAGGTGACGCCTCACAGCTTGAGGCATTCTTTTGCGACTCATATACTTGAGAGAGGCGCTGATTTGAGGATAGTCCAGGAGATGCTAGGCCACGCGGATATCTCTACTACGCAGATTTATACGCATGTAAGCAAGGATAGGTTAAAATCCATTCACCAGAAGTTTCATCCCAGGCCGTGACCATGAAAGACATTTCAAAGTCTATGCGAAGTTATTTGGAGATGGAAAGAGAAAGTGGCATATCGGAATACCTTTTCACGTCAAAATCCAAGGACGTGCGATTATCTTTGGTAAAAAACATAGTATCCCATTGCAGGAAATGCCCTTTGGGAAATATACGGAAAAATATCGTATTCGGCTCAGGCAGCATAAATGCAAAACTTATGTTTGTAGGAGAGGCCCCGGGCCATGAAGAAGATATTCAGGGTGTGCCTTTTGTGGGAGAGGCCGGAGCGCTTCTTACCAAAATAATAGAGGCAATGGCTATTAAAAGAGATGATGTTTATATCTGCAATATCTTAAAATGCCGCCCGCCGCAAAATAGAAATCCATTGCCTGAAGAGATCTCGATGTGCATAGATTATCTTTACGCCCAGATAGATGCGATAAAGCCAAAGGTAATATGCGGGCTGGGAAAATTTGCAAGCCAGACTCTTCTTAATACAGAAACGCCCATAAGTAAATTAAGAGGGAAATGGCATGAGTACAGGGGTATGAAATTCATGCCTACGTATCATCCCGCGTATCTTTTGCGTAATCCTAAAGACAAAAAACTAGTGTGGGAAGACATGAAGAAGATAATGGAAATATATAGGGCCGATTAATAATCGGCCCCTACAAATAATGTAGGGGCGGCATATTATGCCGCCCAAAATATTATGGTTTATAAATTCGCGGATATAGTCATTAACCGGCCCATAGAAGGGCCTTTTACATATTCTATACCTGAATCTCTCAAAGAGGATCTTAAGATAGGGAGCATAGTGGAGGTGTCTTTCGGAAACAAAACAGTTACGGGTTACGCGGTAGGCCTTTCCGATAAATGCGATATAGAGAAAATCAAACCTATAAATAGGATTATTGATAAGACTCTGGCCATAGATTCCAAGATGATAGAGCTTACAAAATGGATCTCTGAGTATTATTATTCTTCATGGGGCGAGGCAATCTCGGCGGCTATCCCGGGAGCGCTTAAAAAGGGGGTTTCTGTCAAAAGGCATAGAAAAGAAAAACATGACGAACCAGGAGAAGAATTTGAATTTATAGACGGCTCTAGCGAGCATCTTACGCCTAACCCGGAACAGCAGGAGGCGCTTGATTCTATAATAAATTCAATGAACGCCAGGACGTATAAAGTTTTTCTTTTGCACGGGGTAACCGGAAGCGGAAAAACAGAAGTTTATCTTCAATCAATCGCCCATGTCTTGAAGCTGGGGCTTTCCAGCATAGTGCTTGTCCCGGAGATTTCCCTTACGCCCCAGACAGTAGCGCGTTTTAAAGCGAGATTCGGAGATAAAATAGCAGTGCTGCATTCAAGGCTTCTCGGCTCCAAGAGAATTTCCGAATGGAAAAGAATAAATTCAGGCGAAGCCAGGATTATTATAGGGGCGCGCTCAGCGATATTCGCGCCTGTTAAAAATCTGGGGCTGGTAGTCGTGGACGAGGAGCATGAAACGTCTTATAAACAGGAGGACGTGCCCAGGTATAATGCGAGAGACGTGGCAATAAAAAGGGCAGAGCTTTCAAATGCTGTCGTAATACTGGGAAGCGCCACGCCGTCATTAGAATCTTTTTACGCGGCTAAAAACGGAAAATTTACCATTATTAAACTTTCTGAAAGGATAGATTCTAGGCCTTTGCCTGCGGTTGATGTAGTTGATATGCGCGAAGAAATGACAAGGGCCAAGAAAATTCCGATATTTTCCCAGAAGCTTAAAGAATGGATAGAAAAAGACATAGCTGAAAAAAAACAAGTCATACTTTTTTTAAACAGGCGGGGTTTCTCAACATTTATAAACTGCAGGAAATGCGGCTATGTAATTAAATGCAAACGCTGCAGCGTCAGCCTCACGTATCATTTTGATAAGAAAAAACTTGTGTGCCATCATTGCAATTTTACCATGGCTCCTCCTGATATATGCCCTGAGTGCAATGCCAGCTACATGAAATACTGGGGTATTGGCACGGAAAAAGTCGAAAGCGAAGCGCATAGGCTTTTCCCCGCAGCTATTATAGAGCGTATGGATACGGATACTACCCGCAAGCGCGGCAGCCACGATAAAGCGCTTTCAAAATTTAAGGCCGGGGGTGTAGATATTATGATAGGCACTCAGATGATAGCCAAGGGTTTGGATTTTCCGAAAGTTACTCTTGTCGGAGTCATATCAGCTGATACGGCTTTAAACCTGCCTGATTTCAGGTCAGCCGAACGCACGTTTAATTTATTGACGCAGGTTGCAGGCCGGGCAGGGAGAAGCGATCTAGGAGGCAGGGTGATAATACAGAGTTATACGCCGCAGCACTATTCTATTCAGGCAGCCAAGGCCCACGACTATGATACATTTTATGATAAAGAAATATCCCTGCGCAAGGAATTATACCTTCCGCCGTTCTGCCACATGGTAAGCCTGACTTTAAGAGGCAGAAATGAAGAGAGAGTTTTTAAAGCCAGCGATAATCTGAAGGCCAGCCTGGAAGAAGGGGCCGAATCTAAAAATATAGATATCCTCGGGCCTGCGCCGTCGGCAATTTCAAGGATGAAAGGCATGTACAGGTGGAGCATATTTCTGAGGGCAGAGAACGTAGAAGATATTACAGCTATCTTAAAAAGGACTTTATGTAAAAATAAAACATCAGGGATTATGACAACAGTAAATGTGGATCCGTCTTAGTCTTAGAGGAATTCCCAATTGCCGCTAAAATTACTCCTTTCGTCCATTATTATGGTTTGGCCGCTGTGAGTACCGCCTAATCTAGTAGAGGACTTCTACCAGTGTAAAACCTCTACAGTTCATATTTTCTGCCTACCAAAGTCTAATTTTAATGCGCCGAGGGCGTCAAGATTTTTTAGGGATTTAATGACTTCAATGTCATTAGGGTTTATTTTAAGCGCTGATTCATAAGCTGATTTGGCGCCGCTGTAATCCTCTTTTTTTACATACAGCTCTCCAAGTTTTTTAAGCGTATCTATATCTTTTGGATTTACAATTCTTGCTTCTTCCATATTGCTTATTGCATGCATAATCATGCCTTTTTTATAAAATATATCGGCTATTTTTTTCAATATTTCAGAATCGTTAGGATTAACAGCCATTATCTTTTCCAATATCTCAAGGCAGGCTGGCATATCATCTTTTTTCAACATGGCATTGGCCTGTATTAAAAGAAAGATTTTATTGACAAAACCGGCAAGAGAAGGTTTGGAACCCCCTGCTTTTTTTTGGAGAGAAAGATGCAGGTAATGCCTGGCTTCTAGATGGCCGTATTGAACTGATATTATATGGGAAAAGATCTCTATAGCGTACTCATAATTTTGCTTTTCAAAAGCGAGAAGCCCATTGTTATAAAATTCTTTTAATTCCTGTTCGTTCATTGTATTTACTATTTTATATCGAGCTTATATTATTGTCAATATGAAACATTTGTGATAAAATAAAAAACATATGGGAAAATTGGAGATAAAAACATATCCTGATCCTGTTTTAAGGAAAAGGTCCAGACCGGTAGAAAAAGTAGAAGACGATGAGCGCAGGCTTGCTTATGACATGATAGAGGCGATGCGTTCCGCTAGCGGGGTCGGCCTTGCGGCCCCTCAGGTAGGCATCAGCAAGTGTATCATAGTTGTTGAAAATGTTGATAATGATAAAAAGGCCGCACTAGTCCTTATAAATCCAAGGATAACCCGGAAAAAAGGCAATGTAAATTTTTGCGAAGGCTGCCTGAGCCTGCCAGGCATCTCTAGCGATGTTGCAAGGCCGGAATTCATTACAGTAGAAGCGCTTAACCTTGATGGGGATATATTAAAAATAAACGCAGACGGCCTTCTTGCCAGGATAATACAGCACGAAACAGATCATCTGGACGGCATACTTTTTATAGACAAGATAGGGTTTTTAAAGCGCAGGAAGATTATCAAGCAGTTTGGCGCAAAAGTCTGCATGGAGTTTTAAATAAGTTGACACTCTGACATTGTCAGAGTGTCAACTTAGGGAAGCGGGTTGATATGAAAATAGTATTTTTTGGAAGTTCAAGTTTTGCCGCGCCTATCTTAGAGAAACTTGCTAAGAGCGAAGAGATAGCTCTAGTGGTTACCCAGCCTGACAGGCAGAAGGGCAGGGCTCTTAAAATAGCGCCGACAGCTGTAAAGTTAAAAGCTGAGGAGCTCGGGATCAAGACCTTCCAGCCTCCTGATGTAAATTCCAGAGATTCAATAGAATTCCTGAAAAAAATTAACGCTGATTTATTTATTGTGGCGAGTTTCGGCCAGATAATGTCAAAAGTGGTATTGGGCCTGCCGAAATTACACTGCCTCAATATACACGCCTCGCTTTTGCCTGAATACAGGGGAGCGGCCCCTATAAACCGGGCCATTGCGAACGGAGAAAAAGAAACAGGCGTGACTATTATGCGCATGAATGAAAAAATGGACGAAGGGGATATCGCGCTTAAAGATACCCTGTCTATAGGCGAGCAGGATGACGCTATCGCGTTAACTGAAAAACTTTCTGCGAAAGGCGCAGGGCTTTTACTGGATGCCATAAATTTAATCAAAGAAAATAAGGCTGAATTTAAGGCGCAAGATAATAGCAAAGCTACTTACGCGCCTAAATTAAAAAAGCAAGACGGGTGTATTGATTGGAATTTAAGCGCTGGGGAAATTTCTTGCCGCGTCAGGGCATTTGCGCCATGGCCGGGATGTTTTACGCGTCTGGATAAGAAAATGCTTAAGATATGGAAGGTAATACCTATCTACCTGTCAGGTGAGCCAGATGGCCCACCTGTCAGGTGGGCCAAAAATGAGCCGGGCGCTATATTAGAAGCCAATAAGAACGGAATATTAGTTAAAACAGGAAAAGGCATTTTAAAAATAGAAGAACTTCAGTTAGAAGGTTCACGTAGAATGACCGCAGAAGAGTTCGTAGCGGGCCATAAGCAGCTAAATAAGTTTACACTTTGACATTGTTCTGCTTCGCCCTAGAGTATAGTATCGAGATATATATGACGGGCTTCGCAGAATTGAGATTCTGCGTAGCTCATCACGATAGCTTACAGGTATATCCTAAGAGCGAAGCAGAATGACATTGTTAGTTTGTAAACTTGTTTTATTTTTTTCTCTTGCGCGGATAATTTTTTATGATATAATTCATCCATTACATTAGGAGCAAATTGCATTATGCCTGAATTAAGACGGGATCCGGTAATAGGAAGATGGGTTATAATATCTACCGAAAGAGCCAAAAGGCCGAGCGATTTTAATATCAAACATGGGGAAGAGCCTGAGATGGAGTGCCCTTTCTGCGAAGGCCATGAGAAAAATACTCCTATGGAGATATTCGCAATCAGAAAGCCGGGCACAAAAAAAGACACGCCCGGATGGGATGTAAGGGTCGTGCCCAGCATCGCCCCGAAATTCAAGATAGAAGGGGATTTAGACAGGCGCGGTGTCGGGATGTATGATGTCATGAATAACATAGGCGCCCATGAGGTGATAATAGAATCTCCCAGGCATGTTACCGATATATATCAATTATCAGAGCTTGAAATACAGGATGTAATCAATACGTCTATTTACCGCATCAGCGAACTTGAAAAAGACATTCGTTTTAAATACTGCCTTTTATTTAAGAATCACGGATTGAAAGCAGGCGGCAGCATGAAAACAAGACACTTGAGATCTCAGCTGATTGCAACACCGGTTACGCCTACCAGGGTCAAAGAGGAACTGCGCGGGTCAAAGTTTTATTTTGAATATAAAGAAAGGTGCATTTTCTGCGACATTGTGCGCCAGGAAATAGAAACAGGCGCAAGGATAATAATGGATACAAAAGACATAGTGGCAATAGCGCCTTTTGCCTCAAGATTTCCTTTTGAGATATGGATATTGCCTAAAATACACCGCGCGGATTTTATGAATATACAGGCTGATGAGATAAAAGATCTTGCGAGTGTGTTAAGGACAATTTTTGCGAAACTTTCAAAGGCATTGAATGATCCTCCGTATAATTATATGCTGCACACAGCTCCTTTCAGGCGGACAAAGAAGGCCGGCTATTGGCACACAATAGAAGAGGATTACCACTGGCATATAGAGGTTATGCCCAGGATTACTCAGGTGGCAGGTTTTGAATGGGGTTCAGGATTTTATATAAATCCGACTTCTCCGGAAGAAGCCGCGAAATATTTACGCGAGGTAACTTTATAATGTCTCAATTAAGGCGTGATCCGATAATGGGAAGATGGGTGGAAGTGGCTATATCGAATCCGAAAAAATGCAATGAGTTTGATATGAAGCCGCAGGCCAAAAAAGGCGGGACATGCCCTTTTTGTCCCGGGAGCGAAAAAATGACTCCTCCTGAGATCGAGGCGATCAGGGATCCTAAAACAAAGCCGGATACTCCAGGCTGGACAGTGAGGGTAGTTTCGAATAAATTTCCAGCGTTGAAGATAGAGGGCAATTTAGATAAGCGCGGAATAGGCATGTTTGACATGTCAAACGGCATCGGCGCTCATGAAGTTATCATTGAAAATACAGATCACAATAAGGACCTGGCTGGTCTGACGCAGGATGAGATAAGGGCTGTGATATCAAAATATAAATCCAGGAGCATAGACCTGGAAAATGACGCAAGATTCAGGTATATCCTGCTTTTTAAAAATCACGGCGAAGCCGCAGGCGCATCGCTTGAGCATTCACATACCCAGCTCGTGGCATTGCCTATTGTGCCAAAGAGGGTCAAGGAAGAATTAAAAGGCGCCCAGAATTATTTTAAATACAGGGAGAGATGCGTTTTCTGCGACATGATGGCCCAGGAACAGCAGGAAAAAGAGAGGATAGTATTTGAAAATAGAAATTTTATAGCATTTTGCCCTTTTGTATCCAGATTTCCTTTTGAGATGTGGCTATTGCCGAAGGTGCATAATCCTGAATTTAAATCAATAGATGACTCCGCGATTTACGACATGGCGGGTGCATTAAAAGAAATCCTTATGAGGCTGAAATTAAGGATTAATGACCCGGCGTATAATTTTATAATTCATACCGCGCCTATCAGAGACGGCTTTTATGAGGAATACCACTGGCATCTGGAGATAATGCCTAAATTGACAAACGTGGCTGGTTTTGAATGGGGTTCAGGATTATACATAAACCCCACCTCGCCCGAGATAGCTGGTGAGTGTTTAAGAGAAACCTGCGCGGTAAAGTAAAATAGGCCGTCACGAAACTCGCTCTTTTAAATAGCGAAAAAAGACTTAATGAAACGCAATTTATGTGCATTTCCAGACTTAGCCGCTGCTAACGCAACTGCTAATACTGATATGTGAGCTAAAGAGCATAAATTGGCGGTAGCCTGCAATCCCCTGACTGAAGATCGTTGCATGGAGAATACCAGCAACCTTGAAAATATTCTCTCACTGGACGTACGTAAGGCATATATCTTTTTGAAGGTTTGGCTGCCATAGTCAATATTATCGCGTGCAGAAGACGGTGTCTTAAGGCGGATATTTGTAGTGCAGCCGTAGCGGTTAGAATAAAACTTAGGATGGTTCCAAGGGCAAAACCATCCCGTTGTAGCGGCGAACTTTTTGCTCATTTTGATAGGGCAAGCAAATTTGTGCCTTATGCGGTTCTGTTCTTTGTCATAGAATTTGCCACAAGATATCATTTCAAAGCCCGCTAAACAGATAGGCATACCTTTGGACGAAAGTCTGACATTAGGATTATTGCCTTTTCTGAAATTTCTGGCAATGACGGGTTTGGCATGGAGCTTATTGACTATGTGCTCAATGATAGCTGACGAATCAAATGCGGAATCAGCGGTAACGGCTTGCGGCGATATCTTAAAAGTATCTTTGAGATACTCAAGTTGCGGGATAAGTAAAATAGCTTCATGTACATTGGCCGGCTTGGTAATCTCGGCTAAAGGCAGTTCGGATACAGCGTCGTTGACGATATGATTACGGTATCCCCAGAAGAATTGAACCTTTTTATTGCTTGGATATACAACATAAACACCTAGGCGCGCTTCTTTATCGGTTTTAGGGAATTTACTCTTATCGAATCGGTCTTTTACATTGGTCTTTAGATTATTCTCTTTTACCGGAGATTTAACAGGGCAAGAATCGGTAGATAAGTATTCTGCCTTTATTTCGCCTAAGCGTAACAACTCTTTAACAAGGTTTTCTTTGATATGCCGGAATAACTCATTCGGCGTATATTTTAAGAAGTGCGAGAACCGTTCTTTAGAGGGAAACGATTTGAATCCGCATACTTGAGTAAGGGCGGGATAATAGCTCAATTCCCTTGCGAGGTCAACCAGGTTAAAAAGCCCTCTTAAGTTTTTAAATACGAGGGCGTTAACCATAGCTGAAACTGAATATGGTGGTCTTCCCGTGTAATAGTTCTTATTTGGGATATCCAGACAAGAGAATACAAGCTCAAGCTTTCTTAGATAGGTTAGATTTGTGTCTTTGGTAAAGATTAAATTGGGCTGATACATAACTTTTGCCTCCATGATAGGGTTTCGTGACAGGCGCATATTAATACCTGTCTATTATAAACCATAGAAAGGGGTGGAGGTAAAATCAGTAGGACGAGAAAAGAGTAAAAAACATGAGGGTGTCACGAAAGTAGGAGAAGTTAAAATTATCCTCCTCCCCCTTAAAAGAGGCTAAAAAATAGGCCTTTTTGGAGAAATCGGGGAAAGCCTCCGACGGGAAAATGGCAGGAGGTAGAAAATAGAAGCTATTTTAAATTCTCCGACGGGAAAATAGTTTCGTGACAGCCACAAAAACTGGATAAAAAGGAGGAAGAAAGAAATGAAAATAGAAATTTTAGGCATGGGTTGTCCAAAATGCAAACAGCTTACAGCAAATGCTGAGGCAGCGGTCAAAGAGCTGAACATCACAGCTGAGATTTCCAAGGTGACGGATATTGATAAAATCACTGAATACGGCGTGATGATGACTCCGGCGCTTGCGGTAGACGGAACAGTGGTTTCCGCGGGCAAGATTTTAAGCAAAGACGAAATTAAAAAGTTTATCTCGAAATAGGAGGCAAGGTTGAAAAGAATATTTCTGATTCTTCTAGCTGTTGTTCTAATTAATCAGATTGTCGGATGCTCTGTAGCGGCGGATACTGCTGTGTCTAAACCGAAAGAGACTGATTACGTGAGGGCTTATTATTTTCACGGAGATTACAGGTGTTCAAATTGTTATAAGATAGAAACGTATTCCAAAGAAGCGATTGATAAGTATTTTGCCAAAGAACTTGCTTCAGGGGATCTGGAATATAAGGTGATAAATGTGGACGAGAGAAGCAATGAACATTTTGCGAAAGATTATAAGCTTTATACGAAATCCCTTGTTATTTCCAAGATAAAAGGCGGGAAGGAAGTAGAATATAAAAATCTTGAAAAGGTCTGGGATTATTTAGGCAATAAAGAGGCATTTTATAATTACGTAAAGGAAGAAGTCACGAAATTTTTAGAGGCGAATAAATGACGATTTTCTTAACTGGATTTTTATCAGCGTTGTGGCTTGGGATACTGACCTCTATAAGCCCGTGCCCTCTTGCAACGAATATAGCCGCAATATCGTTTCTTTCAAAACGCATTACTAATCCGATTTTTGTTTTCTTAGCGGGGTTAGCTTATACGCTTGGAAGGATGTTTTCTTACGCTATATTAGGGATACTTATTGTTAAGTCTGTCCTGGCAGTTCCAACTGCCGCGCAATTTCTCCAGAAGTATGTAGTTAAGGCCATGGGGCCTATCCTGATACTTACAGGCCTTGTTTTACTCGAGATAATCAAATTAAAATT
>Ga0100398_1005178_pt1 | contig 10511 bp, 6 predicted proteins | sample CryGeymeta201522_FD_81568 | JGI IMG/M metagenome (GOLD analysis project Ga0100398, IMG submission 81568) | Groundwater microbial communities from Crystal Geyser aquifers in Utah, USA - Crystal Geyser metaG 2015-22 | ecosystem: Environmental > Aquatic > Deep subsurface > Groundwater | place: USA... | reverse complement strand
TCATGATCCTGGCCTGATCGAGCGCTGCGCCCATCGCTGGTCGCTCAGCTGCCTGACTTTCCCGCATATGCTGGTGCGCGTCTTGCTGGCCGAGCAGATCTATCGCGCCTGGACCTGCATGTCAGGCCATCCGTACCACCGGGAATGATGCCATGATGATCCAGTCATCTCGATCCGATCTGGTGCTCGCCTCGGCTTCGCCGAGAAGGCGCATGCTGCTCGAATCGCTGATTCTGGATTTCGGGATCGATCCGGCCGAAATCGACGAATCGGTGCAGCAGCATGAATCGCCGCTGAGTTACGTTACCCGCATATCGATCATGAAGGCTGCAGCCGTCGCCGAGCGACATCCGCAGTCCCTGATCCTTGCCTCGGACACGGCAGTGATCGTCGATGACCGGATTCTCGGCAAGCCAATCGACAAGGCTGAGGCAGTTGAAATGCTGCGACTGCTTTCGGGACGCAGGCACGAGGTTCTTTCGGCCGTGACCTTGCGATCGCCTGCCACGAACTCGAACACGCAGGTCAGCGTGACCGGCGTCGAGTTCGCGCCTTTGCCGGAGTCCTGGATTCAAGCCTATGTGGCCAGCGGCGAGCCGATGGACAAGGCCGGTGCCTATGCCGTGCAGGGTGGGGCCGCAGCCTGGATTCTGCGCATCGACGGCAGTTATACGGGGGTCGTCGGACTGCCGCTGGCTGAAACCGCGACACTGCTGCGCGCGGCAGCGGTGATCGACCACGGCGCCGGAACGCTATCGTTGAACGACCAACAGGATCCCGGACCGCAAGCCGGCGGCGATTTGGATCCGGACCCAAGGACCTTGCCCGATGAGTGATGAAATGCTGATCAACGTCACGCCGACCGAAAGCCGGGTTGCATTGGTCGAGAACGGGCTGGTACAGGAGCTGCACCTGGAACGGGTCGGCGATTTCAGCTATGTCGGAAATATCTACTTCGGTCGGATCGAGCGCGTGCTTCCGGGCATGCAGGCCGCGTTCGTCGACATCGGTCTGAGCCGAACCGCGTTCCTGCATGCAGGCGAAATCATGCCCGCACGCACCGAAATCGACATTGAGCCCATTGACGCCGCCGCGTCCTGCCCCGCAGAAGGCAGGGATCAGGAAGCCGAGCCGCTGCCACCAATCGCGGAACTGATTCGCGAAGGGCAGGTCATCCCGGTGCAGGTAATCAAGGATCCGATGGGGTCGAAGGGCGCGCGGCTGACGACGCGGCTGAGTCTGCCGTCGCGCTACCTCGTGCTGCTGCCGGGCGGGAATTCGATCGGGGTCTCGCTTCGAATCGACAATGCCGAGGAGCGCGCTCGTCTGAAGCAACTGACTGCAGCTATCCTCGACAGTCAGAACGATTGCCATGCTGGGGTCATCGTGCGCACCAATGCAGAGGGCGTCGGTCGCGAGGAACTCGAACGCGACCTGAGTTACCTGCTCAAGCTCTGGTCCGAGCTTCAGACCCGAATCGCGGCCGTGCCGGATTCGGGAAGCTGCATCTACGAAGACCTCTCGCTGCCGTTGCGGGCCTTGCGCGACCTTATGCACGGCGGCATCGAGCGGGTTCGGATCGATGATCAGGAAACCCTGGCGGCAGCTCGGGACTTCGCCGCAATGTTCATCGCCGAGTGGGCCGATCGGCTCGAGCATTTCGGCGGCCCGGGCCCGCTGTTCGATGTTTATGGGGTCGAAGACGAGATTTCGCGAGCGCTACGGCGAACCGTTGCGCTGAAGTCCGGTGGCCATCTGGCCATCGATCAGACCGAGGCGATGACCACCATCGATGTCAATACCGGCGGCTACGTGGGAACCCGCAACTTTGCCGATACGATATTCAAGACCAACCTTGAGGCGGCTCAGGCGCTGGCCCGACAACTACGTCTGCGCAATCTGGGCGGCATCATCATCATCGACTTCATCGACATGGAGGATGAGGAGCACAAGCGCCAGGTCCTGCGAGTGCTGCAGCAGGCGCTGGCACGTGACCCGGCCCGCACCATGGTGTCCGAGATTTCGGCCCTTGGCTTGGTGGAGATGACCCGCAAACGCACCATCGAGAGTCTCGAGCACCGACTTTGCGAGCCGTGCCCGCATTGCAGCGGTCGCGGCTGGCTCAAGTCTTCCGAAACAGTGTGTGCTGAAATCTTTCGCGAGATTCTGCGGGCCCAGCGCCAGTTTGAAACCGGCAAGCTGATGGTTCTGGCCGCACCGCGTGTGGTCGAGAAGATGCTCGAGGACTACACCGCCCCCCTTGCAGAAGTTACCGAGCGTCTCGGAACCAGCATCCGCTTCCAGCCCGAGGAGCATTACGCGCAAGAGCAGTTCGACGTGGTGCTGCTTTGACCTCAGCGGTGGCGCACAAACCGGGTTACAGCAGCATCCGTGGCCTGCGACGATTGCGGCGCGGGTTATGGAAACTGCTGGGCTGGATGATCATCGGCTCGGCGGTACTGGTTGGCATCGGGCGCTTGCTGGCGCCGTATGCCGATCACGCCCGGCCGCTGCTCGAGCAGGTGCTGGCCGATCGCATCGGTCAGCCGGTCAGGATCGAGCGCCTGCGGGCAAGCTGGCCGCGCCTGTCGCCGGTGGTTGAACTCGAGGGTCTGAGCATTGGTCCCGACGGCGAGCCACTGCTGCAGATCGAGCGCAGCAGACTGCAGATCAGGTTGTACAACTTCGTTCGCCCCTCTCAGAATGTACTTGAACTGGTGGCGGTTGGGCTCGAGTTGGGCCTTGTTCAGGATGAGTCGGGACGCTGGACCTGGCAGTTGGACGAGGGCGGCCGTGTCGCGGGAGACTGGCAGCGTGCGCTGGGTGCTGGTGACCTCGTTCTGCGGGATTCGCTGGTCGGAATCACTCCGCGCGGCATTGACCGAATGGCGCTGGGCGTGTCCGAAGCACGGCTTCATCGAACCGGTTCGGAGCTTCAGATCCGCCTTACTGCTCGGCTGCTGGATGCGCCGCTGGATCAAATCGATATCCGGCTGCGTCTGGCGCAGGGGTCTGGCGGCATCGAATCCGTGCAAGCGTACGCGGTCGCCCCCCTGTTGCAGCCTCTCTACCCGGACTCGGATGCGGCGGATTCCCGACTCCTGGCCTGGTTTCAATGGACCCGGCTGGGTGGGGCACGCCTGCATGTGCGCGACCAGGCGGAAGGCAACGAACATGACCGGCAACTGACGCTCGATGGACTCTGGCAAGACCAACGTGTGAGCCTGGAGCTCAACGCCGGGCCGATGTTCGGGACGATGCTGGGGAATTCGCACCGGCCGATCCAGCGCCTGGCGCTGGCCTACGAGACCGGGCAATTCGGGCTCATGGCTGATCATCTGGATCTGGCTTTTCTGCACGCACTCGCCACGCCGTGGGTGGCCGGGCGTATCGAGTCCTGGCCATTGCGGCTTGAGGGCGATGTGGACGAGTTGGGCGTGGCCTGGTCCCGGGCGAGTGGGGTGTTCCTGCTCTCGGGTCGGGCAGGCGGGGTCGGATTGACGGATCGGGCATCGACGCTGGCACTCGACGGGCTTGACCTTGGTTTCGATCTGGCCGGTGACCAACCGGTGATCGAGTTGGGGGGTCCGATGCGCGCGCTGATTCCCGCGCTCTTCGCAGATCCGATCCAGTTCGACCGGGTCGGCGGACGACTTGAGCTGACAGTCAACGCCGCAAGGCTCGCCGCCGTTCGGCTGGTCCACCGAGAGTTCGATCTGCGCGTCGATGGTGACTTGATGCAAATCGAACAGGAGCCGTTCGTCGATCTCCAGATTGGTATCGATCGCCTGAACCCGAGCGATCCGCGTCGCTGGTTGCCGCGTACCGGGTTCGGCCCGAACACCCGCCGCTGGCTGGAGCAGGCTTTGGTGGGCCTGGATGAGGCACAAGCCGACACGGTGCTGTTTGGCAGGCCTCTTTCCTGGCAGCGCGAGATTCCCCACGGTGCGCTGGAAAGTCGAGTGGCATTCCGGGGCCTGACGCTGGACTACGCTCTGAACTGGCCACTGGCCCGAGAGACGCGCGGAGAAGTCGTGTTTCTAGGCGAGTCCCTGCAGGCCAGAATCGAGCGCAGCGATGTGGCCGGGCAGGTGCTGCGAGCGCCGAGGATACAGGTTCGGCAGCTCCGCAAGGCCGAACTCGAACTTGAACTCGAATCACTTGGAGGCGATGCTTCCAGCCTGGTCGATCTGACTCGCAGCTTTCCGCTGGAAGCCGCCCGAACTGCGCTGGCACAGATGAACTGGAATGGCCCGGCCCGGGCTACGGCCATCCTCTGGCTGCCGGTGCGGCATTTGCATGACTGGCGCCTGCTTGGCTCAGTGGATCTCGATGGTGCACAGCTAGCGCTGCCAATCCCGGAGCTTGACTTCAATGCGATTCATGGTCGGGTACCGTTTACCAGGGAACGATTCGGGCCGGCGCAGCTGGCGGTCGAGGTCGGTGGCAATCGCGCAAGTATCGCGTTTGACGCCTGGCTATCTCCGGAGTTCGAGCTGCAAGTCGACGGGCCAGTGGCGCTGGCTGGTCTGCTTCCTGGGCGCTGGATTCGACGGCTGCCGAAGCTTGCGCCAGCGCTTCGTGGAACCACTCCAATTTCGATTCGGATCGGGTCTGACAGCGCCAGCCGGGCCGACGGCCTGCAACTGGATCTGAGCTCGGATCTGGAGGGCATCGAGATTGGATTGCCGGAACCGCTGCGCAAGTCCGCCGAGCGGTCCTGGCCGATGCGCTTGCAGATTCCCCTGGGCGATGATTCGGTGCCGATCCGCTTCGATCTCGAGCCGCTCGGCTCCGGTCTGGTGCTTGGTGATGCCGAGTCGCTGCAAGTCGGTCTCGGCTTCGGCAGCATGCCGGCCCGGTTGCCGAATGCGGAAGATTTCCTGATCGAGGGCAGTATTGAGCGTCTCGATCTGGTCGGATGGATCGATCTGTTCGCCAGTGCGCCTGAGGCGCAGGGCAGTCCGCGCAGTGCTGGCGACGTGAGTGGCTGGCTGCAACTGGCAGTGGCCGACCTGCAGCTTGGCCAGACCAGCCTCGGTGCGGCAGATCTGGCCTTGGAGCGCGAGTCCAGCTACTGGCGCGTCCATGCTCGCGGGGCACGGCTCGACGGTGCTGTACGGTTGCCGGCCAATCGAGGTGTGGACCAGGATCTGGTTGCCGATTTCGAATTTTTGAACTGGCCTGCAGTGGTTGCCGAGGATAGTGGCGAGCCTCCGCCCCCAAGCCGCCTCGATCCGATCGGCTTGCCGGCGCTGAGCCTTTTCATTCGCCGCATGGTTTGGGGCGATCTGGTTTTGGGAGAGGTCCGCATTTCATCGCATCGGACCGAATCAGGCCTGGAGGTCGAACAGTTTTCGCTGCGTGGACCGGATCTGGAAGTGATCGGGAGTGGCCGCTGGAGCCAGGCTGCGAATGCGCTCGAGGCACCCCTGACCTGGATCAAGCTGCGCCTCAGCTCGGGGAATCTGGGTCAACATCTGCGGCAGGCGGGCTTTGATATTGCGCTGGAGCGCGGTAATTCGATCGTCGAGTTCGCCGGTCGCTGGCCCGGCAGTCCGGTGGACTTCGCCTTGCGCCGGGTCTCTGGCACTTTGGGTGTGCGTATCGACGACGGGGCGATTCCGGCGGCCCGCCCGGGTGCCGGACGCCTGCTTGGACTGGTCAGCCTGAATTCCATTCCGCGTCGTCTGCGGCTGGATTTCTCGGATGTCTTCGGCGATGGCCTGGGCTTCGATCGGATCGCGGGGGACTTCGTCTTGACCGATGGGCTGGCGCAGACCGACGACCTCAGGATCGACGCTCCGGCCGCCGAAATCGTGATTTCCGGTCTGACCGATCTGGGTCTGCAGACCTATGATCAGCTGGTTCTGGTCCGTCCGGGTCTGGGCGCGACCCTGCCGATCATTGGCGCGCTTGCCGGCGGCCCGGTCGGCGCGGCCGCCGGGGCTGCCTTGCAGCGCATCCTGTCGCGTCCGCTGCAGGGAATTTCCGAGGTGCGCTACAGCGTGACCGGTAGCTGGGATGAACCGGTCATCGAACCGGTGCGAGACGAACCGGCGCCCGGAGGTTGAATATCCTGACCACGCCCGAATATCTGTCGTTCATTACGCAAGGAGTTGAACACATGTTGCAACAGGCCACGCAGGAGCTACTCGAGCCCGCCGGGCTGGGATCCTCGGAGCTCGATCACGCGCTTGCAGGCCTGATGCGCGGCCAGGTCGATTTCGGAGATCTTTACTTTCAGCGGCGCCAGAACGAGGGCTGGTCACTGGAAGACGGCATCGTCAGGTCCGGCAGTTTCAGCATCGACCAGGGAGTCGGAGTGCGGGCGATCGCGGGAACCGGAACCGGCTTTGCCTACGCTGATGCGATCCATGCCGAGGCCCTGGAGCAGGCGGCGGGCAGTGCGCGAGCGATCGCCAGCGCCGGAACGGCCGGGGCACTTGCGGTCAAGATGCCGGTCTCGACCGCGGCCCTTTACCGTGCCGACAATCCGATCGAGGCGGCTGATGCAACGGTCAAGGTGGAGTTGCTGCGCACGGTCGATGCCTTTGCGCGCTCGCTGGATCCGAGAATTACCCAGGTCAACGTGTCGCTGGCCTGCCAGCACGAAAGCATTGTCGTTGCGGCGACCGACGGCACCCTGGCCGGCGATGTCCGACCGCTGGTGCGACTGGATGTGCGCGTGATTGCCGAGCAGGGTGGGCGGCGCGAGTCGGGTAACGCCGGCGGCGGTGGTCGTTATTCCCTGTTGACATTGCTGGACCCGGAGTGCTGGCAGAAATTTGCCCGGGAAGCAGTGCGCGAGGCGCTGCTGAACCTCGAAGCCGTCGATGCGCCGGCCGGATTCATGACCGTGGTGCTCGGCCCAGGCTGGCCCGGCGTGTTGCTGCACGAGGCCATCGGACATGGACTGGAAGGCGACTTCCACCGCAAGGGCATTTCCGCCTTCAGTGGCCGCATGGGCGAGCGCATCGCGACCGAGTACATCACCGTGGTCGATGATGGGACTCTGCCCGAGCGCCGTGGGTCGCTGTCGATCGATGATGAGGGCACACCGAGCCAGCGCAACGTGCTGATCGAGAACGGCCGTCTGGCCGGACTGATGCAGGACAAGCTCAATGCTCGTGCGATGGGCATGCAGCCGACCGGTAACGGCCGGCGTGAATCCTTCGCCCATCTGCCGTTGCCACGCATGACCAATACCTACATGTTGCCGGGCGAGTACAGTCCGGAAGAGATCATCGCTTCGGTCGAGGACGGTATCTACGCAGCCAATTTCAAAGGCGGCCAGGTCGACATCACCTCGGGCAAGTTCGTTTTCGTCGCCTCCGAGGCCTGGCGCATCCAGGGCGGCAAGCTGATCGCGCCGATCAAGGGAGCAACTTTGATCGGCAACGGGCCGGACGTGCTCACCCGGGTCGGCATGGTCGGCAATGACCTCGAGCTCGACACCGGGGTCGGCGTCTGCGGCAAGGACGGGCAGGGTGTACCGGTCGGGGTCGGGCAGCCGACGCTTCGCATCGACGGTCTTACCGTGGGAGGCACGCAGTGAGCGGCAAGAATCTGCAAACTCGCACCGAGAGCGACTTGATGGATGCGCCGGATCGCGTGCGCGAATGGCTCACCGAACTGGCCGAGCGCGTTCTGGCGCGAGCCCGTGCCGGCGGCGCCGACGCCGCTGAAGTCAGCCTGACGTCCAGCCTCGGGCGGGACGTAAGCGTGCGTCTAGACGAGATCGACACCCTCGAGGAGGCGCGCGATCATGGCGTCGCGATCACGGTCTACCGCAATCGCGCCAGCGGCAGTGCTTCAAGCGGTGACCTTTCGCTCGAGGCACTGGACCGTACCGTCGAACAGGCGCTGGCAATCGCGCGTCATACTCAACCGGATCCAGCCGGCGGGCTGGCCGATGCGGATCGCATGGCGCGAGAAATTGACGACTTTGATCTCTGGCATCCGAAATCGATCGAGATGGAGACACTGGTCGACCGAGCGCGCTTGATCGAGCAGGCCGGACTGAATCATGACCCCAGGGTCGACAATTCCGAGGGCGCATCGGTATCGTTCGACGTGGCACTCGGGGTCTATGCCAACAGCCACGGTTTCGTCGGCCACGGCCGCCAGACCCGGTTCAGCCAGTCCTGCGTGCTGGTCGCCCAGGACAAGGACGGCATGCAGCGCGACTGGGACTGGGATGATCGCTGTCGCTTCGAAGCACTCGCCGACCCGGCCGCCACCGGGGTCCGAGCGGCCGAGCGTGCGGTTCGTCGGCTCGGTGCGCGCCGGCCGCCGTCGGGCAAATGGCCCGTGATCTACATTCCGGAAGTCGCACTGGGCCTGGTTCGACACCTGGTCGGCGCTGCCTCGGGCGGCAACCTGTACCGTCGCTCGAGTTTCCTGATCGATTCGATCGACAGCCAGCTGTTTCCCGAGTGGGTGTCGATCACCGAAGACCCGCATCTGATCGGCGGCGGTCGGTCCAGTTCGTTCGACGACGAGGGGGTGGTGACACGACCGTCGCCGCTGATCGAACATGGCCGACTGGCGCGATACGTGCTCGGCAGCTACTCGGCGCGCAAGCTCGGGCTCGAAACCACAGCCAACGCCGGCGGCGTGCGTAACCTGCTGTTTGCCCCCGGCACGGCCGATTTCGATGCGCTGGTTCGGCAGATGGATCGCGGCCTGGTGGTCACCGAGGTTATGGGGCAGGGGGTCAACCTGGTGACCGGCGACTACTCCCGCGGTGCGTCGGGCTTCTGGGTGGAGAACGGCAGGATTGCCTACCCGGTCGAGGAAATCACCGTCGCCGGCAACCTGCGCTCGATGTTTGCAGCGCTCGAGGCGGCGGGCAGCGATATCGAGACCCGGCGCAACATCCAGGTGCCGTCGCTGTTGATCGGCCAGATGACAGTGGCGGCGCAATCCGATCAATCCGATTGAGCCGCTTCACTCTCCGAGCCGCCTCGGTCGAGCATCAATCCCGCCTGCAGGCACGGCGATAAATGATCAGCAGAGTGATTCTCCGGTTCTGAGAACCGGCGATGATGCAATCGGTCTCCAGACCTCGATGGAGACCGATCATGCATTTTCCGCTTGTTATTTTCCGCAATGGCGCTCAGGCCCGGATGCTGCGTCCGAAACTTGACATCGGCAAGCTTAAGGACGGCGTGCTCGATCTGGCCGGGTTCGTCGGCCTGGTGCTCTGGACCGGCGCCAGTCTGTACGCCTTGAGTCTGCTGCCGTGATCCGCGCAGAGGCGCTCTGATCGAGTCGACACGCCGCTGTCAATCCGGGGTCTGGTCGGCCAGCACGCGTCCGAACAGATCGTAATCGTCGTGACCCTCGATTTCGACATCGAGGAAGTTGCCGGGCTCGATGCTGGTCTCGCCCCCCCGGAGGATTACGTTGCCGTCAATTTCCGGTGCGTCCCCATAGCTTCGGGCAATGATCCGATCGCCATTGACGGCATCGACGATCACCGGTTCAACCTGGCCGACGCGCGCGGCCAGGCGGCTTCGGCTGATGGATTGCTGATGCTGCATGAAGCGATGCCAGCGTTCGTCCTTGAGCGCCTCCGGCACCGGATCGGCCAGCGCATTGGCCGCAGCCCCTTCGACGGCGGAATAGCGGAAGCAGCCGACCCGCTCCAGCTGCGCCTCGCTCAGCCAGTCCAGCAGGCGCTGGAAGTCGTCCTCGGTCTCGCCGGGGAAACCAACGATGAAGGTCGAACGGATCACCAGCTGCGGACAGATCTCGCGCCAGGCGCGGATCCGCGCCAGCGTGTTCTCGGCCGCGGCCGGGCGCTTCATCGACTTGAGCAGGGTCGGACTGGCATGCTGGAACGGAATATCGAGGTAGGGCAGGATGCGACCCTCAGCCATCAGCGGGATGATCCTGTCGACATGTGGATACGGGTAGACGTAGTGCAGCCGCACCCAGACGTCGAGTTCGCCGAGTTCGCGCGCCAGATCGTACAGCCGGGTCTCGATCTCCCGATCCTTCCAGAAATCACGCTGGTAGCGCAGGTCGACGCCGTAGGCGCTGGTGTCCTGGCTGATCACCATCAGCTCGCGCACGCCGCGCTCGACCAGTTGCTCGGCCTCATGCAGCACCATTCCGATCGGTCGGCTGACCAGGTCGCCGCGCATTGCCGGGATGATGCAGAAGCTGCAGCGGTGATTGCAGCCCTCGGAAATCTTCAGGTAGGCGTAGTGGCCCGGGGTCAGCTTCAGCCCGCCGGGCGGCACCAGGTCGAGGTAGGGGTCATGCGGCCGCGGCAGATGCCGGTGTACGGCCTCGATCACGGCCTCGGACTGATGCGGTCCGGTGATACCGAGCACCTTCGGGTGGATCGCGGCGATCGCGTCGGGTTTGGCGCCCATGCAACCGGTCACCAGCACCTTGCCGTTGACATGCAGCGCCTCGCCGATGGCCTCCAGTGACTCGGCCTTGGCCGCGTCGATGAAGCCGCAGGTATTGACCACCACCAGGTCGGCCTCGGCGTG
>Ga0100398_1005170_pt1 | contig 10521 bp, 9 predicted proteins | sample CryGeymeta201522_FD_81568 | JGI IMG/M metagenome (GOLD analysis project Ga0100398, IMG submission 81568) | Groundwater microbial communities from Crystal Geyser aquifers in Utah, USA - Crystal Geyser metaG 2015-22 | ecosystem: Environmental > Aquatic > Deep subsurface > Groundwater | place: USA... | reverse complement strand
AGTAATGCGAATGGTGATGCTTAAAGGCTCCACTTTTACCGATATGCTACCCCAGTTTTCTAAAACATTGCTTTATGCGTTTATTATGAACGTATTAGCGGTTTGGAGTTATAAGAAAACCAATGGATAGCTTTTCCTTATACATCCTAATCACTTTATTTTTTTATCTAGGTAGCAACTGTTTAATAAAATAACACTAAGTAACAAAGGTTACTGACACCTCTTGTTTAGCGACGTACTTTTGCCCAGTAAAATGGAAATAATAATGAAAACATACCTCCTTCTATTTATTGTGCTCCTTTCAGGAAGTTTTTTGAATGCGCAACAGCAAAAAACACTTTCAAAAGAAGAAATGCTTGCAAAGCTTTCTGAAAACAACCAAAGCATTAAAATTTCGCAGCAAGAATTTATGGAAGCACGCTCAGATTTCAGACAGACAAATGCTTTATTCATTCCAAATATTTCCATTTCGCATACGGGTACCTCTACCAATAATCCTGTGTATGCTTTTATGGCAAAATTAAATCAAGGAGTATTTTCTGAAAGCGATTTTGCCATTGATAACCTCAACAATCCTAAAGCAATAGACAATTTTACCACAAGCATTTCCTTTGAACAACCGCTTATCAATGTGGATGGTTGGAAACAACGAAGTGCCGCAAAATATGTGATGGAGGCAACACAATATCAAAATGCATTTAAAAAAGACGAACTTTTACTGGAAGGAGAAAAAACCTATATGATGTTGCAATTATCCTATAAGGCGGTATCCGTATTAGAAAAAGCACAAAAAGCAGCTCTTGAAAACCTGAAAGTAACCCGAAAATATTTTGAACAAGGTTTATTGCTTCAGTCCGATGTTTTAGATGTGGAACTGCGTGTAAATGAGGTAGAAAACCAACTTGAAAATGCAAAAAGCAATGTAAAAAATGTATCCGACTATTTGCATTTCTTGATAAATGAAACACCCGATTCGGTATTCATTCCGTCAGATAGTTTAGGTATTGTGCCTAATGCGATTGCAAAAGTGGATCAAATTTCCACTTCAAGGGCAGATATTTTGGCAATAGAAAAAGGCACGCAAGCGTATAAAATGAAAAATCAATCCGACAAGATGGCATTTTTGCCAACCTTAAACGCTTTTGGCAATTATGAACTTTATGACAACCAGGTATTTCAGGGTGCCACTAACAGTTATTTTATTGGAGCCAAATTAAATTGGGATATTTTACAGGGTACCAAGCGTTTTGGAAAATCGCAAAAAAGTAAAGCAGAATTAGACAAATCTATGCTGCAATATGAGCAATATGTAGCTAAAAGTCAATTAGAGCTCAACAGGGCAAAACGCAGCCTAGACGATGTGCAAAACAAGCTAAAAAGAGCCGGATTAGCTCTTGAACTTTCTGAGGAATCTTTTCGCATTCGCACCAACAGATTTGAAGAAGGTTTAGTAAAAACTAGTGATTTACTAACATCTGAAGCACAATATGCCCAAAAACAGTTGGAATACTATCAAACCATTTATGAATATAACGTGGCCAATGCCTATGTACACTTTTTAACTAAATAAGACGATGAAAAAAATACAATTCCTTTTTATGTTGCTATTTGCTGTAATAATCACTTCCTGTGGCGGAGACAAAAAAAATGAAGCAACACAATTGCCTGCTATATTGGTGCAAGTAAACGAAGCTTCCGAAAGCACCACTTCACAGTATATAAGCGCCAGTGGGACTGTTGAGGCCGAAAACAGCGCAACACTTAGCACCCGAATGATGGGATTTGTGAACAAAGTACACGTAAAAACCGGACAGGAAGTTCGTGATGGCCAACTAGTAGTGAGCATCAACAACACCGATTTACAAGCGAAAAAAGCCCAAGCAGAAGCAGGGGTTTTACAAGCTGCCGCAGGGTTCAACAACGCTAAAAAAGATTACGACCGTTTTGTTAATTTATTTCAGCAGCAAAGTGCCACGCAAAAAGAGTTGGACGATATGACTTCTCGTTTTGAAATGGCAAAAGCAGGATTAGAAGGTGCAAAACAAGTAAAAAAGGAAGTCCTTGCACAGTTTTCTTATGCAAACATTACGGCGCCATTTTCAGGAATAGTAACCAATACTTTTGTAAAAGAAGGCGATATGGCAAATCCGGGAATGCCTTTGTTAAGTGTAGAAGGTATTTCAAAATTGCAAGTAAAAGCAATGGTTTCTGAAGGCAACATTACCGCTATTAAAAATGGAATGCCTGTAAAAGTACTTCTAAAATCGATGAACAAAGAAGTAGATGGAAAAGTTTCTGAAGTAAGCCTTTCGGCCAAAAATACTGGTGGCCAATATGTAGTAAAAATAAATCTTGATGAAAATGACGCCTCTATTTTATCGGGAATGTTTGTTAATGTGCAATTTCCTGTAGAAAAAGTTGCAGCAAGTGCTAATCAAAATGAGGTGCTTTTAGTACCTGAAAGCGCATTAGTAACCTACGGACAACTCACAGGAATTTATACCATAGGAAATGAAAACACTGCTATTTTAAGATGGTTGCGCACTGGAAAAACCTACGGAAATCAAGTAGAAGTACTTTCCGGATTAACAGCAGATGAAAAATATATCATTTCAGCGGAAGGTAAATTATTTAACGGCGCAAAAGTGGCTATTAAATAATAAAACAGTTGAATTATAAGTGAATTTGACTACAACAATTTCAAATTAAAATTATGAAAGAAGGAATTTCAGGTAAAATAGCCGGGTTTTTCATCCACTCCAAATTGACCATTTTATTGATGGTGGCATTGATGGCTATTGGCATTTATAGTTCATTTCTTATACCAAGAGAGGAAGAGCCACAAATAAATGTGCCTATGGCAGATATTATGGTGGGATATCCGGGGGCAAGTCCTACAGAAGTGGAAAGCCGCGTGATAAAACCATTAGAAAAAGTCATTTCAAATATCAAAGGAGTAGAGCACATTCACAGTATGGCAATGAACGGTCAAGCAATGCTTATTGTTCAGTTTTATGTGGGTGAAGATGTAGAGCGTTCCTATGTAAAGCTGTATGACGAGTTGATGAAACACCAATCTATGTTTCCACAAGGTGTATATGCGCCTATTGTTAAAACCCGTTCTATTGAGGATGTTCCAATGCTTGGCTTGACACTTTGGAGTGAAAACTACAACGATTTTGAAATTCGTCAGATTGCGGAAGAAGTAACTTCTGAAATAGAAAAGGTAAAAGATGTTGCCATTACTAAAGAAATAGGAGGCAGAAACCGGGAGCTGAAAGTGATTTTAGATTTGGATAAAATGGCTGAAAATGGAGTAGATGCATTGGGCATTATGCAAATGATACAAGCCAATAACAGCAGCTCACAATCAGGTAGTTTTGTTCAAAATGATCAAGAATTTTTGATTACCACGGGGCAGTTTCTAAAAACCGCCGAAGATGTTGAAAATTTAGTGATTGGGGTAAATCAAAATATGCCGGTATATTTAAGGCAAGTGGCAACCATACAGGACGGACCTTCCACAGCCGCAAGTTATGTATCCTTTGGCTATAGCAAAGCTAATGAAAATTATAAAAACGCACCCTCAGAATATCCCGCTGTTACCATCTCTATCGCAAAAGTAAAAGGTGCCGATGCGATGAAAATTTCAGATAAAATTTTAGCCAAAGTAGAAGTCCTAAAACAAAACTTAATTCCAAAAGATGTTCATGTAGAAGTAACCAGAAATTATGGGGAAACAGCATCAGACAAAGTAGGCGAATTGTTGTTGCATTTAGGAGTTGCCATTATTGCGGTTACGATTTTAGTGATGCTTGCTATGGGCTGGCGTGGTGGTTTAGTCGTGTTTTTTTCTGTGCCTTTAACCTTCGCTCTTACCTTATTTAGTTATTTTATGCTAGATTATACTCTAAATCGTATCACTCTTTTTGCATTGGTTTTTGTGGTAGGTATCGTAGTGGATGACAGTATCATCATAGCTGAAAACATGCACCGGCACTTTAAAATGAAGCGATTGCCCTTTAAACAAGCTGCCATTTATGCCATTAATGAAGTGGGAAATCCAACTATATTAGCCACTTTTACGGTGATAGCCGCTATTCTTCCTATGGCATTCGTGTCAGGGATGATGGGTCCTTATATGAGTCCGATGCCAATTGGAGCTTCTATAGCTATGATTTTGTCTTTGTTTGTTGCATTAACGGTCACTCCATATTTAGGCTATCATTTATTGCGCGAAAAGGACAAACAAAAAGACAAAGAGGAAGATGGACTTCACACCAATAAAATTTACAAAATATACAACAAAATAGAGCGGCCATTTTTAGAAAGCAAAACAAAACGTTTTGTTATGTTGGGCATAACCGTGATATTGCTTTTTGGCTCCGTACTATTGTTTTTTACAAATTCGGTTGTGGTAAAAATGTTGCCATTTGACAATAAAAATGAATTCCAAATAGTTATTGATATGCCCGAGGGTTCTACTTTAGAGCGCACATCAGCGGTAACTAAAGAAATTGCTCAGTATGTATCGACGGTTCCGGAAGTAGTAGATTATCAAAATTATGTTGGCACTTCAGCACCGATTACCTTCAATGGATTGGTTCGTCATTACGATTTACGCGGCGGGAGTAATATGGCCGATATTCAAGTGAATTTATTGCATAAATCAGAAAGAACACTACAGAGCCACGACATCGCAAAACAAGTGCGTCCTGAAATTCAAAAAATAGGCAAAAAATATGGTGCCAATGTAAAAATTATTGAAGTGCCGCCGGGACCTCCAGTATTATCTACCTTAGTTGCTGAAATTTATGGTCCCAACTATAAAGAACAAATAAAAGTAGCCCGTCAAGTAAAAGGGATACTTCATAATACGGTAGATATTGTTGACATCGATTGGATGGTAGAAGACCATCAACTGGAATATAAACTGGAAGTTGACAAAGAAAAAGCTATGCTTCAAGGCATTGCACCGCAACAAATAGTTGGAAATTTGACCTATTTACTGCAAGAATACCCAATTTCTAATTTGTATGATGAAACCTCAAATGACAATATTGGTATTGTTTTATCACTAGACGACACCAATAAAACGAGTTTGCAAGACATCCTGCAATTAAAAATTAAAGGAAGTCAAGGCAATGTAGTGCCAGTAAGCGATTTGGTAAATATAAAAGAAGACACTTTACAAAAAACCATTTATCGCAAGGACCAAAAACAAGTAGTGTATGTAACCGCTGATATGGCTGGAGAATTGGAAAGTCCGGTATATGCCATTTTAGGAATGAATGAAAAACTGAAAGAAATTAAATTGCCTGAAGGATATACCATAAATGAACTCTATGCACAACAACCTACTGACGAACGAGATTTTACAGTGAAATGGGATGGCGAATGGCAAATAACATTAGAGGTTTTTCGTGATTTGGGCACCTCCTTTTTAGTGGTTATCATCATTATTTATATGTTAATTGTAGGATGGTTTCAAAATTTTAAAACCCCGATGGTAATGATGGTGGCGATACCACTTTCCTTAATAGGCGTTGTGCTTGGGCACTGGCTTTTAGGAGCATTCTTTACCGCAACATCTTTTATTGGTATGATTGCTTTGGCGGGTGTTATGGTAAGAAATTCGGTTTTGCTTATTGATTTTATTGAAATCCGACTCAATGATGGCATTCCTTTAAAACAAGCCATTATTGATGCTGGGGCAGTGCGAACCACACCCATATTATTAACTACGGGTGCTGTGGTCATTGGAGCCTCTATTATCTTATTTGATCCAGTATTTCAAGGTTTGGCTATTTCCTTAGTGGCTGGAGCAATCGTTTCCACCCTGCTTACTTTGGCTGTAGTGCCTATTATCTATTACATGACAGAAAGAAAGAAATGGGAAACCACAGAAATTACAATGGAAGAAAACCAAAAAGAAAATGAAACGAACGATAATGTCTAACTCAATAATTTCGCAAGGTTCTTTTTTAAAGAAATAGCGATACAAAACCTCTATGAAACTACTAGTTATTACCGCCATAAAAGAGTTTAAAAAAACAGTAATACAAACGCTTAAAGAAGCTAATGTTGAAAATTTTTCTTACAGAAATGTCACAGGATATAAGGACTTAACGGAGCATTCTGTAGAAGACAATTGGTTTGCCGGTGAAATGAATGAAACCGAGTCGGTATTGTTCTTTGCATTTGTAAAAAAAGATCTTGTAAATCCTTTATTTGCTATTATTACTGCGTTTAATGTCAAACAAAAAACTGCTTCTAAAATACATGTAGCCGTTTTAAGTATAGAAAAAGCGATAGGTTAGGGCAAGAAACTAGAACCAAACATAAAAATGAAAGTAGAAAACTACTTCATACTAATGAATTATTAATTAAAAAATAGAAATATGTTAAACAGAGTTGTACGCGGCATTGCCGGAACATTTATACTAATCAGTTTGTTATTAGCTATCTACGTAAACATAAATTGGTTATGGTTTACAGCCTTTGTAGGCGTAAACTTATTACAATCTTCTTTAACCAAATGGTGTCTTTTAGAAGATATCCTAAAGAAATTTGGTATAAAAAATACCGTCGGCAATTGTTGTAATTAAGTTTTTACAACAAAACATAGTATTTCTGTTTAGCATTTAAACAGTGTCCAACCGAAATATAGAAAATTTAAACAACAATCCTTGTTTTATATATGTTTTCCCCAAGTATATAGAATTTTGGGGTGTTGTTTTTTATATATATAGTCTTCTCTTAGGAAGCAAAATTTGCAGTTACTTTATAGAAAAGTTGTGGGGTATCAAAAAAACCTGCTTTGTACGGTAAATTGCCGTACATTTGCTTAGAATAAGTTTGCTATGGAAGCACAGTTAAGTAAAGACGAACGAATAGAGTTAAGAGTATCCTCTACTGACAAAAAAATTTTCAGAAGAGCTCAAAAGCTCAGTGGAGACAAGTCATTTAGTAGCTTTATTGTTCGAATAGTGAAACAACAAGCTGAAGAAATCGTTGCTAAAAACGATAGAATAATTGCTACTGAGAAAGACCGTGAAGTTTTTTTTGATGCCGTATTTGGTAATACAAAACCAAATCAAAATTTGGTAGAAGCCGCTAAAAGATACAAATCAAAAAAATCCTGAATTTGAATATTTCGATATTAGATAAAACCTACAATAGAAAGAGTTTTGAATGCGAAGAACAACCACTAACCAATTATATTCAAAATCAGGTTAGTCAGGACATAAAGAAAAAGCTTGCAATATGTTTCGTTGCAACGGACAAAGACAAAAATGTAATTGGCTACTATACGCTTACAAGCGAAAGTCTTGGAAGGGAACTTATACCTGAAAAGTATATCAAAAAAGTACCCAAGAATTATAATGCTCCTGTAATCCTGCTCGGTCGATTAGCTAGAGACATAAAAGAAAAAGGAACAGGTCTTGGAGAACATCTTCTCTTAGATACGTTATTTAGAGCTTTTACTTTATCGGAAGAAAGTATTGGAGCTATGGCTGTTGTTGTCAATCCAATCAACGAATATGCAGTGAAGTTTTATGAAAAGTATGGTTTTGAACAGCTACCCGATAGTGAAAAAATGTTCCTTCCAATGAGTACAATAAAACAGATAATTTGAAATAAAAACGCACGACAATAATGGCTAAAAAACATAGAGCGGATAGTGCTATAAGCAAGATAGGGGTTCTTAACAAACTTAGTTTCATCGGACAAGTATACAGCTCCGAAATGACCTGTATTTCTTAGCCGAAACCGATATTTACAGAAAAATAAGAAAAGTTAAATTCTATGATACACTTCCTCAAATGGTACCCGAAACCTGGAACCATAAATGCCTTTTTCATCGCGAATGCCGCAACCTATTACCATATTTATTTCCGCCGAAGAAGGCAAATGAAGGATTTTCTTTATTTTTAAAGTATCGCTTCCTTCCATCGGGCAGGTATCATAGCCTATGGCCGCCATGCTAATCATAAAGTTTTGTGCTGCGAGAGCGGCGCTTTTGTGTGCCACAATGCGCATATCACTTAATCGCGTTTGCCGGTAAATAGGCCTAAAAAGACCAACAACCTGAAATAGTATATATTTTAAAAAACCAAGGATGCCAAGAAAGTCCAAGTAAGTAAATGGAATAAGTTTTTTGTAATAAGTAGTTGCCATTTTCTTTTGCTTTAGCAAGTGTTCATCCTGTGGGGATTGGTTAAAAGCAGTTTCTAAAAATTGTAAATTGGCTTTAGCGCGTTTGCTCCATAGGTCTTTTCGCACTACAATAACAACCAACTGTTGCGCGGTTTTGGCAGCATTTTGGTCAAAACAGGCAAAAGAAACTTTTTTTAACACAACGGAATCGGTAATGTGGTAAAACTCCCAAAGTTGCAGGTTACTGCTTGTGGGTGCAAGCGTTGCGTTTTGCAAACACTGTTTTACTTTTTCAACCTCGATGGATTCCTTTTTATATACACGGCATGAGCGCCTGTAGGCGATGGCTTCTGAAACTGTTTTTTCCATGGAGACAGGTTTTTTATTGAATGACCAAGGTACTTATTTATGGTTTATTTTTTCTTTTTATAAAGTTGATTTTATCAGAAAACTCAAAAAAAGATGAAAACCCCTACAAAATTTCAGGAAAAACCCTCTTGTTTGCTATCTCCTAAATGGTGCATCTTTGAAATAACAAAAATGGGTATGGCAATTTTTGTTATTATAGAATTTTTAGCGATAAAATTTAAAATCTTTTTACCAATGACAACAATAAATTTTAAAGAACGGTACAAAATGATATTACGTAAAAATAATATCACTGTTGAGGAGATGAAAGAATTTAATAATGCCATTAAGGCTTTTGTAATGATGCATCCAAACTGGAAAGAAAATAACCACTCCAACAGGAAAGAAAAAGAACTTGCTTCTTAAAAAAAGAAAGTAGAAATAAAAATAAGATTTTTGGATCCCGATGGAGAGGAAAGAAAATCGAAATTAGAAGATGTCAAAGCTACATATAAACTGGATGCTTTTATTTTGATTAAAGAAAGAAATAGAAATTTTCATACACGTTTATAAGTGTTCTTAACATCTTTAAAAAAAAAGCAGGAAACTTTGGTTTCCTGCTTTTTGTTTAAGAAGAGTACCTTAATTTAACAACTGGAAACGTTGCATTAGTTCGGTCACTTTTTTTTCTGCAATAACAAGCCCTTTTATAAACTGACTAGGAAACAAGTTTGTCTTTTGAAGGGTTTCATAATAGGAAATTCCTTCTAAAAGGCTTTTTCCAAAAGCATTAAGATTTCGTGCACCCTTTTTATCTTGTGTTTGCATTGCATCCAGCATTTCTTGATAATAGTCTATATACAATTCCAATTCCTTAATAAACATGTGAGGACGGTTGGAATTTGTAACGAGGTTTGCTCTGCCGTAAATATGATCGGTCATTTCCTGAAGGGTGGCTATTTTGGAATAATTGGCAATATTGGGTCCGGGGCAAATGTTTACTGCGGTAAGTTTTTTAACAAAAGGAATTTTATAAGCTACGGATGCAGCATTGCTAAGACCAATACACAAACATTCTTTGGAAATGACTTCTTCAACCTGTTTTTTGTATTCTTGGTCTTGCAGACCGGCATTTTCAAGTTGTTTTAGCTTTAATTTTTGATATTTTTTTGAAGCAGTGCAAATAGGCTCTTTAGTAAATTCAGTATTCGATACTAGATATTTTTCGGTGCAAGGACTGCCTGGAGTACCTTTTTGTATGCGTTCTAATTTTTCTTTGTCGGCACCTGTATTTTTTAAATAGTTAAATCGCACTCCCAGCGGGGAGTTATTGCTTAAAAAAACATCCTTTTCTTTTGCTTTACTCAGTAATTGCAGGGTTTCTTCATCTACAGTAGTTGCTTCGGGGCAAAGCAAAAATGGAGTTCCCCATCCGGTGCTGTCCATGCCGTAATGCGATTGAAGGAACTGCGCTTCCTCAAAAGTGCCAATACCGCCTTGAACTGTTATTTTTATGGGATGTGGTTTTTCAAAACCGGCTTTTCCTTTTGCGAGTAAGTAGGGGTTATAAAGACCAAAAAGTTCTTGAGCAAGTTCTGTTTTTCTATTTTTGAATTCCTGCAGAATAGGTCCTAAAAGCAATCCTTGCGTAGCGAAGGCGTGACCTCCACAGTTTAATCCGGATTCTATGCGAAATTCACTTACCCAAATGCCTTTTTTAGCTAGATATTTTCCTTGAATTAAAGCAGAGCGATAATCGCTTACTTTTATGACAACTCTTTTTTCAAAATTTCCCCAAGCTTTGGCATCAAATTCAGCGAAGTTTTCCAGATAATTATACAAACTCGGATTCATTCCTGCTGAAAAAATTACGGCAGAATTTTTCAGACTGCTTTCCGCATACGCCTTTAAAGCTTCTAAAGCATCAGAGCCATTTTCAATAGTATAGCCATTTTTATCGACATTGTTTTTGTCCACTTTCGTCATGATATTCACCTCAATAATTCCAGGTTT
>Ga0100398_1005168_pt1 | contig 10522 bp, 6 predicted proteins | sample CryGeymeta201522_FD_81568 | JGI IMG/M metagenome (GOLD analysis project Ga0100398, IMG submission 81568) | Groundwater microbial communities from Crystal Geyser aquifers in Utah, USA - Crystal Geyser metaG 2015-22 | ecosystem: Environmental > Aquatic > Deep subsurface > Groundwater | place: USA... | reverse complement strand
TCTTTTCCTTGAGGACTTCAGGGTTTCTCTTGCGGGTTTCCTTGACGCACAATTCCTTGTAGGTGTTGGGTGCGTAATACCACCACTTCCAAATGGCCATCATAAAGTAGGCTGCCATGTACTTGACAACCAAGGGAGCCTGAACGGTTCTCAAAAACTGCAAGTTCCGTTCGACGAGATCTGGATCCGAGTCTTCACTCAAGTGGTAGTGATGCAAATTATTATGTTCCACATTCCAAGCCTCGGGAAGCATCCAGTCGAACCAATCGAGGAATCGGCGCCAGGTGCTGCCAACGGCAAAGCGGAAGCGATTGAACCGTCCCGTCTTTTCGCAGTTGTCGTACCCACCGTGGCAGGTGTGGTGGGCGATCATGGTCCACCGACTGGTCGTCCCAATGGACAAGCATACGGCGGGCAAAAGGTAGTAAAAGGGCAACGCCATACCCACGAGTCCTGCCAACGTGAACATGTTCGACCACATGATGATCTTGTGCAAATGAGCCACATGCTCCGGTCCCTGTTCGTCCGATAGACGCTTTCCAAGTTCCTTAATATCTTCACGAAAAGCCTTCAAATCCATCTGATCAATCCATTCATCTTCCTTGCTGAGAGTCGTTTTGACGGTGGACTTGTCAGTTTGTTCGTCAACGATCTGGGTGGGTCTTTCTCGTGGAGCCATGATGACAACAGTAGTAGCAACAACAACAACGGATTATTAAAATTAGATTTGGTTGAAAAAGATACACTACTATGGGTTCTTCAAATGAAAAAACCAAATTGTGGATTTATTTTTAGTTGCTGTAGAAATAAATGATTGAGCTGGAGGTGGCGAAATTAACGGAATAGGCACACACTAGCTAGTCTACTGCAGCGAAGAAAATAATATCCAATCACAAAGAAAATAAATCTTCTCTCTTGCAGTGTAGCTAAGCTAGATGCACCACCACCACCACCACGGCCACGTAAAAAAAGGGTGGTAGGCACAAATAATTAAAAATAAAAAATGAAATGCCGACGTGTACTCTGTTTTGAATTGTGACCTAAGTATCAAAATCATGATCATCATCATTTTCCAGTCCCTAGTCTAGCATGTTTCAAAGTCCAAAATAAATACTGTACTCAGTAATAATAATGTTAATTTAAAAGTTGCCCGGGTGGAGAAGAAAGAAATTAATGATTGTACGTCGTCAGAGGGGAAAAAAAGAGTCTCAAGAAGAAAATATCTGATCATGATTCTTTTCACTGTGATAATAAACCCTTCTTGTTGCTTGTTGGTTCAAGCTAGCTAGCTAATAGACCAGTATTATTAATTTTTTGTACAGTAATCCAAATCTGTTCTTACAAAAGATTACACTAGCTACCTTAGTACCATCATCGACAGAAATAATAATAACACCATGAGCAAAACACTCATCTTCTTCGTAGCACTTCTTCCGGCACTAACATCCGTCAATGCCTTCTCATTTTCATCTCTTACTAATAATAATCATGCATTGAATACTGCAACAATTACGACTGCAACTACGACTACTACGACGACTGCTCGTTGTGGTTCATTGTGTCGATTTACAAATACTGCTGCTGCTGCTGGTGGTGGTGGTGGTGGTGGTGGAGCTGCTGTAACAACAACGACAGTACTGCGAGCCAGTCCCAAGAACGAATACGACGACTTTGGTAACAGTGATTTTCCCATGGAAGAACAGACGGGAGAATCGTCATCGATCGATTGGGATGGCGAATTGAAAAAGCTGCTAGAAAAAGAAAAAGCGGGAACCAGAACGTCACGTCCAGATCCTGGATACAAATCAGATGCCGAACTGGCTGCTATACGTGCTGCCAACAAGGCCCAGAAGGAGGTTGCCAAGCTCGGGGACAAGCTCCCCTCCGTTCCCAGTGTTAACCTGTCCAGTTTGACGGGAGATTGGAAATTTTGGATTGGAATATTGGCCATTATTAGTATCGGATCTGCCGTACTCAGTGCACCTACCTCCTACCAGCCTTTGACCGGTGGGGATTCGTACTACATTTAAAAAAAGCAAAACAGACCAAAAATGAGAACATTCGCCTGTATTGGCTGTTAGTTGGTGGAGGATTTTAGAAACACATGAAACGTATATATATTATTATAAAGAAATGATTGCGGGCCACCTGGCATTCTGAAGACTCCCACCAACTCCACACCCTGCGACGAGGACAAGTCCTACTAACGAAGAAATAAAACACAGACCATCGTTTCACTCAATCCTGAACAAAGTATCAGCTTAATGAAATCGGCATGGTTCATGTTTGCAGAGACTGCATGTTAGATAGAAGAAGAAAATAAGGTTTGCATTTGACAGTTCATACAATGATCAAAAATAAATGTAGCAGTTACATGGCAAATATCACTACTTATTTGGAATTATTAGCGCCCTTTGTTGTGCCTGCAGTGTCTACATCGTAGATCATTACGGGAACACCCAAAAATGATGGAGTCATACCGCCACCGCCACCACCGCCTGCCACGGCAATGTAAGATGGAAGGGCATCCACCGCATAAATGGGATAATCCGTGTTGGCGAGCAAGGGGGCAATCGGAGCGTGAATGTTGCCAAGGGAAAAGGAATCCCACAAGCAAAGGCGGCCGTCCACGCCCCATGTAAGCAACAGATTTTCCCCGGGACCGATAAATTTGGACCCGAAGACAGGTCTACCAGGCTCGTGACCTCCCTCTAAAATAGCAGCACAAGTGGTACCCAAAGAGCCCTTGTCGTCGTGAACGTGCATTCCCCACAAAATAACATGTCCTGTCGCCACTGAGGTGGCCAAGCGAGTTCCTGTTGAGTCCCAACTAAAAGACGTCAAATGTGATTGACAGCCTGGCAGTTGCATAATGGAAATACAAACACCACGACCATTGATTAAGCGCAATGTTCCATCCGACAAAGCGGCCCCCAACAATCCGTTGGCAGGACAATAATTGGCATCAAAGACGAACACCATATTATTAGGGTTGCGCTCTCCTCCATACGCCTTTTGAGGCGAAGCAACGGTGCTTGTCTTTTGCACCTTGCCCCCCGAACACTGCACTGCAAGGCCAGAATTCGTAACTTGGCAGACGGAAACACCATAACCTGGATTTTGAAACGCCATAAAATTTAAGCTCATGACTTCTCGAAAGTCTAACTCTTTGGAATCACCCTGCGGTTTTGCTGAAAGTTCCCATAAATGAATAAAATCGTCAGACGATGTTAAAAGAAAACTATTTTGGGTCGTATCGTCGCCGGGTAATCCACTCCAATGATCAATCCACTGGACAGAGTACACTTGTGGCTTTTCGGCCTCGTCTTCGGGATTCGCGGGTACACGTTCCAAGTCGGAATGGTCCAGGGTTGCACAGCACGTCCAAGAATCCTTCGCACTTGGATTTTGTGTGGTCCATACCTTGACCGTGCCATCTGCTCCGCCTGTCGCAATCAATGATGAAAAGTCGCCCGTCTTTGTTCGATCGAGAGTATCGCTGGCCCAATTGGACGTCGCCCTGAATAATTGAAAAAAATGAATGCAGCATTTAAGATATGAGAAAGAAGCGAAGCCAGCAAAACCCCAGAAAAACGACAAGACAAGACATGACATTTGCGCACCAGTCTACACGTAGACATTCGTAGTCTTTGCTGTGTTCGTTGAGACACGACAACATAGTATTGGTTTTAGCATCCCATATCCGCACCGTGGAATCTTGGCTGGCTGTTGCCAAATAGTTGCCGCACTCAGAAAAGCCGGCACCAAAAATCGTTTCCTTGTGGCCAATGCAGGATCTTTCGTTGGCTAACATGTCTGCTTTGTTCGGGACAAACCGGGCCAATATTTGCGACGCGCAGTCCAGTGCTTCGGACCGGCGGCTAACAGTGACAGCTTCTTCTCCTTTTTGGCGCTGATGTCGTGCTTGATAGTACTGATAATCCATCATACTCTGCTGCTGCTGCTGCTGCTGCTTCTCTCCTGTATTGGCAACTTGATTGTCTTGGGCCGATGCCGCAGCATCAAATAAAAAATCCATCTCAGCTTCAGATAAATAGGGACTTTCGTTGTCACAATCGTTCAGTAGTGAGTCGAATTCCCTCTCGGGGAGCTTGGGTCGCTCGCTGTCGATTTGCCTCAGCGCAATGAAAGCACTTGAATTCAACACGGTTTGGTCTTCCGCAATGGGTGCCAGTGAGAAGTGAGAAGCAAGTTTCTCAACAGATATTTCAGCACCTTCAGGACGACAAGGCTGGCAGTACAAATACGGTGGGATGTCGTAATCGTCTTCGTCCTCTTCCTCGTCTTGGGTGGGCCACCGTCCAAGTGTAAGTTTTTGCAAGTCCTCAAGCAGACCCAAGTCTTCGTCAGATTCTGCTACTGTGTCCGAATCTTGGATGAGCGGTTCTCTCAACAGAGATGAATTTTTCTCAAAGTCGGCTCTGTCCTCGACTCCTTCCTCGTCTTCTTCTTCCTCCTCGTTCTCTCGATATGATGATGTGTCTTCAAATATGGAAGAGGTAAACTCAGTCAAGAACTGCGTATCACTTCCCTCGTGTTCGCAATCCAATTCGGGAAGAAAATCTCCTTGGGGAAAGTCTATGTTGTTATCTTGATCCACTTCGAATTTGTGTTCAGGATATTCCTCGAACGAACGCAAAGCGTTTATCAACTCTTCTTCGGTAAAGGTTTCGTCGTGGAAGGGACTCTCACTATTGTTGGCCTCGGAAAGCACGACAGGATCAATATCCAATAAGTCTTCCTCTTCGTTGTCTTCCTTATCTGCAATCGTCAGTGTGGCTAGTATTTTGTCCAATTCGTCGTTGTTCTTGGCATCAAACCTAGCAGTTTGCATCTTATGGAATAATATTATACTACGCAGGTTGTGTTTCAGGTTTTGTGTTGTTGATCTGCATTGATTTTTCATTATTTTTTGGTTCGAAAGCGAATTCAACGGAGCTCGTAGCTCGACGTTGAGAAAAATGACGGAGTGGGCCGACTCTCTGGAGTCTCCGGTCTAGCTAGCACGTAGCTACTACTCTAGCTAGTAGCTGCATGGAAAAACTATGAATACGTAACAAAAATACAAAAAATAATGATAAGTCAAGGTCAAAATTATAATACTAGAGTATACGAAAACTCTAGTACTAGCAGCAGAAGTCTTCAAGATATAATCTAATAAGAAGGCACTAGCAATACTACTGCGTTGGGATCATCGCAAAAAAGCGATTCGCAATCATGGACAAGGGCCATCGATTGTTGGAGGTTTGAAAACGATTGCTCTCAGCTTCCAGGCGTTGTCTCAATTCGGCAGCCGTCTCTTCATTGCGCAAACGCTCGGCCCACTGAAGGGGCGTATATCCATTTTCAGCAGTGATGGATAGTGAGGCACCACGGTCGGCCAGGATTCGCACAGACTCTGCGCAGTTCGCACCGGCTGCAAAATGGAGCGCAGTCCAGCCGTTTTCATCTTGCACATTCACTGAGCAAAGGCCCCCATCGTTAGTGGCATCCAATTCATCAATGCCACCGCACAAAAATTCTAATACTTTTGTAGCGCCATGAAAAGCACTGGCATGCAGGGCACACGTCTGTGTTCCGTCAGAACCGACATAAAATCCTTGGGCGTCAATTTCTCCTCGCTTCTGAACCAAGTCTTTCACAATATCTAAAGAGTCATCGGAGCAACATGCATCAATAAAGGCTTGCGCCAGGAGTTCTTTTTGGGTGTGTGCTTCAAATCGCGCTCGTCGTTGTTCTTGCACTTTTTGCGTAATGAGATTGCTGGCACGCTGGATGGCCCGAAAATAAGCTCCAACACATCCACTCGGCTTCTTTTCCTGCATTGCCGTACTAGCTTGGAGTTTGTCGGTTGTGCCGGCTTCGTTAATGCTTCCGTTACCTGTTTCTCCGTCTTTTTTTTCTTCTTCAGATGCAAAGAAGAAAACATCAGGAAGATTGGCATCTGATTCAGCTCCTCCTGTTGTTGGCGCATAGTCGTTCACTTTGGATTCTTGAAGGTCACAGGGTAAATGTTCGTAAGGATCGGGCCCGAGCAGCCCTTCTCGAGGGATTCGCCCATTTGAGCGGCTTCCAGCAGGTTGACCTGAAGCGGCCAGAAATGCATCGTACATGCGTTGGGGGATGGACGCCTCTTGCACATGGTTTCGCAGCAAATTAACTTCCTGTTGTTTTTCTTCTTGTCCGTTTCCAACGGCGAATTCATCGCTACGACATGTTGGCTCATCATCGACGTGACCTGCCGCTCTATTTTTATCCGAAGCTGATGCAAAGCCGGCCTTCTGGGCCATTTGTTCCGCCTTTTCTCGCATAGTACTCTTCATGGATTGTGCCATGTACTCGGCCGTTACTCTCATACTATGAGCTGCCTCTTGAGCTGTTCCGGATCCACGAGCGACACCCATCAGACTTCCTACAAATCCAACTTTAAACAGCATATTGGGCAATTCGGTCCCAAATGATTCCATCATTTCGACATTCGGAACACTGCCGGACATGACCGTCGCGGCGCCGACCAAACCAATCACCACAGCGGCACTGGCGGTGAATGCATTTGCTTCGTTGGCACCTTGTGGTGGCGAAAAACCATTGCGCCTCAATACTTGTCGAATATACGCCAAGGAATGAGAGAGAGGCATTGTCTTCAAGGTCGAATTGGAATCCAAATATTCTTGTACCACACTCTCAGCTTCTTGTTTGTCCATGGAAGCCAGTCGAGAAATAGACCAGGATCCTGCAATGGCTGCCAGTTGATCACTTTGATTATTGCTGTTTTTTCGTGGCGATGTTGTTGATTGTGTTTTATCATTAGAATAAAGGGCAGTAAAATGTAGATTATCTTCCAACAACAACGCTCGCTGGAGTTGCAATTGTAAAAAGTAAAAACATTCAAAATTGCATCGTCTTGCGGTTTGAGAAAAGGCCGACAAGGACGATGCATCCAAAAAGGTCAAAACTTGGATAATTACATCATGGTACAACCAATCAGCAGCCGCAGTGCTTTGTTCATCCTCCTCTTGATCTTGTGGTGTCATAACACTTGTTTTTTTATCTTGTTGTTGCTGTTGCTGCTGCTGCCTCCTGTATTCCAGCGCTGCCATTTCGGAGGAAAGTGACTGTAAATCTGCTTCACTTCCCTGGAAGGACAGGTAGGCACAGCTAGAAACACGTCTCATACCTAACGATACGGCAGGATGAAGCTGAGGTGGTAATGAATCTACTAGATCCATGTGTGCTGGATTGCTACTGCTGCTGCCGCCGCTGCTGCTGTGAAAGAAGAAGGGACTCGTACTATTACAACCAGGACAACCGCAAGCATCGGGTTCATCCCAGTGATGTGACCATCCCATATCATCCTCCTCTTCTGTCATAGTACAGTTTTGATGGTGTTGTTGCGAAGATTGCGGAATAGAAGGTATTTCGTGTGGTGTTACCAAAAAGGAACGCTTATTAGTGATCGTGGGAGTTTGAAAGCATTCTTTTTCTTCTGACTTCTTTTCCACGACCAGTAGTTGATCGTCGACCTTCTTTTCTTCGTCCTTCTCCTCCTCGTTCTCTCCCTCCTCCATATCGGTGCTTTGGCCAGTAGGTATCTGAGCTGCGATGTCATCTAACTGCATGATATGTCGTCTAGGATTTCTCATTGTTCCGCTGAATTAGTTCAGTCAAAAAAATGTAAATACTACTATGTCAAGAATGGAGAGATGTATCGAAGTAGTAGTAGTGCTTCTTGGAGTAATCCAGTTGGCTCCCAATGGTTTGGTTTCGTCCGGTGGTGGCACGGAACGTATGATACACTGCACGAAAATCTGCTCGTTAAAAATTCACGACTTGAGGTGCGTAAAACCCGTAAAACAAGACTATGCATTTTTTCTTCAGCCCTAATAAATTCGAATACGTACGACTCCGGAGTACAACACAAAACACAGCCATCCAACCATGAAATAATCATAATAAAAATAATATGTAACAAATAATAAAAAACGCAACAACATCGTTCGTCGATCAAGCAATAGTTTATGTCATTATCTTTCATCTCTCTGGTAGCATTGCAGTTTTTAATCTCTTTGTTGTTGATGTCCAAGGTGACTACCTTTGGTTTTCAAAAATAATTGACATTCTACAGCACTGCTATAAGAAGAAGGTCAATGACAACAATGGCCACGCGGGTGCCTCCGTGGGATCCTCTGCCACCCAGAGCTACCACGTCTTCGCGACAGCAAAGAAGGCAAGCGAGAGCACGGACATTTGCGACGTCGTCAAATACAGACAATGCTAGTGATGTCACTATCAATGACGAGGGTAGACCCAAAACGGACAAAAGCAGCAACCACCAGACATCCACACAACCATCTGTACCCAAACGACGACCCTACCGACCAGGCTTTAATTCGTACTTGAAAGTAATGCTAGATGAGACGACCATGGATCGTATGCATAGAATCGCCCAGAATATTCAGACCAAGATACAATCCATTCAATTGTCAAAAACAAATGATATTGATAATGATACTGCTGATGGGAAGAGCAGCCGCAGTTGCAAAAAGGACGACAACAGCGACAAAAACAAGTCGCACCGACAAAAAGCAGCTAGAAAATCAAAATCAAAATCACGTCGAGCACTTCGCTTCAAGCCCAAATCACGAAATTCATTGCATCTGACATTGTTCTTTGGTGGAGAAATTTTGTCTGCATTGCCCGGCCACGAATTGCAGGAATGGCACGAAACGGTACGAGAGCGATTGCACCGAGCCAACTTTCTTTTGAAATCTTCTCCTGCATCTGCTGCTAGTGAAAAGATGGACTGTTCGAACATTGTAAAGACGGAATCAATGACACACAAGGACGACGACTATTGGTTCCGTGTAACGTCCCTGTCTATGTTTCCACCCAAACGAAACAATCTTGTTGTGGCCATTTTGGAAGCTTCTCCCGCTTGGCACAACCTTCACCGTGATATACAAGATATTGCTACCAATGGAGAATCTCAAGCGTTACGGGAGATTGCAGCCCGCAGCAAAGATAAATGGATTGCTCATATTACATTGGGAGAAATTATTATGGGTGGTGGGAGCAAAAGCGAAGTACGACAGAGTTTCGATCAGGTTTTGAAAGATGTCTGCGACGACCTAGAACAACAAGGCAATATTTCTACAGTGACAGAGGATGATATACTTCCCGCCGGTGCAACTCGAAGCAGATGCCTGTTGCAAGCGACAACGGTTGGCATTGCCATGGGTGGACCAGTGCCAGACCAAGTCGATCTTGACTGGAACTTCCAATATCAACCTCCAAACAATGATTAAACAATGTCCCGCGCAGCATGAGAGACACATCTCTCATCTCAGTCATGGAAGGTATAACAGGCTGTCTGAGTAACGTCCGCCTTCGCTCCATTGTCCCCTTACATATTACATACCACCAAGATTACGCTGTGTGCGCTACAACTGGAGTACATACCGATTGCGAAAGGGATGATCCTTGAAGGCTTGAACTTGTGGACCCCAAACAGTTTTTCAACTCTGCAGTACAAAGCAACATTGTTTTGAATCGATAGCTCTGTCTTCGGATTGCCAGTGCCGTCCTAGCAGTACCGGAGTAGTAATGCTAGTAGGACCAAATTTTCATGGGAGCGCGTACATACAGGTTGTGGGTAGTGAGACACGGAATGGCGGACAAGTCGCTAAAACGAATCAGCGTGTCCCCAATTTGTCGATTGACTTTGAGTCTTCGTAGTAGTCTAGGTTATTCGGAGTTTTCCTTGTCGTGGCATTATTACTATTCTTAGTACCTGGTACAAGTACAAGTAGTTTAGTCACCAGGTAGTCTAGTAGTAATGAAAAAATAATGTGTGGTGGTACTCCGTGTAGCTAGTACATGTCGCATTGTTGCTTAGAAAAACTACCAGGTACTACTATCGTAGACAACTCGAGTAATACAGAACACCAGTTGCAAATATTCTTACCACAATACCTGGTACCAGTGGTAGTAAGGTATGCTAAAAACGCGGGTCGCATTTGATCGAAATACGTACCTGGTATTTGCCACGATTGAATATTTCAGCCGAAATACAATTAAGGCTCGAATTTCAATAAATCCATCTTTCAATGCAGTTTTAAGTCTACAGTAGCTACCAGGTACAGGCAGTGGTACAGTACCTGGTACTAGTAATACAACCTCACCAGCCAGTCGTATCAGTGGTCTACAGTACTACTCAGATTATCGTTGCTAGCTAAGGGTCTACTAGTCTAGTACTACTAGTAATTGAACACTGCTGATAGTGTAGACCGGCCCCCTAGTAGTAGTAGGGCGGCAGTAGTATTAGCAGTAGCAGTACTCTTACTGGTACTGCTACGAGGAGGTCCACTACTACTAATACTACTACTACAAGTAGGTAGTGGACTACCTGGTACTGAACTCAATGAAAACGAATTCCAAAGGTTTAATCAATCGTGCATACTGGCAGTAGCTTTCGTAGATTACTACTACTAGACTACTAGCT
>Ga0100398_1005166_pt1 | contig 10527 bp, 2 predicted proteins | sample CryGeymeta201522_FD_81568 | JGI IMG/M metagenome (GOLD analysis project Ga0100398, IMG submission 81568) | Groundwater microbial communities from Crystal Geyser aquifers in Utah, USA - Crystal Geyser metaG 2015-22 | ecosystem: Environmental > Aquatic > Deep subsurface > Groundwater | place: USA... | reverse complement strand
GTCCAGGCAATGCAGTTGTGGGGTTGGTTGTGTTTGCCGTTGACGGCGATTGGAGTTGGTTTTTTGGCCTATTTTTTTATTCCTAACTGGCTGGCCGCTTGTTCGGCGGGTATTTTTTTTCTTCTCTCCCCACTTTCCTGGTCTTATTTGTGGCAGTGGGGTTTTTATGCTGATGTAAGCTCCTATCCCTTTGTACCGTGGGCATGGCTTTTTTTTGCTATGCATTTAAGGCGGATTCGTGAACACGATTCCACTTTTTACTCTAGATTACTTCTTCTCTTGTCAATTATCTTTTACTCTCTGGTTTGGCTAATGCATCCTCTGTCTGGACTAGGTATTACCCCGGTCTTTTTCCTTTTATTTTTTAGCAGCCATCTAAAGATTAAACAGCGGTGGGCTGCTTTTTGCGACTTACTTAAGAATCGCGCTTGGCGTAAATTATTTTTTCCTTGGAAAACCCCGCTTACTCTTTTTATATTTTGTTTTTTGCTAATCAGCTGGTGGCTGATTCCTTTTTTTCGATATAACCGGTTTGCCAATCGGGAAGGCTTAACGGTGGGGGAGAAGAGTTACGAAAGCTTGGTTAAACAAACCGTTAGTTCCAGCACCTTCCTTTCCCTAAAAGAGCCCGCCGAGATGGATAAGGATTATCCTTTACGCAACCTTGCTCTTCCCGTAGTAGTTTGGTCTTTAGCCTCTTTGGGAATAGTTTTGGGTTTTTTTGGCAAAGGTGTTCCTCGCTGGCTATGTTTGTACCTTCTTGTTGGTGTTTTGTCGGTAACACAGCCGCGAATTCAGTTTTGGCTGGTTAATTATATACCTTGGTTTTTGAATTTGTTCTTTTCCCGCCGCGGGATATGGCTTTGCTTAAGAATTCTGGCGCCAGTTCTGGCGGCGGGTGGGTTGTATTATCTTGGCAGAGCATTGTCCGGACTGCTCTTTTACCCTATTCGGCTATGCCGCCGACTTTTCCTCGGAACTATCCCTAACTTCATTGGAGTGATAGTTGCTTTTGCGGAGGATTACTTGTTCACTCCAACGGTGACGGTGTTAGTATTTATTGCCATTCTTTTATTTTTTGGCCACTTGCCTTACAAAGAGGATTTTTTTTGGCGCGTTGGTCCGGAGAAAATTGATACGGTAAGTGTATGGGCTGATCGTCCCAACACCTGCGCCGCAAATGCTTCTGACACGCTTTGTTACCTTGGCCAGATAGTTGATGATATTGATCAGGCTGATTTGTTTTCTGCTTGTTCTCTTTTGAGAAGCGATTTGGTCCTTATTGGGGAGAGCGCTCTTCCGGGAATCTGCTCCCTTAATTTGGATCAGCATGCCGAGGCGCGCCGCTTTGTGGCCGAGTTTAAAGACCAGTGCCGAAAAGGCACTTTTAGCTATCCGGCCTTGTGTTCTTCGGTGCGGCCGACTTTAGGGGAACAGCTGGCTTTTCGTAATTGGCCTCCTTTTCTGTTGGGTGGTCAAGAAGAGGCTTTTGTTGGTAAAGATAATTTGTCTTTGCTGTCTTCTTTGGAGCGCTTTGCCGGCGAAGGCCGTTACGATATTTCCCCCGGAGTGGCGGAACTAATTACAACTTCGCCTGTTTTCTCTTCTACCCCTCGGATACAGCTTTATTTAGCTCAACTTTCTCCAAACCACGCCTATTGGGGGTATCAGGCGTCGGCCTTTTTTTCGCCTGGGGACAGTCTTTATCAAAACAGTTCTATTACTGATAATTTGGCCGGTTACTACGGAATTAACGCGGTGGCTTTCCCCTCATATACTCAAAAATTACTGTCTCGCTATTCCACAAGCTGGCAAAACCAAACTTTTGCCAATAGTGGCGCTACTATTATGTTGGAAAATACTAGTCCTACCAAATTGGTAGATTTTGACCAGCGGAGGCGGGTGTTGGTAATTGCTTCCAAAGAGGAACGGGCCTATGAACAGGTTTTTAGAGCGGCTAACCGCGGCCTTTTTCCTTACCAAAACTACCTTCTTTACGAAGGGGATTCGGATTTTGTTGATGATTACTCTTTGGAGCAGTTAAGTGGTTTTGATCTAGTTTGGTTAAACGGTTACCGTTATAAAAACCGCCGAGCGGGATACTATCTTTTGGAAGCCTACGCCCGCCAAGGAGGCCGCGTTTTTATTGATACCGGTTGGCAATACATCGCTTCCGATTGGCAAAGCGATGGCCTTTCTGCTATATTCCCCGCCTCTTCTTTACAATGGTCCGCTCCTGCTGGAACAAGCACTATCAAGTTTTCGGATAACCTGACTAAGCTTCTTGTTGGGAAAACCGTTTCTTCTGTTGGTTTTACTTACGACTGGGATTATTCCTTTGCTCCTATTTCTCAAATGTCATTTGGATTTACTTCTCTGCTGACTGCCGGCGACAAAGTTGTGATGGCAAAGGCTGATGTAGGGGAGGGGACGGTTATTTGGTCTGGCTTGAACTATTTGGCGTACGCTCTTGGAAGCGAAGAAAATGAAAGAAGGGATCTTATCTCTTACTTATATTTTATTGTAAACGGCCTTTACTTATGGTCGTCCGGTGATACTAATACAAACTTTGATATTTCTTACCAACGTCCCGATCCGACAAAAGCTGTTTTTACTTTGCAAAAATCTACGGTCAACACTTCTACTTTTTACTGGAAAGAGAATTGGTATTTTGATTGGCATGCCCGGCTTGTTTCTCCCAAAGGTTCTCCGCGAGACCTTAAAATATATCGAGCCGGTCCAGGGATGATGGGTTTGGTACTGCCTTCTTTGGAAAAAGGCAGTAAAATTGCCTTTACTTTGAAGCTATCATTAGTTCATTACTGTAGTTATCTTCTAACATTGCTTGGTTTTGTTTTTCTACTCCTTTACCTTTTTAAACCTGGCGTATTTTGTTTGAGGCTGCCTTTCGGAAGACGAGCAAAGAACGTCGCGGGGTAATAATTTTGCTTAGTAAATCTTCCATTTTTCCGCAAGGCGCAAAAAACGCTTCCGCTAATCTTGCCGGCAGAAGATTTAACCAGATAGGCGGCATCACTTCAAATGGCAGGCTATCCACTAATTGGATATTCAAGCTTTTGCATAAGTTTTGTAACTGCCTAGTGTTTAGAGATACATCGTGTTTGCCGCGCGCCATTTTTATTGATGTAATTTTCTTGTGTGTTATAAAATCAGCAATAATGTAGCTTTGACAGACACGAGCCATTTCTGATAAAACCCGCTGTATTTGTTCGGCTGATTTTAGATGCCAAAGTACCCGCAGGGCGATTGATCCTTGTGTCTGGTTGGTACTAAAAGGTAATTTATCCCCTTGATACCACCGCGCTTCCGGCTGGTTTATTTTCTTGGCGTATTCCTTTAACATCGCTTTTGAAGGATCGCAAGGCAACACCGCAATATTAAGCTGGACTAACTTTTGCGTTAGCGCCCCAGTGCCGCACCCGACTTCAATTAGGCTCTTCAGGTTATACTTACTGATAATTCTGCATATCTTTTTAAACTCTTGCCATCTTTTGTATTTTTGGTAGTTTGTGGTATTTCTACTGATATCGTAATTCATCGCGACATTCCCTCGCTCGTAGATGTTTTCGTAGGGTTGAGGAGGTTTGCGAGGGGGGATATACATAATTCTACCTAATAAATATCCTAGTAGATCTATGCACTTGACTACCAGCACGCCAATTTTTTCTATAGATTTTATATCTTTTCTGTTGACTATGTTTACATACCTAACAAGCTTGTTTTTAAGATCCCTCTCTAAAACATATGCATATTTTCTTTTTATTATGGCGGCAGCCCTTCCTCTTTTTAGCATTTTTGAAAAGCTTTGCAGAGGATTACTTACTGCCTTTAGACTCTTTGTATAAGTCGCTTTTGTTTTTTTAATAGCCGCCCCTTTTTGTTTTATTCTTAAAAGCAATCCTAGCTCATCCAGGGGCTCTGTTTGTTCATCGTATCCGCTGACCGAATCAAAAAGTTGCCGGCTAAAAAAGATTGGCAGCGGATTTTGATTCTTTTTGATCTCTTCATCTTCAATTCGGCGGCAATTCTGCCAAAAATTTAAGCTTCTTCTTGTAGTATCGCTTTGGAAAAGGGTGCCAGTTTGGGTTCCTTTTAATCCCTCTTTTTCCAATTTGGTGATCGCCGTTCGTTCCATTAGCATATCGGTGTCTAGATGGACCAGATGGGTTCCTCGCGCTCGGCCGGCCCCGTAGTTGCGCGCGGCTGTTTTGGTTAAAGGTTTGTTTAGAATGACGACTGGTATATTTTTTTTAGTGAGCGCGCTAATGTCCCCGTCGCTTATTTTTTTGCCGGTTACTATTATTAACTGCCAGTTTTTCGAAGTTTGTCTGCCTAGATATTCTACACACGTCTGCCACAGATCCTCCGGCTCTTCCGTCTTTATTGGTAGGATTACCGAGATAAACATATACTTATGATAATGAGGAAACCGCCCCAGCACCATATATGTAATTATATTTATCTTCGTGGCTTAATTCCTGTAAATGTTAGAAGCTCGCTTTTATAAGTTCTAATACACGCTAAATTTCCTGTAAGAGGAGTATCCTCCTTTCCATTGAATGTTGTTGCAATTAATTTTTCCACATTTTATTAACATAACCTGTCCAAGTATCTCTTCGTCTTTTGTACCTCTATAACGCGGTGGCGGCTCATGGCATTCTTATAATAGGTATCACATCCATTATGTCCACGAGCCCCGTCTTTTCTCAACTGTCTTATAAGCCACATTTGTTTCTAGGGTATAACACGGTATGTTTCTTACACACTAGGGGAAGTAACCATCGTTATATATGTATACCCTCTAGTGATTATATTCCGATTCCTCTTTTTGCATAGTTTTTAGTACCTTACAAAGTGAAACCTTTTCTTCAAGAATTAAGTGTGCCCAAATGAAGCACCAACGGTGTCGTACAGGTTAAAAGGTTTACATTATGTTAGGTGGAACTAATTTGAAGGGGGCGCTTTCACGAACACAGCGCTCTCATCTTATTAAAACTGTCTTATCTGGAAAAGTTGATATTACGAAGGCCTGCGATCGTTATGGCATATCCCGCCCAACTTTTTACAAGTGGCTGCGGCGTTACCGAGATGCCGGTGGCGTTATTTCTTCCTTGGAAAACGGCAATAATCTCACTCGCGTTTCCGGTAATCACCCTTTTAAAAAATCTCAAGAAGAGGTTGATCGTCTTACCGAATTGGTTGTTGCCCATCCAGAATGGTCATGTTCCGCTTTGGTTAATAATATCAACGAATTTAGCCACGGCAGTATTCAGAGAATTTTAAAAGAAAATCATCTTAATACCTTTGTCCAGAGATTGGCTTTTAGGGATAAATACTTGCTATCTCATCCTCAAGAGACCCTGGAAAGAGCGCCGACGCCAATCACTGCCCGCTGGTTTATTCCTTCATTCCTGCAATTGGTCAGGAGACATATTCCTACGGGATTGGCTTCTCCTCCTCCCGCTCTGTTTAATACCTATCGTCTTCTTGGCACCTTAGAAGGGTTGATTGTCAACACTTCTAAAGTCTTAAGAAGTTCTTACTTAAAGATACTTCCTCCTTCTCCCAGCCGCTCCTTTGCATTGAAAAGAATTGGAATTATCTTCTCCAGCTTAGCTTCGTTATTGGGCATTGTTCTTATTAACAAGAACTTATTGAGCGAAACTAAATCCACCGCCAGCGCGATTGGATTGCTGTTCTCTGAAGTATCTCTATTGTTCGGCACCTTCTTCTTCCTGTACTCGGCTCGGTATTACCTGTCCTTGGTATTAGTGTTGCTCTTCAGCCGTCGCAAGAGTCCCGCGGCCGGTACGATTAGGACAGGAGAAGAGATTGACGAAGAGGGCGTTCGTAAAAATATTTTTGATCCGAACGAAACTGCTTCCCTAGAATCTTTCCTCCCCGAAATCATCAATTCTTCTTCCACTCAACCATTCATCTCCATCCACCTTCCTTACTACAACGAGAAGAGAGTCGCCGAAAGAAGCATTAGAGCGGCGGCGGCTCAAGACTACACCCAGTTTGAAGTATTGGTCTGCGACGACTCTACCGATGAAACAGTAGAGATTGTTGACAGGACGGCGGTTAGTATTAACCAAGAGGTATCAGACAAGATTAGACAAGCTAAAAAAGGTTACTATCAATCTCTAGTCTCTCTTGCCAGTCAAGGCGACTCCGCCGCTATCTCTAAATTAGAGGAGGTATGGGCGGCAAGAGAAGCGACTAGATATCAGATACAAGATAATGGATACAAAGTATTTAATAGCCAATCCAAAGCGCCAAATAACAAAAATCAAGTTCCAAACTTTGAATCATTGGCGGTCGAACAGCTCAACCAACTTATTGACGACCGGTATCCGCTCTCCGCTCTCCCAATCAACTTCCAAAGAGTTCGTATTCTCCACCGTCCCACTCGGGCCGGATTCAAAGGAGCGGCTCTGGGTTACGCTCTTAAAGCAGTTTACTCGGCCACTGAATACATCATTGTTCTGGATGCTGATTTTGTCCCATTCGCCGATACTATTCTCCAGTTCCTTAAATACTACAAATTAGTCTCCTATGACCCGAGATACTACGGGGCTAGTAGTCACTGGGGGTCCCCCTCTTCGGCGGGTAAATTGGGAGCTAGTGGGGAAGAGATTAGGGATCAGGGACAAGGCACTGGAGACCAGCAACCAGTTACCAGCCCCCAGCCCCTAGCCCCCAGCGCCCAGATTATCTCCTACGATCAAGCTAACCGTCTCGCCGGCGGTGACTGGCAGAAGCGTCTCCAGCACTCTAACCTAGCGGCCGTTCAAGGGTACCAGTGGCATATCTTAAACAAGAATGAGAACTGGATTACCAGAGGAGTACGCACCGAGTATTCCGGTTCCTACATTATTGAACGATCTAGCGATGAACTGATGGGCTCACTCAAACAGATCTCCGGAGCGGTATATATGATCCGTCGCGATCCCTTGGAGAAAGTAGGCTGGAAAACATCTATCACCGAAGACTTTCAGCTCTCCCTCCGCTTGTACGAGCAGGGATACAAGGTGGCTTTTACTCCATATATTCAAGCTCCTTCCGAATGTGTTTCCACTCTAAAGAGACTGATTAGGCAGAGAATGAGGTGGGCGGAAGGGCACTCGCATAACATTCGGCAGATGTTTCTGCCTCTTATCAAGTCGCCCAAGCTATCCGCGATTGAGAAGATACAGGTTTTGTATCTCTCTCCTTACTATCTCCAAGCCGCTTTCTTTATGGTCGGCAACCTGGCTTGGTTTTTGGCGGAAACTATCTTTAGGGTACGGCTGCCTTTCTGGACTAGCCTTTGGGGTTGGTCATTAGTATTCTCCAATCTGTTTGCTTTGCCTCTTATGAATGGAGTAGGAATGTTTGTAGAAGAAGCGGAGGAGCGGGACTACCTTGGCCTGTTATCCTTTGTAGTCCTTTGTTACTTGGTGATTCCTTTTCAAGCCTGGGCGGCGATTAAAGGGTTTATGGAGAAAGAAGAGGGGACTTGGTTTAGAACTCCCAAGACCGGCAACATTACCATTGATATTGTTAAAGGATCCTTCTCCCGTCTCTTGGGTTTGTTTAAGGGCACCCGGGGTGTTGATGCCGTTGGGAATGAAGCAGTTTCTTCCTTCTCCTTGAGCAAGGAAGCGCTGTCCAATCTCTCTTATCTGCCGGCCTATGTCTCTGAACATACCGCCTACAAAAACTTCTACGAACTCACTTCTCTTGGGACTGTCTCCCGCCGGGTGAGGGGATTGGCTCCCTCTCTGATTGCTGGTCTTTCCTTATTCAGCATAGTTTTGTTTTACTTTACTCCTTTTATTCCTACCCGAGCTGACCCGACCGGCCGCCATAAGTTTGGGATTGCTTCAGCTCAAGACTTGCCTCAATCAGTGGACCGGTCATCAGCTAGCGGGGAAGCTGTCTCTTCGCCGCCCTCTTCTTTGTCGTCATCTTCTGCTATTACGGTTACTGATAATCGTCAGAGAAATAATACTGATTTACCCCAGGAAATTTCTCTATTCTCCGTGCTAAATGAGGGAGTAACATCTTCCCAGACCCATGAAGATCCAGTTGGCGGGTTGAGCGTCTCTGTCTCCCCCTCCACTACCCCTGATAAATTCTTTATCCGTCCCGATACTCTATTGGCTTTGAAGATGGATCAGTGGCTCAATGCCTCTGGCGAACACAGCAGCATTAGTTCCTTTATTAGTTATCGTAGAAGATTGGAAGAAAAGCTAGCGAATGATGTTTCTGGTATTCAAGTCAAGGGAGAGAAGTATCTTCCCTACCATTTTGTTAAAAGAAGCGACGGTTTGTGGGAAATCTATAACTTAACAGTCTCGGGATTACAGCGCTACACATTATTTCCTGACAGCAATCGTATCCAGCTGGATTCCTTTCCGGCAAGCGATCCGCTGGAGATGGATTTTATGTCTCAATCAGGAGTTAACGGCAATATTCCCTTTTCCTCTTCTTCTCAACAGCAAGCGGTTAGCCGGCCGGTTTTTGAATATCAGGATGCCGCTGGTCAATGGAGAGAGTATCTTCCCCCTGCCGCCGCGCAGTTAGCGGTGGTGGAACAGACGGCTTCTTACCTGGTAATTGAACAGTCTTACGATTTAACTGCCCCGCAAGCCGACTCGCCTTTAGTAAGAGCAATTACCCGCTTTAAGCTGGGATACACTCAAGAGCTCAACAACCCGGCCTACTCTTCCCGCTCTTGGTCTTATGTGAGCAAGCTGACTTTTATTCTCCAAGGCAACGGCAATCTCAACCGGTTGATGTGGGAGACTAGAATACTGGGGGCTGGTGAGGATGAAGTAAAGGAGGGCGCTTCTTCCTATCAATTTAGAGATTTGAAGATGGATTGGTCGGATTTTGACGCTCTCCAAGAGCAAATACAGCATTCAATCGTGGGGACCGATACCAGCCGGCAAGCCAAACTGTTGTTCTATCCGGAAGGAGTTTCCGGCACTTTGGAAATTGATCCCCGCCTAAGTTTGGCGGTGGCCGCCGGTTTGGAAAATGATTCCGGTGAAGCAGAATTAACTCATTATAAATGGGAAAAATCAGGCAGGACTTTCAAGACCGATATACCTAATCAATATGTTTATAAATCCTCTATTGGGCAGAAGAATGTTGATTTGGGGAACGGACAATACGCCCCTTATGTCTGGAACGCCGACGAAAAGACATTAAAATTTGCCAATTCAGAACTCAAGCTTAATTCCAACAGCCTGGAATTCTATAGTGATGGAGAAAAATTAAATACTCTGGCCATTCACCCTGAAACCAAGGAAAATGGAAACTGGGAAAAGAAACCAGCGGTTGTACTGGAACCAACAGTGGAAGAAATAGATGAGGGAGGGGCTGAAGTCAGGTTAAAAGTTTCTTACAAAATTTCCACCGAAGATCAGGAATCGGTAATTTCTTTTGACGCCGGCGCAAACAACAAGGTTAATTTTGACTTTAATGTTAAGGCGTTAGAGGGCGGGCAGCAACGGCTGGCGGTTGAGTTTGACCAGCCGGCCCAGCCAATCAGCCGAAGGGACAGACAAGCCAATCTTCTTTCCCCAACTTCTTACCGCTTTAATAAATCCTGGTGGGCTTTTGAAGAAAACGAATTAGATACCCACAAAGTGGAACTGGGAGAAAAAACCGCCGTGTATCTCGGCGAGAAGAATTACAAAAAAGGAGAAACATTAAGAATCCATCCCGATGTTTGGGGCGGGGCCACTCAATGGGCCAATGAAGATGCCAACGAGGCGTGGAATGGAGCTATGTATCTAGATGGTCGATGGAACAATTTTGTTTATTTGGATGGCAGCGGGGACGGTGGCGCTGAATTTGTCAGTTGGCAGTTTGATAATGTTGCTATGTCGGGAACAATTGACACTACCTCTAAATTGGTTCTGGCTAAACCCGATCCCGCCGATGACTCAACTCCTGGAAACATTGATTGGACATTAAGAGCGGAAGATACATTGACTCCAGTCACTATTGAAGCCATCGATTTTAATCTTAGCAATCGGACTACTCTCACCACCGCTAATGAAACTGGAGTGGGGCAAGCAGGCAGTTTAACCATTACCGGGGCTGATTTTGCCGGCATCCTGCAGGAACTGGTTGACAGCTACACTTATGATGGTGATGATACAATTAGTTTTATCGCGCGGACAACGGCTTCTACTGGCGATTGGTGGTCTATAGTGTGCGATATCTCTCATGCCACCGGGGATCCGGCCAGTTTAGAAATCGTTTATTTAACGGCCGCTGATATCCAAGTTGATGTTGCCAACCGCTACCGGGCGGATATGCGGACCGGGGATACGAATGATTATCTTCTTATTTATGACCGGGCGCAAAATGACAGCAGTCCACTAAATACTTATGAATTGCCCGGGCCATACATCTATGAAGCTGATGTTGAATACGCGCTAAGGTTCCACGCTACTAGAAGGACTACTATTTTAGAATCTTCCAGCGTCAGAGTCCGAATCAGAG
>Ga0100398_1005165_pt1 | contig 10530 bp, 10 predicted proteins | sample CryGeymeta201522_FD_81568 | JGI IMG/M metagenome (GOLD analysis project Ga0100398, IMG submission 81568) | Groundwater microbial communities from Crystal Geyser aquifers in Utah, USA - Crystal Geyser metaG 2015-22 | ecosystem: Environmental > Aquatic > Deep subsurface > Groundwater | place: USA... | reverse complement strand
GAGGGGATTAAGGGGAGGGGGCAACATAGCGATTCTTCACCCCTACCCTGCCCCTCCCCCATCAAGGGGGAGGGAATATTTATAGTAATTCATAGTAAAGGTATTAAAGGGACATTCCACTAGCCAGGGATTACACAATTGGAGAGTCTGGTGTCTAACGTCCGGAGTTCAGTATCTGAATTGGAGAGAGGAGACAACCTATGATTACCGGAGAACAAAAACCCATAGACGAGATCAGGGAGATGATCGCCCCTTACAAACGAATCCTCGTCCTCGGCTGTGCTTCTTGTGTGGCCGAATGTGCGGCCGGAGGGGAAAAAGAGACGGCAATGCTTGCGTCTACTTTACGTATAGCAGCCAAGATGAAGGGAGAAGATGTGCTTATTGAAGAGAAAACCCTTGACCGCCAATGTGTGAGGGACTTTGTCGTCCTTCTTGATGACATAATCGAAAGATATGACGCAGTCCTTTCCCTGGGATGCGGGGGCAGGGGTTCAGGCAGTTGCCGAAATATTTCCGGAAGTGCCTATAATCCCTGCCATAAACACCGGGTTTCTGGGTGAGACAAGGGATCAAGGCTACTGGGTGGAGAGCTGTCTGGGGTGTGGTGACTGCATGCTTTACCACTTCGGCGGCATTTGCCCTCTGGCGCGGTGTTCCAAACAGCTTTTAAACGGACCGTGCGGGGGTTCGATGGACGGCAGGTGTGAGATCAATCCTGATGTTGAGTGTGCCTGGCATATGATCGTCGATCGTTTAACAAAATTCGGGGCACTTGACAGGCTTGAAAATATCTACCCGCCGAAGGACTGGTCGAGAAAACAGGGCGGAGGACCGAGAAAGATAGTCAGGGAGGACCAACAAAAGTGAACAATAGCAGCAAGTTAAAAAGAGTGCTTGAGGGAGGCGGTTTTGCAGTTACAGCAGAGTGTGGTCCCCCTAAAGGGGCGAACCCTGATGTTGTGCTAAAGAAAGCTGAGATGCTGCGAAACAAGGTGGATGCCGTTAATGTTACAGACAACCAGACTGCCATAGTAAGGATGTCTAGTATTGCGGCTTGCAGTCTGTTGAAAACAGCGGGGCTTGACCCTGTGCTCCAGATGGTGGTGCGGGATCGTAATAGAATAGCCTTACAGTCTGATATTCTGGGTGCATCTGCACTTGGCATAAGGAATGTTTTGTGTCTCTCAGGCGATCATCATATTTTTGGAAATCAGCCCCAGGCAATGGGCGTCTTTGACCTGGACTCCATACAATTTGTTCAGGTGGTTAGAACGATGCGGGATGAGGGGAAGATTCTCGGAGGCGATGGCCTGAGTCAGCCCCCGGATTTCTTTATCGGAGCGGCTGCTAATCCCTTTGCCGATCCGTTCGATTTCAGAGTGATACGCCTTGCCAAGAAGATAAGGGCAGGCGCTGATTTTATCCAGACCCAGTGTATCTACAACCTTGATAGGTTCGAAAGGTGGATCGGAATGGCCAGAGACAGGGGCATTACTGACAAGGCTTATATCCTTGGCGGGGTTACACCCCTGAAGTCGCCCGGCATGGCTAAATACATGAAGAACAAGGTGTCGGGGATGGATATACCGGATGAAATTATAAAGAGGATGGAGGGGGTACCTAAGGACAAACAACGGGAGGAAGGTATTAATATCTGTGTAGAGACAATCCAGAGGTTGAGAGGGGTGCCGGGCATCAAAGGGGTTCATATCATGGCCATCGAGTGGGAAGAGGTAGTTGGTGAAATCGTGGAGAGGGCAGGGCTTCTGCCGAGGCCTGTCTTTGATTAGGAATGAGAGCCCCATTTTTGGTTGTCTTTGCCGGCTGCCTGTTCCTTGTTGCTTCTTATGAACTACAGTTTTGCGCCATGTACCTGTGACCATTGGCATATCTTCCCGGCTCCTTTTACGGGATTTGAGAGAGTTCTTGCGTATAACAAGCAACAAGGAACAGGCAGCCGGCCTGACAACGATGGGCTAATGAAAAATTTCCTTTGGAGCGAACATGAGCAGGATTTTTGGGGCACCCATCTTGACGAAGCGAAAGATAAGCATTTTCAGGTGGTTGAGCCTGAAGGGCGAGTTCCTGAAAATGCATGGAGCGAGTCATAGATGGGTCAAAAAGCCTGCACTAGAGAGCGGAAAAGGGAATTTTTCAGTATGAACTAATAGAAACAAGGGAGTGAACGTATGCCGTCCAAATATATGATACACACAAAACCTGTGCCTAATCGCTTCGAGCCTGTAAGCAGATCGGGGATTATTGCATGGGAAGAGGGTTGTTTGAAGTGCGCCGTCTGCGTTAAGAAGAGGTGTATTTACGACGTCTATGATAAAAGGGGCATTGATTCCCGTCACATGATCGAATCCATTGACAACCTGTGTATGAACTGTTACAGGTGCGTTCAGAATTGCCCTAAGGAACTGATACATAAGTCGTTGAATCCCGAGTTTAATGCCATGGGGGATTCTCACTGGTCACCGCCGATTATTGTCAGGTTGTGGAAGCAGTCTCAAACAGGAAAGATACCGGTTTCAGGTGCCGGATATCCCGGTCCTTTCAGCGGCCCCGGGTTTGATTCCATGTGGACGGATATGTCAGAGATAGTCCGTCCGACAAGAGACGGTATTCACGGTCGTGAATATATAAGCACTGCAGTGGACATTGGTAAGACTCCGGAACATTTGATGTTCAATCACAGCGATACACTTGAAGGGGAGGTCCCTTCCATTATTGACATTCCGCTGCCTATACTCCTGAAGATGCCTTCTTTTGGCACAATCAGCTCAAACACGATAAAAGGCTGGGCCATGGGTGCGCGGCGTCTTGGGACTTTTATAGCCCTTCCCATGGAGAAGATCGATTCCGCATTGGAGGACATGGGCGGCTGGTTGATGCCGCTGGTTTTACCCAAAGGAACTTCAATTGGCAATATCCCGAAGAATGCAAAAATTATAGAGATTCCCTGGACAGAAGAATGGCAGGGGGTTGTTGAGGATATTAAAGGATGCTTCCCTAATATCTTTGTATCCATAAGGATACCTATGGCTGAAGGTATGGATGAGAAGGCGCTTTCTCTGGCAAGAGGCGGTATCTCCATTATCCATCTGGAAGGAAGCTTGATGTCTCGGTTTATGGATGATAACACCCGTAATCTTAAAGATGGGATTAGATCGGTCCATATGAAACTTGTTGAAGAGAACATCAGGGATGGGGTTACTCTCCTTGCCAGCGGTGGACTGGCCATGGCAGAGCATGTGGCTAAGGCAATAATATGCGGGGCAGACACTGTCTTTGTAGACTTCCCTATTCTGATAGCCCTGGAATGCCGTATGTGTCGCAGATGCACCAAAGGGCTCTCATGTCCTGTGGAGATAGATACAGCCTCACCCAACTGGGTTGCCTCCCGTGTCGTAAACCTGATCGGGGCATGGCACAATCAACTAATCGAAGTGATGGGAGCAATGGGTATCAGGGATGCCCGCCGATTGAGGGGAGAGGTAGGACGCGCCATGTTTTTTGATGATATGGATAGAGCCGCCTTTGAATCTATGGGACAGGTCGAGGAGGGATGTGAGCTTGAGTAGTCAAAATGGTTTTCAATTTCCGGAGACTGTGCGGACGCGGTCCCGTTTTAGGAATCCCATTGGAAAATTCAGGGTAAACCGGACAGATGACTGCATAGCCTGTGGAAAATGTGTGGAGATATGCCCTTATGGAGTACACGTGGAAAGAAGGGGGCAGGTTTTTGTTGAAAACAATTACCTGTGCGTAGGTACCGAGTGCCCTGAGCCGTGTTACAAAGCCTGTCCGGTGCAGGCGCTTTCTGTCCGGAGGAACCCTGTTTTCGATACACTGGGGGATTTCAGATGGACAAATGAACTACTGGCCAGTACCTGGTATATGGCAGAATTTGGTGAGAGCCCCTCCGCAGGTTTAGAATACAAGGTCGGAAACTCCGGGGGAGGCTTCGATAAACTCCGTCTGATTTTTAATGGTAACAGGTCACGCTTGGAGGATATTCCGGATGATGATATTGATGTAAGCCTTGAATTGAACCGGAGGGATGATAACGCTTACAGGATAAGGATTGAGGTCCCTGTTTACGGAGGAGGAATGTCCTATGGTTCGGTGAGCGTTACAACTATGGTGAGCAGGGCCAGGGCAGCCGCGGCGCTTGGGACGCTTTCCTGTACAGGTGAGGGCGGATACCCGGATGAGCTGAAGCCTTATGATGACCATATGATCACTCAGGTTGCAACAGGCCTTTTCGGGGTAAAAGAGGAGACCATACAGCGGGTCAAGATTGTTGAATTTAAATATGCCCAAGGTGCAAAACCGGGTCTTGGCGGGCATCTCCTGGGGGATAAGGTAACCCCTGGTGTTGCGCGTATGCGGGAGGCTGTGGTCGGATATCCTCTTTTTTCGCCTTTTCCATTCCACAGCGTATATTCCGTAGAGGATCATAAGAAGCATGTTGACTGGATTAAAGCGATAAATCCAAAAGCGCTGGTATCAGTAAAGGTATCTACGCCCACCGACGTTGATATGGTGGCTGTAGGGAGCTATTACGCCGGCGCTCATATCATAATACATCTCGATGGGAGCTATGGAGGCACTGGCGCTGCCCCTGATATTGCCAAGAAGAATATTGCAATGCCTATCGAATATGCGGTGCCCAAGGTTCACCGGTTCTTACAGGAAGAAGGCGTGAGGGACAAGATGACGGTTATTGCCAGTGGCGGTATAAGGACGCCTCATGATGTGGCAAAGATTATAGCCCTGGGGGCCGACGGGGTCTGCACAGGTACGGCGGATCTGGTGGCATTGGAGTGTGTGCGATGCCAGAACTGCGAAAGCGGGAGAGGGTGTGCCCGTGGAATCGCCACAACAGATACTGAATTGTCAGAATTGATGAATATTGAGTGGGGAGCGCAGCGGATAATCAATATGTACCTGGCCTGGCGAAAAGAGCTGATCAGGATACTCAGGAAGCTGGGTATGAAGAGCATAAAAGAGCTTGTAGGGAGGACAGAGTGTCTGGTCCACCTCGATTATATGTGAGGAAGTGCCAAAGCCATGGAAAGAAAGGGAGTCATTTCAAGGATTGTAGAATCGAGAAAGCCATTGGTGCAGGATCTGCCCGGAAGGATGAATTTTGAGGTAGAGGCAGAAGGCGGCTGTGGCGTTACCGGATTTGCCTGTAGCGTGCCGGTCAGGGGGAAGCATATCTTTGAGCCTTCAAAACAGATGCACAACAGGGGGAACGGTCGTGGAGGAGGAATCGCGGCTATGGGGTTCGACCACAATGCTCTGGGGGTGACTAAGGAGGTACTGGAAGAGGATTATATACTTCAGATCGCTGTGCTGGAAGAAGTGGTCATGAGTGACCTGGAAAATCGTTTTATAAAGCCATTCTTCAGGGTAGATTTTTCGGAACGTTTGCCTCATATAGATGATTACAGGGACATTCCCGGCATGGTAGTGCGCCCCCCCGGAAATCCGGCGTTATTTTGTCCGTGTAAAGTCCGACGTTCTCGATGTTTTTGTAAATGAAACAGGTCTAAGGGGTTTAGACAGAAGGAAGGCAGCATGCCTTTGTTGTCTCCCACGGCAGGAACTTCATTATACTTAAGATTGTCGGCTATGCTGAGGAAGTGGTCCAATACTACAAACTTGAAGATTTCAGGGCACATATCTGGATCGCTCATCAACGCTATCCTACCAAAGGAAGGGTCTGGCATCCGGGTGGGGCACATCCCTTTGTCGGTCTTAATGAGGCACTTGTCCACAATGGAGATTTTGCAAACTACCGCTCAGTCGCGGAATATTTGAGACAGAGGAATATCTACCCTCTATTTTTGACCGATACGGAGGTGGCTGCCCTTCTCTTCGATTTATATAGCAGAACCTATGGTTATCCTCTGGAATACGTTATTGAAGCGCTTGCCCCCACTATGGAGAGGGATTTTGACCAGTTGCCTTTAGAAAAACAGAAGATCTACCGGGCTATTCAGGCGACCCATATTCACGGATCTCCGGACGGCCCATGGTTTTTTATTATCGCGAGGAATGAGACTGAGAATAAGCGTTTACAGCTCATTGGCATTACCGATACCTCGATGCTCAGACCCCAGGTCTTTGCCCTGCATGACGGGGAAGTCCAGGTGGGGCTGGTATGTTCTGAGAAACAGGCTATCGACGCTGCATTGAAGAGTCTGGCAGAGGAAGATCCAAGGGTTGGTACGGTGGCGGATCGATACTGGAATGCACGCGGGGGAAGCTATACCGATGGAGGGGCATTTGTATTCAATCTGGAAGAAAGCGATGGCAACTATCTTGAGCGCAGATTGACATGCGTGGACAAATTCGGGCGTGAGATTACTGTGCCGTCCAATCAAGACGCCTATATAACCGATAGGGGATATTCCCTGATGGATAAGGAGTTGGAAACAGGGGCTGAACTGTCCGTTTTTTTTCATAAAAAGCAGTCTGATCTCCTGTATGAATATCTGAAAGACAGGATCAAGGACTCTGGCTACGAAGAGTTCTTCGATTGCCTGATGGAAGTGAAGACATGGGCATTAAGGGGAGAGGGCTGCTTTGAGACGGCGCTGGATGCCCTGACCAGACTGATCGATAGACATTACCCAACCTATGACAAGAAACGACGGTCTATCCTTCAAATGACAGACCGCACCCTTGAGGGTATATTCCGCGGGTTCCCTTCCCTTGAGGCATCGGATGGCAGCAGAAAGGGGGAAGGCAATAGGGTTTCATGCAGATTGATAGACTGTAAGAGCAGGAATCTTCTCAGGGGGCCGGTTGAAGGGGAAGATGTCTTGATTATTGACGGTTCACTCTTCCCACCCGAAGGGGAGGACTGTGACAGCCGCCTGCTTGCAGATGCCTATTGTATGGGTTGGCGCCGGTTTATTGTATTTGGACTCAAGGGGCAGCGCTTTCACGGATGCGGCCTCGGCCCAGGGTCAGATGGCGTGAGGATCGATATCTACGGCAGCTCCGGTGATTATCTGGGCTCCGGGATTGACGGGCTCTCCATTCATGTCCATGGGAATGCACAGGACCAGGTTGGACAGATTATGAAGTCAGGGAAGATGGTCATCTACGGAGATACCGGTCAGACCTTCATGTATGGCGCTAAGGGAGGCGAAGTATATGTTATGGGCAACGCAGCCGGTCGGCCGCTTATCAATGCAGTGGGTCGGCCAAGGGTAGTGATAAACGGCACTTGCCTCGATTACCTTGCCGAGTCGTTTATGGCCGGCGACCCTCATAACGGAGGCGGCTTTGTAGTGTTGAACGGTATGGAATTCAACAGTGACGGGACCGTCATACCTCAATCTGTTCCGTACCCGGGTTCCAACCTCTTTTCCCTGGCATCAGGCGGCGCCATTTATGTCCGTGACCCCCACAGCACGGTGGACGATCAGCGGTTGAACGGGGGAGAGATCGTGCCGCTGGAAGGAAGAGACTGGGAGTTGATCCTTCCCTACCTGCAAGAGAATGAGCGGTTGTTTGGGATTTCAATCGAAGATGACCTCTTAAAGGTTGGCGGAGAGAGGAGAGACCCTCTTGAAGTCTATAGAAAGGTGCAGCCCAAAAGGGGAGAGACCATAGCGGAAGACGGGCTGGAAGAGTGGGATGGTTGAAAATTCCAGATTGACCGAGCTTTACAATCTGTCGAGGGTCATCAGTTCAACCCTGGAGCCCCAGGAGGTTCTGAATCTGATTATAGATGCGGCAGTAAAGATTACAAAGGCTACGACAGGTTCGTTGATGTTGATCGACAGGGATTCTGGGATCTTGAATATCGAGGTAGCCCGTGGATTCCCTCCCCGGGTGGTTGGTGACACCAAACTCAAGATAGGTGAAGGCATTACAGGCTGGGTAGCAAAACAGGGGAAACCGGTCCTGGTGCCTGATGTGACAAGAGATAAAAGATACATAAAGATAGATAAAGACGTAAAATCAGAGCTGGCAGTCCCCCTGATATTGGAAGACGAGGTTATAGGGGTGGTTAATGTGGACAGCACAAGGGCATCCGCATTCACCCAGGAAGATATGGAACTGATCTTCACCCTGGCCAGCCAATCGGCTAAAATCATTCAAAACGCCAAGCTCTATGAGACCCTGAAATGGAGAGTAGAAGAGCTTTCAGCCTTATTTGACATAGGAAAGGTCATTACCGAAACCCTGAACTTAGAAAAGGTTCTTGAGACAATCGTGGAAAAAGCCTCACACCTGATGAATACCAAAGTCTCTTCACTCATGCTGCTGAATTCGGGTGGAGACGAATTAGTGATTAAAGCCGTCCATGGAGGGGGTATGGACTATAACATTGAAGCCCAATCTTAAGGTGGATGAGAGCTTAATAGGTCAGGTGGTCAGGACTAAAAAACCTCTGATGATCCTGGATGTTCGAAAAGAGAAGGGATACAGACATCTTGATCTGGCAAAAAAAGTGGGTCTATGTTCCCTCCTTTCTGTTCCTATGATGGTCAAAGAGAGAATAATAGGGGTTATTAACACCTATACCGCTGCACAACACAGGTTTACCTCAGAAGAAATCCAGCTCCTTTCCAGCCTTGCCGACCAATCTGCCATTGCTATTGAGAATGCCAGGCTGTATGAACAGATGATAGGACTGGAAGAGAGAATACGTGAGACAGAGAAACTCGGGGTATTGGGAGAGATGGCAATTGAGGTGGCCCACGAGATTAGAAATCCCCTTACCATAGTCAAGATGCTTTTCCACTCCCTGTCTATCCCCGATAAAAAGGATGCGACTATAATCGAGAACGAGCTGGACCGCATGAATAGAATAGTGACCCAGTTTTTGAACTACGCCCGGGGAGAAAAGCCAGAGCAGCAGAAAATGGATATAAACCAGGTCTTAGAAAACACCCTTCTTCTCGTAGAGCACCGTCTTTCTCAACAGAGGATGAAACTCAAAAAGACACTTTTACCACTCCCCTCTATATCCTGTTATCCTGAGAAGACGGCTCAGCTATTTCTCAACCTGTTTCTTAATGCCATAGACGCTATGGAAGATGGGGGAGAGCTGGAAGTCTCCTCAGAGGCTATCGGAGGTTTTATCCAGGTCAAGATAAAGGATAGCGGTTCTGGCATCCCGGAATCAATAAAGGAAAGGATATTTCAGCCTTTTGTAACCACAAAGGCCAAAGGACTGGGGCTGGGGCTGGCCATCGTCCATCGGGTTGTTGAAGAGCATAGAGGGAAAATTGAAGTGGATAGTACCCCGGATATTGGTGCTACATTTACCGTAAGCCTGCCCATAGAGGTAGTACAATGAAAAAGATACTGGTCGTTGATGATGAGCCCAACGTTCATTACTCTTTTAAAAAGGTCTTTTCCGAGAGTTATGTTGTCCTTTCTGCCTCGTCCGGGGAAGAAGCCGTAGACATCATCAGCAGGGATACCCCAGACCTGGTAATAATGGATATCAGGATGCCCGGGATCGATGGAATCACCACCCTGAGAAAGATCAAGAGTATAGATCCCAAACTCCATATTATAATTATGACGGCGTATGGAACTATGGAAACCGCGGTGGAGGCCATGAGGTTAGGGGCATACGACTACACCCTGAAACCCTTTGATATCGATTGGATGAAGACGACTATATCCAGCGCCTTATCCGTGACAGAGATGATGAAGAGAAAGGTTGCCCTGTCCCCTTCCCAAGAAGGGGAACCGAACGGGGACATCATGGTTGGAAACTCGCCTGAAATGCAAAAGGTATACAAGTACATAGGGCAGGTGGCCGGGAAAGATATAACGGTTCTTTTAACCGGAGAAAGTGGTACTGGAAAAGAACTGGTTGCCAGGGCTATATATAAACACAGTATGAGAAGAAACAAACTGTTTATGGCCATAAACTGTGCTGCCATACCGGATAACCTCCTGGAATCGGAGCTTTTTGGTTATGAGAAAGGGGCATTTACCGACGCTCGACTAAGAAAGATCGGGAAGCTTGAACAGTTAAGTGGAGGCACCATATTTTTGGATGAAATCGGGGACATGTCTCTTCTTCTTCAAGCCAAGATGCTTCGTGTATTACAGGAGATGGAGTTTGAACGATTGGGAGGAAACGAAACAATAAAGGTTGACATCAGGGTGATAGCCGCCACCAATAAGGACCTGAGAAAGGAAGTCGCTGAAGGAAGGTTCAGAGAAGACCTCTATTACCGTTTGAACGTAGTCTCTATTTACCTTCCGCCCTTGAGGGAAAGGAAGGGGGACATAGAGGATTTGGTAAGGTACTTCATAAAAAAGTCAAGCCCTGAGTTGAATAAAGAAACAAAGGATATTACTCCATCGGCAGTCAATGTATTGATGGGTATCATTGGCCCGGCAATGTCAGAGAACTGGAGAACGTTGTCAAAAAGGCCATTATTAGATGTAAGTCGGAAGTCATTGTCCAGGAAGACCTCTCTTTTGAGGAGGAAACAAATAGGGCTCATCCCCTGGAAAAAGAAGGGG
>Ga0100398_1005163_pt1 | contig 10535 bp, 10 predicted proteins | sample CryGeymeta201522_FD_81568 | JGI IMG/M metagenome (GOLD analysis project Ga0100398, IMG submission 81568) | Groundwater microbial communities from Crystal Geyser aquifers in Utah, USA - Crystal Geyser metaG 2015-22 | ecosystem: Environmental > Aquatic > Deep subsurface > Groundwater | place: USA... | reverse complement strand
CGTGGTATATCGGTGACAGCTACGTTTTGTCATAATATCGCCCATGATCTGCCCATTCAGATATCCGATCCTAAGAAGGAAATAGAGCTTACCTATATTGATGATGTGGTGGAGGCGTTGGTCGGGGAGTTGCGGGGCGTAGCGGAGTCAGGATTTCGGTTTGCAACCCCCCTGCCCTCTTACAAGATAAGCCTTGGAGAGCTGGCCGGCTTGATTCAATCCTTTCGAGAGTTGCGCAGGAGCCTCCTGCTGCCGGATTTTTCGAAGCCCTTTGTAAAGGCTCTTTACGCCACTTATTTGAGCTATCTGGACGGTTCGGATTTCGGGTATGGTCTGGATATTAAGGCCGATGAACGCGGAAGTCTCGCGGAATTTATCAAGGCGCCTGCCTTTGGGCAGATTTTTATTTCAAGAACAAAACCGGGGGTAGTGCGGGGGAATCATTATCACCATACCAAGGCCGAGAAATTTGTGGTAGTGGAGGGCAAGGCCATAATCCGGTTTCGGCACATTGATAGAGGTGAGGTTATTGAACACTGTGTAAGGGGAGAAGAATATCGAGTATTGGATATTCCTCCGGGCTTCACTCATTCCATCGAGAATGTGGGAACAAGCGACTTGGTGACTCTATTTTGGGCGAGCGAGGTATTTGATCCGAAGAGGCCGGATACACAGGGCATGGTCGTGCTTGAATAGGGTGTTGGCAGTGTTTGTCCGGCACTGTTAGTGCTTGGATTTTGGATAAAATGATGACAAGTGCCGGAAACCTGGGTTCTGAGTCATTGTCCAAGGTCCAAAATTGCGCTACAATAGGACTGAGATTTTTAAGATAGATTTAGGTGCCGATAGTTTGCAAAGCGGAAAAGGAAAACGGGAGATTTTTGATCATGGAACGTGTTCAACCTGGTAGAATAACCTCATGCCCACATAGTGGAGGGCTGACTGTAACCTTCCCCGACTCGGTGCTGGTTGCAGCGAAAGAAGACCCTGCCCACTTTGAACGTAGAGTACTGGTTCAAACCTTGGGCTCTTTGTATGCGCAAGGCAAGCTATCGTCTGGGCTGGGGGCGCAGGTGCTAGGCTGTGACAAGTGGGAATTCTATCGTCTGCTGACTGAATATGGCTTCTCGGTATTGGATTACGCTGAGGATGAACAAGCCTACGAAGCCGACACCAGCCGAGAGTTGGCCTCTCGCATTGCCCGATCATGAAAGCAGTCGTCAATGCTACGCCGCTGATCTGCCTGGCGGTTCTGGGCCGTCTATCACTGCTCAAGGAGATGTTCTATGAAGTCATCGTGCCTCGAGCTGTTTACAAAGAAGTGGTCCGTGGCGACCCAAGGTGAGCCGGGGGCAGATGCGATAGTTCAAGCAAAATGGCTGAAATTCGTTTCTGTGGACGTTTCGATCACGATAGAACCTCTGCTGCTTGGCTTGGATGCCGGAGAGTTAGAGGTTTTATTGCTGGCGCGCCAAATCGCGCCGGATTGGGTCATCATAGATGAACGCCTGGCTCGCCGTGTGGCTTTTGCCATGGGTCTGCCGATTAAGGGCACACTTGGCGTCATGTTAGCTGCCGTCTTAGCTGGGCTGCTATCCAAACAAGAAGCGCTGGATGATTTGCGCGAACTTGTAGAGCGAGGGATACGGATTGCTCCGCGATGGCAGAATTGGTTCGAAATGGAGATCGGAGCAGCATGAAAGTCGCCACCATCATCGGAACCCGTCCTGAAATCATCCGCCTATCGCGCGTCATGGCAGCCCTGGACCGATACACCCAGCAACTGATCGTCCACACCGGCCAAAACTACGACTACGAGCTGAACCAAATCTTTTTTGAAGACCTGGAGATACGAAAACCCGATCTCTTCCTTGAAGCAGCGGGAAAAACAGCGGCCGAGACGATCGGCATGGTGATTGCCCGCTCCGATGCCGTATTGCGCGAACAGAAGCCCGACGCCGTGCTGATCTTGGGCGACACCAACAGTTGCCTCGCAGCCATATCCGCCAAGAGGCTGAAGATTCCAGTCTTCCACATGGAGGCAGGCAACCGATGCTTCGACCAACGAGTCCCCGAGGAGATAAACCGCCGCTGGGCTTTTCGATGCTGGCACATATGCCTTGGCTCCGTGGAAAGTTCGATATTTACCGTGAAAATACACCCCCCACCCCAACCCTCCCCCGTCGAGGGGGAGGAGTGAAGCGAAGGGGGATTTTCATATAAACGAATCGAAGTGTTGATACGGACCTGATTTGAAAACAGTCTGCCAACGATATTTTTTTAAGGTTATCTTTGGTTCCGGTTCCAGTTTGACCATCCATGGAGCGTCTTGAAATTGATCCTTCCACCCCGTTATCGGTACAATGACACGCAGAGGCAAAACACCAACCGCATCATCATTTATGATCACAGCCGGACGCACTTTCCGGATATCTGCTTTAATTGTGGGACTCAGGTCAATTTCCCAGATGTCAGCTTGCTTCATGGAAATCATCTCCATCGATTGCAGTAAATGCTGTCTAATCGGCATGTTGACCATATAAAGAAGCGAGTTCCCCTGCTTTTAGTAATATCTGAGCACGGCGGTGTTTTCTTTTTTTTCTTTTATAAAATCATCCAATGCTGCCCTTATCAAACTGCTCTGGTCTGCAAAGCCAAATTTTTTACAGGCTGACAGGAAGGCCACGTATCGAAAATGACTGTGGGTGAAGCGGGTGAGGCAATTTGTATTGAGGCACTGAAAGAAGTGGCACTTGACAAGCAGGATATGGTTGCCTAAAATGATAGCATGATGATGGCAAATACTGATTTAAGAGGGGTGTATTTATGAAATCCATATCCTTACGGGGTATTGACGAAGAACTGGCGCTCCGGCTGAAGCAGGAGGCTGAAGCGGCTCGGAAAAGCTTAAACCAATATGTTCTTGAGACAATAAAGAGGCATGTGGGGCTTGAAAAAGAAAGGCAGTTTACCCGAGTCTATCATGATTTGGACCATCTTTTTGGTAGATGGTCAGATGATGAGTTTAACATGATTCAGGGTAAGATTGATGGGGAGAGGCGTATCGACTCGGAATTATGGCGATGAACCGAATCCTTATAGACACCAATATATATTCCTGCTCGCTGCGGGGTGATCCCGATGTAGTGGACGTATTGCGTCAGGTTTCTCACATCGGAATTTCCGCAATATCTGTCGGGGAACTCTTGTCCGGCTTTAAGGCAGGAGCAAGGGAAAAGGAAAACAAATTGGAACTTGCCACGTTTCTTGATTCGCCGAGAGTGGCCCTATACCCAGTGGATGCCGATACGGCGGAGTACTACAGCCTGATCATTAACCAGCTCAAAAAACAGGGTACACCCATTCCAACAAATGATATCTGGATAGCGGCGGTGGCTTTTCAGAACGGCCTGGAACTCTATACGCGGGACAGCCATTTTTCTCATGTCAAAGGACTGCTCCTCCGCTGATCGCGGTTTATCGCGCCGAGGCGTCAAGATGACATGCTATGTTTAGAGGATTTAATCTGGCCACCATAGCCTTTTTGGCTGCAAACCTTATCATAAGATTCGGCTCGATATTCAATTATGAACCTTATAATGGATATCTAGCCGTTTTTTTTGCCGTTATCTTAATAGGTTCCATCGCGGTTATTCTTCACCCTGATTTTCTCAAATTCTACCTGGCCGTCTTCGGGTTTTCCTTTTTTCTTTTTGGATTCGGCTCCATTGACATCCATAGCAGGGTATTTGAACTGCTTGTTACCTGCGTTGCTACTGTTCTTTTTTTGGTAAACAGGAGAAATGGTGGTGATGTTAGATTAAATAAATACATGGCTACGTTTCTTTGGTGTTATGTGCTGCTGTCCTGCTTTTCGCTGTTACTGCTGCCCATAAGACACATCGCAAAAGACCTCTGGTTTTTCGGTTTCCCGGATGCCTTCTTTTACTTGTTTATCGGACCAGCCTACGGCTTTTATTATCCTGTTGCAATGGTCATCCAACTGGCCCTTTTTACGGTTTTTGCCGTGCAGTTGGGATCCGTGCCGGATAGGGCAAGGACATGGAACTACATGCTTCTTGGTATCTTCCTGGGGGCTGTATTCTGCGCCTTCATTGGGCTCCTTGATTTCTACCGAGTGATAAATCTCGCATGGTTTCGATTCGAGCAAACAGTGACCCCCGGGGTGCTTCATTCCACCTTCCAGAACAGGAACTGTTTTGCCGAGTATGTCTTGACCGTGACCCCTTTTGTATTGATCGGTTTTTTAGGGAAGAAAAGGGGCCTTTTTTTGAGGCTTTCGCTTTTTGCGTGCCTGATTATACTTGAGACTGCCCTGATACTGGCCGGAGGCAGGGCCGGATGGCTTGCTTACCCCCTTATTTTGTTTTTCTGTTGGCTTTTTTTCTATTTTGTAAAGGACGGCAGACTAACCAAGGTTCAATTGAGATTCAGTAATATTTTGAAGCTGATTATATCAATACCTCTTACAATAATTATTAGTGTCATCCTTACATTCTATGTGCTGCTTCCAATAAGCTCAACTATTGAAAATGAATCACCTACCGGTAAAAAGACCTCTAACTATTCAGTGACCATTGGGCAACTTAAAAGCCAACTGGAAAAGACAGAGCGGCTTGATTCAGGAGGCAGGGATGTAACGGCAAGACAGGGGCTTAATGTGGCAAGAGAAAGCCCCATCTTTGGCATGGGATACGAGACCTTTCAGTGGCATGCAAACATCCTTTACAATATCAGCGAGTCATATTTCAGGCGGTTTTATGGAAACAGCCCCTTTATCCATGACTCCCCCCATAATGTGTTTCTATCAATATTTGTAAGCGGGGGCCTGGCAGGGCTTTGTTTATGGCTTCTGATTCTGGGATATTCCCTATTTGTTTTACAAAAGGACCTTATTGCTGAAAATAGACTTGCAAATATAGCCATTATCTTATCTATCATCAGCTTTCATATTTATGGTATGTTCCAGACCATGCAGTATATTCCCATGATCTGGCTTCTCATTTTCTTGAATCTGGGGTATGTGGCTGCAATTGGGCATGGATCAGCCCCTATCCGATCAGACCGCAGCCGATTGGAACGTTTTCTGGACATCTCCCGCAAGGCTTCATTTATTCTTGTTCTTGCCGGGCTGGTCTTCTATGCGATGAATTTTGAGTCGCGGGGGCTTGCAAAAAGATATGGCCTTGATGTTTATTCAAGCGATCAGACCGGCGATAGATTAGCGGGTTTTTTCCAGCCCTCCAAGAGATGGAATTACGGTGATTACAGGTGGAGCGGCAAGGAAGGTGCTATTTACGTTTCAGGAGGCGGTAAGGTTGAAATCGAGTTTCTATGCAGGACACCCGGGCTTGAAAAAGAGCCTGTTGTAGTATCTGTCTTTAATGACGGAAGGATGCTTGATGAAATCATCTTCGCAACCCCGAAGCCCCTTCGAAGAAGTTATAGCCTTCCCGTAACTCCCGATAAAGATCATGCACTTATACTCAAGGTGTCAAGAACCTGGAACCCGCACAAGGAATTAAATAACTTTGACAGGAGAAATCTTGGGATAGGGATAAAACTGCTGTAATGATACTTAGACGTAATTTCTATATACTTTTTCTCTGCGATCTGGCCCTTTTCAGTGCCGCCTTGTTTGGCGCATATCTTCTGCGTTTTGACTTCTATATGCCCCCATCAAACCTCTCTCAGTACTGGAGACTACTGCCTCCAATACTCCTTATGAAATCGGCCGCTTTCATTGTCTTTGGTCTTTATAAGGGCATGTGGAGGTACACAAGCGTATCGGATCTCTCGAAGTTGCTCCAGGCAACTGTCATATCAACCCTCGGCTTGACTGCGATAGTCCTTTTCGTATTTCGTTTTCAGGGCTTTTCAAGGGCGGTCTTCCTGCTTGACTGGGGGCTCACTCTCATATTTACGGGCGGGATCAGGCTGCTGATACGTGTCACCTACGCCAGGGGGTTGTGGGGCAAAGGCTATAATGGTATCAAATCCCAGAATACGGATGTTCTCCAAACCTCGGAAGGTAAGCTTGCGATAATTGTCGGGGCCGGAAGCGCAGGGGAAAAACTTATCAGGGAGTTAAAGGAAAGCAGAAGGTTGAACTACCGGATCAAGGCCCTGGTTGACGACGATAAAGACAAGATCGGACGCACCATACACGGAGTGCCGGTGCTTGGCTCTGTTGAGGAACTCCCGGCTATTGTTAAAAAGTGCAAGGCTTCGGAGATCTTCATAGCAATGCCTTCCGCAAGAGGACCTTCCATGAGGCGAATAGTCAAGCATTGTGAATCTTGCGGAATCCCCTACAAGACACTACCCGGAATGGGGGAGCTTGTTGAAGGACGCGTCTCTATTAAGGAACTGAGGGATGTCAGTTATGAGGATCTCCTCGGAAGACCTCCGGTAAGGCTTGATATGGAAGGCATCCGGAATTATCTGCAGGGCCGCAAGATTTTGGTAACCGGGGCGGGTGGCTCCATAGGATCAGAGCTTTGCCGCCAGATAGTGCGTTTTGAGCCGCAGGAAATTGTCTTACTTGATGCGGGAGAGGCAAATCTTTTCGCTATCCAGATGGAGATGAAGCACAGACTGGATTTCTCCGGATACGCTGCGATTCTTGCAGATGTGACGAACCGTATGGATATGCAAAGGGTTCTCAAACGCTATACCCCTGATGTAGTAGTGCATGCGGCGGCCTATAAGCACGTTCCGATGCTTGAGAGAAACCCCTGGGAGGCAGTGCGCAATAATGTGATCGGGAGCCTAACTCTGATAAGTGAAGTTGCAGCGGCCGGAGTTTCGCGTTTTGTTATGGTTTCAACCGATAAGGCCGTAAGACCCACCAATGTCATGGGAGCAAGCAAGCGCGTCTGTGAGCTTATCATGCAGGCATACCAGGGAGAAAACAGTTGCAGGATGATGTGTGTACGCTTTGGAAACGTAGTGGGCTCATCTGGATCGGTGATACCGCTATTCAAGAGACAGATCGCCGGAGGCGGTCCGGTAACCGTCACCGACCCTGAAATGACACGCTATTTTATGACCATCCCAGAGGCAAGCCAGCTTATACTTCAGGCCGGGGCGATCGGGGAAGGCGGGGAGGTTTTTATCCTGGAGATGGGTGAGCCTGTCAAAATCATTGATATGGCAAGAGACCTTATCAGGCTTTCCGGCAAAGAGCCGGACAAGGAAATAGAGATTACGATAAGCGGGCTGAGGCCCGGCGAAAAGCTCTGTGAAGAGCTTATAACCGTGGGCGAAGGCATTGTGCCGACCGCGCACGAGAAGATAATGATGCTCAAAAATGACGGCGGATGGTTTGGCTCAGGCAGCAGGGAGGCTTTCAGGGATAGACTTCTGAAAGAAATAGCGGAGCTTGAGGCGGCGGCCCTTTCTTACGACGCTACCGCAATAAGGGCCAAACTAAAAGAACTCGTCCCTGAATACTCACCTTCAAACAGCGAATGCGTGTTGTAGTCTATTCCTCCTTTCTTCTGAAGGAATTGGCAATCAGAACTCCTATGAGAATGAAACCCTCTACAAGCACCCAGGCTAAAACCACATACACCGCTGCTTTTTTGAGGGTCAGCGACCTATCCTGGGATATGATAACCGGCTCCGTAACGGTAAAAAGGGTGCCTGACGGATTAAGGCTGGCCTTGCTTAGCCCGTTATAAATTGCATTCAGCTCGTCTATACTCTGCATTATGCTTTTATAGACCTGCTCCACAGTCGAAACCACCTTTGAGCGAACAGTGCTGATGACACTGCTCCCGCCTCCCTGACTTGCAGATGCAGTAAGCTCCGAGAGAAGTCTTTCATAAAACTTGAGGTCCGAAGATATCACCACCTTTTCAAGCGCTTCCTTTATGAGATTCTGGGTTATCTCCTGCCTGAACTTGGCATCAAGGTTTTCCCGAGCCATTTTTACAATGCTGTTAAGAAAGGTTTCCCCTAACTGAGGGATCGTGGTAGGGACACCTGGAATCAACGGATTTGATGCTGAACCCGCCACGGCACCGGCTCCCCCGTCAATTCCATCCAGAACAGACCTTCGTCCCTGGCCATAGTTAGCCAAAGATGACTCATAAACCCTTTCCCGAGCAGTTGCATCCTCTTCCTTCATCTTGAGTTCAAAAACACAGTGCTGTAGATATACCTTTGTTACATCGTCGCTCTTGGTAATTCCTCCCAGTCTGATTATGCCCAGGAGCGGGCTTACCTTGAATTTATCTACATCCTGAAGCCGGTATTTTAGATCTGAAAGGGAAACACCGCTTCCCTGAAGCCTGAAATTGGCCGATCCCGGAATTTCCCTGAGTTTATCCAGATCATTAACAATCCGCGAGATCGCCACTCTAAGCATGTCAACAACTACAAGGTAATCCTCTGCCTCCAACTCCTCCTTGCTCAATATGTTCTTTGATACCAGTGAAATCTGATATTTGTTTGCGCCCTTTACTCTATCGGCATATTCAGCCCATCCTGAAAGTATATCCCGAAGCACCTTGGACCTTAAGGTAGGGGGAATGGATAAAACGTTGCTTCCTCCGGAAAGAACCAGATCGAAGATAGGAACCATGAGGTTTTTCTTCTTTTCCAGGAACTCAGCCTCCAGCCGGCTTCTCTGACCCACGGAAAGTTTTCTGTCATCGAGCTTTGCAGCGTATTCATATTCGAGCAATCTGACTTTATCGTTGCTCTGGAGGACCGCAAGAGAAGAGCGAAACTCTGCGAGGCTGAGATATCTCTTGAGGTCGTTGGCATCGTAAACGCTGTTGATTACGGGGGTCGCAAGCAGATCCGAGGTGCTGAATTTGCCCCCGTTGGGATACTGGTTTTTCTCAACTCCATCAAAGTCGAGTCTAAACCTTAGCCGTGTTATATCTTGTTTTTTTTGGAATAGATAAGCATAGGCGCCTATTCCTCCGATTAGAAGGGCAGCTACTAATGTTAGAGCCACTATTATGGTTCTATATCCCCACAGGGAAAGCGCCATATCCTTAAGCGAAATCCCTTCGTATTCCTCCAGGTATTGATCATTATACTTTGCCGGATCACCCGCCGTTGTATCGAAGCCTTTTCCTGTCACTTATCTTATTCCTCCGTCCTATTACCTTAAAAAGATTGTCTATCTAGTGTCCATCCGGAAATGGCTATTTTCACCGATTTCGGCGTTGGGCTCAAATTTTAATCCTCGAAATACGTCGATGTATTCCTGTAGTTAAAATTATCGCCCGCCTTGAACTCGAAGAAACTATCTCATTTCCGGATGGACACTATACTATTTTGGCAGAAGCATGAGGCTTGAGGACTAGCGTCTACCCCTTATCTACAAAATGACTCGAAGAGCTTTTAACTGATGCGTTAGCAATGGTAAATTTTCACAATCACAACGTATTGTCAAGCTGTGCCATAATAGACTGCTGCGGCTTTCAAATCAAAAGGGTTTTTTGTGCCCTTGGAGTCATGAAGTTGACGCTGTTGTTTTTTATGCACATTGGAAATTTTATTGCCAATCTGCATGCACATCGGCTATACTCTCTCCTATGATTAAGCGTGACGTTGAAGATAGTATCAGGTCGCTTCTTAGGGGATTTCCCATTGTGACGATCACCGGGCCCAGGCAGTCGGGAAAGACAACCCTTGCCAGGGCTGTTTTCGCTGACAAACCTTATCTGTCGCTGGAAGACCCCGATGTGCGCCTGGCCGCCATAGAGGATCCACGTTCCTTCCTTTCCAGGTTTCCCGAAGGTGGAGTAATTGACGAGGTTCAAAGAGCGCCAGAGATTCTATCCTACCTGCAGACGCTTGTTGACGGTGACAGGCGAATGGGGCTGTTCATCTTGGCGGGTTCCCAGCACTTCGGCCTCATGTCGGGTATAACACAGTCACTGGCGGGAAGAACCGCATTCGTTGAACTGCTTCCCTTTTCACGGAGTGAACTGATCCGGGCAGGAAAAGAACCCGAAGCCTCAGACCAGGCCATATTTATTGGAGGTTATCCGCCCATCTATGACCGGGATATCTCACCTCAGGCATGGTTTGCATCTTATGTCACCGCTTATGTGGAACGCGATGTACGCCAGGTACTTAAGGTGCAGGAACTTGAGACATTCCAGCGTTTTGTGAGACTATGCGCCGGACGAACAGGCGGGATACTTAATCTTTCTTCCCTGGCCACTGAATGCGGCATAACACATAACACTGCAAAGGCGTGGATATCCGTGCTGCAGACAAGTTACATAATTTTTCTATTAAGACCTCATGAGAAAAACTTCAACAAACGACTTGTAAAATCGCCTAAACTCTATTTTTACGATTCGGGGTTGGTTTGCTGGCTATTGGGTATTAGAGAGGCCGCGCAACTGGAGACGCATCCCCTTCGAGGCGCGATCTTTGAAACTTATATTATCTCCGATCTGAAAAAGTCCTATCTTAACCGCGCCGAGGTTCCCCCATTTTATTTCTGGCGAGACAGCAACGGGTTGGAAGTAGATCTGCTG
>Ga0100398_1005155_pt1 | contig 10540 bp, 9 predicted proteins | sample CryGeymeta201522_FD_81568 | JGI IMG/M metagenome (GOLD analysis project Ga0100398, IMG submission 81568) | Groundwater microbial communities from Crystal Geyser aquifers in Utah, USA - Crystal Geyser metaG 2015-22 | ecosystem: Environmental > Aquatic > Deep subsurface > Groundwater | place: USA... | reverse complement strand
TCCAAGACCAGCCGCACCGCACGGGCGCGTACCTCAGTCGAAAAACGGTTCCCTGGGTTTCCTTTGTTCATAGCTTACCTTCCGAGCTTTTTGCTCTCCGGTAAACCCGGTCTGGTTCACCTGCCCGGGATCGAGCAGCGCGCCGAGGGTGCCTGCAAACTGGTTGCCCATGGGCGTGGGCAATTCCGAGGTCGACAGATACACCCAGTCGCCGACTGTCAATCCCACGACCGACACCAGCGCGATCTGCATCGCGCCCTCGGCCGCGTCGGCGGCCAGCAGCGAGCCGACCAGCAGGGTGACGGTGGAGGGATCGTCGGTCTCACCGGGATAATCCAGCGGGTTGCTGACCGGCACGGTGATCGTCAGCGGCCGCGACAGGGTCAGGGTTCGCCCGCTGACGGCCGCCACATAGATGATCTCCCGGCTCTCGCCAGGATGGTAATCCGGGGCCGTGGCATTGGTGCGCACCACGGCGATGGAGCCGACGCCCGCAGTGGACAGGAAGGTTGCGGTGTCGCTGTCGTCCTTCAGGGTCAGGGTAGTGTCCCCGATGGCCGAGGCGACACCGACCGAGGGTGGCGAGGCCGAGGGTGCTTCCACCACTTCACCCCAGAGATGGATCTGACCCCAGTACGTGCTGTCCTTCCCACGCTCGACGACGGTATCGGCCAGATCGAGCGTCCAGTTCGTCAGCACAGAGCGCGGTGGCGGTTGCATCCGGCCGCGCAGGTGTATGCTGCCGGTCGGGCTTTCGAGGGTCAGCACCGCGCCGTCCGGCTGCAGCTCCGGCAGCACGGTTCGCAGGAAGAACTCCAGCGGCACCTCGGCGGGCTGGGTGGTGCTGGTGCCCCATCCGGTCCAGTCCGCGCCACCCGTCCGGGCGCTGTGATCGGTGAACACGTCGTCCCAGGTGAAGGTCACCGGTTCCGGCTCCGGTTCGGGCACCGGGATCACCGCCGCGATCGGGATGCGGATCTCCAGAAGCGGAATGGACGTGATCGAGCCGAGCCGCTCGATGTCCAGCGTCACGTCCAGCATGTCGGTGTCGAAGCGGACGGGGACGTCGAAGGCGAAGCCTGCGGTAATCGTGGCGCCCGCAGCGGGGGCCGCGGCGAAAGTGACGAGGCCTGCGGCTACATCGACCGACCAGCCAGAGGCCAGTTCCGTGCCACCGACGGCGATCCGGACACTTCCCGCCACCGGCTTGCTGATGGCCCGCGTCCAGGTCTGCGCGCACGATACGTACCGCTTCACCAGTGGAAACACGGTCGTCGCCCCGTCTCCGGTACCGATCTGCTGGTCCGTTGGCGATGGTGTGCCGGATGGCATGCACGACTTGTGATCCGCCCAGTCCCGGAACCGGAACCCGTGCAGCCGTCCGTTGCGCGCCTCGAAGAAGGCGACGACCGCCGCCAGATCGTCGGCGCGCCGGATGCCATAGGCAACATCATAGCGACGGCGGGAGTTCGCCCAGCTGGCGTTGCGCTCCTCGCCGCCCGAGGCCAGTTCAACGATTTGAGTGCGCCGTTCCGGCCCGCCGCGCGCGCCACGGCTGATGTCGTCGGGAAACCGCACCTCGTGAAAAGACATCACATGCCTCTCCGCCCGAGCGAGACGGCGCGGGCGATGTCCGAAGCGACTTGAGTGCGGGACTGCCGGAAGCTCTCTGCATCCCGAGCCATGATGGTGACGTTGACGACCGGCGCCGACATTTGGCCGTAGCCCGCGGTCTCACGCCGCGACAACACCCGCTCGCCCCGCTGCAGGATCGCGGGAACCTCATCTGGTTTGATGCCCGCCCAGCCACCGGCGTGCATCCGCGGCGCCGTCGCGAACGCCATCGCCGGGATCATGCGGCGCGGTCCGGGCGCCCCGACCATACCGCCTGCATGCAGCACATCAGCAAAGATCCCACCCGCCTTGCCACCAAGTCCTCCGAGGGCGCCCGACAGGGCATTGGCGATGGGCCCGAGGATGAACTTCTTCGCCGCCAGTTTCGCGAGGTCGGCCAGCAGCGAGGTGACCAGATCGCGGAAGTCCAGCTTGCCGGTCTTGACGAACTGGCCCACGGCATTCTCCGCAGACTGGAATGCCCCGACCAGCGCCTGGCCGATATCGCCGCCGATCTCGCGCGCCTTGCTGGCGTAGTCCGAAAGTGCCGTGGTGACCGCTTTCCATCCGGTGAGGCTGGCCTCTGCGTCGGGCTTGGCCGCCTTAGCGGCCGCTGCCGCCGCGTCCCCGGCGCCCGTGGCGGCCTGCCTGGCATCATTCAGCGCGGCTTCGAACGCTTCGGCCCCGGCAGTCGCGTCAGTCAGGATATCCGCGGCCCCGTCATCGCTGCCACTCACGGCATCGCGCAGCGCCTGCCAGCTAGCCAGCGGCGCCCGGGCGCTCTCGGCCAGGTCACGCGCCGCACCGCGATAGAGGTTGGCGGACTCGAGCGCCCGGTTTGCCGCCTCGGTCAGCCCCAGATCGGGCGCGGTCAGCGGGTTGTCCCCGAAGGCCCGGTCGAAGGCTGCCTGCGCCGCCGTGGTCGCAGATGTCGCAGCGCCTTCGAACCGGTTCTCGATCTGTCCAAGGTCGAGATCGGGAATGATGGAGATGCGGCGCTCCGACCCGAGCGCCTCCAGCCCGGCGTTGATGCCGCCGATGAAGCCATTGATCCGCGAGACCACGCCGTTCAGCATCGCCTCGACACCGGCGAGGAGACTGTTGGCCGCCTGAAATACCAGGTCACCGATGGCGGCGGGCAGCAGGCCCCAGATCGCCTTGATCGCACCGTATGCACCCTCAAACGTGTTCACGGCCGTGTTGCCGAACCCGACCACACTTTCGATGGCACTCTGCATTCCGGAGGCCGCATCGGCCTTCAGGTCGAAGAACATCCCCGTTGCAGCTGCTCCGGCCGCCAAGGCGCCGAGCCCGATCCGGTCCCAGACCTCGACCGCGACATCCTTCAGCAGAGACATCGCCTCGCCGAAGCTGCCCGCGCCGGAGACGAGCCGGGTGAACTGGTAAGCAAGCTCGCCCGCGCCAACGATCAGCGCGCCGATGCCGGTGCGGATCAGCGCCCCGCGCAGGACAACCAGCGCTGTGGCGAGCCCGCGCACCGAAAGGGCAGCCGCCGCCATGCCTGCCACCCAGCGCCCGGCCATCACGCCTGCGAAAGTCGCGGCATAGGTGGTCAGTCGGCCGATGTTCTCGAACAAGGCCCGGATTGCGATGCCGAGCGGCCCGGTGCGGCTGGCGATCGCAGCCATGGCATCGGCTACCGCCTCCAGTGCAGGCGCGGCGGCGACGGCCAGCTGGTTCGACAGCCCGCGCCAGATCAGCCCAAGCCGGGAGAGCGCGTCATTCGTCCGCTCGATCTGGTCGGCGTCCTGCTCGGAAACCACGACCCCAAAGGCGAGAACATCCTCCGTCGCCTGGCGCAGCGTCGCGGTGTCGATCCGGCTCATCGCAATGGAGCCTTCCTCGCCGAAGAGCTGGCCCGCGACGGCGGCGCGTTCGGCGGCAGGCACGAAGCTCTCGATGGCAGCGTTGATCGCGCCGACCCGCTGGTCCAGCGGCAGCTTGATCAGCTCACTGGCCGAGAGCCCCAGCCGCTTCAGCGCGGCGGCGGCAGGACCGGCCCCGGCGGCCGCCTGGCTGAGACGGCGCGTCAGATCCTTCGTCGCCTGCTCGATGCCCGACATCGACACGCCCGCCAGCTCGCCCGCGCGCTCCAGCGTCTGGATCGAGGCGACGGTGGTGCTCAGCGACTGCGCGAGCTTCGCCTGCGCATCGACCGTCTGCAGACCGGAGCGGATCATCGCCGCGCCAACCGCCGCCAGCGCCGTTGTTGCCGCAGCGGCTGCCACGGTGGCGCGGCGGGCAAAGGCCGCAACTCGAGTGTTGGCGAGATCCATCTCGCGCGACAGCCGTCCGAAGCCTCGCGCCCCGGCCTCGCCCACACCTTCCAGCTCGGCGCGCACCTGACGCCCGCCCACGGCCGCGAGGCGGACGGATACTCGTTTCTCTGACATCGGGGGTGCCTCTGGAGCGGTCAGTCGCGCCCGGCGACGAGGGCTCAGCAGCCGTCGGGCTGTATGTTGACCCGCCGTCAGGGCTGAGGTGTGAGGTCTGTTATACCGTAGGATGCTTAAGGCGTTACGCAGCGCATGAGCGCCGGAAGCGTCAGGCGTGAAGAAACGAAGAGCAAGGTTGGTTCAGACCGCGCTGTCCGACCATTTTCTTGCACTTGGGGCATTCAACCTTGCCCCCAAGCGAGCCGACCTTCACTTCAGCTTTGGCGGCTTTGGCGGCGGCTTGGCGTCGCAGCAAGCTAGATGTCTGGCTCGCTTTAGAGCCGCTTCGGCCACCAATGTCGCGGTAGTTCACGCGCCGGGGTATCCCGAGTTCATCGCAGATCGGCCATTCATGTCGAGCGATGTTATCGGCCTCAATACGAACGCTGTAACCTGAAATTGGTTGGAACTGCTCCAGTTCCTCGCGGGTGAGAAGCCAGTCATCGCTCCGCTCGGTCCTGCGACCAGGGGGACTCGCAGTGCCTTGACTGACAATTGAGGAGCCTGCGTCTGGATTCAGGAGAGGATCATATGCCCTTCTGCCTTTTCCTCCCCAGACCTCTTCCGCGCGCTTCTGGATGGCGTGGGAGAACGACTGACCCAGAGCACCGGAACCCGCGAGAGGTTTCTCGACCGGCTTGCCGGTCGGATGCATCAGCGGATCAGCATGTTCCTTGTCTCTCGCGCTCACCTTCATCCAAGAAGGTTTGCCTTTCAGCTGTTTGAAGTGATCATCGAAAAACAATGGATTGGCGATCCATTGCTTGGCATGACCGAATTCGTGCAACAGGGCGACCCGATTATCCATCGCCTCCACGTTGACGCCCAAGCCCGCGCAATCCTCTGGTGCAAAGTGTAACTGATGCGGCTGCCGGACAAAGCGCGTGAGCCGCCCGTCAAGGTCGATGTAGACGACTGGCTGCTTTTCGATCTTGTCGGTTCCTGTGCTATCGAAGCACTGATAGCCGCCGCGCATCCCAACCACGAGGATCTCTTTCGGGGAGGTTTCCACGTAGCGCATCAGCGTTGCCGCTGTTGACGATTTCCCGGCCCAGCGTTTCGTGTCTTCAACCGCGTCACGGGTGTCAGCCGCGGAGTGGCACCCCTTGTAGCCCGCCGAGGCTATCCAACTTTCCAAGGTGCTCTCGCACAACTTCTCGGCTTCCGATTCATCGAGGAATTTGAATACCATGTCTGCCCCTTATCAGGAAACGGTTTGGATCATTCACGCGAGCGTGGGAAGTCAAGAACAATTGCGGTCCAAAGCGCAGAAGCTTCGTTATATTCTTGGTTGCAGAAGCGATTCTGTCAATCAGTCAGAATGCCGTGTGGTTACCCCACCTATCCGGGGCTCACTCCTGCGCGCTTTCCAGAGTTTCGTTGAGTTTGGCGACCATCACCGCCTCGATGACCGGCAGCAGCTCGGCCATGGCCAGCGGCGGCACGCCCAGCGCATGACCGAGGGCAAGTGCGGCGCCCATGTCCCAGCCGATGACCGCGCCGGGGAGGACACGCAGCTGGCCGCCGAGGCGGCCGACGAGGTCCCAGACCTGCCAGCCTTCGGGGGTGAGCGGCCGGTTCAGTCTTGCGGGGCAGTCCGGGCAGATTCCACTGCAGGCGTCGCAATATCGTTCGCCCCCGCCGAAGGACCATTCGGCGAGGGCGCGGAGGCGTTTTTTTCCGCGTCCAGGATCAGGCCGCGCGCCACGTAGCCGGTCTGGAAGGCCTCGAAGACCGGCCAGATGTCGAGCAGCGCGTCGATGCCCTTGGGCGACACCGGCACCGGGTTGCCATCGGCATCGCCGACGCCCTCCCAGTCCAGCACAGCGCGCCGCGCGACCGCCTTCGCCATGGCCAGCGCCAGTTCCTCGGTGCCGGAGCCCTCGGGCATGGTCTCGACGGCCGGATCGGCGCGGGCCGAGACCATCAGCGCGGTGGTGAGCGGGCCCACGAGCAGGCGCAGGCCGGGGGCGAGGTCCAGCCATTCGGGGGTGGCGGTCAGGTTCAGACGGATCATCAGTAGGCCTCGAAATTGTTGATCAGGGTTGCGGTGCACATCCGGCCGACGGTGCTGTCCCTGGCCGCCTGCCAGTCGAAGGTCGCCTGCACACCCTGCGGCCCGGAGATCTCGATCCGCGGACGCGGCAGGTAGACGGCGTGGATGGTGAGGGTGAAACTCTCGCCGGAGGGCAGAATATAGGCGGAGACGATCTCGCAGGGATCGCCGTTGATCGCCTGGCTCACCAGCGTGCTGTCGGCGAAGCGCACCTCGATCCGCCCCGTGAGCGCAGCAATGGAGGGATCGGCGCCGTCGATATTGCCGTCGCTGCGGATCGTCTCGATCCGGTCGAGGTTGTTGGCATAGGTGATTTCGGCCGAGACGACATTGCCGAGCCCGCTCCCATTCCGGGTGATCGACCCGTTGAAATGGCCGAAGCGTTTCAGCGCCAGCTCTGCCGGGGGGGCGGCAGGCTCGCCGAAGGCGCTGGTGGTCGTGCCCAGCGTCTCGCCCTGCGCCACCAGCCGCGCCGTCGCGGTCAGCATACCCGAGCGCTGCATCTGCCAGCTCAGCTGATCCAGCACACAGCCGGAATACATCGCATAGCGCGGCACTTCCGGCATGCCGGTTTCGATCGACAGGCTGGGCAGCGTCCAGGAGCCGGACTGGAATGCGTGGGTGAAGGGGGCTTCGACGCCGGTGGTCGTCGGGGCGCCGAAGGCCGCCTTCAGCCAGAACCCGAAGGCCTCGGCGTCAAGCGGTACGACGACATCGCCATCGGCCGTCACTGCATCCTTGATCGGCGCCAGCGGATCGCGTCCGTGACCCAGCAGCTCCGAATTCAGCAGCGGCTGTTCAGACCCCAGCGAGGTGCTGGCAAAGGGCATGCGGGTGAAGCCGCTGGCGGGCGGCGTTCCGTAGGTCATTTCGAACGCAAGCGCCATCTGCGACCGCGCCCCCTGGGCTCGTGCCATGGTGGATTCCTCTGTATGGTGAAGTGGAAAGTCCCCGGGATGGGCCGAAACTCGAAAGGGCAGACCTGAATGACAGATCAAAACTATCCCACCGGGGCCGGGAGCCGCTCGCATCTGGGAGCAGGCTCGCGCATCACCGGCGAGCTTTTCTTTCCCGGCACGGTCGAATTGCCCGGCTAAGTAAAAGGCCATGTCGAAGCCTCCGCGATTGTCATCGAGGAAGCGGGAGAAGTCGAAGGCGAGCTGCATGCCGCCAGCATCGCCATCAAGGGGCAATTCAGCGGCCAGGTGATCGGCGGCAAGGTCCGGCTGCATGCCAGCGCGCGGGTGACCGGCGAGATCTTCTATGAGAGCCTGAGCATCGAGAGCGGCGCCGAGGTCGAGGGAAAGTGCAAGTCCCGGCCGTATGACAAGGACGCCAGGTCGGGGTAGTCAGGCAAGGGGATCGGCCGTGGTATAATATAGAACGACCGTGATCACCGCCGCCTTAAGGCTGGCCGCGCCCTCGACCGCCAAGTCCACAGGACGCGGTGCTTCCGCCTCGACCCAGTCGCAGAGCCCACCCAGCGTGCGGTCGGCTGCGAGTGCGGTCCCAATGCTGGCGGTCAGCGCGTCGAAGGCGGCGTCCCGGTCGGCACCTTGGACCACCGCCTCGATCTCGGCCCGGTGCTGGTAGTGGTAGGCGAGCGGCGACAACGTCACCTCGGGCCCACCCGGCTCGCCGTCGCGCAGGATCAGCAGGCCCTCGGCCGGGATGCGCTCGGGCAGCACCTCGCCGCGCAGGGCGGTGGCGGGCAGCGTCGAGAGCCGCGCATGCAGCGCGGAGACGATGATTTCGCGTGGCGTGCGCATGGATTTTTGCTACGTTGTTCAAAGATCAGGGATCAAGCGCTTAACATGAAGTACGAAAAACCTGCTTTCATGCTTTTTCGATCCGTGATGGGCTCGGTTTTAATGTCAGCCCTCAGCGCCTTTGGATTATTCTCTCTCGTGGGGAATTTCATTACAGTTTCCGATGGCCTTCAGGACTGGGTTGACGCCTGGAAGGCTATTACTCGACCGATTTGGGAGTATACCGTTGGGTGGATTTTGCATGTTGTTGGCCTTCGCATGCCGCCGTGGCTACAAGACTACCTCACAGTTGCACTCATCTACACTTCTACACTTTTTCGGAGCGAAGCGCATCTCAGAGATTCACATAGATACACAAGTTCTTTCGACAGCTTCACTGTGAAGTCGATTCTTCAATTTTTGCCAGAATTTTTTCAAACTTTCGTTTTCTTTGGACTGCTATGGCCGTTTGCGGCGGTTGCGACATTCCCCAAAAAGAAAAACATAAACTCTAAGGATGCTGCCTTTACCGTGGTACTTCGGCTTTGGGCTGAAAAAGGAAGTGCAATATTTGAACGGGAAGGCCAAAATTATGAAAAGACCGTTGCAATTATAGAGAATATATATCCCGAGCTCTGCTTTAAGAAAAAGCTTACTGATGATGACGCGTCCTATCAATATGATTATGATGCAATAAGTAAGCTTCATCCTGAATTTGATACCAAACTTGAGCAGAGAATTGGCGAGCTAACCCGTGGAATTGAGTTGGCACAAGCCGCCTACATCCTGACCATAATATTTGTCTTGGTCCTCATCGCAGCCAATTATGCCATTCTAAATTGGCTGGGAATCATATAGGATCGACACGTCTTGACACTATTCTAATACGCTCAACGAAAGTCCGCTTCTGTAGCAATGACGGTGTTACAGCTTCACTTCCACCCAGTTGGCCACGATCAGCCCTGGCACGCTGTCCAACGCCCGGTCTGCATCCCGCGCGAGGTGCAGCCGCTTCGGCAGCTTGACCTGCGGCACCAGCAGGAAGATCGGCGCGGTGACTTTGCCGCGCCCCGTCTTGGAACGCGACATGACAGCTTGGCCCTTCGTGTTCAGCCGCCCCTCCGCCACCAGCAGGCTTGGGCCGGTGCGGCGGTACACGAACCGCAGGCGCAGCCCGCGGCGGCGCTCCCATTCGCCGGGGGTGATCTTTCCGCCGCGCAGACCGCGCCCGGCAGCAGGCGTCGGGATCGCCAGCCAGAACCCGCTTTTCGAGCGGATCAGCGGACCGGTGTCGTGGGCTCCAACGATGACCGGGGCGTTCGACCAGACCAGCGCGGCGGCGTCCAGACTCTCGCCCGACCGCGGGAAGTTCTGGTTGCGGATCGAGTTGGCGAGCCGGGTGCCGAGCCCCGCGCCGGTGATCTGCGTACGCCATGCGGTCTTCAGCCCGGTTCCGGCCTCGCGCATGGCGGCGGTAACCGCGCGTTCGCCCGTCGCAACCTCCGCCGCCATCATCGCGACAATGTCGGGATCAATGTTGAGCTTCAGTTTCATGCAGGCCGCAGGTCCACTGTCCAGACCAGGCGCTCGCGATCCCGCACCGGCTCGCCCTGAATGACGAAGGCGTCGCCGTCGATCTCGATGCGGTCGCCGGGCCGCGGGCTCGCTACTTCGGCGACGCGCAGGTCGATGCGCGTGGTTTCTGACCAGAGCCTGGCATCGCCGAAGCCGGTGATCTCGTCCGCGCGGCGCATGACCACGCGGACAAGGGTCAGCGCATCGCCGTCGGGCGTGTAGACGGCATCGCGCCCGATATTGCAATCCGCAAACAGCGCGTCCATCGCTGCAGCAAAGGCGGACATCACGTCCGCCGTGCCGAGCGCAACACCTGCGGGCGGGTGCAGATCGGCAGCGGGTTGCTCTCGATCTCCAGCCGTACCCATTCGTCGCGGTCGCGATCGGGAATCATGCGCGCGAAGAGCGGCAGGCCCACGGTGCTGACCGTTTCGAAGGTATCGGCGGGGGCGTAGTAGATCTCAAACAGCCCCTCGACGCCCTCGGGATAGAAGTAGGCCTTGTCGCTCGGCACGCCGAAGCCCAGCCCGCCCCGGTAGCGGCGGAAGGTGATGCCGCCGAAGCTGACCTCCTCGCCCACGCGCCCCCGGAGATCGGCGGCCGCGGCCGTGTTGAGATAAGTCTCGCGCACCTCCTTGTGGGCGACCAGATCGGCAAAGAAGGCCGAGCCGCATTCGGCGCGCAGCTGCACCTGACCGGCAGCGAGACCGCCAAGGCTGTCCTCGACGCTTTCGATCATCCCCTGGCAGCGCTTGCGCAGCGCGCCAGAGCCGGGGGTGGCATTGTCGAGGTCGAAGTCGATCTCCGCGGCCGGGGTGATGCCGAACTCGGTGTAGTAGCTGATCACCGTCGCCCCGTCCTTCGGGTCCTTCACCACGCCCTGAATGCCGTTGAAGAGGTGGAACTCGAAGGTGGCCTCGGCATCGTTCCTGAGCCGCCCCATCTTGCGTGCCACCTCGGTCTGGACCTGCTGCACGGCGGTTTCCGAGCCGACATCGCGGATCGCCTGGATCTCCGAGGCCCAGAGCACGTCCTGCTTCTTGAACTGGCGGCAGACGAAGGCGCGCATTTCCCAGAGGTGGTCGCGGAAT
>Ga0100398_1005153_pt1 | contig 10543 bp, 11 predicted proteins | sample CryGeymeta201522_FD_81568 | JGI IMG/M metagenome (GOLD analysis project Ga0100398, IMG submission 81568) | Groundwater microbial communities from Crystal Geyser aquifers in Utah, USA - Crystal Geyser metaG 2015-22 | ecosystem: Environmental > Aquatic > Deep subsurface > Groundwater | place: USA... | reverse complement strand
TTCTACGACGTGCCGATCCGCGAGGGCGAGGTGTTCCTGCTGCCGCCCCATGTGCGCCATTCGCCGCAACGCCCGCAGGTCGGCTCCGTCGGCCTCGTGATCGAGCCCAAGCGCCCCGAGGGGGCGAAGGATGCGATCGAGTGGTATTGCTTCGAGTGCGGCCACCTCGTGCACCGGGCGGAACTGCTTTTGACCTCCATCGTCGATGACCTGCCGCCGGTCTACCAGACCTTCTATGCCTCGGAGGATTTGCGCACCTGCCCGAATTGCGGCACCGTGCATCCGGGCAAGGAGCCGCCCGAGGGCTGGGTGAGCCTTTGACATGACACGCCCCGGCCAAAGAAGCCGGGGCCGCAACCGGGAGAGACAGGATGAAGATATTCAACGGAATGCTGGCCAGCGTGGCCATGGTCACGGGGCTTGCGGCCGCCGCCCATGCCGAGGAGTTCCGGCTGGGCCTGATCACGCCGCCGCCCCATGTCTGGACGCTGGCGGCGCAGGATTTCGGCGCGGCCTTGTCCGAAGCCTCGGGCGGTGAACACACGGTCACGGTGTTCCCGGCGCAGCAACTGGGCAACGAGGCCGAGATGTTGCAGCAGCTTCAGACCGGTGCGCTTGACATGGCTTTCCTGACGGTGGCCGAAGTGTCGAACCGGGCCGAGGACTTCGGCGCGTTCTACGCCCCCTATCTTGCGAACGACATCGCCCATGCGGCGGCGATCCTGCGCTCGGACACCGCGCGCGGGATGTTGGAGAGCTTGCCGGGCACGGTTGGCGTCGTGGGGCTTGGCTATGGCTCGGCCGGCATGCGGCAGATCCTGACCAATGGCGGGGTGACGGATGCCGGCGGCCTGAACGGCCAGAAGATCCGCATCACGCCGTTCCAGGCCAACCTCGATTTCTACAACGCGCTGGGCGCGGCCCCCACGCCGATGCCGCTTCCGGCCGTGTTCGACGCGCTGGCCAACGGGCAGGTGGACGGGATCGACATGGATGCGGAGCTGATCTGGGGCCTCAACTACTATGAACATGCCGACACCATGATCGAGACCAACCACATGATGTTCCCGATGGTGGCGCTGGTTTCCGGCCGGGTCTGGGCGGGCCTGTCGGAGGAGGAGCGCGCCATGATCGGCGAGTTGATGGCGGCAGCCGTGGACTCGACGCTCGACACCTATTCCGAACGCGACGGCCCGTGGCTGGAGCAGATCCGCGGCACCGGCATCACCTATATCGAGGCCGGCCCGGATTTCTTCGGGGATGCCATCGCGCAATGGGACGGCATCTGGACCGAGCGTGCGGGCGACGCGCTGGCCGCCCTGCGCGCCACGGCGGCAGAGCTGCAATAAGCGGCGATCGCAACGGATCGAGGGGTGCGCGGGCCGGGGCCTTGCGCACCCTTCGCCGCATGAGGGGCACGGCATGTTGAAGCGGATATCCGCGATCTGGGCGCGGGGGGAACTGGCGCTGGCCGCCCTGCTGGCGGTGGGCGTGACGCTTCTGATCCTGCTCAACGTCGTGACGCGGACCGCCGGGGCGGCGATTTACTGGGTGGACGAGGCGGCGATCTACACGATGGTGTGGATGACCTTCCTGGGTGCGTCCGCCGCCATCGCATCGCAACAACAGGTGGCGATCACCGCGCTGACGGACGTGCTGCCGGACGGATTGCGACGGGTCGCGGCGAAGTTGGTGGACGTGGCCGTCTTCGTCTTCGCCTGCGCCATGATCTGGTTCTGCTGGCGCTGGTACATGCCGCTGGCCATCGCCGAGGCGGGCTTCGACGCGCGCGCCTTCCAGGGGGCCACCTTCAACTTCATCTACGCCGAGCCGACCAGCACGATCGGCATACGGAAATGGATCATCTGGCTCGTGATGCCGCTGTTTTCCCTTGGGGTCTTCATCCACGCGCTGGCGCATCTGCTGGATGTCTCGCCTCCTGCGGCCCATGCGAAGGGCGCCGTGACATGACGCCGTTCCTGTTCTTCGCCAAGCTGTTGCTGGCGGTGCCCGTTGCGATCACGCTGGCGCTGACGGCGATCTGGTATATCTGGGAATCGGACAATGTCATCCTCTACGACAGCTTCGCGCAGCGGATGTTTTCGGGCATCGAAAGCTACGGCCTGCTGGCGATCCCGCTGTTCATGCTGACCGGAGAGTTGATGAACGAGGGCGGCATGACCCGCCGCCTGATCAACGCGGCGCGCGTCTTCGTGGGCGGGTTCCGCGGCGGGCTGGCCTATATCAACCTGCTGGCCAACATGTTCATGGCGGCGATCATCGGATCGGCCGCCGCCCAGATCGCGGTGATGTCGCGCGCCATGGTGCCCGCGATGGAGGAGGAGGGATACGACCGGGGCTTCGCGGCGGCGACCACGGCGGCGGGCGGGTTGCTGGCGCCGGTGATCCCGCCGTCGATGCTGTTCGTGATCTACGGCGTGCTGGCGCAGATCCCCATCGGCAACATGTTCCTTGCAGGCATCGTGCCGGGGCTGATCCTGTCGGCCTGTTTCGCCCTGGTCATCGCGCTGATCGGGTTGCGGCGGCAATTCCCCAAGGGTGACTGGATGGCCGCGCGCGAGGCGGGGAGCGCGCTGCTGTATGCGCTGCCCGCCCTGCTGATCCCGGCGGCGATCATCGGCGGCATCCTGGGCGGCGTCGCCTCGCCCACGGAATCCGCCGCCGTGGCCAGCGTGGTGGCGTTCCTGCTGGGCTGGATCGTCTATCGCGAACTGAAGCCCGCCCGCCTGTTCGACATGTTCCGGCGCACGGCGTTGAACGCCTCGCTCATCATCTTCATGATCGCGGCGGCGAACGTGTTCGGCTGGGTCATCATCTACGAAGCCCTGCCGCAGCGCTTGGCCGAGTTGATCACCACGATCACCCAGAATCCCTTCGTGTTCCTGCTGATCGTGAATATCGTGCTGCTGTTCGTCGGCATGCTGATCGACGGCATCGCCGCGATCATCCTGGTCACGCCGATCCTGTTGCCCATCGCCATCGACAGCTACGGCATCAGCCCCTACCAGTTCGGGGTCGTGATCTCGCTCAACCTCGTGCTGGGGTTGTTGACGCCGCCGGTGGGCGTGGGACTCTACATCGCCAGCGCGATGAGCGAGACACCGACCAGCCGCATCCTGCGCGCGCTGTGGCCGTTCCTGGTCGCGGTGGCGGGGGTGTTGATCCTGCTGAGTTATTTCCCGGTGCTTTCGACCGTGTTGATCGACTGAAGGCGGCGGCGGGGTGAACCCCGCCCTACGGCGCGGGGCGCGAGGTTACGCGAAGCGGACCCGGGTTTCGGCGGCCTCGATCGCGGCCATGACCGACATCGCCGCCAGCGCGGAGGAGCGCGGATTGTCCGGCAATCCCGCCCCGGTGACGGTGAAGTGCAGGCTGCCGAACGCGCCTTCGGCGGCGATCTCGTGACTATTGCCCGGCGCGTCCGGGTCCGCGATCAGCACCACCTGCGTGGCATCGAAGCCGGCCCCCGCCAGCGCCACGGCGGCGGCGACATTGGCGTTTTTCGGGTAGCGCAGGGCGGCCTCCCGCGCGGTGCCGGTGAAATGGGTGGCAGGCGTGCGCAGCGCGTCGAGGTCCAGCGCCTCGGCGGCGGGCGACCCGCGCCAGCCCGCAGGCGGCTTCGTGCCGGTATAGGTCACGCGGTCCAATCCTCCGGCACGGGCCGCGCGCAGGGCGTCGAGCGCGCCGATCGCCCCGGAGGCCAGGTGCAGCACCGCGCCGCCATCCTGCGCCGCGCGCGTCAGGCGGGTGGCCAGCGCGTCATCGGCCAATGCGCCAAGCGAGAGGGTCAACACATCGAGACCCGCGGCCAGTGCATCGGCCCCGTGGGCGGCCAGCCCGGAATGGCCCGCGCAATCCACCAGCAGGTCCACGGCCGCGAGGTCCGCCACGCGGGTGACGGCCCCGTCCCGCGGGGTGCGGGTGATGCGGCCCGCAAGCGTCACCTGCGGCAGACGCGCAAGGTGCTGCGTCACGTATCCCGCGATAGCACCTGTGCCGATGATGGCAATCCGCATGGCCCGGCCTCCCTGCGCGATGTCCTAGCAGGACGGCGCGGCCGCTTCCACCCGGGTCCGACATGACTGGAAAAGTCGCCCGCCCCGTGCAAGGTTTGCTGCGCCAGACCGAGCCCTGGAGAAGACGCGATGCAGTACAGCCGGATGGACGCCAAGGACCGCGCCCGCGCGCACATGCGCGGGATCTGGGCGGCCTGCCTGAACCCCTGGACCCCCGACCTGTCGTTCGACGAGGCCGGGTTCCGCTCCAACATCCGGCACTGGATCGACGACCTGGGCATCGCAGGCCTGTTCGTCGCGGGCAAGCAGGGGGAATTCTTCTCCATGTCGCTGGCGGAGCGGAAGCGGAATATCGAGGTTGCGGTCGATGAATGCGCGGGCGCTGCGGGGACGATCTTCTCGGCCTCGGACCAGAATTTCGACACGGTGGTGGACCTGGCCCTGCACGCGCAGGCCTGCGGCGCGGATTACGTGGTGGTCCACGCGCCGGTGTTGCATTTCATCAGCCACCCCGACGAGGTGCTGTTCCAGTATTACAAGGCGCTGTGCGAGCGGGTGGAGATCGGCATCGCGATGTGGAGCCATCCCGACAGCGGCTACCTGATGAGCCCGCAATTATGCGCGCGGATCGCGGAACTGCCCAATATCGTGGCGATCAAGTATTCCGTGCCGCGCCCGATGTATGCCGAACTGACGCGGTTGGCGGGGCACCTGATCCAGGTCTCCACCGCGTCCGAGGAGGAATGGCTCGACAATATCGAGGAACTGGGCTGGCAGCTCTACCTCTGTTCCTCGCCGCCCTATCAGTTTCAGACAAGGGCGGACCAGCGGATGAACGACTATACGCGGCTGGCCTTCGCGGGGCGCTTCGATGAAGCCCGCGCGGTGCGCGACAGCCTCGATCCGGTGCGGGCGGCCTTCAGGCGCACGAAACCGGCCGACAAGCCGCAGGCCCATGGGAAGTATTGGCAGGACTTGCTGGGGCAGGTGGGCGGGCCGGTGCGCCCGCCGATGCTCGATCTGACCGACGCGGAGAAGGCCGCCACGCGGGAGGCGTTCGAGGGCTGCGGCCTGCGCCTGTAGGGTTCAGGCGAAGAAGGCGCCGTTGCGGCAATAGGACGGGGCGGCATCGAGGCTGGTGGTCTCGGCTTGCAGCTTCGTGCAGGCGTCCTGCTGCCCGCAGGTGGAGCAGCGCATCACAAGAGATCGGAACTGCATCGCGTTCGAGACCGTCCCGAGGTCGGTATCCGTGCGCTCGGCCATGCCGTGCACGAGGTCTGCACTGCGGTCGAGGCGGGTGCTGGTCAGCATTGGCGTGGTCTCCTGCATGGGGCGATTGGGTTCCATCCTGCGCACCCGATCCGCGCCCCGCCTTGATCCAGATCAAGCTGAGCCGGGTGGCGGTGGATCCGTCGGCAGGTTTTCCCGCAGGATCAGGTGCAGGCGCGGCGGGATGACGGCATGCGCCACGCCACGCGCGGCGGCGGTCAGGGTGGCCAGCGCTTCGCGCGCTTCGTCGCGCGCGTTCTGGTCGATGACGGCGTCCAGCGTGCCGTCCAGCAGCAGGGCCTTGTTGGGGTCCGTCGCCTCGTGCGCGACGAAGACGAGGCGGCGACCGGACTCCTGCAACGCCCGCGCGATGCCCGAGGTCCCGCCACCGGCATTGTAGATCGCCACGAGGTCGGGATGGGCGGCGAGCAGCGCCTGCGCCTCGCCATAGGCGCGATCGCGATCCTCGCGGCTTTCGCGCAATTCCAGCAGGTGCAGGAAAGGCGCGTCCTCGGACAGCACCTGACGCAGGCCCATCTCCCGCTCCATATGGCCGCGATAGGCGAGCGTTCCGGCGAAGAGCGCCACCGTGCCCGCCGGGGCGGGGCCGAGAAAGCGGGTGATGACCTGGCCCGCCAGCCGCCCCGCGCGCATGTTGTCGATGCCGATATAGGCCAGTCGCCGCGTATCCGGCAGGTCGGTGGCCAGCGTCACCACGGGAATATTGCGCGCGGTCAGCTGGTGCAGCGCCGCGTGGACCAGCGGATGGGTGAGCGCCAGAACGGCGACGCCGTCGCAGGCCCCCAGAGCGTTCAGGGCATCGGCCATGGTGGTCGGGTCGAGGTCGGGGATGTCCGGCAGGTGCAGGGTGAGGCCCGGATCGTCATGGGCCATGGCGACCAGGTGGGCGCGCAATTCGGCCACGAACCGGTTGGGTCCGCCGGGCAGGAGCGCGGCGAGGGTAAGGGTGGGCGTCGCGCCCTCCGCCCCCGGCAGGTAGCCGATTCGTCGGGCGGCGTCCCGCACCAGCCCCCGCGTTCGCGCCGAGACACCGGGACGGTCGTTCAGCACACGGTCCACGGTGGCGGTGGACACGCCGGCGGCGTCGGCAAGATCAGACAGAGTCGGGCGCATGAAATGATGTGATATGATGTGATTGGCAAAGCAAGGAAAATCGTGAATTCGCCCTTTAGCTGTTGAAATTGCGCTTTTGGTAAAGATATCCTTGCCCAGAGCGCACCTCAAAAAACATCGGATTTTGATTGACTCTGATCGGTGTCGCGGTGACTTTGAAGGCACAGACCAGCTTGTCCCGGTGCGTGATGCGGGGCCTTGGCGCCCCTGAACTCGACATCGGCCGCCGGGACGGGCGCGGTCCGCGCCGCGACGTGGGATGCAGGGCGTTCCCGTCGCGGCCGCGTTCAATGTGAGCCGGGGGCGAACAGGGGGCGAACAGGGGGCGGACAGGGGGCGGACAGGTGGGCGAACAGGGGGGGAGCGACGCGCAGATGCCGGATGTGACAGCACGGGACTATTCCCTGACCGGGCCCGAGGGCGCGCGGGCAGAGGCCCTGGGTCTCGCCTCGGCGGAATGGTATCACACGGATGTGCCGCGCAAGACGATGAAGGATCTGATGCGCCGCAGTGACAGCCCCGCGACGCGGGACACCGCGATCTGGCTCGGGCTGCTGGTGCTGACCGGGCTGGGCGGCGTGCTGACCTGGGGGACGTGGTGGGCGGTTGCGTTTTTCGCCGTTTACGGGGTCCTCTACGGGTCGGCTTGCGACAGCCGCTGGCACGAATGCGGCCACGGCACTGCCTTCAAGACGCAATGGAAGAACGACGCCGTCCATGCCCTTGCCAGCTTCATGGTGATGCGCAACCCCGTGGCCTGGCGGTGGAGCCATGCGCGCCACCACACCGACACGATCATCGTCGGGCGCGACCCGGAAATCGCCCTGATGCGCCCCCCCGACATCGCCCGCGCGGGCCTGGCCTTCATCGGCATCCCGGACGTGTTCGTGCATTTCGGCGTGCTGGTGCGGCAGGCCACGGGTGGCGTGTCGGCGGCCGAGGCGTCGTATATCCCCGCAAGCGAACGCGGCAAGGTGATCGCATGGGCGCGGCTGTTCGTCGGGTTGCACCTGGCGGCGGTTCTGGTGGCGCTGTCGAGCTGGTCGATCCTGCCGCTTCTGCTGGTCGGCGGGCCGCGCATCTACGGCACCTGGCACATGGTGCTGGTGGGCCTGCTGCAGCATGGCGGATTGGCCGAGGATGTGCTCGACCACCGGCTGAACTCCCGTACGGTCCTGATGAATCCGGTCAGCCGGTGGCTCTACTGGAACATGAATTACCATGTCGAACACCACATGTTCCCGATGGTCCCCTACCATGCGCTGCCGCGTCTGCATGATCTGATCAAGCACGATCTGCCGCCCGCCAACCCGTCGATCTCCCATGCCTATGCCGAGATGATCGGCGCGTTGATCCGGCAGCGGCGCGATCCCGGTCACTTTGCGCGGCGCGATCTGCCGCAAGGGGCGCGGCCTTATCGCGCGGAATTTCACGGGCAGGATGCGTTGCCGGAGGCGGGTTGAGAATGGCGGAGTGGGTGGATGTCTGCGCGGTGGACGAGATCGAGGAAGAGGACGTGATCCGCTTCGATCATGCGGGCCGCACCTTCGCCGTCTACCGCGACGCGGGCGGCGCGCCATTCTGCACCGACGGGCTCTGCACCCATGAACAGGTGCATCTGGCCGACGGGTTGGTGCTGGATGACGAGATCGAGTGCCCCAAGCATAACGGGCGCTTCAACTACAAGACCGGCACGGCGCTGCGCACCCCGGCCTGTGTCGCGCTGGCGACCTATCCCGCGCGGATCGCGGCCGGACGGATCGAGGTGCAGGTGTGATCGAGCTGTCCGGCAAGGTCGTGCTGGTGACGGGCGCTGCGCGTGGCATCGGGGCGGCGATCGCTGCCGCGTGCCGGGCGGCCGGGGCAGAGGTTGTGGCCGTGGACCGCGACCCGGTGCCCGGTGGCGGGATCGAGGCCGACCTTGCGCAGGCCGACGCCCCGGCGCGGGTCATGGCGGCGGCCCTGGCGCGGGCGGGGCGCGTCGATGCGCTGGTCAACGCGGCGGGGGTGACCGCGCGGGCTTCCTTCCTCGATGCCGATGCGGGCCGGTTCGATGCGCTGATCGCGGTCAATTTGCGCGCGCCGTTCTTTCTGATGTCCGAACTGATCCGCCAACTGACAGGCCGTTCGGCACCCGGCGAGATCGTCAACATCCAGTCGATGAATGTCCATTGCGGGGCGGCCGACCTTGCCATCTATGCCGCGTCCAAGGCCGGCCTCCAGACGCTGACGAAGAACGCGGCGCAGGCCCATATGGCGGACCGGATCCGGGTCAACGGCATCAATCTTGGCTGGGTCGCGACCGAAACGGAGCGCGCCTTGCAGGACGCGATCCACGGGCCCGGCTGGCTGGATGCGCAGGCCGCAGGGATGCCGCTTGGGCGGATGGTCAGCGCGCAGGACTGCGCGGCGCAGGCGGTGTGGCTTCTGTCGGACGCATCGGCCCCGCTGACGGGTGCCAATATCGACCTTGAACAGCGCGTCGCGGGGGCGCCCTAGCCATGGGGCGGGGCGGTTCAGGACGGCGGGGCGGTTCAGGACGTCGGAGCCGTGGAAGCCCGGATCACCAGGTCCACCGGCAGCAATTCCTCGATCACCGGCGCGGGGTCGCGATCCTGCGGCGGGCCCTGCAACCGCTTCAGCAAGCGCTCCGCCGCGGTGCGGCCAAGGCGCACGCGATCTTGCCGGATCGTCGTCAGCGCGGGAACGTAGTAGGCGGACATGTCGATATCGTCGAAGCCCACCACCGAGATGTCGTCTGGCACCCGCACCCCGCCCGCCTGCAAGCCCGCCATCAGCCCGAAGGCGACGGTATCGGCGGCGCAGAAGACGGCGGTGGGGCGGTCAGCCATGGCAAGGATGCGGCCGGCCGCCTCGTGGCCGCAGCGCAACGAGAAATCGCCCCGGATGATCCAGTCGTCCCGCGCGGGCAGGCCAAGGCGGCTGCGTTCCTCCACCATGCCGCGACGGCGCACGGCGGTCAGGACGTTGCCCTCGGGTCCGGTGATATGGGCGATCTTGCGATGCCCCAGCCCGGCGAGGTGCCGGATCGCCTGCCGCGCCCCATCCTCGTTGTCGGACTGGATCGAGGGAAACGCCTGCCCGTCGACCCATTCGCACGCGAAGACGATCCGGTCGCCCGCGCCCGCCGCCCGCGCCTGATCGAGCGCGGCGGGGCTGATCGCGCCATCCAGCGACACCACGCCGTCGATCCGTCCGCCGGTGAAGTTGCCGGCCAACTCGCCCTCGTCCAGCGGGCGGCTTTCGGTATCGGCGATCAGCACGGCATGATCGCTGCCTGCGAACCCGTCCGAGATGCCTTGCAGGATCTCGGAATAGAACGGCTTGCCGAGGTTCGGCACCAGAACCAGCACCGCCCCCGCCCGCTGCATCCGCAGGTTGCGCGCGGCCTGGTTGACCCGGTAGCCGGTGGTGCGGATCGCCTCCATCACCCGGGCGCGGGTGCGTTCGGACAGCAGGCCGGGATTGGACAGCGCCCGGCTGACCGTGGCGGTCGAAACCTTCGCGGCAAGCGCCACGTCCTGGATTGTCGCGATCTTCGGGGCCATGGAGCGTTCCGTCGTTCCGGTGAATTGAGCCTTGACTCGAATCCGGTCGTGGTTGGAGTATGTAATCGATTTCATTTCCCACAAAGCGGAAAATCCGCATGGGCAAGGATCGAACGGGGAGGGGCCGTGTCAGGCCATCGCATCACATGACGGCGCAGGATTTCAACGGCGCGCAGGTGCTGGTCGTGGGGGCCAGCCGGGGCGGTATCGGTGCCGCCATCGCTCGGGCCTTCCAGCAGGCGGGCGCGACAGTGCGGATCACCGGCGTTGAAGACGCGCCCGCGCCCGAGGATGCGGGGCGCTTCGACTATACGCGGCTCGACGTGACCGACACCGCCGCCGTGCGCGCCGTCGCGGCCCAGATCCCGCGGCTGGACGTGCTGGTGAACTGCGCTGCGATCACCCGCCGGGGCGAGGAGATGGACCCGGAATTCTTCGCCCATGTCCTCAACGTGAACCTGGTGGGGTCGTTGCGTTGCGCCGAGGCGCTGCACGATGCCTTGAAGGGTGGGTCCATCATCAACGTCGCCTCTA
>Ga0100398_1005148_pt1 | contig 10549 bp, 3 predicted proteins | sample CryGeymeta201522_FD_81568 | JGI IMG/M metagenome (GOLD analysis project Ga0100398, IMG submission 81568) | Groundwater microbial communities from Crystal Geyser aquifers in Utah, USA - Crystal Geyser metaG 2015-22 | ecosystem: Environmental > Aquatic > Deep subsurface > Groundwater | place: USA... | reverse complement strand
CGGCATTTCGTCTTCAGCATCCCTCCTGCGGCGGTATTTCCTTTACGACCGAAAGTTGCTTTCCGAGTTAAGCCGCTGCGCCTGGGAGAAGGAATTTTTCCAGGAAGTGGTTCCTGAGGAGGGGTTCCAGGGGCCGTTATTGCCATCCATTCGTTCGGTGATTTCTTAGGATGGCATCCCCACCTCCATGTTCTGTGTACGGACGGCTGTTTTTAATGCCCTGGAATGGCTGGCGGCCATATGTTCCCATGTCCCCAACAAAGGGGAACAAATGGTTCGTTTATGAATTTGACCCGCTAACGTGTCCCAGGTGTCAGGGCCGAATGAAAATTTTGGCTTTCATCGAGGATGAGGAGGTCATCAAGAAGATCCTCAAGCACCTGGGACTTTGGGATCAAAAAGCCAGACCGCCACCGAAGAGGGCCAACGCGCCGCCGCCCGAGGCCTATCCGGATTACTCGGATTCTCAAGTACCTGTTTCTGACGATTATCTGTATTGCGACCCGGATTATCCCGCGGAAGGCGGGATTGAGGCTTATGAACAGGGTTGATCCAAGGTCTTAGCCTCATGGCCTTTCAAAAACCGGCCTTGGAATCTCAGGGATAAGTATGCCCGGATGATGCCCAAATGGCGTCAATTTCCGCAGATTCCTCTCTCTCGAAGGCCCCCTCTTACTCGCGCCCAATTTTCTCCAGCACACCACTGCCACAATTCAAGCTGACACCACATCTCTTGTGGTCGATTTTTCCTTGATACCCAATCGGAATTACTCTATAGTGCCTTATTTCCTGGTTTTCTGTAACGAAAAACAAGAAATTTATGCTGCCATTTTCATAAGTTGTTCAGTAGATGCGGCCAAAAAGGCATTGAGTATGTTGGTCTCTTACCAAAAAAGCGAGTTCTTATCATCGAGGCGATCATGAGAGTACAGATCAGTGGAGACACCATCAAACGTCTTGAACAAGAACGTAAGACCTCTGAACCTATGAACAACCTGAAGTTGTATAGAATCATCTGGTGCCTTATGGCCCTCCACGACGAAAAGCCGATCGGCTCAATCGCAGAGCTGCTCAATATCAGTACACGAACGGTGCGCAACTGGTTGTCTCAATTCATGCTGGCTCGTTTCTCGTGGCTGATGGGACACCATTACCAAGGAAGAGGGCGGAAGCCAAAACTGAAGAAAGAACAGAAAGAAAAACTGTACAAGATCATTGTCGACGGCCCAGAGAAATACGGCTTTGAGTGTGGTATCTGGAATGCTGCCATGATCGTTGAGGTCATTCAAAAGGAGTTCCATGTCACGTACAACCCAAGATACCTCTGTGCGTTGCTTGGCAAAATGAAATTGAGTTATCAAAAGGGTATCTTCGTCGCTGCCGTCCTTGATGACGAAGAGCACCAGAAAAAGAGAAATGAATGGGTCGAGAAGACTTGGCCGGAGATCCTTCAGAAAGCGAACTCCAAGCAAGCCATCATTGTCTTCGTTGACGAAGTCTCCTTTGCTCAATGGGGCTCTCTTGGCAGAACATGGGCACCCTTGGGAAAACAACCCAAAGTCGTTACGTGCGGAAAACGTAAAGGGCTTAAGATGTTTGGCGCCATCGAGTTCAAGACAGGTGCATTTCGGTACTTGGAGTGCAACAGCAAATTCAACGGCGACTTTTACCGTGAAAATACGCCCCCCACCCCGACCCTCCCCCCGCGCGGGGGGAGGGAAATCCTCGACCTCGCAGAGTGCAGAGCCGGAGGAGGATTTTCATTTGCGGGGGCGACAACTTCCTCCTGTCATGAACGTTTGGGGATCTGAGATCGGCGGTCCTCAATGCCTTCAACAAGTACATGGCAGATGCAACCAAAGTCATTTCTACCATGACGAAGCTCCGGGCCGAGGCCGGACTTGCATGACAGGAACCACTGTGAAATTATTTTTCTGAAAAACTATACTTACACTGGCAGGAGGATTAGCGTATGCTATCATACCGATGCAATCTCGATGGCAAAGGACTGATGTCAGCGTTGATTATCACGGCGGCGATTGTCTTTTCTCCGCTTTGGGCCTTCGCAGCCCCTCAAGTCTCTTTCACCCAGGAAAGCACGACCCTTTCGGTGGGTGAAGAAGGGGCTTGGAAAGTCACCATCACGAACCCCGATGAAGGCTCTATCACCGATGCCACCCTCGTCGTGACCCTGCCCAATGACTTCACGGTGACAAATAACGGAGGCGCAACCGAGAGCCCCAGCCCGACTCATAGCCTCACCTGGACCGGGCTCAGCCTGAGCGGAAACGGCGGGGTCGTGGATCTGACTTATTCCGCAAGACCCAACTGCGGTGCGGAGACGGGCCAGATCATGTCGGCTAATTTCAATTCAAGCGCCGCAACCGCTACGTCCTCTTCAATAACCGTGGGCTATCCTCAGTTGAGTCTTCAATTCGCCGACAGCAGCGGCAGCACGGTCACGACCGCAGCAAAGGGGGACAGCGTAACCTGGCTGCTTACCCTGACCAACTCCGGCACCGGGGCTCTTGGAACAGGGGCGGATATATCCTTTACCCTGGGGGCCGGCTTTTCCTTTTTATCCATTAGTTCCTCAAGCAGTCATAACACTCCAACCGGCGGCCTGACTCCGGGCGCACCGGTCGCCTGGAACACCGGCTTACTCGAAGCCGGGGACAGCGCCGTCTATGAGATCACCGGCACGGTAGCGGGATGTAATCTGAGCGACCTTATCAACAGCGTCAGGGCCAACTGGTCGGACGGCCAGGACAACTGCCTGGGTTCGGACCTTACCGGCAGCACCTCCATTGCTCTTGCTACCAAAGAACCCAATATCTCGATCACCGTGAACAACCCGAGCCTAATACCCTATTGCAGCGGTGCAACCGCATCCATCACAGTGAGCAACTCCAGCGGAACCGGTGCTGCCGAGAATTTCACCCTAAGGGTGCAGGGTTGGCCGCCTGAGTGGGCGGTAAGCCGCGTGACCAACGGCGTGACCTGGGATGGTGACACAAGCACGTTCGACCTGTCGAGCATAGCGGCAGGCGAATCTCTCATATTTGAATTCAACATTGATCCGGCAGCGGGCTGTTCTGTCACCAACTCTGCCACGCTGCTTTTTCTTCCCAATTATACCAATGATTGCGGGGTGATTTACGGTACCGAATATTTCACTCCGGTTACCGGGCCCCAGACCTGGACCATGGAACCTTCCGTGTCCCCAACGATCACGGTGGTCAAGACCGGTCCGAACAACGTGAATGTGGGTGATACAGGGCTTGTCTACACCATAACGGTCACCTATAGCGGGCCTTCCGACGTGCTGCCCTATACCGCCACCATCACGGATGATTATCCCGATTCCACCCAGACCGGGCTCAACCAGGGGTTCACGGTTGTTGATGCGGGAGGGGGTACCGACAATGGCGGCGCCATCACCTGGTCCCATACCTTCAATGCCAGTCCGGAAACGGTCACCTATACCGTGATAATGAACGCCCCCACCGACCCCTGCTCGGCGTTTGCCGCGTACAACAACGCCGTTACCGTGGCAGGGGTCCCGGACGACTGCAGGAAATGTCCAGGCGTGATCCACAACGCAACGCTTCCGATCTCCGTGGTGGACACCAACGGCTCGGTCATGGCCGCTTCATCGATCACCGCCAATAGCGCCCTGCCGGCGGATGTGTGCACAAACGTGACCTTCACCACCAGCTACACCTTTGACAGCGGAGCCCCGGCCAACTGGGACGGGATCATATTGCACAATGAGATCACGCCATCAGGCTTCGCCTTTGTTGCCATTGACAGCGTAAAGGTGAACGGAACCGAATATAAAGCCTATCTTGGACCCGTCTTTCCTCTAAATCTAAGCGCGTTGTCCACGGTCACCGCGGCACCCAACTCGGGAGCGACCATCGCAGTCACCTATACCTACAGCGTAGAGAACTCGGAAGGGAGATTTTACGTTCACTCCTCGCTGGATGTGCCGGGGAGCGGCACGCAGTGCGCATCTTCTCCAGAGTTTGACGTGAGGGAGGAATTTGAGGTCTGGGGCACCTTGATGGAGCTCGCCGCGGGTGGTACCCCGAGCCTGCTCAGCACCTGCGAGGCACGGGAATTCACCATCACCATCGGCGGGAACGACCGCGTCATCTATAATCCCAAGGTCACCCTCGATACTCGAAACGTCTACAGTTACCTTGGCAGCGCAGCCTTCAGCGAAGTGAGGGATGCCTCCGGAAACGCGATCAGCGCCTTTGAACCCACCGATAATGGCGACGGCACTTACACCTGGGACTTCGCTTCGCACACCGTTGACGGATCAGGCGATATCCTGCCCCAGGGGGTTATCCGATTTCGGATGCAACACGACTGCAGCACCGCTACAGCCACCTGGGAGACCAGGGGGGTTTATGGCAACCGGTGCGAAAACGGCAGCAGTCCTTCCCGGTCCGCTTCGGACAGTGCCTCTCCCCTGGTTCTGACCGACGGCATTCCCACCTTCCGGCTCAATCCGGTGTCGGTGTTCGCCTATTCGCCCTACGTCTCCGATCGGATCGAGATCGTCAACGGCGGCAGCGGCCCGCTCTATGACGTGGATGTGACCATCACCCTGGCTGCGGACATCGTTTATCGGGGGACCTACATGCCCGTGACCGGTTCCGTCGGCCCGGATTCGGTGAGCGGTTCCGCGGGCGATCACACGGTGGTGTTCCACTGGAACAGGATTGATCCCGGCAAGGCCGAATATCTTGACCTGGACCTTCGTGTTACCGGATGCAGTGCTCTCGATATAACCGGTCAACTGGTCTGGGGCTGCGATGCCGGCGGCTGCGATCTACGAAACGCCTCCGCGGTGGTGCTGCTGCCGGAAACCAGCGTGATCATTGTCGGACACACCGGCGAGAGCCTGGACCCCTGTAACTTGAGGGATGCGGCGTTTCAGATAACAGGCAGAAACAGCGGCAAGACCGACGCCCATAACGCCAAGGTTGTGGAATGGCTGCCGCCGGGGGTGACACTCATTGCCGGCAGCAGCACCTTTGCTCATGCGGATGGCTACGACGGTCTCGCCGGTTCGCCGACGGTGACGACCCAAGACGTCTCCGGTCGTCAAGAGATAACCTGGGATTTCAGCTCTGTGCTGCCGCTGAACGCTGACGGCGATCGGGCGATGAAGCCGGGGAGCAGCTTGCAGGTGAACTTCAGTGTTGAAGTAGCGGATTGCAGCGCGGCGGATGCATTTCTTGCGTCCAACCGCCAGGCTGTCGCACGTGCCTGGTTCGATCCGCCCTGCAACGCCTCCGGCGGTGGAGCGAGTGCTTCCGCCCCAAACAGCCTGACCACCACGGCGGTCAATCCACAAGTCAGTGTACTGAAGAAAGGTCGAAACCTGACCAAGGGGACCGCGTGGCAGAGCACAGAGGTGGCCGCGGATGGCGAGGACACCGTCGAGTGGGAGGTAACCTATAGCAACAGCGGCGATTACGTTGCCTCCGCCGTCAGGCTATGGGATACCCTGCCCGCCAATGTTTCGCTGGTGTCCGGTTCGCTGTCCGCTTCAGGATGAACCATTGATGCCGTGAACTACTTCGGAGCCGGTCAGGCCATTGGCAACCTCGCCGTGGGAGCCACCTGTACCCTTACCTTCCGAACCTTCGTCATCGGATGCACCGATACCGTCGCCACCAATACCGCATGGGCCGCCTGGGGCTGCTGTCCCGGCACCGCGGCGGATGAAACCTCATCCGACGCCACGAACCTGAGGACCCGCCCGCAATTTGGAAGCGGCCAGGCGGTCGTCACGGACGACTGGACCACCTGTGGAGGCACGGTCAGGATAACGCTGACCAATACGGGAGCCACGGCCCTTACCGACAGCATCGTGGATACCTTGCCGGCCGGTTATGTCTACGACGCGGCCGGGACCTGTTCCATCGTCGCTGCCAATACGCCTTCCGGAATGACCCACGCGACGCTTGTGTGCACTCCGAGCATCACCGGTCAGGTATTGACCTGGGACAGCACCCGTCTGGATTTTGTGGCGCCCGGCGAAACCATCACCATCACCTTCGCAGTCAAGGCCGATGGGACCTATTGCGATACCACTAAAGCGAATGACTCCACCGATCCGTTCGACGTTCCCGTTCCCACTCTCACCAATCAGATTGCCTATGGCTACCATGACTCCTGCAACTCCACTCCGGTTTATGTCACGGCTCAGGATACCGTGGACCCGACTCAACCCGACATCGATATCGCGATTACCCCGGCTCAGCAGGACACGACAGAGGGAAGTTCCGTTTCCTGGACCATCACACTGACCAACAAAGGGGACGCCCCCGCCGCGAACATCACCCTTACCGATGTGTTGGGGAGCGGATTCAGCGCGGTAAGCGACAACGGGGGAGGATCGTGGGTCGGTACAACCGGGACCTGGACGATCCCCGGACCCGTGGCGGCAAACGGCGGGACCTGGGCGGTAACCGTCACGGCCACGGTCGGGACCGGGTCCCTTTCCAACCACGCGACGGTGGAGGGGTGGTGCAAGGACGCCGCCGGAACCGATACCTGCACCTATACGCACGATGAAGCTGAAGCGTTTACGGCAGCCTTCCTGGTTGAGAAGACGGTTGACAAGGCAATGGCAAACATCGGTGAGCTTCTGACTTATGATCTCAGGGTAGTGTACAGCAACACCGAGCGCTTCTTGAATCCGGTTGTGACCGATACCATGGAGACATACTTGGAGTTCATCGATGCCGTTGCTCAGGCGGACAGCGATTTCACTTCCTTTCCCAGCGTAAGCGGGAATGTTCTTAGCTGGAACCTGGGCGATTTCAACGGTAACAAAACCTTCCATTACCTGGTGCGGGCGAGGGTGACGAACAACTCCAGCCTTGAGGGCGGCATGACCCAGGGAGACACCCTCGCTACGCAGTTTGAGATTGATTTCAACGGCGACAGCACCCCCGACGCACCCTTTAGCAGGAGCGAATCGGTCTCCACCGAGATCACCGAACCGATACTCCTCTTCACCAAATCGATATCCCCGAACACCGGTCTCCAGGCAGGCGATACCGTCACCATCACCCTCGAGGTTAAAAACACCGGGAGCGGTCCCGCCTATAAGGTGAAGGTATTGGATCTATTGAACGACACGGACAACGACGGTGATGTGGACGGAAACGATACGACGGTCTACAACTGCGGCAGCCTGGCACGCACGGACTCGGTACCCGATTTCAATTTTGCCGTCAGCGGCACCGATCCTGCCTGCCTGGTGAGCTATGAAAGCAGCGGCGACACCCCGATCCTGGCGAATGGCTTCCGATCCTTCACCTTCACCGCCCAAATCGCCACCTCGGCAGTCACCGGCTCCATGCATATCAACCAGGCGAACACCGAAGGCTGGTCACTGAAGCCGAGCGATCCGGGAACCACCAATACGGCCTACGACCGCAAGAGTTCCGTATCAGATACGGATTATCTGCTGACCAGCGCTTCCTCGGTCTCGGCAAAGGCGGTCACGGCAACCTCGGAACCCACCACCACGGGGACCAACCTGGCGGTGGGCGAAGTCGCCACCTACGAGATACGCTTCCAAATCCCCGCCGGGACCACCAGGGATGTGCGTCTGTACGACCGTTTGACCAACATCACCGCCACCCCCTGGGGTGCCTATGTGGCGGGCAGCGCGAAGCTTGCAAGAGAAAGCACGGATCTTTCCTGCACCCTTAATCCGGGCGGAATCAATGCCGCCGGTCCGGCCATCAACGTGAGTGTGGATGGATCGGTTTCCACCGACGATGCCAGCTCCTCGTATCGTTTTATCCAGTTGGACCTGGGGGATGTGACCAACGCATCCGGGACCACCTTGGAATATATCCTGACCCTGGATGTCGTTGTGATGAACAACTCCGTTACCAATGCCGGAGCGGCCCTTACCGACGTTGGACGACTCCGGTGGGCCAATCAATTGGGGACCTATAGGTATGTGAACTCTTCGAGCCTCAGTCGGAGGGTCGTAGAGCCGGTCCCCTCGGTGACGAAAACTGCTCGACCGGCAACCGGTCAGGCCGGGAATACGATCACGTTCACCCTTGAGATTTGTAATCAGGCCGTCACCTACCCGGCAAGCGCCTTTGACTGGCAATTTATAGACCCCCTCTCCGCTGATTACGAAAATCCGGGAAATGTTACGATCAACGCCGGATCCACCGGTGCCTCCGGGTCCGCTTCCTTCACCGAAAATATCCTCAACGGAGCGATAGACCAGCTCGATCCGGACGAGTGCGTGTCCGTAACCTATGAAGCTCAGTTGGCTGCCACGGTCGAATTCGCTAAAAGCGTATCCAATACCGTGGTCTTCACCACAACGAGTCTGCCAGGGGGTCATGGGACCGGAGGTGCAACGCCTGGTAATCCTGGCGAGGCCACCGGAGAAAGGACAGGCTCCGGAACCGGCGCCAATGACCTTTACGGCAGCGCCACGGCAGCAGTAACGATAAACACCCCCAGCATTTCAAAGGATACGGTCAATTTCCAGTCCTACTACGCCGTAGGCGAACGACCCCGATTTCTAATCAGCTTGGGCGCGCCCAGCGGCACCGCCAACCTGTTTGTGGTAAACGATCAGCTCCCTTCAGGACTGGCCTTTGCAGCGGGAACGCTGCAAGTCACCATGCCGACTGGGGCAAGCGCCACAAACAGTCCGCTGACGGAAGGAAACCTTTCGTTTTTCAGCTACAACCAGAGTGCGGGAACGATGGTTTTCAACTTCGGCACCATCACAGTTCCGACTGCCGGAAATATCTTGATTGAATACCAGGCAGACGTGGAAAACGTCCTGACCAATCAGGATGGAACCCCCTTGACCAACAGTGCGCGGTTGACCTACGAAGATCCTGCGTATCCATGGCAATTGTTGGACGCGGGTCCGGTGGATAACCAGCACCCGGTGCGGGTGGGCGAGCCCAATCTGGACCTGACCAAAACCGCAACCGCGGGCGCCACCGGCGCCGATGCAGGGGATACCGTTGCCTGGCAGGTGGTGATCCAAAACACCGGTCATACCACCGCCTATCAAGTGGACTGGAAGGATGTGCTGCCTGTTGGGCTGTATCGGATAAGCACCCCCCAGATTGTCGTAACAGGTGGGAATATCTATCTGAACGGGACCACGACCGGGGTTGCGTCCGGCCATCTCCATATCAAGACCACGACCAGTGACCAAGATACCCTTGATCTGGCCGATACGGGACAAGACGATGCCACGGACACCGTGCAGATGGATCCCGGCGCACAGATGACCATCACCTTCGACAGTGTCCTCATGGATACCGTTTCCCCGGGCCAGGTGCTGAACAACCGCATCAGGGCTTCCTACACCAGCCTTGTGGATGGAGGCAGGGACAATTCATCCGGTGCCGGAACCGTGGATGATGATGACGACTCTGTTCTCGATAACTACGAGGAGTCAGCCGACCAGTCCGTTACCGTTGCCGCCGATATCGCCATTGACAAGACCGCTGGCAAGACCCAGGCCGCTGTGGGTGAAACGGTGATCTTTACCCTACGCGTGGATGTGATCGAGGGCACCACCCCCGACCTGAAGGTCTATGACATTCTGCCCGCGGGGCTCACCTATGTGGACCACAGTTTCAGCATGGGCAACATGAACATGGGGTTTGGAAACGCATCATACGGCACGCGCCTTGGCAGCGGACGCGAGGTGCACTTTGAGCTTGGAGATGTGACCAATCCGGCCGATACCTACGGCGACAACGACTATTTTACCCTCGCGATCACGGCGCGCGTGGACAATATAGCGGAAAATCAAGACCAGAGCGTGCTCAAGAACGGTGAGAACGCGGATGGATCACAGGTTTATTTGACCTATGGATCATCGAGGCTGGATTTTGATCATGACACCGGCGCCCCGGGGCTGCAGGGCCTGCCTCTCACGGTAGTGGAGCCTGATCTTGCAATCAATAAGACGGTTTCACCAGCAAGTCAGTCCCTTGGGGACATAGTCACCTTTACCATCACAGTAACCCACGGCAATGCCAGCAGCTCCGATGCCTACGGAGTGGAGATCACGGACACCCTGCCAGCGGGGCTCACCTATCTGGACTGCGTTCTCCCTCCGGGCAGTGTTTCCCAGAACGGCCAGAACCTCACCTTCACCAAGGCTTCCCTCACCAGGGCCGCACCCGACAGCGGGCAGTGGCAGTTCAGCTACCGGGCCAGGATCGATGCTGACGCAGTCGCAGGTAGGCCCTTGACCAACGCCGCCCATCTCACCTGGAACAGCACCCCCGACGCGACCGGTGAAGCGGACAGCGGCCGCAACGGCGACGATGGCCTGGGCGGCGCCTTGAACGACTATGCCGCCGCCGATACCGCCACCGTTATGCCCGGCACCGCCGCCTTCATCGAAGCGGTGAAGACGGTGGCCCTGACAACGGATGCGGACGCCAGCGGTAATGTGACCCCCGGGGATAGGCTGACCTACACCGTGGTGCTTCATAATGAAAACGGT
>Ga0100398_1005134_pt1 | contig 10561 bp, 7 predicted proteins | sample CryGeymeta201522_FD_81568 | JGI IMG/M metagenome (GOLD analysis project Ga0100398, IMG submission 81568) | Groundwater microbial communities from Crystal Geyser aquifers in Utah, USA - Crystal Geyser metaG 2015-22 | ecosystem: Environmental > Aquatic > Deep subsurface > Groundwater | place: USA... | reverse complement strand
GGAGCGGATGATAAGAAAGAGGAAAATCACCCGAAAGATTGGCACGACCAAAAACAAGAAGATAATTTCGTACCCCTCGTTGTTTCGCGAAGATTGTCCGTTGATTTGCCACTCACCCTGCTGGATGATACAAAAAGCCAACCGCTCTCCAGGGACATTCGCTCTACCATGGAAAGCATCCAAAAGACGCTCCATAATTTTGGCGTTGTTGTGGAAATGGGTGAGGTGAGCGTTGGTCCAACCGTAACGCAATATACCTTAAAACCGGCGGAAGGCGTGAAACTGTCCTCAATCACCGCTTTGCACAATGACCTTGCGCTCGCGCTTGCGGCGCACCCCATTCGCATAGAAGCTCCCATTCCCGGCAAAGCTTTAGTAGGGATTGAGGTGCCTAATAAAACTGTTGCCACCGTGCGTCTGCATGAGTTGGTTGCCTCCGAGGATTTCAAGAAGCGCAAGTCAAACCTCATGATTTCGCTTGGCAAGGATGTAGCGGGAAATGGATGGCTGGCAGATTTAGGAAAAATGCCGCATCTACTTATTGCGGGTGCGACCGGTTCAGGAAAGAGTGTCTGTATCAATGCGCTTATTGTGAGCTTTCTCTATCAAAATACTCCGGATGATCTGCGTTTTATTATGGTGGATCCGAAGCGCGTGGAATTGCCAACCTATAATGGTATCCCGCACCTCTTAACCACCGTTATCACCGAAGTTAAAAAGACCGTGAATGCACTCAACTGGGCTTTGGGAGAAATGGATAAGCGACTGGGACTGCTCTCAAAGTTTGGAAAGAAGAATCTCGCAACCTTTAACAAAGAAGTGACCGGTCAGCATCTCCCGCACATCGTGATCATTATTGATGAGCTTGCCGATATCATGGCAGCAGCCACGAGAGACGTTGAAATGGCGATTATTCGCCTGTCGCAAATGGCGCGATCGGCCGGCATTCATCTGGTTGTGGCAACGCAGCGTCCATCGGTAGACGTGATCACCGGACTCATCAAGGCAAATATTCCGACACGCATCGCATTTCGGGTTGCATCACAAATGGATTCGCGCACCATATTGGATACGGGAGGCGCGGAAAAACTCATCGGCAACGGCGATATGCTCTACTTGGCCCCCGAGATCGGCAAGCCCAAACGTCTCCAAGGTGTGTATCTCTCCGAAAAAGAGATTGCCGGTGTTGTGGATTATCTCAAATCGCATAACGATGAAGGTGTTACGGCATATGACGAAACTATTACCGAGCACCAAAGTGCAGCCGGTTATGCGGGAAGCGACGGTGAGGATGATGATCTTCTTCCCGAAGCAATAGAGGTAGTCAAGCAGACCGGTAAAGCGTCTGCTACGCTTCTGCAGCGCCGATTGAAAGTTGGCTACCCGCGAGCGGCGCGTCTTTTGGATATCATGGAAGAGAAGGGATTTATCGGTTCCGGCGAAGGCGCCAAGACACGTGAGGTGTATATGGAAGAGGTGGGAAGTTTTGAGAATGTTGAGGAAGAATAGCTTGACTTCGTGAGTCTGCAAGTCTTGCGAAGTCAGTATTTTGCAGGGAGTATCGTCATTATAATTGCTACGGTCTTTTTCCATGTTTCTCCATACCTTTATTCCAGGGCCAATTGCCTGGCATTTTGTAATCACGGTCGTCTACTGGTACGGTCTTCTCGTAACGCTTGGCGGTGTTGCTGGTTTTGTGTTGATTGCACGGCTGGCAAAAAGTATCCACTTCCCCTTGGCGCATCTTACGAACCTCACTTTTTATACCGTTATTTTCGGTTTTCTCGGCGCGCGCGCCTTCTACGTTCTCTTTATTGAGTGGTCGTACTACAGCACCAACACGGGAGAGATACTTAAATTTTGGCAGGGAGGCATTTCCATTCAGGGCGGCATCATCGCGGGAGCGTTTGTGGTGTGGCAATACGCACGACACTTTTCCGGGAAAATAAAAAATCAAGAGGTCGTTCCACTTAAAGTCGTTGCGGGTGAGAGTGGTGCGAACGCTAAACAAACTTTGGTTGACGAGAAAATTTTCCCCTTCACCTTCTGGCATCTTGCCGATATCATTGTTCCCGGTGTGGCTTTGGCGCAGGCAATTGGACGATGGGGGAACTACTTTAACCAGGAACTGTTTGGCAAACCAACCGATCTACCATGGGGCATTCCCATTGATGTGGTGAACCGCCCCTCGGTGTACGCCGATGCACGCTATTTTCATCCCACCTTCTTATACGAATCACTCTGGAATCTTGCCACTTGCATCGCGCTGGTTATGCTTTTCAACTCTATATATCATGCAAAATCTCCTTTTCGTCATTCCCGCGCAGACCTGTCTACCGGACCGGCAGGCGGGAATTCATTGAAAAACCTTAGCGGCCTTGTTGCACTTACCTATCTTATTCTCTACTCACTCGGACGTTTTCTCTTGGAATTCGTGCGTATTGATGAAGTACCACTCTGGTTTGGCGTGCGCGCAACGCAAGCAACCGCATTACTTTTCATCCTCTTTGCGATTTTGGTTGGATTTGGTATACTGAAGAAACACAAGGTACGACAGACGTAACACGACACACACCAATCAGGTCATTCCCGCGCATGACTGCCTTTCCGGTAGGCAGACGGAAATCTATAAAATTATGAAAAATAATCACTTTCTTAAAACCATGATTGCAGTAAGCTGCTTGAGTTTATTGCTTATTTCACCGTATATGGTTTTTGCGGAGAAACCAAATGAAAGTAATATAGGAAATACCTGCGGATCGTCATCCGTGGGTAGTGGAGGGCTTGTCAATCCTCTTGGCGTATGCTCCATACCCCAGGCAATTGGTGTAGTGTTAAAATACATATTAGGCATTGTTGGATCGCTCGCTCTTGCCATGTTTGTTTACGGCGGGTTGATTTGGATGACCTCCATGGGTAACGCGGAAAATGTGCGCAAAGGGCGTGATGTGCTCATCTGGTCTACTATCGGACTGGTTATCATTTTTGGCAGCTATGCTCTTGTAACCTTTGTCCTGCAGATTGGCTCCTAGTTTTCAATTTATTTCCTCCGGATGAGATAATCTATACTCCAACATCCTTGTCATCCCATAGTCATTTCCGTCATTCTCGCGATCTCTTAGGTATTCCCGCGAGAGACCTGCCTACCGAACAGAAAGGCCGGAATCCATAATAAATCAAACCAAAAAAGCGGTAACCCCCCGCTTTTTTCTTTGGCACTCCTCACTTCCCGCACTTACCGCGGTTGCGATTGACAACATTTTCTATATATGTTACAATATTCTGTCGGCATATTTTTTGCCGCGAGTTTGATCTTTAAAATTAAATAATAAATATTTTCATCCACCACCTGTCAGGAGGAATCAATGAACATTTTAATTCTCGTCGTAGTGGCGGTTTCGTACGTCTATGCAGCTCTTTTGTTGCTGCGGATAATGGGCAGATTTAACTTTTTCGTTACCCTTGTTCCTGAAGGGTACGCGAAAGCCATTGTGAGTGCTGGAGGTATGGAGCGGATGGTCATGCAGTGGGAAGGTCATGCGTTTCACGGGAAGGTAAATAAAGCTCTTATCCCCCAATCCCCCCTCTCATACTGGAATGTAGTTGAAGATAAAAGGGCGAATAGAACAAGGAGTGTGTGGAGGATGGTGTTGAGTCAGTTAGGATTGAGGGGATTACGATGGGTGGGCATCCCCGGAGTTGTCAGTGTGTACACGTACAAATTCCGGTGGACTTCTCTGTTCCAGCAGGCAAATTTGCCGGAAGGAAAAGTAGTTACCCCACACGAAAAAAAGAGAATGGACAGGATCATTCTCAAGCCGGATGTGTACTACATTCGGCTACCAAGCGTTGAGGACCGAAATCTCATTCCCTTAGATTTGGACATTCTGTTAACTGTGCGTATTACCAACCCATGTCTGGCACTGTTTTTCGTGCAAGAGTGGTTGGAAATGATTACAAACAGGATTCTCCCAGCGTACCGCCGTTCCATTGGTACGAAGGAGTGGAAGATGCTGCAGGGTCAACTTGGAGATATGAGCGTTCGTGGCGGGACGCCCTCACCGCTTGCCACGGATCTTGCGGAAACTATACAGGAGCTGCTGCAACAATTCGGAACCGAAATTGTTGCAGCAGAACTTATTGATATCACCCCCGGGGGTGATCGTAAGTTAGAGTTGCTCGCGGCATCCACCGCGGAGTGGGAGGCGACACAGCAAGCGAATGCTGCGGTAGAGAAGGCGCGTGGAGATGCAGCCCATGTCACAACGGTCTATCATGCCATCCAAGAGATGGGTGATGTGGGGTTGCAGGTGCGCGCCTTGGAAGCCCTCGAGGCAGCGGGTGCCAAGGAAGGAAACTGGATAATCCCGCTGGGTGGGTTGGGCGATCTGGCAACGCGTCTCGTTGGGCAGAAACGTGCAAAATCTTTGCTGGACGAGATTATCGCGCTCACCTCTGATGAGCGCGATAATTTGCTGAAACTTCTAAGAAAGGATGATAAATCATGAAAGAATTTTTTCATGAATACTGGCAAGTTCTGCCGGTGCTAATCATCATTTTAGCACCAGTATTGATCGCCATTGCGGATAGCATTCGCGAGGCGGAAGAACCACCGCAGGGTAAAGATAGGAAGAGCAAAGTGGAGAGGGTAAAGGCGCAGATAGAAAAATGGAAGGAAGGAGCATTCGCCGCGCCTTTGTTGTGGTACGCAACGTTCCTATGCGTACTGCTGCTCGCATTTCCGGAGAAGTTCAAGTTGTGGTATGGAAAAGATCCATTGCCACAACCCTCCTTTCTCTCTTTTCAGGTCTGCGTAGTTCTGATCGCGCTCACCTCAAAAGGGAAGGAATGGGCGCGGAAGTTCTTCATGTACGCCGCTATACTCCTGTTGCCCGTAGTACTTGTCGCGGGTAGCAGTCCTTTTCAGGATGAAGATGAGGAGGATGAAAAAGAAGTTACCCGCTCTGCGCAACAGGCAGAGCGGATGGTCTGGAAGATGTATCCGGAAGCCAGACCAAAAGTTGGGGAAAGGTGGAAAGTCCACAATCCCCATGTATACCCCATCCATGTCAGGATGGGAGTGTACCCGATTGGCACGCCTCAAGTACCCCCGGGCGAGGACTGGTTCCTCAACATAACCCGGGCGTGCGGGACACCTCCCTTTTATGTGCTACTGAAGGAAGGGGACGAGGTAACCAGTGTAACCATTGCACTGGTTAAGTAGTAAAATGTATATCAAAGGAGCGCGGGTTCGGTTCCAAACCCTACCCCGCTCCTTTTTTCTTTGTCTCTATTCCAAAATTTCCACAGGAGATTCATGTATCCAATCCTGCTTTACGCAGTTCACCTTGCCGGTCGTGCAACCAATAATTGTTGTAGTGGGAAGAATATTTTCACCCAAAATTTCCTTGGTGACAGATTCCTTTTTGAATCTCTGTTGTCACAGGGTTGATGGTGAAGAAATAGTGTACGCACGTTAAAGAACAAAATAGCAATTTCTATCGTCTTGGCGGACCGGACGGGACTCGAACCCGCGACCTCCGCCGTGACAGGGCGGCATTCTAACCAACTGAACTACCGGTCCTCCAAGGCGATAGAAATATGTGATAAAACGAAGTTTACCCAAAATATATTACTCCATAGAACGTGAGTAGTGTAGCAAGAAGTACGCTTTTTTGCAAGAGATATAAGGGTCTTAGCCATTTTTCCACAGATTTGCCGGTAGACAAAAATCATGCCACGTGCTATACTGCTTGCAGAAGTCAAAAAAACAGGCTTCAAAAATACAAAAATAAAAAAATATGCAAAAACAAAATATATTCTTGCCGAAAGGCAAGGTGAATACGCACCCTATCAAAGGTCTTGCACGCCGACTTTTTATAAAAGGATGGCGCCAGAGTAATGCGATAAAAGCAAAACCTTTGTTTTGCCGATCTGATTTATTTTCACCAACCGCTGCCGGGAAGAGGTAAGTGGTTTTTTGTTGTATGGAATTTGACGCTTTACAACCGCATGATATAATGATCACCAGAATCGCCTTTTTTCTTGGGGTTTTGGAGTATACCGAAGGGCTACGGGAGCTATGGATGCAAATGGCGCTTAAAATGTCTGAAGAAGCAAAAACATCTTTTGCGCACATGCTGGAAGAACTGTTCATTTTACAGCTGATCGATCGTGTTCCCGAAGAACATCAGGACTATATTATTGCCCGCAAACAAGAAGAATTACACGAACAGCAGGAAATAACCGTGCAAACGCAGGTTATCATGCAACTGGAGAGACTTGCGCCAAAACTTGCTTCATAACTTTTAATCATTTTTTATGGCAGAACAACAAAAACCTACATCCGAGGAGATGGGTGAAAAATCACAAAACAATAAGGAGTTTTTTCAAGAGCTCCACTCACTCGAAGAAATGTTTGATAGTTTAGATGCTGATGCTGATGCCGAAAATATTGACCTATTATTAAAAGATTTGGTAGAGAAAGCGGGTAATCAAGGTATATACCTTACTGATCAAGAAGATAATGAACTCCTCCGTGTGCAAAATAAAATAGCAGCTCGAACAACAGTAAGCGGCGCACTTACGGAAGGATTGAATGAAGTAACTCATAAGGATGTAGCTGTTTCTGATGATGCATGGCCCGGCAATAGCTTAGGGGAGGCCCTAGCACAGGAGCTGAAAAAAACTAGAAAAATGCGCGCAACATCAAAAATTGATGACCAAGGGGAACAACCAGAATTCATTGAAGGCATAGAAAGTACTCATGCAACGGAAAATAAAGAAGAAAAATTTCCTGAAAATTTTGCAGATAAGCTTACTGAATTGAATGAGCTTTGTGTCAACCGTACTTCTTCTGTTGATGCTATGGATTTATATACTGACACGCAACGTATGTATGCGAGCATGACTCCTGAAGGAAGGGGTAAAAGGACAAAATATAAGACAGAGGATTTTGCACGTAGAGTTCAGGCATGTAAAAAAGATACGAAAAATTGGAAGCCTGAAGATTTTATAAAACTTCTCGCAAAGCACTATACAGCCGCAACATCGGTATATGAACAGCAACAGAGTGAAGAAAAGAGCAATGGCGACGTAACCAGCACACCACATGATGTTGCAGAAGCGACTGAACCAATTATAGCCAGGGAAGGAGTCGGTGCAGTAAGTTCGGCTTTAGAAACATCATCTACAATAATATCTTCGGAAAACGTTTTGAAAGAGGATCATCCAGAGGCTGCTACTCCGACAAATGATGGAGTAGAAAGTTCTGCAGAGCCGATAGGACTTAACGTAATACCGGATATTGAGCCAAAAGAGCTTTCTGGTTATCGTGAGGAGATGCTGGTAAGTTTATCGCGTACCATAGATAGGCATGGTGAGGTGCTTGCGGAGGCTGATGAGGCAGTTAAACAATACAAACGCGAACAGGCTGCGGAAATTATTTTGCAAACCAACCCAGCATTGCGGAGGCTTGCACAAGAAGACAACAATAATTTTGCCGTGTTGGTAAAAGAATTTTCCGATGCGTTCAGCAAGGATTCAGCATATGCCGATGAACGGCAGGAATTTGACGTTGCAGGACACAAGGTATATTTGGATGACCAAATGTATGTTGCGGCACTTGGTCAGGTACGCCAGCGCGAATTTGCTGCCCAAGTGTATGGAAATCGCCATCTTTGGCAGATATTGAAAGAACTTCCCGGCAATCTCTCTACCAAGGAAATTCCCGATGTGGAAGCCGAGGTACAATCTCGGCAGAGCAAGCGCATGAAGAAAGGAAAAAAAGCTGGACACTATGCCACTACCGCAAAAGTACAAAAAATGCAGCACGAGCTGCTGGCAGCGGAAACTGCTGATGCCATGGTGGTTCTCGCCAAAGAAGATGTGGCGGCACACGCATTGGACACTGTATTGGATGAGCGGATACGCTTTGAAGATATTCGGGCAAAGAACAGCAAGCTGGACAGTGCAACCATAAATTTTTTGCGGGACAATAAGACATCACTACGGCTTGGCGGGGTAGTGGTGGCTGCCGGGCTTGGCGCTGCAAGCGGCGGACTCTTGGCGGGAGCGGTTGCGGGCGGCGTGCGCATTGCGCATATGAGTGTCGGCATGGCCGCCGGTGGCGGTTCCAAAAAATTGTTGGACTGGGTTGAAGATAAATGGCTAAAGGAACGCGATGCAGAAAGAGCGCAAGCGATTATAGATAAAGCAAGAACCGAAATAAGCGGCATCATCCGTGAGTTTGGCGCTGATCAGAAAAATGTGGAAGACGCGCATACTCAAGAAGAAAAAGCCGCGGCATTGCAAAAGCGTCAACAGACACGTAACAGTCTGACAAAAGCGTTTGCCGCCGCGCAGCATAAACTCTCCATAGAAGATGCACGTAAACTGCACCGCGAAATAGGTGAAACACTCGCGGCTTCTACTGCGGGCATAGTTATGGGGATGCAAGCGGGGGCATTTGTGGATCAATTTTTCCCGCAAGCTCCGGAAGATCCCGCAATACCTACCTCTGCACCAGATTCTGTAATGCCGGAAACTGTGTCCGGTGAAACGACCGCACCGCATGAGGCTATAGCGCCTGAAGTCGCGCCAATGGAAACGGGTCCTGTGGCAAGTCCGGTTGAACAAACATCAAGCACCGTTCAAACAGCTCAAGCTATGCACGAAACTACAGAAGATTCTCCTGTGTCCGGTGAAACGACCGCACCGCATGAGGCTATAGCGCCTGAAGTCGCGCCAATGGAAACGGTGCAGTGGTTTGGTGAGGGAAATACCGTATGGGCGCAAGCGGATCATGTTCTCAAACAAGGTGCCTTTGATAATTTAATAAAAGTTGCACGCGCTTCGGGAGTGGATATGGATGAGGTGCATACATTCAATGACTTAACACCGGCACAGCAAACCTATATCATAGATTGGCTGAAGGACATGGTGGTGGCACATCCGGAAAATTTTGGCTTGCAAGCGGGAGCTGACGTGGAGCATGGATTTTCCAAGAGCATGCATCTGGATTTCACGAATGCATTGGAAGACCAAGGCGCAAATATTATGGCGCACATGCAGAAACTCTCACTGGACCAGCTTGCGAACATTCAGCACAATTTGGATATTGCACACCGGGCGGTAAGCGCGGGCATTCACTCTACATCGGAAAATCTGGGTCATCTTCTTGGCAATAACACTATGGAAGCATGGGTGGTAACGGGCGGTACCGAGGTAACGCAAGAACATTTTACGGCACTTGCCGCCTTACAGCAGAGTGGCATGATCACGGCTGATCAGTTTGCTCATTTAACGTCCGAGCAAATCAATAACTATCTGGCATTTACGGATGCGCATCAGGGATTAGCGGCGAGCCAGGAAAACATTGTGGCAATACTCAACGGTCAGGGCGATATCGCGCAGCATGTGGCGGAACATGCATCCTCTGCCGCCGTATCACCTCTGGAAAATGTTGAGGAGGTGCAGGTTTTCAAACCCGAAATTGAGAAGGTGGTAAGAGAAGCCATGCGACCAGCGTTGGTGGAATATCCCGGGAAAGGCGTTGGACAGGGTGAGAGTGGTGATTGGGAGCATAATTGGCAATTCTTTAAAGATCAGAACGTAGATGACCTATTGAAGAATCGGATAACTGGCCACGCGGGAGAATACGGTATACTTGAGGGTATGCACAAACGTGCGCTTCGGGAATTTATACATGTTGCATTGGGAAAAGGCATCATACAACCTACTGACAGTGGAACTCCGATGAAGGTCGGCGAAGCTATCCGGCAGATTGCGATCTATAATAGAACTCACTAATTTTTTTCCTATGCCAGCTACCACTCCACGCAGCCAAATTACTCATTTCTTCAAGATTCTTGGCTTTGATTATTTGCAGGATGTGAAGAAAAAGGACTTAGTCAAAAAAATGGGTGAACTTACCTACATGCGTTTTATGGTACGTATCTACGACAAGCTGTCGGCTGGAGAGCGCAAAGAGCTTACCGCGCTTTTCAAGAAAGATGCAAAGTGCGACAGGATAGCTCAATTTCTCTACATGCATATTTCTGATGTGGATAGGGTTTTGGCGGATGTCGTATTTGGCGTTCAGACTGATGTAAAAAACGATTTGGCATATATAACAAAAATCTAAACAAACACTATGGGATGAAGAAAATAAAACCCCCGCCCTAAAGGGCGGGGGTTTTATTTTGTATAGGGTAGCGTTATGCGCTTTTCACTTTTGCAACAATTGCTTTAAACACGGTTGGCTCATCGGCAGCGAGAGCTGCTAATACTTTTCTATCAAGTTCGCTATGTGATTTTTTCAGAGAATGGACAAACGTAGAATAGGTCATGCCTTCCTCGCGCACGGCGGCATTCAGGCGCACCTGCCACAGCGCGCGCATGGTGCGCTTTTTCTTGCGCCGGTCGCGCAACGCGTGCTGGCCGGCCTTTTTGACCGCGGTCTTGGCGGCGCGCACCAATTTTTTACGTCCCCATTTATAGCCTTTGGTTTTTGCAAGGAGGGATTTTCTTTTCTTTGTGCGGACAGTACCGCGTTTTACTC
>Ga0100398_1005126_pt1 | contig 10571 bp, 9 predicted proteins | sample CryGeymeta201522_FD_81568 | JGI IMG/M metagenome (GOLD analysis project Ga0100398, IMG submission 81568) | Groundwater microbial communities from Crystal Geyser aquifers in Utah, USA - Crystal Geyser metaG 2015-22 | ecosystem: Environmental > Aquatic > Deep subsurface > Groundwater | place: USA... | reverse complement strand
TGTTGAACACCAATGAGAGCAAGAAAACTCTACCGAAGAAATTGAACTTTAAATTTCAGTATAAACTAAAAGCCCCGATCCTTTAGGTCGGGGTTGAGATATAATTAATTTTTTTTTACTTTTTAATTTTTCTCAGCAATTACTACAATAAAAAGCTTTATCTCTATTTGTGCTAGAACAATTTTTACAAATATTATTTCTTTTTGTAAATTGAACTATTTTAGATGTTTCAAGAAATATAATTACTGTTATAGATGAAATAATTGCAATAACTACAGGTCATAAAAACATTAAGAAACTTGCTATTATTTTTCATATTGTTGTTGTTGGTAACATATCTCAATAACCAGTTGTACTCATAGTTACTATTGCCCACCGAAGAGTGTTAGGTAGAGTATTAAAAGTATATGCATCTCACCATTTTTGTTCTGTAAAATATACTATAGTTGATGAAATGATTAAAATAGTCATTATTACTGAAATTCATGAAATATATTCAATTCTATGTTTATATACAGATTTAAGTAAATTTTTAATTATATTTATTCTTTTTATAAGTTCAAAAATTCTAAATACTCTAAAAATCCTAAATACTACAAATATTGAATATGTTCAAACTCAATATAGTGTTACTAAAATAAAAAATGGTAAAAATGATAGTAAATCAAATATGTTTAATAATTTTAATGGGAATCTTTTTTTATAACTTGCTCTAAGCCATCTATATACATATTCTATAAGGAATATAGTAGATATAATAAAATCTATTATAAAAAAATATATTGAATATTTTTCGTTTAATGAGGGTATACTATCTAAAAATACTATTATAATTGATAAAAATATAAAAAATATAATTAGATAATTTGCATATAATCCTATTTTTGTATTTGTTCTTTCAAATAGTGTATTTTTGTCTTCATCAGAAATCTTATATTTCTTTGTATTCATAAATACTTTTTTATTTTATAATTTTATCAATTAATTTATATTTTAGTGCTTCTTCCGCAGTCATAAAATTATCTCTATCACAATCTTTTTCTATTTCTTCAAGAGATTTTCATGTATGTTTTGCTAGTATTTGATATAATCTTGTACCAGTTTTTATTATATGTTCAGCAGCAATTTTTATATCAGTTGCTTGTCATTCAGCTCAACCAAGTGGTTGATGAATCATAATTTCACTATGTGGTAAAGAAAATCTTTTTCAAGGTTCTCAACCTGCTAAAATTATAGATCACATACTTGCAGATAATCAAATACTTACAGTGTGAACTGGACATTTTACATATTGCATAGTGTCATAAATAGCAAGTCAAGCAGTTACATGTCATCCTGGAGAATTAATATAAAGTGTTACTGGTGCTTTTGGATCTTGTTTTTCAAGAAATAAAAGCTGAGCAATAACTGTATTTGCAACAGTGCTATCTATAGCATCTCATAGAAATATAACTCTATCTTCAAGTAATCTACTATATATATCATAAGCTCTTTCTCAATTTGGTCCTTTATCTATAACAGTTGGTATAAGTGTATTTTTTATTTGTTTTCTATTTTTTACAAACATTTTTTATTATTTAGATGGTAAATATATATCTATTTTACTAGATTAGTTAATTTTATCAAATTATGCTTTGAAAATATCTATTGACTAATATATGATTTATTATATACAAATTATTGTATATAATAAATCAATTTATTTATTTTTGATTTTAAAGCTTTTTTATATAATATAAAAAATATTTATAAATTTTAATAATTAAAAGATGTTAGAAAATTTACTTTTTCCAGAAATAAAGCAAACACCTGATGAAATAATATCTAAATATCCAAAAAGAAATATTAATTTAGTGGTTACTAGAATGGCTCCAAGCCCAACATGATTTTTGCATATTTGAGCTGTTTATTCTACACTTTTAGATGTAATAGTTGCTAAAAAAAATGTTTGAGTTGTTTTTCTTAGAATAGAAGATACAGATCAAAAAAGAGAGATAGAATGAGCAGCAGAAAAGTTTGTAGATATATTTAGAATATTTTGACTTAATTTTGATGAAGGTCCAGTTTGAGAAAACTATGTTGATGTAGGTAATTATTGACCATATACTCAATCAAAAAGAGAACAAATTTATAAAGTATTTATAAAAGATTTAGTTGCTAGATGACTTGCTTATCCTTGTTTTTTAACTGAGGAAGAAATAAATGAAACTAGAACAATTCAAGAGGCTTCAAAATTACCAACGGGTATTTATAAAGAATATTCACCTTGGAGATATGCATCAAATGATGATGTAAAAACTGCACTTTCAGAAAATAGAGATTTTGTAATTAGACTTAAATCATCTTGAGAACTAACTAAAAAAATAGATGTAAAAGATATAATCAAATGAGTTGTTTCAACACAGGAAAATTTTTTAGATATAGTTATATGTAAAAAAACATGAATCCCAACTTATCATTTTGCTCATTTAATTGATGATTATTTGATGTGAACAACTCATGTAATTAGATCAGATGAATGGTTTGCATCATTACCTTTACATCTTGAGTTATTTAACATGATGTGATGGAAAGCACCGCAATATGCACATTATTGACCACTTGTTAAAATAGATTGAGAAGGAAAGAGAAAGCTATCAAAAAGAAAAGATTTAGAAGCAGATGTAGAGTTTTATTTTAGAGAATGATATATGGTAGAATCAATTATTGATTTTTTATCAAATATGATAAATGCATGATTTGAAGATTGGAGAAAACAAAATCCATATTTATCATTTCTTGATTTTGATTTTAAACTTGAAAAAGTAAATACTGCATGAGCATTAGTTGATATTGATAAACTAAATTGGGTAAGTTCAAATACAATAAAAAAAATTGATACAAATTTATTGTATGATAAATTGATTATATATCTTGAAAAATATGACACAAGTTTTTTAAATGTTATTTCTAAATTTCCTTTAGATTACAATTTAAAAGTATTAAATGAATTAAAAACTAAGATTAGAAAATTTAATGAATTTAAAGATAATTCCATCTTTTTTTACAATGATTCAAAAATTCCAAGTAAAGATTTACTTATAAATACTAAAATGAAAATTGATAGTATAGATATAGTTAAAAAATGAATTGAAATCAGTATTAAATTACTTGAATCTACAAAAAATAATTTTTCAAGTATTGAAGAAGTAAAAGATGCATTTGTTGTAAAAATAATAGAAGCTGAAATGAAAAATTGACAAGTACTTTGGCCACTTAGATGTGCTTTAAGTTGAGAAGAATTTTCTCCTGGTGCTCTTGAAATGGTTTATATATTATGACTTGAAAAATCAATTTTTAGACTTAAAAATGTTTTATCATCTTTGGTATAATATTTATTAATAGTCAAACCAATTTTTTGTTTATTTTTTGAAGTTTTTATATTTTGTGTTAAAATTATTTAAATATTAATAATATAAGAATATGAATTACGAAGCATTAAAGTTGTTAATTAAATCACTTGTTTGAAATTTTAGATGTGTAACCTGCTCTTCTTCTATAGAAGAAAAAGATATTTTTCTTATGTCTATTGAATGACAAAAAATAGTATTAGAAGTTCTATGTCCTAGTTGCACTAAAAAATCAGTAATTAAATCTGAAGTTATGTCTGTTGATTTAACAAAATCAAGTTTAAGCAGAGAACAAATAATTATGCTTAAAAATTCTATTGAAAATAACAATGGTTTAAAAATAAGAGATAGTCAAAATGGTATAAACGATAATCTAATAGTAGAATTAAACAAGGATTTAAAAAAAGAAAAATTAAATGTTATAGATTTGTTTAATAATGATTAAAAATCTCCTTGATTTTTAGCAAAAATAAAGTATATTTTGTAAAATATACTTTATTTTTTTATTGTTTTTATGATTAAAAAACTTATATTGTCAATTTTAATTATAGTTATATTGTATATAATTGCTATTTTTAATACTCCAGTTCTAGCAGATGACATTGAAAAACTGATTTGAATAGAATGATTTAATCAAAAAATAAGAGACTTTAAGACTAGTTTAGATTGAGTTCCTGTTCAAGATAACTTAACTGACATCTATAATAAAACTTTAAGTTGAGCAGAATGAATTACGAGTGAAGCAGTTTGAAAGGTAAATGATGTAAAAAATTCTATTGATGATGTTAGATGAACTCTTAGCTGAGCGGTTAGTACTTATAAAGAAGTTAAAACTACAATTGAAGAAACAAAAACGCAAGTTGAAAACTGAATAAATTCATTAAAAAGTACTTCTGATACTATAAATTGAGTTTGATATTCTATACAAAATACTATTTCTTGAACTTTAAATAATAACTAATTAAATATGATTTTATCGGATACTAAGATTAAACAAAAGTTAGTTTCATGAGAATTAGAAGTAATTTCATTTTGATGATATGATGTTTTTGAACAAGTTTGACCTGCAAGTTTAGATTTTAGATTATGAACTACATTTAAGATATATAGAAAATCAAGACAAACAGTAATTGATTCTAGATTATGAGTAGATAAAGATCATGTTGAAACTATAACTTTGGTTGATGGTGATAAATTTATACTTCATCCTGGAGATTTTGTATTATGAGTTACAATGGAAAAAGTAAAAATTCCATATGATTTAGTTGCAAGATGCGAAGGAAGAAGTAGTTTAGGTAGATTATGAGTAATAATTCACTCAACTGCATGATTTATTGACCCAGGTTTTGAGTGAACTGTAACTTTGGAAATGACAAATATAAATGAATTACCAATCGCACTTTATGTTTGAATGAGGATATGACAATTAGCATTTGAAACTATAGATTGAGTTGTTGAAAATACTTATGATAAAAGAAAAGGAAGTAAATATATGAATCAAATTTTACCAGAAGAAAGTAGAATTAGTGATGATTTATATTAAAAAGACAATAAAATGTCTTTTTATTTAATTAATTTAATAAGATTTTGTGAGAAAATATTTTATAAAAACATTTTGATGTGCAATGAATCAGGCTGATAGTGAGAAAATAAATATGATTTTATTACAATCATGATTTATGATTACTAATAACTGGCTTGATGCAGATTTAATTGTGTTTAATACTTGTAGTGTAAGACAAAAATGAGAAGATAAAGTTTTTGGTTTTATTGAAGAAATTCATAGAGAAAACGAGAAAAAAGAAGATAAAAATAAACATATAAAAGTTTGAATTACTTGATGTATGGTTAGAAAAACATGACTTGATAGTAAATATTTAGATTGATATAAAAGGGATAAAAATAATAGTAAAAAAATAAATACATTAAAAAATAATTACGAAATTTTTAATAACGATGATAAATTATTTCCAAGAAATAATAATAAAATAGATTTTGTTTTAAGAATTGAAGATACAAAATTTTTACCACTTATGCTTACTCATATTTACAAAGAAAGTATAGGAAATGATTATAAATTTGATGATTATTTAAAATCAAAACAATTAAGAGAAAATCCATCTTCAGCAACTATTATTATACAAACTGGTTGTGATAACTATTGTTCTTTTTGTATAGTTCCATATACTAGATGAAAGGAAAATTCAAGAAGTATAGAAGATATAGTCTCTGAAGCAAAAGAAGCAGTTTTGAATTGAGCAAAAGAAATAACTCTTGTATGACAAAATGTGAATTCATACTGAAAACAATTTCTTGATAGAAAATTTTGGAATGAAGAAAAAGGGAAATGGAATGAATGACTTTGAAAATCTCCATTTAGACAATTACTTGAAGAATTAGATAAGATTGACTGACTTGATAGGATTAGATTTACATCGAGTAATCCTCATGATATGACTCAAGATATACTTGATGCACATTTTGATTTAAAAAAAACTTGTAATTACCTACATTTTGCATTGCAGTCTTGAAGTAATAAGATGCTTAAAAAAATGAATAGAAAACATACTTATGAAGATTTTAAAAAGCAAGTATTTTATTTAAGAAGTAGAGATCCATTTTTTTCAATTTCTACTGATATAATAGTTTGATACAGTTGAGAAACAGAAGATATGTTTCAAGAAACAGTAAAAGCATTTAGTGAGTGTGAGTTTGATTTTACATATAATGCTAGATATAGTGTAAGAAATTGAACTATTGCAAGTAAAATATACCCAGATGATATAGATGATGAAATTAAGGCTGAAAGATGGCATAATTTAAACGAAGAATTACTTAAATCTATTACAAAAAGAAATAGTTTTATGATTTGAAAAATAGAAAAAGTACTTGTTTGCTGACAAAAAGATGAATATTTTTTCTGAAGAACTAGAAATTTTAAAGAAGTTTATTTTGAGTGAGAAAATATAATGATTTGAGATTTAGTTGATGTAAAAATAGAAGAAATTGATAGATATGTTTTAAAATGAAAAATAATATATGAAAAAAATAATTAAAATAATATTACTTTTATTTGTGTTATTTACTTCTGATTTAACTTTTGCTGCAGAAGCTCAGAAAGAAGATAATATAATAATTGAAGCTTTTTCAGAAAGAAAGGCTAAATTACTTGATCTTATTAATTGATGAAAATTAGAAACTGAAATATCTAAATTAAAAACTAAACTTGAACAAGTAAAAGTTTGAAATAATCTTACAGAATCTGCTAAAACTAAGTTATTAAATGATATTACAAATCTTGAACAAGAAGTGATTTCTATAAATAATGAAATAAAGTTAAATGTTGAAAATTCTGAGGAATTTGATTTATTGTTAGAAAAATACAACAATGAAATTAAAATAAAAAAAGATTTAGTAGATGAATTAAATAATTCTATTAAAGAAAATGAAATAAATACAGAAAAAATTGATTTATTACTAGATAGATATATTGCTGAAAAGGCAAAATTAGAAGAAACAGAAAATAAGCAAAAAACAGTTAAAATATATATTTTTATAGTTTTCACACTTATCTCTTTACTTATTTATTTAATTGCTAGAGATTTTTCAAAAAAATGAAAATTAGATAGTAAAAAATGAATATATATAAATTTTTTTTTACTTTTTATATATATAATTTTTTTAATATGGTTTTTCTTTTATTTATATCCTCAATTATCTATATTTTTGATATTTATATCATGATATATGTTGATTATCAACTCACACTTAATTTGATCATTTATATGAAGTGTTGTTGTATTACAAAGATTTAAAATATGAGATATAATTAAATTTTGAGAAGTATACTGACAAATTTCAAAAATTAGTCCGTTGTATATTGTATTATCAACACTTACAAAAGAATGAATTTTTAAAAATAAACCTATATATGTCCCTCATATAAATATACTTAAAGAAAATGTAATAAAAGATATAACTGCAGATTTATTTATACATAAATTTGAAATAACTATTAGAGATGATTCTTGAATTGAAATAATGAAATTTTTAGAAGATATTGAAAATAATATATTAACTAAGTTTTTACATAATAAATTAGATTCAATTACAGATACTAATGATTTTTATAGAATTTCATTTGATAGAACTAATTTTGGTCATATAGTTGTTGTTTTTGTATGGAGATGAGATGATATACTAAATAAAAAAGTAGAGAGAAAAATAATTTGATTCTTCTCAAAATCTTTGATTGATATAAAAAAAGAAAAAGAAAAAATAGAAGAAGAAAAATTATTATTAACAAAATAAAAATACTTTTAAAGTATTTTTATTTTTTGTTTTAAATTATATAATATGGTAATATAATAGTAATTATTTCAAAATAAAACATATGAATAAACCTTTAAATTTATTTAATAATATTTCTAATTCAAATATTGAAGAAAATCAATCTAAAATTTGAGTTACTACTTTATCAATTTCAAAGCAAATTAATGAACTAATTAAGTTTTCATCAAGTATAAATTATGAAACTGATGAATATAAAAAAATGGAAAATGACTTGATTATCTACTTTACTAGATTACTAAACTGAGGTAAAGATTTTGGTTTATTAAAATCATATTTTGAATTATGAGAATTAAAAACTCAAAAAATTATTTCAAAAATGCAAAAAAATATCATGATTTATACTCCTATTATCATTGAAAATGTTTATCCATTAAAAGAAATTTTAAATGAAAAAGAATTTATAAATAAAATTAAAGAATCGATAAAAAAAATGATTATTATTTTATTTATATATTGAGATAAAACATCATTAAGTTTAGTTTCTAAAATGATGAAATTAGATATTTCTGAATTAAGAGAAATGGAAAATAGTTTTATTATAATACAAAAAAAACTTCAAAATAAAGAAAATCAAATTCTAGACATTATTATTTCTAAAGACCCAAGTTATGAAAATACATCTTTTTTTAAAAATGATATATTTTCAAGAACCTACAGAAGTATAGTTGAGAAAACAGATGAAAAATATGTTGCATGATGAAATAAAACAAGAGAAAATTTATTGCAAGAAATAGCTGTTAAGGAAATTGAAATTGCAACACAAGCATTTTATAATTTATTTCTAAAAACCATAGAATTAAATGCAAATTTTGAATTTAGATTAAATAAGTTATGAAATGCATTTATAAATTTATTTTGAATGTTACAAATATTTAAAGAATTAAAAATAATTAATTGAGATTATTGTATTAGAAAAATTAAAAAATTTGATAATAAATTTTTTAAAATTTTTTTAGAATGAATATGAGATAATAATTTTAATTTAGATAAGTTATATGAAGAATTAAATGCTGATAATGACTCAAAAAATAATAATGTAATAAAAAAATATGAAAATTTAGATTTAGATGATATAAAATTACAATGAATAAATTCAGATATTTGGGTTAAATTAAAAACTAAATATAAATATAATTTTTTCTTTAATAAAGTTTTATGATTAAATAATTGAGTTATAAAATTATCTAAATCATTAATGTTAAAACATTTATCAATTAAAACATTAATTTCAAAATTTTGCGAAATCTCAAATTATAGCAAGGAACAAGTAATTTCAAAATTAGATTTTTTTAAAAGTAAAAAATCATTTATTTTAGTTGATTTTATAAATAATAATTTAGATTGTTTGATTTTTTTATATGAATGGTGGGAGTTTATTATATCAAAATGAGATTTAAATATAGATAAACCAGATTTTTTAAAAGATATTATTTATGATTTAAAAGAAAAATGAGAGATAAAAAATGATATGGAAATTAAAACTGATTGAAAATTATATAATTTATCGGCAGTAAATATTGCATTACAAATTAATTTCATATTAAATGATTTATCTAGATGAAATATACAAATATCAAAATATAGAATTTGAAAAATTTTATTCAAAGACACTACAAAGTTGTATTCAAAAAATGAAAAATCTAGTTCAGTAGAATCAATTTTATATATAAATAATGCAATTGATGCATGTATTAATGTATTAAATTGAAAAAAAATATTATGAGAACAATGAGAATATGTAAAATATTTACAAGATATTGAAATTTTACCTAGAGATTTAGCAAAACTTAAATTATCTGATAAGGATAAAATTATTAAATTAATTCCAGCATTAAAAATAGTGAAAATAAAAATTCAAACCTTAATAGAAATGCAAAATATTTCTAAAAATGATATGGAACAAGTATCAAATATATTTTCTAATATTTGATTAAATACAAACTCATATGATACTAGAATTTGAAATACAATATGACCTGAAAAAGATTTCTGAAGAATAATTGTTAAATTATTTAAATCATATAATTGAGATTTTCATAAAATATGAGACTTAAATAGATTTAGATTAGTTTGAAAAGTTAGTACAGTTGATTCTTTATGATTGACTCAAATAATTAAAGAAGTTGCAAATTTGAGAGATGTAAAATGAGTTTTAAATATTTCATTTGAAAACTCTGCATGACATCTATTATCTAATCCAGAAAAGAAATCTGCCTATAGAGATATAAAAGCAAATATACTATTAAGTTCTTGAAATGTAGTTGAATTACAAATCCATTTTGATGAAATGATTTGAGTTAAATGATGAAATGTAATTTTGAGTTCTCATATAAAGGAAATGCTAGAAAAAAGTAACAGCTTATTAACAAGTGATGAAGTTAATAATTTTATTTCTTTATATATAGAATTATTTTGAAGAAAACCATCTAGAGAATTAATTTTAAATATCTCTACTTTAAATGAATGACAATTAGAAAAAACAAAAATTTGAAATGGTAATATAAATTGTGATAATTTATATAAAGTTACTAGAAGTTTAGATGATTCAGATCCTATAAAATATAAACTTATTACATTAGAAAGAATATTATTTAATACACAGTGGTCAGAAGTTGTAATAAAAAATCTCGAAAAAAATTGATTAAAAATAAAAGCATAGATAAATGATATGAACCCCAAAAAGTAGAATGTAAAAAAAAGACATTCTGGCTTAATTGTAAAAAGTGTGTGGCTGAGATGATTAAATTTTCCCATATAAGAGAGATAAAATTAGTTTAATTTTTCTCTCTTTTTTTAATCCTCTATGAAGACTAATTTTAGGTTTAATAT
>Ga0100398_1005124_pt1 | contig 10575 bp, 8 predicted proteins | sample CryGeymeta201522_FD_81568 | JGI IMG/M metagenome (GOLD analysis project Ga0100398, IMG submission 81568) | Groundwater microbial communities from Crystal Geyser aquifers in Utah, USA - Crystal Geyser metaG 2015-22 | ecosystem: Environmental > Aquatic > Deep subsurface > Groundwater | place: USA... | reverse complement strand
GCTGACTCCGTAACCGCTCTCCGGCACCTCCCGCGGCTGGATCGGGCGTACTATCAGGGGCTGGCGATCGTCGACTGGCACATGAGCATGGTGGACCGCGCCACCGGTTGGCTGACGTCGGGCTTCCACACGCGATTCCGGGAGATTCTCCTGCACTCGGTGTGTCGCTACCTGGTGATATGTCCGGTCTACTGCTTGATGCCCGATCACATGCACTTCCTGTGGTTCGGCGTCTCCAGCAAGAGCGACCAACGACTTGCCATGTCTTTTCTGCGCAAGCACCTGCGTCCGTTGCTGTCGCCGGCGCAACTACAGAAGCAGCCCTACGACCATGTGCCGCAAGAAACAGAGCTCGAACAAGGTGCGCTGGAAGCCAAGACGAACTACATCCTGCAGAATCCGGTTCGTGGTGGACTGGCATTGGACGCGAGCGGATACGAGTTTCGGGACTGCATGATCCCTGGCTACCCCGAGATGACTGTGACCATGCCGGACTTCTGGGAACGGTTTTGGCGCATTCACACGTTCCTTAGCGAACGGAAGAAGTAGTGTCCCCTCGTAGCTGCGCGCGCCAGCGCGTGGACCCGCGTAGCTGCGCGCGCCAGCGCGTGGACCCGCGTAGCTGCCTGCGCCAGCAGGTGGACCCCCGTAGCCGCCTGCGCCAGCAGGTGGACCCGCGTAGCCGCCTGCGCCAGCAGGTGGACCCGCGTAGCCGCCTGCGCCAGCAGGTGGACCCGCGTAGCTGCCTGCGCCAGCAGGTGGATCGGTCCACGGCCTGGCGGCCGCAGCCACAGGGCGTCCACCTGCTGGCGCAGGCAGCTACGAGAAGCCCGACAACGGAGACCACACTTGCCCAACCTAACCAACGTCCAGCACCCCCTCCCCGGCCCCAAGTCCAGGCAACTCCTCGACGCCTGGCACCAGTACGAAGCCCAGTGCACCGGCTACCAGGCGCAACTCGTCTGGGACCATGCCGAGGGCGTGCTGGTGACCGACGTCGACGGGAACAAGTTCATCGACTGGACGTCCGGGGTGCTGGTCGCCAATGTGGGCCACAGTCATCCCAAGCACGTCGAAGCCGTCCAGCGTCAGGCGGGCCGCCTGATGAACAACTACGACTTCCCCACGCCCGAGCGAGTCGCCTTCGCCAAACGTATGGTCGAGACGACGCCGCCCAACTTGGACAAGGCGTTCTTTCTGACCACGGGCAGTGAGGCGTGCGAAGCCGCGGTCCGCGTGGCGAAGCGCTACACCGGGAAGTTCGAGATCGTCTCCTTCGTCGGCGGGTTCCACGGGCGGACGTACGCGGCCATGAGTCTGGCGGGCATGGCCGGTACAAAGAGGCAGTACGGGCCGCTCATGCCCGGTGTCATCCGCGCACCGTTCCCGTACTGCTATCGCTGCCCGCTGGGCAAGTGCCCGGACTCCTGCTCGATGGAGTGCTTCGACCTGATGGAGACCATCGTCGATGCCTCTACCACGGGCAGCCTGGCCGCCGTGATGGTCGAAGCGTACCAGGGCGCCGCCGGGTTCATCTTCGCGCCCGACGGCTACCTGAAGCGCCTTGAGACGTGGGCCCGCGACCGCGACCTAGTCTTCATCCTCGACGAAGTGCAGTCGTCCTATGGTCGCACCGGCAAGATGTACGCCGCCGAGTGGGACGACCTCCGCCCGCACCTCATGGCCGTCGGCAAAGGCATCGGCAGCGGCATTCCCACTTCGGCGCTGATGGCGGAGTCCCAGGTCATCGGCGCGCTCGGGCAAGGCGAGATGAGCAGCACGTGTGGCGGCAACCCCGTCTCATGCGCCGCCGGTCTCGCCGTGCTTGACATCATGGAAGCGGAAGACCTGATCGGCAACGCCAACCGCATGGGCGCAATCATCAAGGACCGCCTGCTGCAGATCCAGGAGAAGTGCCCGTACCTAGGCGACGTGCGCGGCCGCGGTCTGGTCATCGGCATGGAGTTCGTCAAAGACAAGCAGACCAGAGAGCCCGCGCCCGACATCACCCGCCAAGTCATCGACAACGCCGCCCAACACGGCGTCCTTGTCGGCTCCGTCGGCATCTACGGCAACGTCATTCGCGTTGCGCCGCCGCTGATGATCCACGACGCCGAGGTGCATGAATCGCTGGATATCATGGAGCAGGTGCTGACCACCTTGTATACTCGCGAAGGTTAGGAATACACCGAAGTGGAAGTTCGCAGAACTTCACCCGTGGGCGTGTGGTGAGCACTCAACACACTGCCGTGCACGCAGAGGCGTCGAACTTGTGCAATAGCTTCGGTGTATTCCTAACCTTCGCGAGTATAGCACAGGTCTCCTGACCTGTGGGGTGGCGGGGCGGCTGACAGGTTAGGAAACCTACCCCACAAAGGACTTCGCGTCACCAAGTCACCATGTCCCGTTCGCGCCTGCGACAAGCCATCACCAACCACCTCCCCGCAGCCCAGTCCCTCCTCTGCGACCTCCTCCACTTCGAGTCCACGCCGGGCAACGAGCGGGAAGCCATGCAGTACCTCGCCAATGCCTTTGCTGCCGTCGCACCGGAGGTCGAGCGGGTGCCTCTTCCGGCCAACCTGGGCACCGACCCCGACTACTCTGACCCCGTGCCCGACCTGACGTACGACGGCCACTTCAATGTCCGCGTGCGCCTCCCCGGAAGCGGCGGCGGCAGGTCCGTCATCTTCAACACTCACGCCGATGTGGTCCCCGCCTCGCAGGGGCAGGAGCGGCCGTTCGATCCGGTGGTGCAGGACGGCGTTGTGTACGGCCGCGGCGCCTGTGACGCCAAGGGGCAGATCGCTTGCCTCTACCTGCTCCTGTCCGCCCTGAAGGAGGTGGGGTCTCCCCTACCCGGCGACGTCATCCTGCACCTTGTCGTCGAGGAGGAAGTCGGCGGCAATGGCTCCCTCGCCATGGTCCGTCGCGGCGAACGAGCGGACGCTTGCATCGTGATGGAGCCGACGGCGTACACCCTCTTCCCATCCGTCCGCGGAGCCGTGTGGTTCCGGGGAACGTGCCACGGTCGCGCCGGGCACAGCGGCCGCGCGGGCGACACGGTGAGCGCGTTGAAGATGGCCGTCCGCGTCATGGAGATCCTCGAAGGCTACCACGCGCGGCTGCTGGCGTCTTCGAAGGGCATTCCGCTCTTCGATCAGTTCCCCAACCCAATGCCCATCACCTTCGGCAAGCTCCGCGCCGGCGATTGGCCGGCAACAGCGCCGAGTCAGGCGACCATCGAGGGCGTCCTCGGTCTGCTGCCAAACAAGACGTGGAAGCACGTCACCGAGGAAATGCGTCAGGCGATCCTCGACGAAGGCGACGAGTACCTGCGCGAGCACTTCGACCTCACGTTCATGTACCGCCACGACGCACACGTACTCGACCCGCGGCACCCGCTGGTTACGGCCCTGCTGGCAACATGCGGGGAGCTGGACCTCCCCACCGAAGTCACCGCCATGACCGCCTCGTGCGACTCCTGGTTCTACAACAACCAGCTCAACATCCCCACCGTCGTCTTCGGCTGCGGCACGCTTAAGTATGCGCATTCGAACCAGGAGCAGATCGCGATGGAGGAGATTGCGAAGGGGGCGGAGGTGTTGGGGCGGTTCCTGCAGCGATGGGGCCGCCAGTGATGATCTCACCACGGAAACACGGAGAGCACTGAGAACTGGAAAAGGCGTTCGTCTGTCCTTGCCCTAGCCCTTCTCCGTGTACTCCGTGTCTCCGCGGTTCACCAAACCGGAGTGAACCATGCAAGCTTTGGTCAAGACCCAGAAGGGCATCGGCTACCTCGAGTTGCAGGAGAAGCCGGAGCCCAAGCCCGGCGTCGGCGAAGTCCTCATCGAGGTCAAAGCCTGCGGCATCTGTGGGACCGACGTACATGTGAAGCACGATCAGTTCCCGTACTGGCCGCCGGTGATCCTCGGGCATGAGTTCGCTGGAGAGGTCGTGGAGCTCGGGCCCGAGGCGGAGGGTATCGAGGTCGGTGCGCGCGTGGTGGGCGAGCCGCACACACAGCACTGTGGGCACTGCTATCTGTGTCGCACGGGCAATGTGCAGATCTGCGCGATGAAGCGGTCCCCGGGGTGGGGCATCGACGGGGCGTTCGCCAAGTACCTGGTGATGCCGACGAAGCTGCTGCACCGCATGCCCAACGGGATGTCGTTCGACGAAGCGGCAGTGGTCGAGCCGACCGCCAACTGCGTCACCGACATCGTCGAGCGCGCTCGCCTGCAGGCGGGCGACTTCGTGGTTGTGCTCGGCCCGGGACCGATTGGGCTGCTGTCGGCGCTGACGGCGAAGGCAGCCGGCGCTCGCCACGTCGCCATCGTCGGCACGCCGGCAGACGAAGCAGTCCGCCTGAGCAAAGCCCGCGAACTGGGTCTCGACACCGTCCTCAACCTGGCGGAGACGGACCCGGTGGAGGCTGTCATGGACCTGACCAACGGCCTTGGCGCCGACATGGTGATCGAGTGCAGCGGCGCGCCGCCGGCCATCGCCTCAACGGTGAAGTACGTCCGCAAACTCGGCAAGATCTGCGCCATCGGCCTGACCGGCGGAACAGCCGTTCAGTTCCCCTGGGACGACGCCATGAAGAAGGTCTGCGAACTCATCTTCAACCTGTCCACTCAGTACACAAGCTGGGATCGGACCATCGCCCTGATCGCCTCGGGGCAGCTCCCCGCCGGCGAGGTCATCTCGCACCGCGAACCGTTGGCGAACTGGGAGAAGGTGTTCGAGGACGTGGAGGAGCTGCGGGCGCTGAAGGCGTTGCTGATTCCGTGAGGATCGTCGACGGCCGCTACGGCGCCATCCCCCCATCCAGCACCAGCGAGTGCCCCGTGATGTACGCCGCCTCGTCCGACGCCAGGTAGAGCGCCGCGTGGGCGATCTCCTCCGGCGTGCCTACACGGCCCAACGGCTGGCGCGCGATGAACGCCCGGAGCGCTTCCGCGGGGTCGGGCGCGTTGTTGACGCGTTCGTGCCACGACTCAGTTGCGACTGTCGCGGGGCAGATGCAGTTGCAGCGGATGCCGTGGGGGGCGAAGTCCTGGGCGATGCTCTTGGTCAACCCGACGACGCCGAACTTGGTGACGCAGTACGCGCCACGCTGCTTCACACCGATGAGACCAGCGATGGACGCCATGTTGACAATACAGCCGCCGTCGCCCTGCTTCAGGAACTGCTGAAGGGCATACTTGCAGCCCAGGAAGACGCCGGTCAGGTTGACATCGAGCGCCCTTTGCCACTCGTCTTCGTCCTGCTCGGCGATGGTTCCCACTGGCACGATGCCGGCGCAGTTGAAAACAATGTCGAGGCGCCCGTAGGCGTCCACAGCCGCCTGCAGGAAGCGTTTGCTGTCCTCAACCCTTGAGGTGTCTGCTTGTTCGAAGAGCGCGTCTCCTCCCAGTCCCTCGATTAGGGCGAGGGTCTTCTCACCGGCTTCTCTGTCTCGATCCACGGTGATGAGGCGAGCACCCTCGCTGGCGAACAGCAGGGCGGTCGCTTTGCCGATGCCCGCGCCCGTGCCAGTCAACACGGCCACTTTTCCTTGCAGTCTCACGGTTGGTTCCCTTCCTCGGCGGAGGCCGGCCTCCCTTGGCGCTCAGGCGCCGAGGCGGTCACGGTCCCCAGATCGTCGGTCCCAGGCCAGCCAACAGAAGCCGAGGTCCTCGATGAGCTGGCGGAACTTGTCGAAGTCCACCGGCTTCACGAGGTAGCTGTTGGCCTGGGCTTCGCACGCCTTGGCCATGTCCGTCTCCGCGTCCGAGCTGGTCAGGACGGCCACCGGAATCGGCTGCAGACTCCGGGCCGCCTTGATCTCCTGCAACACCTCGATCCCGTCGATCTTGGGGAGCCGCAAGTCCAGCAGCACTAGGTGGGGGCGTGGGTTGGTCTCTGGGTCGGCGAAGTCGCCTCGCTGGTGCAGGTAGTCAAGCGCCTGCTCCCCGTCTTCAACGTGATGCAGTTCGTTGGCGACGCGATGGCGACGCAGGTTGCGCTTGACCAGCTCCGCGTGCCCCGGTTCGTCTTCCACCAGCAGTATTTCCAGGGCGGTCCCTTGCATCTCAATCAGGCTCCAGGGCAGTGACGCCGGGCAGCGTAAAGCAGAAAGCGCTCCCGCCGCCCTTGCCGTCGGACTCGATCCAGATACGCCCATTGTGCAACTCAATGAGGCGCTTCACAATGGCCAGACCGACGCCCGTGCCTTCCGCCGTCTTCTCGAGCTTGTCGAACAGACCGAATACCCGCCCCTGGTAGCGCGGCTCGATTCCGATTCCGTTATCCCGCACATACAGTACCGATTCGCCGCCCTGCTGGCGGACGCCCACCTCGATTCGCGGCTCCGGTTGCCCACCCATGAACTTGGCGGCGTTGTCCAACAGATTCTCGAACACTTCCAGAAGCCTGGCGCGGTCGCCGGGCACCGTCGGCAGATCGGTGGCGATCTCCAGCCGGACGCCACCGGCGCTGATTCTGCCGGAGACCAACTCGACCGCCTCCTGCACCAGCTCGGTCAACGAGACCGCCTCCGGTGGACCAACCATCTGCCCCAGCCGGGACAGCTCCAGCAGGTCGTTCAACAGGTGCTGCATCTTCGCCGCAGCCTGAGAGATGTGGGCAACATCGGCTGCCACGCCGTCGACGTCCCCGTCGGCGATGTCTTCCTCCAGCGCACCCGCGAACCCGCGGATCGTGATCAGCGGCGCTTTCAGGTCGTGGGACACTGTGTAGGTGAACCGCTCCAACTCGGCGTTCTGCCGCTCCAATTCACGGATGAGGTGCTCACGCACAGCTTCGTGGAGCTTCCGCTCGGTGGCGTCGCGGAAGACGCTCAGGACCAGGTCCGGCAGCAAGGCATTCTCCAGGCTTGCGGAACTGCCCGTAAGGTACCGAACCACTCGCAGCAGCCCGAACGCAGCAACGGCAGCCGCCATCAGAGCCGGGGCCGCCAGCCGAAATCCCGACTGCCACTTCTCCTTCGCAACGCCCCCCACGACGAAGCCAGTAGTTAGAAAGCAGAGGGCGGTGGCCGGCGCCATCGGGATGTAGTGCGGCCGAATCGCCCCGAGAAGGCCGAGCCCGGGCAGGTAGCCCAGCAGGCCACAGACACCGAGGAGCGCCGCGCCCGCCGAACAAGCGAGAGCCACGCGCCGACACCGCTCCCTCACCTCGTGAGCGGTTGGCTCCACTGCAGGGAGCTGAGGGGCCGAGCCCGGTGTGCCCACGCCCTACTCTCCCTCCCGAAGCGCGCTCCGGCCCATCGCGTCGGGCAAACGCGGAAGGGCAAACGAGAATGTCGTCCCCACTCCCACCTCCGACTCGAACCAGAGCCGCCCGCCGTGCCGGCGAACCAACGCCTGCACGTACGCCAGCCCCATCCGCTCACCCGGCACGTCGTCATGTCCGGCCCGGCGAAGGGGAGCGAACACCCCGTCGCGGTCTTCCTCAGCGAGGCCGCGGCCGTTGTCACGGATGCAGTAGAGAGTCTCGGTCGGTCCGGCCTCGCCGACGACCTCGATCTGCCCAGGCCGAGCCGCGTCCAAGTAGTTCACTGCGTTGGCCAGTAAGTTGGCGAGGACCTGCTCCAGGGCGTCGCGGTCAGCCATGGCGGGAGGCAGAGGACTGAGGGTGACCGCGGCGCCGCACTCCCGTACCCGCGGGGCCAGTGACTCCAGGACCTCGCCGGCCAGGGCGTCCATATCAACCTCCTCAAGGTGAAGCTCGACGTGTCCCAGCCGCGCGAGTCGCACCACCGCGCCGAGGAGCTGGCTCAACCGCGCCGTGGCAGACTCAACGAACGCCAGGGCCTCGGGAGCCTCTCGGCCGAGCGTTACCGCGAGGGCCCGCCGAGCCGGGTCGGTCAGGTGCGGCAACGCAGGCCGGATGGCGGTCTCCACGTCCTCCAGGGAGAGCCGCAGCTCGTCCACGAAGCCCTTCAGGCTAACCAGCGGTGCCCGTAGATCGTGGGACAGCAGTGAGACGAACTGCCGGTTCTCCTCGTCGATCCGCTCCAGTTCGGCCGTCCGTTGCGCAAGCAACGCCTCCAGGTGGTCGCGGCAGGCCTGCCCCCCCCCGCTCCGTCGTGGCGTGAGCGCCAAGCTCCGTTGAGTCGGGCGGCCGGTGCGGAAGGCCGCTCATGTCGCTGCCGCCTTTCGAGCGGCTACGGCTTTGCCGACGGCGTCGTGTAGGGCCTTCATGGTCGTGGGCGTCTGCACCCACGCGGCGACGCCCGGTTCTTGCAGGCTGGGCGAGTCCTCGCGCAACGGGTAGCCAGTTACCGCCACGGCGTGCAGAGAAGGGTCCCGCAAGCGCAGGCTCTGCAGGAGCTTCCAGCCAGCCGGCCCGGGCACTCCCACACCCAATACTGCTGCTTGAACCCGCTCGGCGTTGTCGTCATACACGCCCGCTGCCTGCGCGTCATCCGCAGCAGTGAGCACCTCGTATCCCAGACCCGCGAGCATGTCGCGGAGCACCTGCAAGATTCGGGGCTCGTGCTCCACGACCAGTAGGGTCACCGGCTCTGCAGGGGGCGGCTCGGCGGTCTCTTGGGCGTCGGCCGCAACCTGGTATGCCGGGAGGTACACAGTGAGCGTAGTTCCCTTCCCAGGCGCGCTCTGCACTTGGATAGCGCCCTGATGCTGTTGGACGATCCCGTAGACCTGCGCCAGTCCGAGCCCGGAGCCCTGGCCGACATCCTTGGTGGTGTAGAACGGCTCGAACATTCGCTCGACAACGGCCCCGGGCATGCCGACACCGTTGTCCTGGACGCTCAACGCCACCCAATTGCCGGGTGCCATGCCGACTGCAGGGGCGTCGTCTTCGCTTGTCACCGTCAAGCGCGAGACGCCGATCCGCAGCTCGCCGCCGCCGCGCAGCGCGTGGATGGCGTTGGCAGTCACATTCTCCAGCACCCGTTCAACTTGTGTCACGTCGGCGTTCGCCAGGCACTCCCGCAGGGCGGTGTCGATTGACAGCGAGACGTTCGCCGGGAGCCGCTGCCGGATCAGCCCGGCAGACTCTCGCACCAGTCCCACCAAGTCCAACGGGCGTAGGCGCACCAGGACCGACTTCCGGCTGAAATCCAGGAGCTGACTGATCAGCCGGGCAGCCCGCTGCCCTTGCTCGTAGATCACCGCCACCCGCTGCTCCGCACGCGCGCTCAACCGATCCTGTATCTGCATCAACTGGGCGGTGCCCATCATGCCGGTCAGAAGGTTGTTGAACTCATGGGCGATCCCGGCGGCCAACTGGCCCACCGTCGCGAGTCGGTTCTGCTCCTCGAGTTCCTTCTGCACGCGACGCTCGTGGGTCACATCCCGCTTCACCGCCACGTACCCTACGAGGGAGCCGCCGGCCTCGCGCACCGGCGAGAGGACCGCCTCCTCCTGATAGTGAGTGCCGTCCCTGCGCCGGTTGACGAACTCTCCCGACCACACCTCGCCTCGGCCGAGCGTGTCCCAAAGCTCTCGGTAGAAATCCTCGTCGTGTTGTCCGCTCTTGAGAAGTCTCGGGTTTTCGCCGATTGCTTCCTCGCGGGAGTACCCCGTTATCCGCGTGAACGCCGGATTGACGTACTGGATCGTGCCCGCGGGATCCGTGATGACGATGGTATCGGGCACCTGCTCAATGGCCGTCGCCAGGCGTTCGCGTTCTGCCTCGGTGCGCTTGCGGGTACATAGATGCCCCAACGCGGAGGCGTACAGCACCAGCAACTCGCGGTCGCGCTCAGTGATCGACTCACCCGTCAGTAGGTTGTCGAGGCACAGGCAGCCAACGATCTTCTCGCCGTCCCAGAGCCCCGCGACTGCATGGTCGCCAGAGCCAACCGGTGCTCCCATGTCATTGAGCAGAGGGTCTTCGCGTCTCAGCTCGGACAACGCTTCCCGGCGAAAGAGACGCCCCAGCGCCGACTCCGGACTGACCTTCAGATGCTGCCCGCGCTCGTCCCGAATGCCGCCCTCTTCGTCAACGCCGAAAGCGCCAATCGCCTCCGTTGAGTCGCTGCCGACAAACCACAGCCCCAGTCGCTCGAAGCCCAGCCGACTGCGCCCCAACTCGACGGCCGCCAGACACAATTCGTCGAAGTTGCCCGCCCGGGTGAGCTCGTTCGTCACCTCGTGGAGGGTGGTCAATCGCTCGCTGAAGCGGCGCGCTTCCTGCTGTCCGGCCTGCAGCGCCGCCTCGGCGTGGCGTTGCGCCACCGCCTTCTCGATCACCGCAGGCAGGAGGTCCAAGTACCGGGCCTCGCAATCCTTGACCAAGTAATCGGCAGCACCCTCCTTCATAGCCGCAACAGCGAGCTGCTCGCTCCCGATCCCGGTGACCATCACCACCGGCGGGCATTGCTTCCGGGACTGCAGTGCCCGGAGCACTTCCAGACCTCCAAGCCCGGGCATAGCGTGATCGACGAACACCACCTCGTAGGAGCCACCCTCCACCATGGCCAGCCCGTGCTCGCCATCGGCAACGGTATCGACTGCGTACCCGGCGCGCTCCAGGCGTTTCTGGAGCAGTCGGCGAAGGCCGGCGTCATCGTCCATGTACAGGATGCGGGCGCTGGGACTG